>Ga0210401_10000064_pt1 | contig 118881 bp, 110 predicted proteins | sample IncBWH32MmetaG_FD_150866 | JGI IMG/M metagenome (GOLD analysis project Ga0210401, IMG submission 150866) | Forest soil microbial communities from Barre Woods Harvard Forest LTER site, Petersham, Massachusetts, United States - Inc-BW-H-32-M | ecosystem: Environmental > Terrestrial > Soil >...
CAAATTCGACTAAGGGCCTGATCCGTTCCCACTGCACGTCGGTGAGATCCGCCATGCCCTTGATTTGCTTCAAATCCGCCCGTGATTCAAGTGTTTATTCACGAGCAACGTTTATGAGATAGCTTCTGAGAACTGAGAACTGAGAACTGAGATGTTATTATCCCCGCGCCGATGAATCCAATCCTGACAAGTATCCTCCTCGGCCTCACGGCTGCCGCAGCCAATATTTTTGGCGGCACCATCATCGTGCAGCGGCACTGGGAACGAAGATATTTGAAATATTTCGTCGCTCTGGGAGCAGGATTCATGCTGTCGACCGCGTTGGTGGAAGTGGTTCCCGTCAGCCTCGAACTCGGAGGACATTATGCAGCGTTCCTGATTCTGCTTGGCTATTTGATCATCCATTTTTTCGAGCACACCGTCACGCCCCATTTCCACTTCGGCGAAGAGACCCATCACGACGAGTTCCTCCATCCGCACAAGGGCCTGTCGGTTCTCATTGGCTTGCTTATCCACACATTTTTTGATGGAATCGCGATTGCGGCGGGATTCCTGGTTTCCGTCTGGCTTGGCTGGATCATCTTCCTGGCAGTATTCCTGCACAAGATTCCAGAGGGATTCACGGTCGCCTCGGTCATGCTGGCCAGCGGCCGCAGCCGCACTTACGCCTGGACTACTTCGGTTCTCTTGGGAGCGGCAACTTTGGCGGGAGTTTTGACGATGGCGCTGTTCCGCCATCAGGTGAACGAAGGGCTACCTCTGGCCGCGGGCGTCACGATCTACGTCGCCGCCTCTGACCTCATCCCCGAGGTGAACAAGGAGCCTGGAGCGAAAATGGCCTTAGTGGTCTTTCTGGGAGTGGCTACTTTGTTCGTGCTGGATTATTTTTTTCACTGATTAGTACCGAGTAACCAGAACCGAGTACCGAGTACAGTTCTCAGTTCTCAGTTCAGCTGAACCATTCTTGAATGAAAGGTCAACAACAAAGTGCGTGGAAGTACTCTTCTTGCGCAAGACGGGGAAGGTAATTTGATGTGCGGGAGAAGACGCGAGACTTACGAGCACTGGCTGGGCGCAACTCATGAAGCCATTGCTCCAGCCTGCAGAACCAACCGAGAACTCGCAACTGAGAACTGGGAACTGAGAACTGCTCGCTCTCACTCCACCTGATGTTTGGCGGTATACCCGTCACGCGCGTAAATCTGCACTTTCACATCCTTGCCCTTTTGATCTCGTACCTTAAGCGGTCCGCCGTCAGGGGCAACCAATTCGACTTTCAATTTGCGATAGCTCCCATCCAGCTTGGTGTTGGTGGGATGGTAGGCGATCGTGTACTGGTTCCGGATGTCGGTGCCGATGTCGTGGAAGATCTCGGGCAGTTCTCCGTCAAAGCGAGGGAAGTAGGCTCGCCCACCCGTCATATGCGCGAAGGTATTCATCTGGTTGTCGGCCTGTAACCAGTCGGTGGTCATGATGCCGCCCGCGCCGCCCATGCGGGCATCGATCATTTCGCGCAACGCGCGGCCAATGCTGATTGCGTAAATCGTAATGTTCTGGGTGTTCTTCAGCTTCTTCAGAATCTGATCGAGATTCAGTTTGCTGAACGTATCCCGGCCCGTCGATACCAGGACGATGTACTTCTTTCCTTCGAGACCCTCAATGCGGTCGATCGTGTCATACAGCGCATCGAAAAGATTGCGCTCGGAAAAACCGGGAATGCGCAGCATGTTGAGGGCGCCGAGAACAGCGCGCTTGTCCTGAGTGAAGTCGGTGAGGATGTAGGGCCTCATGTCATAGGACACGACCGCGATCCAGTCCTCGGGCTTCAAGGTAGCCGCAAAATTGTAGGAAGCGTTGAGCGCCTCGTACATGTAGTTGTAGTTCGTGGACGCATACTCGACCAGCAGCACCGCAGTAATCGGCGCAGCCGACTGATTGAAGTTGGCAATCGTCTGGGGCGCTCCATCCTCGAAGATTCGAAAATTCTCTTTCGTCAGGTGGGGCACGAACTGGCCGTCTTTGGTCGTCACCAGCACATCGAGGTTGACTAACGGCACGTCGACCTTGATGGAGTAGTCGGGCATGCCCTCGATCTTCTTGGGCCTTTCGGGCGCTGGAGGCGGGGTCTCGTCTTTCTTTTTCGGAATGGCGTACGGTCCCACATCCCCTCCAGGACCGCCCGCATCTGCGGGAACATCCTGCTTGTTCGGGTTCTGGGAGCTGCCGGAAGGCGCCTGCTGCGAGGTGTCCTGGGCACGAAGGTCAGCGACACTCCAACCGAACGCCAATAAGGTCAATATCAACAGCAACTTACAGGGGACACCGTTCCGCATAAAACCTCACTGCACCTGTCCGGTATGGCACGAAAGTAACATCCATTCGAAAATATTCTTAATGGTAGTATAGACGCACAGCTTCGCGATTGGGATGTTTTGCTAGGCCCTGATGCATGTCTCCTCCCAGCAACTACTCGCCATCGTTCGGAGTCTAATCTGTCAGGTTAGAGCCTTGTTGGCAGGGCTCTTCGGGAAAAGTGTAATGAGAAAAGCTGTTCTCTCTCTCGCCTCCGTCTATTGTTTTTTCACTCTCCTTGCGTTCGCTGCCCAGGCACCGGCTTCCCAACCTCCAAAGACCACGGAAACAATTCCCGTCAGCCAGATTCACACGGGCATGCGCGGAGTTGCGTACACGGTTTTTCAAGGAACGAAGCCAGAGCCGATGGACGTCGAAGTTCTCGGCGTTCTGAAGAACATGAATGGCCCCAAAGGGGACATCATTCTCGTTCGGCTGCACGGCGCGAAGGCAGAGTACACCGGTGTGGTGGCAGGCATGAGCGGCAGCCCCGTCTATTTCGACGGCAAACTCGCAGGTGCGTTGGCATTCCGCATTGGAGAGTTCTCGAAGGAACCCATTGCGGGCGTCACGCCGATTGCCGACATGCTGGAGATTAACGCGCTCGATAAGAGCCCCGGCGGAATTTCGTCGGCGTCTGTTGGTTCGGTGAATGCTGCGACCAGGACTTCCGGTCCCGGGGAGCCGTCAACACTTCCCATTCAGAACGTCGCCAACTATCTAAAGCCCATTGAGGCGCCTTTGGTGTTCAACGGTTTCAGTGAAGAGGCAGTGAAGCTCTTCGCGCCCCAGTTTGCGGCCGGCGGGATTGTTCCCGTCATGGGCGCCGGGTCTTCCAGCGATGAGAAACAACCCGAACCGCTCGAACCTGGATCGGCCGTGAGTGCTGTCCTCGTGCGTGGCGATATGGATATCGCCGCCACCTGCACCGTGACCTACATCGATCCCCAGCGTTTGCTGGCCTGCGGTCACCCCTTGCTGCAATTCGGAAGCGTCGATCTGCCCATGACCAAGGCCGACGTTCTGGCCACGCTGCCATCGCCGCTGAACGCGTTCAAGATCGTCAACACGACCGAGCCTGCGGGCGCATTTGTGCAGGATCGTCATACGGGAATCATGGGCATTCTGAATAAAGAGCCCGAAATGATTCCGGTGACGCTGAATATCCACAATGGCGCTGCCACCAAAGAAATCCACTACGAGGTGCTCAATAACCCACGGCTTAGCCCAGTCGCCATGATGGCCACGGTCTTTAACGCACTGCATGGGATCAACGACTACGGTGAAGAAACGACCTATCGCCTCCAGGGTTTGATCAGCGTGAAGGGTTATCCCCAGGTCAAGCTGCAGAATATGTTTGCTCCTACAGATACCGGCCAACCTGCGGCATTTCTTGCAGCTCTTTCGCTGGGCGACCGGTTTGGTCGCATCTACGATAATCCGTTTGATGTTCCCGCAGTGACATCCGTGAAGCTGGATTTCGATCTCGTGAAGGAGCGTCGACAGGCTCGCCTGGAGAGCGCCCGCACCGATTTGACCGAAGCTCGGCCGGGCGACGAGATCACGGTCGAAACGGTCCTGGCTCCTTATCGCGGGGAACGGGTGGTCCGCCAGATTCTCATCAAGATTCCAACTTCCGCTTCCAAGGGCCCGTTGCGCATCCTGGTGAGCGACGGAGATACGCTCGATCGCATGCGCCGCGGCATGCCGATGATGGCGCGTAAACTTGACCTTGCCTCTACCATTGCGCTGCTGAACAAGGAGCATTCCAACAATCGAGTGTACGTATCGCTCCTGGAAGCCGATCCAGAAGCCATGGTGGGCGACAAGGTGATGCCTACCCTGCCGCTGTCGGTAATGAACATCATGGACGGCATGCGCGGCACCCAGGAAATGGTTGTGCTCGGTGAATCTTCTGTCAACGAGGTCGCCACACCTCCGCTCGATTTTGTCGTGGCAGGCGCTCAGGTCCTGACGATCACGATCAAGTAGTACCAGACAGTGCCCCAGGTTCGCGTCCGCTTTTTGGACGCTAACCTGGGCATACGAGCAAGCCTGCTGGTGAACCTCTGGCGAGCTCCGCGTCTCGCCGTTCCTTAAGAAGCCGTGTTACCCTGAAATTTCCCGCTCGATACATTATTCAGCGAGGTTAAGACTTGCCGATCCAATGCCGGAAGCTGGCTGTTTTGTTTCTTGTTTGCCTAACTCACACCGTTTTCGCAGAAGGCACCCGCACCTGGGAACAATCGAAATTTGAGGAATTCACCAAAGGGACAGCTACAGGTGTCGCCATCCGCAGCATCGGAGGCTTGGAACTCGCTCCCGCCTTCAAGGTGCTCTACACCGCGCCTTCGACTTATATTTGGGCGATCACCTCGGACGAGGCGGGCAATATCTACGCGGCTGCGGGCGCTCCTGCCCGGCTCTATAGGATTACTCCAGACGGCCAAGCAACCACGATCTTTGAGCCGACCGAATTGCAGGTTCAAGCATTGGTCGTCGATAAAAATGGAGTGGTCTACGCAGGCACAGCACCTGACGGAAAGGTCTACAAGATTGAAAACAAGCGCAGCGCTAAAACCGAACCTGCAAAATCGACTGCCGACAAGCCCAAAGGACAGCTCGATCCGAACTGGAGTTCTTCCGTCTACTTCGATCCCGGGACCAAGTACATCTGGGACCTTACGTTTGACAGTTCCGGCAACCTCTACGTAGCCACCGGGGATCGCGGCGAGATTTACAAGGTGACGCCGAAAGGCGACCACACGGTATTTTTCAAGAGTGATGAGGCGCACATCCGTGTGCTCGCACTCGATCCTAAGGGGAATCTGATCGCCGGCTCGGACGGCAGCGGACTCGTGTACCGCATATCGCCCTCCGGTGAAGCTTTCGTTCTCTACAGCGCCCCCAAGAAGGAAATCACTGCCCTTGCGCTCGACAGCGAAGGAAACATCTACGCTGCCGGCGTCGGTGAAAAGCGGCCCGGCCAAAATACCATCCCATCCTTCGGTCAGCCCACGGGACCAACTCCATCGAGTTCGCCCGGGCTCACAGGGCCTTCGGCCGGGATCGTCCTGACGCCGACCCAGCCGATGATGTCTCAGATGATGAACTTCCCGGCGCCCGGCGCGGGTGCAACCGGCGGTTCGGAAATTTACCGCATCGCCCCTGACGGCTCGCCGCGCCGCATGTGGACTTCGCGGGAGGACATCGTCTACGCGCTGGCGTTTGACGCTCGTGGCCGACTGATAGCCGGAACCGGGAACCGTGGACACGTCTTCGCCATAAAAAGCGAGGATGACTTCAGCGACGTGCTCAAAGTCGGCGCGTCACAAGTCACAGCATTCGCGAAGGCTCCGGGGGGAGGCCTGTATGCCTCGGGCAGCAACTTGGGCAAGATTTTCGTGCTCGGCCCCTCGCCACAGTCGGAAGGCACTTACCAGAGCGACGTTTATGATGCCAAGATCTTTTCCCGATGGGGACGCGCCGAGTTTCGGGGAGCTGGCAACGTGGAACTCTTTGCCCGCAGTGGCAACGTCGACAATCCCGATCGTAACTGGAGTCCGTGGAAAAAAGTAGAGGCTGAGAAGGATGGGGAGACCGGCATTCCAGCCGCCCGCTTCGTGCAGTGGAAGGCAGTCCTGCACTCTGGAAATCCCGCTCCGCGTGTCGAGAGTGTGACACTCAATTATTTGTCGAAGAACGTGGCTCCCGATATCGACGACGTTGGCGTACAAATCGGTGTGCGCTATCAGCCGCTTCCCAAGCCGCCCGGATTAACCACCGACATTGGCGGCGGCCCGGGCGGAATAAATCCCGGCCAACCGCGCTTTGAAGCTCCCGTGCCGACCACACATGACCGCGAGTCGATCGGTGTGAAGTGGGTCGCACATGATGACAACGACGATCAACTGGTCTACTCGCTTTATTATCGAGGCGATGGCGAGTCGCGCTGGCTGCTGCTGAAAGACGGCCTGACCGACAAGTTCTACTCCTTTGACGCCAGCCTGCTCCCGGACGGCGCTTACATGTTCAAGGTGGTCGCGTCGGATGCCCCGTCGCACTCTCCCGGCGAAGAGCTTACTGCTGAGAAGGAGAGTCCTCGCGTCGAGGTTGACACGACAGCCCCTGTTCTCGAGAATCTGCATGCCACGCTGGAAGGGGACAACATTCGTGTCACCTTCCGCGCCACCGACGGCTTCTCGCCCATCAAGCGCGCCGAATATTCTCTGGACGCAAACGATTGGCAGTACGTCGAACCGGTAGGCCAGATCGCCGACTCAAAAACGGAGAGCTACGACTTTAAAATCTCGATCCCGGCCGAGAGCCTCGCCACCCAGGAGGCCGCGGCAAAAACCAAAAAGAACAACGCGGATCAAGTCGAGCACGTGGTTGTCATTCGTGTCTACGACCGCTTCGACAACATGGCGGCGGGCAAGACAGTAATCCGACGAAAATAACGTAGGGGCAGACGCCCTCGTCTGCCCGGCGGAGCGAAGCTCCGCTAGAAAGGCTAGCGGACGCTATCGACTGGATGCAGTTGATCTACTTTTCGTAACTCAGGAAACAGCCAAGCCCATAATCCAATCACGATCAGTGTTCCCACACCTCCGAGCACCACCGCCGGCACGGTGCCAAACCAATGTGCGGTCAGGCCGGACTCAAACTCGCCCAATTCGTTGGACGCTCCGATGAACAGCATGTCGACAGCATTCACGCGTCCGCGCATAGCGTCCGGGGTCGCAAACTGCACCAAAATCGCTCGCACTATCACGCTGACCATGTCCGTTGCGCCCACCAGCAGAAGCGACAGCAGTGAGAGCAGCAGGCTGCGCGAGATACCAAACAGAATCGTAAACACTCCAAAACCCGCAACGCACCACAACATGATGAGTCCCGCGCGCCCGCGGACAGGCCACTTTCCGAGCGCGATAGCCATCACGGCAGCACCTACTCCGGGAGCACTCCGTAGCAGTCCCAGTCCCCAGGGTCCGGTCTTGAGGATTTCACTCGCATACACAGGCAGCAGCGCCACAGCGCCTCCGAGGAGCACGGCGAACATATCGAGCGAGATCGATCCAAGAACCACCTTTTCCCGCCAAACGTAATGGAACCCGGCCATCACCGTATGCAGGGTCATCTCTTCGGCCGGGCGGAACTCACTCCTGGATCGAATGCGTAGAGTTGCCACCAGGGCAATCGCGCTCGCGGCTGTCGCTGTGCCATAGACCAGGCCGGGCCCGCGATTGGCCGCATACAGCACGCCGCCCAGGGCAGGACCCAGAATGGTCGCAGCCTGGAACGTGGTTGCATTCCAGGCTATGGCCTTCGAGAAATACTCCGCGGGAACGAGTTCCGGCAGCAGCGCCCGGCTTGCCGGCCAGTTGAACGAGCGTACTGCGCCCAACAAAAGCAGCACCAGGTAGATGAAATGGACAGAATGCGATCCTCGCACAGTCAGCGCTAACAGCAAACCGGAGCACAGGATAAATCCGCCATAGCAAATGTTGAGTAATCGCCGCCGGTCATGCCGGTCCGCAGCGTGGCCGGCCACAAGGAACAGAAACATCCCGGGAAGAAATTGCGCCAGCCCTACCAGGCCAAGATCGAGCGGCCGCCGCGTGATCTCATACACCTGCCAGCCCACCGCGACCGACTGCATTTCAAGCGCGGCAACGATGAAAAATCGCGCCACCTGGTAAAGCGCAAGGTCTGGATACGCAAACCTCCCGGTCCTTTCAAGAAATCTTTCGCGTTCCCCCATGTGCTCTCTACTGTGCCACAAACGATAAAACGTGACGAACGGCAGGCCCCACTCTCTGCCCGCCCGGTGACCGGGATCACAAGTGACCAGGATCACAGACGCAGGTCAGCCTCCCCTCTATGTTGGGCAGCAAGTTTGCCCGTAATTGCGGAAAGGCTTCTTCATGGTTACCTCAGCTCCCACCACCACGGCACGCGTCTTAAACACCGGCCTGGCGCAAAGAATCATGAGCGCAACCGAGGCCGCCGCCCTCATACGCTCCGGCGATCAGGTGGGCATGAGCGGGTTCACCGGCTCGGGTTACCCCAAAGCCGTGCCCATCGAATTGGCGCGCCGCATCGCCGAGGCCAATCTCCGCGGGCAGAAATTTCAGGTGAGTGTCTTCACGGGAGCCTCCACTGGCCCCGAGCTGGATGGAGCGCTCGCCATGGCCGGAGGCATTCATCTCCGGCTTCCCTACCAGTCCGATCCGGAAACGCGAAAGAGGATCAACGCGGGCGAGATGGACTACATGGACATCCATCTGAGCCATGTCGCCCAGTTCGTCGAGTACGGATTCTTGGGCAAACTGGACGTCGCACTGATTGAAGTTGCCGCCGTGCTCGAAGACGGACGCCTGCTCCCCAGCTCCTCAATCGGCAATAACAAAACGTGGATCGACCAAGCGGAGCGCGTAATCCTGGAAGTGAATTCGTGGCAACCGGCGGCGCTCGAGGGCATGCACGATATCTATTATGGATTGCAGCCGCCTCCGAATCGCGGCCCGATCCCGCTTGTGACCCCCGGCCAGCGCATTGGGTCGCCTTATCTCGAAGTTCCCTCCGAGAAAGTAGTCGCAATTGTCCTCACCGATGCCCCTGACCGGAACAGCGCCTTCAAAGCGCCCGACCACGCTTCCCGGCTCATCGCGGGACACATTCTCGAGTTTCTCAGCTGGGAGGTGCAGAAGGGCCGCATGCCAGCCAATCTGTTGCCCTTGCAGTCGGGCGTCGGCAACATCGCGAACGCTGTGCTTTTCGGTCTGGAAGAGGGCAAGTTCGAAGACCTGACTTCTTATACCGAGGTCATTCAGGATGGCATGATACGCCTGCTGAAATCGGGCAAGCTTATCTGCGCCTCGGCAACGGCTTTCTCCCTCAGTCCGGAAATGCTGACCGAGGTCAACGCGAATATGAGCAGCTATCGCGACCGTATCGTCCTGCGGCCGCAAGAGATCTCCAACCATCCCGAGATCATTCGGCGGCTGGGCGTGATTGCCATGAACGGCATGATTGAGGCTGACATTTACGGCAATGTGAACTCCACCCACGTGATGGGATCGCGCATTCAGAACGGCATCGGCGGCTCCGGCGATTTTGCTCGAAACGGATATCTCTCGATTTTCATGGCTCCCTCGACGGCGCAGAAAGGCACCATCTCGACAATTGTCCCCATGGTCTCGCACGTCGACCACACCGAGCACGATGTGCAGGTGATCGTCACCGAGCACGGATTAGCGGACCTGCGCGGCCTCTCGCCCCGCCAGCGCGCACACCTGATCATCGAGAAGTGTTCCAGCCCGGACTACAAGCCACTGCTGCTTGATTACTTCAACCGCGCCGAGCGCCTGTCGTATGGCAAACACACCCCGCACCTGCCCACGGAGTCGCTCGGCTGGCACAGCCGATACCTGCGCAGCGGTCAGATGAAGCCACGAGAGGAAAACTGAAGACGGAGGGACGGGCGTCTCGCCCGTCCAGGCGGCCGGGGACGCCCGCCTCCCACAAAAACGCCCGCCTCTCCACAAAACGAAGGACCTGGCTTTTCTCTCGCATCCAGTCCTCGCTACTCGCAAGCCGCCTCTATCCGCGTTCTAAAATGATTCCGTGCTCCGTATCCTCCACACCCTCGGGTGGCTGATCTGCGCCGCGTATTCCATGGTCCCGGGCTATTGGCTCCTGATTCATCCGCGAGCGAACTACTGGCGAGCGCAGCAGCGTTCTCCATACCGAGTGCTTCTTCCAGTCTCGTTTGTGATGATGGCAGCGGTGCTGGGAATCACGCGGCACTTTCGAAGCATGACTCTGTATCAGAGCGGCTGGGCGTGGTTACCAGCGGCGCTCGTCTTTTCTCTTGGTATCTCGCTGTACAAAATGGGAGGAGCGAACTTCAGCCTGAAACAACTCCAGGGACAGCCCGAGATCAGCGGGCACAACCATGAACAGCGGCTCGTCACCAGCGGGATCCGCGCTCGAGTGCGGCATCCCGTCTACCTCGCACACCTCTGCGAGATGCTGGCATGGAGCATCGGAACCGGACTCCTGGTTTGCTACAGCCTGACCGGTCTCGCGATTGTCACAGGAGCGTTCATGATTCGCGCCGAAGACGCTGAGCTTGAACAGCGTTTTGGAGAAGACTATCGCAAATACCGCAATACTGTGCCCGCGGTGCTCCCCAAACTGGGAAACACCGTCTCCCGTCTATAATCCGCTGTTGGGCCGCCTTGCCAGGAGCTAACGGCTAAAAGCTAACAGCTGTTTTCCATGCGCTTCGAACTTTTCGTTGCAACCCGCTATCTACGCGCCAAGCGCCGGCAGGCGTTCATTGGCGTGATCACCGCGATCTCCATCCTCGGAGTGGCCGCTGGCGTAGCCTCGCTGATCGTTGCGCTTGCGATCAATAACGGCTTCCGCCAGGACTTGCAGCAACGTCTACTCGGCTCGACCTCACACGTCAGTCTGCTGCGCGTGCAAAGTGATGGCATCAAGGACTGGCCAGCGCTGCTCGATCGACTCAGCCACCAGCCGCACGTAGTCGCTGCCGCCCCTGCCATCTACGAGCAGGTCCTGATTTCGCGAGGTCCACGCGCCCGCGGCGCCGTGCTGAAGGGCATGATTCCTTTATACGAGCGCAAAGTCAGCGATCTGCTCAGCACCGTGAAGTTCGGGTCCGCGGAGGCGCTGGAGGAGAGCACAGCAAACCCAATAGATGAAGACATTTCCCGTTTGAACGCGGGCAGCGGCGTGAAATCGAAAATAGCGGGCGAGGACGCCGGCGCTACAACTGCCGATTCTCTCGGCGAGGTCCAGCACAGAGTCGCGGCCATGCCGCCCATTGTGCTTGGCAAGGATATGGCCGACGACCTGGGAGCAACGGTGGGCTCGGTCGTCCTCGTCACCAGCCCGCAGGGGGAGCTCACGCCTTTCGGCATGGTTCCGAAGTACAATCGTTTTCGCGTGGTCGGAATTTTCAACTCAGGCTTCTTCGACTACGACACCTCATGGGCGTTCACCCGCCTCTCGGACGCGCAACGCCTCTTCGGGCTCGGCGACCTCATTTCCGTGATTCAGTTCAAGGTGGATGACATCTACAAAGCAGACGTGGTTGCCAAAGAATTGGAACAAGCCGCAGGCAAGGGCTTCATGGCTACCAGTTGGATGGAACAGAACAAAGCATTATTCCGCGCGCTGCGGCTCGAGCGCGTGGTTACGTTCATTACCATCGGTCTCATCGTATTCGTGGCCGCGCTGAATATCCTCATTTCGCTCACCATGATGGTAATGGAGAAAACCAAAGACATCGCTGTCCTGCTCTCGATGGGGACGCGCAAATCGCAAATCCGGCGCCTGTTCATCGCGCAAGGCGTTCTCATCGGACTGGTCGGCACAGCGATCGGCCTGGTCTTGGGCTATGCCTTGTCCTGGGCAGGCGCGCGCTACCACCTCATCTCGCTGGCTCCTGAGGTCTACTCCATCGACTATGTGCCATTCGCGCCTCGCGTGGTGGATGGCCTGCTGGTGGCGCTGGTTGCAATCGGAGTCTCTTTTGTCGCAACCATGTATCCTTCGTGGTCTGCCGCCCGCATTCTGCCTGCCGAAGCCCTGCGCTACGAGTAATGCCGCGACAGTACTAACGAGCGGAGAATCCCGTAAATCGGCCACAATTTCCCCGGTAAAAGATGCACGAATTTTTTGATTGTGACCAACGTCACATTGCGCTGTTCAAGAACAGGTATACAGTTTGCTTCATATAGTTCCGATATTAGGAATTAGGTTTCGGTGCGGTCCGCGCGCCCCGTGTTTTAATGACAGCAGGCAACCGGACAGCATCTAAGGTTCAGCGCCGATTTTGCGCGGGATCCGGTTGCAACTGCCCCCTGTATCGAAGGAGACGCAGATTGCATCTAATCTCGCAGGACCCGGTGTTGCGGGTCGAGAACTTGAAAAAGGTCTTTCGCTCAGGCGAGTCAGACCTGGTGCTCTTTGAGAATTTGTCCTTCGAAGTACGCAAGGGAGAGATGCTGGCCATCGTAGGGGAGTCAGGATCAGGCAAGAGCACCTTACTTCACATCCTGGGCGCTCTTGAACGTCCTTCTTTCGGTGACGTATACTGCGCCCACTTGCAGCTGAATTCGCTGGCGCAGGATGCCGCCGCGGATTTTCGCAATCGTGAAATCGGTTTTGTGTGGCAGTTCCACTATCTGCTGCCCGAGTTCACGGCACTGGAGAACGTGGCCATGCCCCTGCTGGTGCGCCAGCAGCCTTGGCCCGAAATTCAGGGGGACGCGATTCACTGGTTGCGCGAGGTGGGACTGGAGCCCCGCGGACACCACCGTTCCGGAGAGCTTTCCGGCGGCGAACAGCAACGCGTCGCTTTAGCCCGGGCGCTCATCACCAAGCCGAAGATTTTGCTGGCAGATGAACCCACCGGCGACCTGGATGGCCGTACGGCCGAGGCGGTTTTTGCATTGATCGCACGGCTACATCGCGACTATCAACTCACCTCTCTTATTGCTACTCACAACCTTGCCTTCGCGCGCCGGTGTCATCGCGTGCTGCGCCTGCACCAGGGGCACGTCGAAGAAGTCTCGCCGGAATCGTTGCCGGTATGACACCGAACGCAAAAATCGGTGAGGAAACGAAGGACAGACTACAGTTTCAGGACGAAGAACGAAAACAGAAATGGGGGCCGAGTCCATGGCACGGTAGTGCCATTCGTAATTCGCCCTTAAGAAAAACGTTTCAGGGGGTTGGGTTTCTTGGCCTCTTGATTGCATAATGTGGGTAGGGCCAGGAGTTCTCTGGGGCTGGGCGGTCTGTTCCCATTCCGGGCGAACTCAAGGGGGAAGGGGCTATATGTTTGAACGTTATACGGAGAAAGCCAGGCGCGTCATTTTTTTCGCGCGGTATGAAGCCAGTCAGTTCGGCTCTCCTTACATTGAGACCGAGCATCTTTTACTAGGACTGCTGCGCGAAGATAAGGCCCTGACCAATCGTTTCCTGCGCTCTCATGCCTCGGTGGAATCCATCCGCAAGCAGATTGAAGGACATACTACGATCCGGGAGAAGGTGTCGACTTCGGTTGATCTTCCTTTAAGCAACGAATGCAAGCGCGTGCTCGCTTACGCAGCGGAAGAAGCCGAGCGTCTGTCGCATAAGCACATTGGGACCGAGCACCTCCTCTTAGGCCTGCTGCGGGAAGAAAAGTGCTTTGCGGCGGAGATTTTGCACGAACGCGGTTTGCGCCTGCCCACGATTCGCGAGGAGTTGGCCCGTAGCAGCCAGGAAAAAGCACAACCCCAGCGGCAGCGTGAATCTTCGCTGCTCGCCGAGTTTTCCCGTGACCTGACCCAGGCTGCCATGGATAGCCAGCTCGATCCCCTGGTGGGCCGCGAAGGCGAAGTCGATCGTGTGATCCAGATCCTCTGCCGCCGCACCAAGAACAATCCAGTGCTCATCGGAGAGCCGGGTGTCGGCAAGACTGCCATCGTGGAAGGATTGGCGCAGCGCATCGCCGATGGAGAAGTTCCATCGTTCCTGGCTGACAAGCGCATCCTGGCCCTTGACCTCTCACTGATCGTGGCCGGAACAAAATATCGCGGCCAGTTCGAAGAGCGTCTGAAAACCATCATGAAGGAGCTGATGGAGTCGCAAAATTCCATCATCTTCATTGATGAGTTGCACACGCTGGTGGGCGCCGGCTCGGCAGAAGGCTCGCTCGATGCGGCCAATATCCTGAAGCCCGCGCTTTCGCGCGGCGAAATTCAGTGCATCGGCGCGACCACGCCCGGCGAGTACCGGAAGTCGATCGAAAAAGATCGCTCGCTCGAACGCCGCTTCCAGGCCGTGAAGGTTCCACCGCCGAGCGAAGCCGATGCCACCAAGATTCTGTTCGGGATCAAGGATCGCTACGAGAAGTTCCACGCCGTCACCTACACCGACGACGCGATCAACTTCTCCGTTTCGCACTCGAATCGCTACATCCCGGACCGCTTCCTGCCTGACAAGGCAATTGACCTCATCGACGAAGCGGGCGCGCGTGTGAAGCTGCGTCAGACCTCGTTGCCCGAGGAGATCACCGAAGTCCAGAAGCGCATCAAGTTCATCGTTCACCGCATGGAGAACGCCATCGCGAATCACGAATTCGAGAAGGCGCGCTTCTACTCGGACGAGGAACGCAAAGAGCGCGAGAACCTGCGCGCTCTTCGCGAAAAATATCATCTCGACGAATCTTCCACCGGCGTGGTCGGCCGGGAGGACATTGAGGACGTCGTGTCCCGCTGGACTGGCGTGCCCATCATGTCGATCAAGGAAGAGGAGTCCGCGAAACTGTTGCGCATTGAGGAAGAGCTGCACAAGCGCATCATTTCGCAGGATAAGTCGATTGTCGCTCTGGCACGCGCCATCCGCCGCAGCCGCGCCGGCCTGAAGAGCCCGAATCGCCCGATCGGCTCATTCCTGTTCCTGGGCCCAACCGGCGTCGGTAAAACTGAAGTTGCTCGCACTCTGGCGCAATTCATGTTCGGCAGCGAAAAATCACTGGTTCGCTTCGATATGTCCGAGTTCATGGAAAAGCACTCGGTCTCGAAGCTGATCGGCTCGCCTCCGGGATACGTTGGGTACGAAGAGGGTGGCCAGCTGACCGAGCGCGTGAAGCGTGCACCGTACTCGGTCGTCCTGCTGGACGAAATCGAGAAGGCGCATCCCGATGTCTTCAACATCCTGCTGCAGGTCTTTGAGGACGGTCAGCTGAGCGATGGGCTGGGCAACACGGTCGACTTCAAGAACACCATCATCATCATGACTTCGAACATTGGCGCCCGGCACCTGCAGCGCCGCGAAGGCCTGGGCTTCCAGTCGACCAAGGAAGAGATGGTTTCGGAGAAGATCGAAGACCTCGTAAAGAACGAAGTCAAGCGCACCTTCAATCCGGAGTTCCTGAACCGCCTGGATGAGATCATTCTGTTCAGCGCGCTGAGCGAGCAGGATTTGATCCAGATCCTCGAGCTCATGGTCAACCAGCTCAACCAGAACCTGGCGCAGCGTTCAATCACAGTCACCGTGGCCGACGCGGCCAAGCGCTGGATCCTGAACCAGACGCTCACCGATCGCAGCTACGGAGCCCGTCCGCTGCGGCGCGCGTTGCAGAAGTACATCGAGGATCCGCTATCAGAAGCCTTGATCCAGGGCACCATCACGACGAGGCCGGCCTTCATCGAGGTCTTCCTCGATGGCGAGAAGCTTTATTACCGTCCGGTGGATTCGGAGAAGAACGAAGGCGTGTTGCTCTACGAGAACTAGCTTTTGGCTTCTAGCTCTTGGCTTTTCGCTTTACAAGCCGCCAGCAAAACTGGCGGCTTTTGTTTTAGCAGTTCGTTGCCATTCAAGTCAGTGACTCAGCGAGGTTGCTCGTCAAGCAAATCGCTCGCCTTCTGATCACTTAAACGCGATCTTGCGACCCGCCACGCGACAACTGCCCCTACAGGAATGCCGAGAAAGAATCCATATTCCAATCCAGCAATTGCCAGCCAAGGTTGGTATTCGCCGAGGTGCGGAAAGCCCGTATACTGCGCAAACAGGCTTACCGTCAGTCCCACGAGAAACAGCCCGGCGGAAATCCCGATGGTCGTGCCCACTCCGACTACCAGCCCGTAAAAGATCACCCCGATTTTTTGAGGGGTGCTGAGCGGAAGTATCCACATCGGGAGAATTCCTAATCTGCGAATCTCAGGCCGCCCGACCGTGGAGCGTTATTGCACGGTCGGACAATATTCGCATCAGTCACTTCTGATCAGGCGTGGGATCGGGTTCAATCGAGCCAGCCTTGATCAAGTCTGTCTTAAGCTCGAATTTCTGATTGGCCACGAGATTGACTTCGGTTGCGAAGCTTTGATATCCCGGCAAGCTGATTCTGATCTTCCTCTTGCCGGGCGCCACCAGCAAGGCTTTTCCTACCCCGCGGAACTCGGCTACGTGCCCGATGAAAAGATCATCCACAAAAACCGCAGCCCGTTCTGGATTGACCATCAATTTGATCTCGGCGGTGACGGTGGGCACCGAAAGGCGGGTATCTTTTTCCATGACCACGCGAAAAATCTGCTTCTGTCCAGGTTGAACCGCCACCTCAATGGGCACGTCCTTATATCCCCCTTGACGGACAATAATTTCGTGCTTGCCCGGCAACAGTAGAATCTTCTTCGTGCCCTTCAGCTCCTCCAGGTAACCGAGATATTGGCCGTCCACCCAGACCCCTGATGTTTTCTCGACCTTGGTGGCGCCCACCAGTTCGACTTCCCCCAGAACTTCATTCGTCTGAGCAAAAGCAATGTGCGGGATCATGAAGAACGCGCACATTGCCAGCATGGATCTTTCCTTGCGGAGACCGGAATAAAGTCTCATTTACTGATCACTCCTCTGGATTATCAGATAGCAGCACGGTGCCCCAGGTTCGCGTCCGCCCTTTGGACTTAACCCGGGCATCTTGTATCGTGATTCACCAATTGTAGGCTCCTCTGCTGTTGAATGTTGAGTGTCTATTCGTGTCCGGCCCGAGTGGGAACCCAACTTCCTGCGACCTCAGCGAGAGTTCGGGAATCAAGTAATTTGCCTCGCAATGCAGGCTCCGGAGCCTTTTGCTAAGAAGGAGATTTCCATGGAAAAGGTAAACATCGCCGACAAATTCAAGAAGATCACCGAATATTGGAAGCCCTATATTGCGGGCGAACTCAACGGCCAACTCGTGAAGCTGGACAAGTTGAAGGGAGAGTTCGTCTGGCACCACCACGAGCACGAGGACGAGTTGTTCATGGTAGTCAAAGGCCGTTTCCGCATGGAGCTTCGCGACCGCAACATCTGGCTGGAAGAAGGAGAATTCCTGGTAGTTCCACGCGGCGTCGAGCATCGCCCTGTCGCTGACGAAGAGGCCTGGATCGTACTGTTTGAGCCGGCAACGACGCTCAATACCGGCAACGTGCAGAACGAGCGGACCCTGCACGAGCTGGAACGCGTCTAGCGCGTCGGATCAAATTGTAGAATCGTAAGCTTCCGATTGATCAACAGAGATCCCTTGTAATTATGAGCAGCGCAACCACCACTGATCTGAAACTCGCCAACATCGAGCAAGCGGCAAGGGTCATTGACCCGGTCTTTCGCAATAGCCCACAGTTCGTCGATGAGCAGCTTTGCGCCGCGCTGGGGCGGCGGACGATCGTGAAGGTCGAGACCGCTAACCCGATTCGCAGCTTCAAAGGCCGAGGAGCCTGCTTCCTGATGCACGGCCTCGATCCGAAGCTCAAAGTGGTCTGCGCGTCGGCTGGGAATTTTGGGCAGGCGGTCGCCTACGCGGGCCGCAGTCGCGGCATGGCCGTGGAAGTGTTTGTTCCCACTGACGTCAATCCTAACAAGGTGGCGAGAATGAAAGCCTTGGGAGCAACCGTCAGCATTATCGGGGCCGACTTTGATGCTGCGAGACAGCATGCGCGCCGCAAGGCAGCAGAGGATAAACGATGCGTCTTCGTCGAGGACGGCGAAGATCCGTCTATCAGTGAAGGCGCGGGCACGATCGGGATCGAATTGCTTCTCGCTGGAAGCATCGACACAATTGTGTTGCCGGTCGGCGATGGAGCTCTCATCACTGGTGTCGCAACCTGGGTAAAGGAGCATTCGCAGCAAACCAAAATCATTGGTGTCTGCGCGACTGGCTCGCCTGCCATGGCGCAAAGCTGGCGTGCCGGCAAAGCGATTTCCACAGGAGACACAACGACCATCGCGGATGGAATTGCGGTAAGTGCTCCCATCGCGAGATCAGTTGAACGCATGCGCGCGCTCGTCGATGACATGGTGCTCGTTGACGACGCGCAACTTCTGGACGCGATGCGACTTGCATTCTCCACGCTGGGACTTGTTTTGGAGCCTGCGGGCGCTGCGGGACTGGCGGCCATTCAGGCACATAGTCTTCCCGGCGATGTGCTGGCCACCGTCCTGACGGGGAGCAACATACACCCCCAATTGTTGGCCAAACTCCTCGGCTGACAGAATCCGCCACTAGTCCGCAATACAAATTCTTTGAGATCAGGATTACTCGATTGTGCCTAAAATCCGTATCCTATAAGCTCGTTCGGTAACCAACCTGTGCCTATGGAACTCATCTTGTATTCTGCCTTCTGGTGCCCCGATTGCCGCGTGGCCAGGCGCTTCCTCCGCCAGAACAATATTCCGTACAAAGAAATCGACATCGAAATCACCCCCGGAGCAGCTGAAGAGGTAATTCGGCACACGGGAAAACGCTCCATCCCCCAGTTCGTTATTGATGGTGAGTGGATTCAGCCTTACAGCCCGGGTGAGGGTTTCTTGTACGAAAAGATGGCCAAGCGCTTAGGTATCCAGCAATCCTCAAAATAAGCCGAACTCTATCCATGGTTACCTCGGCTAGCCGTTAAGTCTTTATACTGACGCCACATAGCGTCCCTCCGCAGCCGCTCCCCTACCAAGTGCTGGCTCTCGGTACATCACCTTCCGTGCCTTGGGAAAACAGGAATCTCCCGGCAAGATAGGAAGGTACAAGTAGTCACCTCTGGGCCCCCTTCTCCCCTGACAGAGTGCTGCACCTGGAAAAACACTATGTCTGAGCAAGATCTGAATCCTGAACTAGACCAAGCTGGAGAGAGTTGGACTTGGCTGATCCAGAGCGCGACCGCCCTCCTGCTGCTGGTTGCGACCGGACTTCTGGTGCACTACTACGCTCCCGCTCCGACCAGCGACCTGCAGGATCAGGTCCAGCAACTGAACCAGCAAGTCCAACTTCTTAAGCAGGAACAGGCCATGCCCGTCATGGTTCTGAACCGTTATCGCAATTCGATTTGTTACGTTTTTGGCGTCTACCAGGTCGGATTTCCGAACCAGCCTGCTCGTCTGCGCGCGCGGGTTTCCGGCACCGGCTTCATCGTCGCAAACGGGCTGATGGCAACCAATCGCCATGTGTCCGAACCTTGGTTTGGTGATCCGGAAGCGGATGCCCTCATTCGCCGCGGGGCTACGCCCTCACTGGAGAAGCTGGTCGCATTCTTCCCCGGCTCCCCGACTCCGTTTGAGCTGACGCCTACGGTCGTATCGTCGAATAGCGATCTGGCGATTTTGCACGTGGAATTCTCGAATACCTCGCGCAGCCTGGAAGCGCTTCCCCTCGCCAGACGCGCCACACCGCCCGGCGAGTTGGTCACAGTGATTGGCTACCCCATGGGAGTTGCCGGGATGGTTGCAAAATCCCCAACCGAGGTTTACGAGCGTCTCGCCTACCGTCACGATGATATCGGCGCCGCCAGCGAACTAGCAGCGCTCTCTCTGATCCGGCCGTCGGCAACGGTGGGACATCTCGGAGATGTCGTAGGAGACAAGCTGATTTACGACGCGCCCACTGCCCACGGCGGCAGCGGTGGTCCCGTTTTCAATTCCCAAGGACAGGTCATCGGCATCAACTCCGCTTACATCGATGGATTCTCTGGAGGAACGCTCGGTATCTCGGTCGACGCGCTTCGCCCGCTGATCGAGGCCGCACAGAAAAGAGTTCCTGTCACCAATGTGCGGGTGCAATAACAGGCTTCTTCACCACAGAGACACCGAGACATCCAAAAGAATCCTTCTCTGTGCCTCTGTGACTCTGTGGTGAAACCATTCGCGATCTTCGCCTTCTCTAAAATCTTCTTCTGATACAGCCCGGTTCGCGAACGTTGTTCTGATCACACCCGCCACTAGCCCAATCGCCGCTGCCAGGAACGACACGAGTGCCGGGCGAAATTGCGCCGAAGGCTGTTCATCCGCCAGCCGAATGCCGTTGGTTCCCAATGCGGGCACCACGACGCTTTCGCCAGCTTTTGAGCTGGCTCCGTCTCCGTTGTTCATTTTTGACAAGTAGTAGCTAGGCTCGTTTCCTCGTGGCAACAGCCGCCCTCGGACGCGAACCGTTGCTGCGAGCTCCTCGCATTGCGCGAAGAAGAGCCTTCACCAGCATTGGACCGGCCGAGCGCAGTTCCGCGCGATGGTGCAATGACAGCCTCCGCAATACCTTCTCGCCCCTTGGGGTGAGAGACACCAGCACTTCGCGCCGATCTTCGCCACCGCGCGTACGCCGAAGGTAGCCGGTGGCCGCAAGACGGTTCACCAGTTCCACAGCGCTATGATGCTGGATCTGCAGACGCTCAGCTAATTCCCCAATGGTAGGCCGCGCGCCGCGCGGCAACCCCTTCAGGCCGAGCATAAGCTGATGTTGCCTGGGCTCCAGGCCCGCGGCTCGGGCCGCCTGTTCGCTAAACGAGAGAAAGCAGCGTATCTGATAACGCAGTTCCGCCAGAGATTCGTAGTCCGACAGGGTGAGTGTTTCCATGCCGCGGATTATATCGTAGCAAGACAAGAATCTCTGTGATGTATCGTATCACGATGTTTTCTGTTTTCGAACCCGCAACCGAAGAGCTGGAAAAGCTTGAACCACAAAGGACACGAAGAAAGCACGAAGCATTTCAGTTCGGGCCTTCGTGCGACCTTCGTGTCCTTTGTGGTTAGATTTGTTTTAACGTTTGGGTCCAATCAGCAGCGTGCCATGTTCGAAAAGTCGAACGTCTGATAGCTCTTTCAATCTCTTGTAAGCGCGTATCCCCTGGCATTACCCTCGCTTGGACGCCTGTCCCCGCCCTCGTTTACAATCCTCGGTTCCCGCCATTTCAGCGAAATAGGAGAAATCTGCCCTTGATCCCGCGCTACACCCGTCCCGAAATGGGCCGCATCTGGAGCGACGATAACCGCTTTCGTACCTGGCTGACAGTAGAGGTGGCCGCTACGGAAACCCTCGCAGAGGCCGGACTGGTCCCTAAACAAGCTGCCAAGGCCATCCGGGAGCGCGCTGGCTTCAAACTGGAACGCATCCAGGAGATTGAGGCAGAGGTCAGGCACGACGTCATCGCATTTACCACGGCGGTTGCGGAAATCGTGGGCCCCGACGCGCGCTGGTTTCATTACGGCCTGACTTCGAACGATGTGGTCGACACCGCACAGGCTCTGCTCATTGGACAGGCGTCGGAAATCATCGCCGAAGATCTGGAGCGGCTCGCGGATGTTCTCAAGCGGCGAGCCTGGGAATTTAAGGACACGCCGCAAATCGGCCGGACCCACGGAATCCATGCCGAGCCAATCACGTTCGGATTCAAGCTGGCGAACTGGTATTCGGAAACGCAAAGAAACATTGAGCGCTTCCATCAGGCTGCGGAAGGTCTCCGGGTTGGTAAGTTTTCCGGAGCGGTCGGCACGTTCGCGCACTTGTCTCCAGAACTCGAGGAGAAGATATGCGCTCGTCTTGGCCTCAAGGCCGCGGACATTTCCTCGCAGGTTATCCAGCGAGACCGCCACGCGTACTATCTCGCGACTCTGGCTGTGATCGCGTCCACCCTCGACAAAATCGCTACTGAGATTCGCCACCTCCAGCGCACGGAGGTACGTGAGGCCGAGGAGTTCTTCAGCGAGAAGCAAAAAGGCTCCTCCGCGATGCCGCACAAGCGCAACCCGGTCACCAGCGAGCAGATCAGCGGACTAGCCCGCGTGGTCCGCTCGAATGCGCAGGCTGCGTTTGAAAACGTTGCTCTATGGCACGAGCGCGACATCTCGCACTCGTCGGTGGAGCGCATCATCATTCCGGATTCCACCACGCTGGTGGACTATCTCCTGCAGAAAACCACGAACCTGGTGGATACCATGTTCGTCTACCCGGAAAGAATGAAGACGAACCTGGAGAGCACCCGTGGTCTGGTATTCAGTGGGCAGCTCTTGCTCGATCTGGTGGAACAGGGAGTTTCGCGCGAAGACGCCTACCGGATGGTGCAGGCGCACGCAATGCGCGCGTGGAAAGAGGGCGCGGATTTTCGCCGGCTCGTGCTGAACGATAAGGAGATCACCGGCCGCGTGCCTGCCAAACAATTGGAACACGCGTTTGATTTGAAACGGCAACTGCGAAATATCGACAAAATTTTCGCGCGCGTGTTTCGGGAGGCAAAACCAAAAGCAGCACCAAAACCGGCACGCAAGCGTGCGTAAACGAACTTTGCTGAGGAAAGTCTGGCCGCCGAGATTCGACGAGCGTAACGTTGATCAATGCGCTGGAGAAACTGGCTGTTTGATGGAACCGCGCAAGCCTCGGTGATTCTGGTTCGCTTGCTCGTCGGGTGGGTCTTCTTCTCAGAAGGCGTGCAGAAGTTTCTTTTCCCCGCCGCATTGGGTGTTGGACGTTTTGCGAAAATCGGCATTCCAGCGCCTCATTTTTTCGCTCCCTTCGTGGGCGTGGTCGAAATTGTGTGCGGGTTGTTGGTCATTGTAGGGTTCCTCACTCGACTCGCAGCCATTCCGTTGGCCATTGATATCAGCGTCGCCATCGCCACCACGAAAATCCCAATGCTGGCGAAGGACGGATTCTGGGGCATCATGCACGAAGCTCGAACCGATCTGTGCATGCTGTTGGGATCCCTGTTTCTGATTGCAGTGGGAAGCGGACGCCTGTCGCTCGATACAACCGTGCACGGCAGCAATGAATCCATCGAGGCGTGAAGCGGCTGCTTCAAATTTCTCGGAAGGGTGCCATAGCTATGATCAGCCAGCGGCTTCTCTGGGGCGTAGTCCTGTATTGCGCGGGCATCCCCATCTGCGCGCAAGGAGGCGCCATGTCATTCCAGATCACCAGCACCGCCTTCTCCAACGGAGCTTCGATCGCGAAGAACCACACCTGCGACGGCCCCGACGTCTCTCCTTCCCTGAACTGGACCGGCGCTCCCGCAGGAACCCAAAGCTTCGCGCTCATTGCCGATGATCCCGACGCCCCTGCTGGCACCTGGTACATTGGGTCCTCTACAACCTGCCTCCTAATGCCACGGAACTCCCCGAAGGAGTAAAGAAACAAGAGCAACTCCCTGACGGGACGCTGCAGGGGCGAAATGATTTTCGCAAGGTCGGCTACAACGGTCCCTGTCCTCCACCGGGTAAGCCGCACCGCTACTTTTTCAAGCTCTATGCGCTGAATGCGAAGCTCACGCTAAAGACCGGCGCAACCAAGAACGATGTTGAATCCGCCATGAAAGGACACATTCTGGCGCAGACAGAATTGATGGGAAAGTACGGCCGCTGAAAGCTGACACTATCCCTGGGAAACGCTGACTGCGCGCAAAGTCAAAAGCCTTACCACGAAGGACACAAAGGAAGCACGAAGGGCGGGCCGAGCCTTCGTGCTTCCTTTGTGTCCTTTGTGTTTATCTTTGAATGGTTCCGATCTCCCTGATTCACGGCCTGCTTGATAGTAAAGATTCGTAAACGCGTCTAACTGCGATCTATCTGCTTGATAACAAGCATATTATCGGACCGCCGCACTGGACTTCCTTGAGCATCCCGGAAGGGGCCAGACACATCCAATAATTAACCAAACAGTTAGTTAATTGGGGATGGAGAGCACAAGATTATGACTACAAAAAAGGCCATTTTCTCATCGCTGCTGACGGTGGGTTTACTGGGCGCGAGTCTGTTCGCGCAATCGTCCAGCGCGGGACGCTATGACGCCACGATCCGGACCAGCGTCACGCATAAGCTCACTGACAATCAAAAATTTCATAACGTTAAGTCTTCGGTAGAAGACGGAATTGTGACCTTGACCGGGACCGTCGACCTTTACCAGGACAAGCTGGATGCCGCCAAGGCTGCCAAGAAGCAAAAGAACGTGCAGGGCGTCCGTAACCTGATCACAGTTGCCGGACCCGCGGTGACGGACGAGCAACTGCACGAGCAGTTGGCCAAGAAGATCTACTACGATCGCGTCGGTTGGTATGACAGCGCCTTCAATTACTTCACCCTGAGTGTGAAGGACGGCGTGGTCACCATCGGTGGCGAAACCTACAACGACGTGGGCCGCGATTCGGCTCTGGCGATTGCATATCGCATGCCTGGCGTGAAGGATGTCGTGAGCGAGGTCAAGGTGTCGCAGGTTTCGATTTTCGACGACAACCTGCGCAGCCGCACCGCGCGGGCACTTTATGGGGACTCGGTGCTGAGCCGCTACGCCATTGACCCGGCGCGCCCGATCCGCATCATCGTAGATGGCGGTCACGTCAGCCTCTACGGCACCGTGATCAGCCCGATGGATAAACAGATTGCGGGCATGCGCGCAGGCGAAGTCCCCGGCGTGTTCAGCGTGGAAAACAACCTGGTCGTCGACAACGGGTCGAAGCAAGGTTTGTAAATTCCACTTCTCTCCTCCAGGCACGGCGCAAGCCGTGCCTTTTTTTTGCCTGCAAGCTGCGAGCTTCGAGCTACGAGCTACAAGCCACGAGCTACAAGCCACGAGCTACGAGCTACGGGCTACCTCCAACGTTGTCATCCTGAGCGGAGATGCGGCGAAGGCCGCATCGGAGCCGAAGGACCCCGCGACTGATTGCGAGAAGATAAACCTGGAGAATTTTTTTATCACGGCGAATGTCTAGGCAGGAGAGCATATCAAGCTTGTGCATACGCTCGCGCATCTCCTCGGGATCGGTACCCAGGCTGCTACAGCCGATTGATAAGCGACGCCACGTACCCCGCCCCAAACCCATTATCGATGTTCACCACGCTCACATTCGACGCGCAAGAGTTCATCATGCCGAGCAAGGCCGCCAGGCCCTTAAATGACGCGCCATAACCGACGCTGGTCGGCACCGCAATCACCGGAACACCCACCAGGCCGCCGACCACGCTCGGGAGCGCGCCTTCCATTCCGGCACAGACAATCAGCACACGGGCCTTGGCCAGTGCTTCGCGATTGGCCAACAAACGGTGCACACCGGCCACACCCACGTCATAAAGATGCTGGACATCGTTGCCCATCAACTCGGCGGTGACCACGGCCTCTTCCGCTACTGGAATATCGCCGGTCCCGGCTGACACGACGGTCACCACGCCCTTGCCATATTTCTTCTGGTCGCGCTCGAGCACAATCGCCCGCGCCAGTTCCCGATATTTTGCGCCACGAACGAGCTTCTTCACGGCGGCATACTGCTTCGCATCGGCGCGCGTAGCCAGCACGTTGCCTCCATGCTTCGCGAGCTTCGCAAAAATCCCGGCGACCTGCGCCGGAGTCTTTCTCTCGCCGAAAATCACCTCGGGCATGCCGGTGCGCAACGCGCGGTGATGATCCACCTTGGCAAACCCCAGATCCTCAAACGGCAAATGCCGTAGGCGTGCCACGGCGTCATCGGGGGAAAGCTTGCCGCGCCGTACCTCGTCAAACAACTTGTGGAGAGATTCCGCGTTCAAGGGCGTACTCGGTATCGCGCCGATGGCCGATGCCATCTACATTAGCATCCACCCATCCCGCTCGCCTTCTTAGCGGTCTGCTGAAGGACTCCAGGCACCGCTGTGTTTTGAAAGTGCTCAGCCTCAGCCGAGCCGTAAGGGTAGCAAAATCGGCGGCTTCAGCCAGTGCGGCAAATTGTGGACATCAAAAGCATTTTTTCAGCAGCGTCTTAGTACGCCATCTCGGCCATTCGAAACAGCGGGCCAGGTCTTTTGCCTTCGGCCACGGCCTTGAGGCGGTACATCAGCTCACCCCAAGTCGTCGTACAGGCAACGAAGTAGTCGGTCTCGCCCTTCCAGCCAGCGTGTGTGAAGCGGAGCAGAGTTCCGGAATTCGCAGCCTCCAGCCGAAAAATCAGGTGGGTTGCCTTCCACTCGTCACCGCTATCGCAGACCCACTCGGCGTGCGTAAAGGCCTTATCCACGTCGAGTCGCAAGCGATAGACCGTACGGCGCTTGAAGAACCCCAATTCGACTGCGCCCGAAGACTCAATTGTGTCTTCCGCCCACCACTGGCTGAATCCCTTGGCAGTAGCAACCAATGGATAGACTGCTTCTGGTTTCGCTGTAATCGGAATTGAATGTTTGATGTCGGCCATCGCTTTCCTCCATTTGTGGATCGGAGCCCGTCAGTCGTGATCCCTGGTTGTCAGGCCCATCAGACTTTTCCGGCAATCAAGTGATAGTCGGTAAAGACAACATCTCCGCCATCCAGTTCCGGACCATACGCGGCCTCGAATTTCCTCACCGCGTCGGAGCGAGCATGAGTTTCATGTGCAGCTTCATTCTCGAAAATAAAAAAATGAACAAAGCGCGTAGGATCTTCCTCCTGTTGCCATGCCAGGTACATTCGGGTGCCGGGTTCGTTCGCCTTGACGTAGGGGACAAATTCCTGAATGGCGCGCTTCACCTTCTCGATTCCAGACTTGCGAACTCGATATTCTGCGATCGTGTAAATCGGCATCGATTTTCAGTCCTCCTCTTGCGATTTCAAAATTGGTCAAACGCCTATTTGCGTTGTGATTGGGCCCGAACGACGTGTCGACCGCGATGAACCAGGTACGAAGACAGCTTCTCGGCGATCGTGCCCCAACCGCTCTCGTACCGTTTGGCGACATCGGGCTTCGTAAAGCGCTCATGGGTGAGCACGAGTTCGCTTTCATTCCCATGCGCCAGGAATTCGACCGTCACCAGGGTGGTGACGTCATTACCTTCCTCTGTCCAGGTGAACACCAGCTTGGCATTGGGTTCGACCACCTGGTAGACGCCCGTATGCACGTGATCCCGCTCTTTGCCCTTCATCACGATCCTGTAGGAGCCTCCGACTCGAACATCGAGCACAGCTTCAGCCGAGGTCACGTCTCCCGGACACATCCATTCGCGGATGCCTTGCGGATCGATCCATGCTTCGTAAACGACGTCCCTCGCGGCCGGCATCTTCCGTCGAATCGACATCCGATGCGTCCCCTCAGTGGGATTCGCCATGCGCAGTCGCTCCTTTCTTCACAGCTTTCATCTTTCGCTTTACGTAGTGCTCCAGGGCATCCAGGCGCACTTCCCAGAATTGGCGATAGTGGTCGAGCCATGCTGTCGCATCCTGCAAAGGCGCGGCATTCAGGCTGCAAACATGCTCGCGCCCCTGCACGTTCCGGCGAACCAGGCCGGCCCGCTCCAGCACCATGACATGCTTTGAAACCGCGTTCAGAGATACGGGAAACGAGCTGGCAATTTCAGTGATGGTGGCGGGTTTGCTCCTCAGCGAGGCGAGTATCGCGCGTCGCGTCGGGTCAGCAACTGCCGAGAAAACGCGATTCAGCATGTCCTGGGAATATTCAACCATCCGGTTGAACATAATCCGGGCAGGCGGAGCCTGTCAACTGGGATTTCGGGAATTTGCGAGACTCGCGCAGATCGAGAACGGATGTCGAATTGTCATAGTGCACTGCGATTCTTCACCCGGAAAACAGAGACACACAGAGAAAAATCCTGCTTCGATTTCTCTGTGCTTCTGTGCCTCTGTGGTGAAAGTCGTTGGAGGGAACCGGTCGCTTATCGGCTCGGTCCATACTTAGCTCTTCTTCTCGAGCCGATGCCCTCTTCTCCGCACAGCGCGGAGGCGTTGCACTAATCCAAAATAAGCATCCCGAGCAGCGCCGGGTTCTTCTACGTGAGTAAGAAACAGAGTCCGCACAAAACCGGGAGTCACCCGGCCTTCCAGGTATCCGTCATAAAGATCACAGCCCAGGAGATACCCGAGTTGCTGCGTGATGTATTCGAACTTCGCGCCGCTGCTGCGAATCCCTTCGTCCAGGGATCCGCGCACCCGATCGTACTGTTTGACGTCGACTTCCAGTAACCGGTGCAACAGCAGAAAATCGAGCGCGCGCATGGACTCGGCAAACCCCAGTCCCGTCTGCCGCTCAATATCTTCGCGAGTCTGGTCGCTCAACTCGCGCAGGTCTTCTTCGCGCACCGCCGCGCGCGCGGGGTACAACACACGCGACCCAAAGTACGCCAGCGCGTTCTCCAGCACGCGACCATAGAAGAAATCCGAGGGTTCATCGGCGGCTTCTTCCCGCGCCGTCACCCTCGCTGGTAATCCGCGGCAAGCGTGATGCAGGAAGCGAGCCGCCTCTTCGGAAGCGTGCACCATTTGAAAATCGTGCATGTAGAACGCGTTGACCTGCGGCAAATAAGCGCAGCCGCGTTCTTCCACCCGCTGCATCATCGCCTCGCGCTCCTCCTCACTCACTCCTTTGCGCGACAGGAGACGCCGCAGCAGTCCGTCGGAGGACCGGTAATACACTTCCGGCAACAGGTCGACGAGAAACTTTGGTTGCGTCGTGTTATGCGGCGAGTAACGATTGATCCCGAGGAAGCGCACCAGGCCATCTATCAGGTTGTAAACGGTAGGTCCGAGATCGGGTTGATCGGATTCTTCGCGTCGCCAGCGATCCAGGCAAAGACGATAGTTCTCGTACTTTTCAAGCGGTGTTGCATTGAAAACGCAGACCACGTCAGGCGCGACCTGCACCGCTTCCACCCGCTCGTGCCGCTCTCCCGCGGCACGCCAGTACAGCGCATCCACATTCTGAAGAACGGTCAGCATGCGCTCCTGAGGCAGAAGGGCGCGCACTTCGCGCGGCAGGTGGGCAGGCGCCAGATGCGATTCGCCAAACAGCACTACGATGACCGCGTCGGGATGCCGCGACCGAATCTCAGCAAGTTTTTCCGCGGCATGCCGGTCGCGCGCCCCGATTTTGCGCAGGTCCTCTCGCGGCATGCAGTCGAGTCCATAGATTGCTTCACTGTGCTCCCGGGCGGTGACGAGCAGTTCGTAGAAAGGATCCCAGTCGTAGCCCCAATCCAGTTGGAAACGCATGCGCTCGTGGAGTTCGGTCTCGTCGATTTCCCGGCGCCACCATTCGTCTAGAATGTGCTGATCACGCGCGAAGATCGTTTCCACTCCCAGGACCAGCGGACGATCTCCAGCGATCGCCTGCTGCTCCAGAAGCGAACCCGCGAAACGCTGGCAGGCGGGCAGCGCATGGTAATCGCCGATCAGCACCAAATCAGCCCCACCAACCGCCTCATGCACGCGGGAAACATCCACCACAGACTCGTAGCTGCGGTAGGCGGCGCTAAAGTCTTTCAAATACTTTCGCCGGCCATTGTGATCGTTGGCGCGGATTTCGCGCTCGACTCCTTCGAGAGCATGCAATTGCGCTGCGGAGCGTCGCGATCGCAGGTGTGACGGATTCGCCATTTCCGGTCCAGGGAGTCAATCCATCCGGCAAAGCGGGTTTTGCCTACCCTGCCTTGACTTCCCTTCAGCAGCCTCCCTATGCTCGGAACTCCAGGACCACCGCCCAAGGAGATCCTTTGCCCAACCAGCCGCTCCAGAACCTTACGGTTGCGACCACCGGCGCCAGCGGCTCGATTTTTCTCAAACACTTTCTACTTGCGGCCGAACGCGATCCCCGCATCCAGACCGTGAACTTCATCGCCTCCGACAGTGGCCTGCGCGTGCTCGCCGAAGAACTCGGCCTGCGCGGCCGCAACGATGTTGTCGGACAGTTGCTGGGCAAGCCCAGCACCAAAATCCATTCCCAAGCCAACAGCGACATCGGCGCCAACGTGGCCAGTGGTTCTTATCCTTCCGATGGGATGGTCGTCATCCCATGCAGCGTTGGTACGCTCGCACGCATTGCCAATGGCATCGCCTCACACCTGATCGAGCGCGCTGCCGACGTAAGTCTCAAAGAACGAAGGCCGCTAGTGCTCTGCGTGCGCGAGACCCCGCTGCATAAGGTCCACATCCTCAACATGTACAAAGCCGCCGATGCCGGAGCTACCGTCTTCCCCCTCATCCCGACCTTCTACAATCGCCCCACTTCGTTAGATGATCTGGCTCGCGAATTTGCTTACCGGGTACTCGCCCATCTTGGGCTGCCGCAGCCCGACGCATATCGCTGGAAGGCCTAAAATCAACAACTTAGCAGGAATCTAAAGTTTCCTGAGGGGAGAGTTCCAGTCTAGGCGGGAGAAAGGTCAATGACCAGATAGCAACCGGACATGTCCGGTTGGAGGGCGTGAGTGGCTACTTCTTTCGGCCACGGTAGACGTCCCGTCTTAGTGCATCGCGAGTTCCTCGCGTAGTCGCATTTTCATCTCGCAAACTGTCCTGGGTAACCATGTCGGTACGACGACCCGTTCTCGGCTATTACAGCCGTCACTCTCACATCCTGTCATTTACAGCGATCACTCTCACATCCTGTCAACCTGGGCGAAGCGAGGCGCATGCCGAGCGGAGTCGAAGGACCCCAACTCCGCATAGGCAGAGATGAACCTGGAGAGTCACTTCTAGCGTGGTCCTAAGGGCGCAAGCTGCATCGTCGCAGATCTTTTCAGAACTTAAACAGATGCCTCGCCGGGATAGACGATTAATTGTGGTGGAAATGCCTCCACGGGCCGCAGACGCTGCCCGCAACATGGGGTGCTTCGACTCCGTTCGGCTGGCGCCTCACTTCGCTCAGCATGACAGAATGGGGAAACCTTTATTCTTCGACCATCCATCTGTCTCGGCTAATCCGCTGCGTGTCCAGACAAAACCACGCTCTTGTACTCAAACTCAATCTGCGGCGGATGCTGAAGCGTATTGTGGATGAGGCAACGATGGACTGCATCTTCGACTCCGGCGCGATGCAGCTCGTCCAGCACAGCGGGAATTTCTAACTCGACACGAAAGTGATCGACGCGTGCCGGATTCTTTTCCTTCTCTGCAGTCACGCGCACCCGGGTGCCCTCAGTGGCGAGGTTATGTTTCCGCAAATATTGTGCGGCGTAAAAAGCTGCGCACGATCCCAACGACGCAAGCAACAGCTCGGGCGGAGTCATGCCTTCGTCAAACCCGCCGTTCTCGCGCGGTTGATCAGAAACAATGGAGTGCCCGCGCGCCTTGATTTCGAACTGCACTGCACCCAGATGTTCGATGATGACTTCCATGATGACCTCCGGCCGCGGCGTACTCTCTAACATAGTCCGATTCTGTTCGAACTCACGCAGCCGATCAGCGCAAAGGGAAACAAACGCAACCACGCCTTTCCCAATCCGGAACTCATGCAGGACGCTTAAAGCCGCGCCGGATGGTATCTTTGTCATGCCCGAAACAAATATGGACGTTCTCAACGCCCTCTTCGAACAGCATTTCCATCGTCCGGCCACGCGTGTAGTCCAGTTGCAGGGAGAACTGGGCGGCTCGGGACGCAAAATTATCCGCCTCTCCGACGGGCAACAGAGCGCCATCGGCATCCTGCACGACGTTCGCGAAGAGAATGCCGCCTTCCTCGCTTTCACGCGGCATTTTCTGAAGCATGGCCTGCCCGTGCCGGAGATTTACGGAGAAGATCTGGATCGCGGCGCCTACCTGGAACAAGATCTGGGCAACACGACGCTGTTTGATTTTCTGTCGAGCAATCGCCCAGGGGAAAACATTGCGCCGGCGGTGATCGACGCCTATCGCAAGGCAGTCGCGGTGCTGCCGCGCTTCCAGGTGGAGGCCGGCCGCGATCTCGATTACAGCATCTGCTATCCCCGCGGCCGTTTTGACCGGCAGTCGATTGCGTGGGACTTGAACTACTTCAAATACTACTTTCTTCGCCTCGCCGGAATTCCTTTCAGCGAGCAGAAGCTGGAAGATGATTTCGAGGCGTTGACCGAGCTTCTGCTCAGCGCGCCGCAGGATTATTTCCTCTATCGTGATTTTCAATCGCGCAACGTCATGTTGCTCGCTGGGCAGCCCTATTTTGTGGATTACCAGGGCGGCCGCAAAGGCGCCTTGCAATACGACATTGCTTCGCTTCTCTATGACGCCAAGGCTGACCTTCCACCTGAACTACGCCAACACTTGCTCGACTACTACCTCGAGCAATTGGCACGTTTCCTGGCGGTCGATCGGGATGCGTTCCTCCGCTACTACTACGGATTTGTCTATGTGCGCATTATGCAGGCGCTGGGCGCGTACGGATTCCGCGGTTTCTATGAGCGGAAGGCGCATTTTCTGCAAAGCGTTCCTTACGCGCTGAAAAACCTGCGCTGGCTTCTCCACAATGTGAAGCTGCCCATCGCGCTGCCAACCCTGCTGGACGCCTTCAACAGCATGCTCGGATCCGAAAAGCTGCAAGGGCTTGCCTCGAGTGCGGAAAACCTCACGGTACGGATCTTCAGCTTTTCCTTTCACCGTGGCTGGCCGAAGGACGAAACGGGCAACGGTGGGGGATTCGTTTTCGACGGCCGCAGCCTGCCCAATCCCGGGCGCGAGGAACGCTTCAAACCTCTCACGGGACGAGATGCGCCGGTGATCGAATACCTCAATCAGCAGGAGAGCGTGCACCAGTTCTTTGCCGGCGCGCTGTCGCTGGTGGACGCCAGTATCTATGAATACCAGCGCCGCGGATTCAAGCACCTGATGGTGGCTTTTGGATGCACCGGCGGGCAGCATCGCTCAGTCTACCTGGCGGAGCAGTTGGCCAAGCGTCTGCGGGCGCGCAATGGAGTGGACGTGGTTCTGCATCATCGCGAGTTGGAGAGTCGGGCAGAATGAAAGCCATGGTCCTGGCGGCGGGACTCGGCACGCGGCTGCGCCCGCTTACGAACGATCGCCCCAAGGCGCTGGTCGAAGTCGCAGGCCGCACTCTGCTCGAACTCACTCTGATGCGACTACGTAGTTTCGGCATTCGCGATGTGATCATTAACGTTCACCACTTCGCCGACGCGGTGGTGGACTACTTACGTGAGCACGATGACTTCGCTATGGAGATTGCCATCTCCCGCGAAGACGTATTGCTTGACACCGGTGGGGGACTCAAGAAGGCGGCGTGGTTTTTTCTTGAGGATCATTCCGGGGAACCCTTCATTCTGCACAATGTGGACGTGCTCAGCACCATCGACCTCGCCCGCATGGTCGAATTCCACCGGACACAACAGGCGCTGGTTACCCTGGCGGTTCAGGATCGATCCACCTCGCGTTACTTGCTGTTCGATTCGCAGATGCAACTTTGCGGACGCCGCGCCGGCCGTGACGGTGTGCCAGAAATGGTGCGGCCCGCGACGGAGGTCGGCGCATTCGCCTTTTCCGGCATTCACGTGGTCTCCGCGGGTCTGCTGTCGATGCTCACGGAAGATGGCGCTTTCTCCATCATCAAGTCGTATTTGCGTTTGGCCGGCGCGGGAAAAAGTATTCAAGCCTTCCGCGCGGATGAATATTCCTGGCGCGATATGGGAACTCCAGAGAATATTGCGCGAGCTGCCGAAGAACTCAAGTGACGGGCTCCGTAAGCCACACTCCGAGCAACCCCGAAAAGCAAAGGCTTCACCACCAAGGACACGAAGGTTGCACAAAGGGCTCGCAAAGAGAGCCTTCGTGATTTCCTTCGTGTTCCTTCGTGGTTGCTGTTGTTTTTATGTGATTGCTGTTGTTTTTTCTGTGGTTGCTGTTGTTTCTTATGTTGACCACCCCGGAACCCACTTTCGTGCCGGTTGACGCGCCCTGCCCATCCGTACTAATCTGCGATTACACCGGAAAGGAGGTGGTCTGATGACAAGTTCAGAAGGCAGTAGTAGATGGTGCAAAAGACCAGGTGAGGTGGCTGCGACTTAGAGCGGTCGCTCTAAGCGGGGCTCCCGCGGCCGCAAGGCCCGGGATGCTACAGCCCGCACACTACCGGTGAGTTAGGGTTGTGATCCGCCCAGTATCAGGTCATGCTGGGACCCGGAGTTGCCGAAGAGGCCACGTAGAGTGACCACCTCTTGGTCAATCCCAACAGTACCACCGGCGGCCCGCGTACTTAACCGTGCGCGGGCCGTTTTGCGTTTAGGATTTTTCACCACAGAGTCACAGAGACACAGAGGAAGAAAATTATATTTTGGTTTCTCTGTGTCTCTGTGGTGAAAAAGTTCTTTTTACGCGGCGACCGTGCTCTCGAGTTGCGGTCGCTCGCTCGTCTCTACTTCTCCTCTTCTTCGCCAGAAGTAAATCGCGAACGCCACCGCCACAATCGGCAACACGGCTCCAAACTCATCAATGAACCACGCCGTCTTTCCCCGATCCTGTGTCAGCGGCGTGAAGATCGCCTGCACATAAAGATTGTGGCTCGCGTGCAAAATGGCACCGGTCCACAAGCTGCCCGACTTAAGCCGCAGCCAGGCGAACACCACCGCAATGGCGACCACCATGACCGTGAAACATGTCAGCCCATACCAACTAGGCGTGCCGGCGTTATAGTCTCCCCAGATCAAGCCGGGATAATGCCAGCAGGCCCACACGATCCCGCTGATCAGCGCGGTGCTCGTGAAGCCCATCGTCTTCGCCAGCTCTGGCACCAGGAAGCCGCGCCAGCCAATCTCCTCGCCCAGCGCCCTGGCCGTGCTCTGCACCATACCCAAACTGCCCGTCAGGAGCACGTAAAGAACGGTTGAGCCGGCTGGTGACAAGCCTTGGCCAAGTCTGCTCACCAGTCCCTGCATGAACTCATGATTCGGAAATCCTCCCAGCCCAGAGATCCAGACAATGGCATACGCGATTCCGGCATAGAGCAATGGGACGTACCAACTCATCACAGCGTATTTGCGGGCCGGCCACTTCCACCCGAGATCGGCGGCTGATCTGCCGTTGAGCCGCAGCGTGGTGAACGCAGCGAGCGCCGGACACCACATGATGCCGACAACGTACAGTCCGCCGCCCGCAGTCAGCTTGTGTGCGTGCAGGATCAGGAAATAAAAAACCGAGCTATACAGAAACACGAGCAGCACATAGGTCCATACCTGCCGCTGTGAAGAACGAGACTCTGCCATGGGGACTTCCTGCCTTTGAAGTCGATCATTTAAGCACAAAGCGTCGACGTCCCGGCGGTGATCCGGCTCGCCGATTCGAGCCGGCAAGATGCCGTTACTCACGGCGAATCGGAGCGCCTGCCCCCCACTTTTTCGAAGCCCTTCAAAATGACCTCTTCCGTTTCCCGGGCTAGCTGCAACCTGGTGAGCTCGCTCTGACGGAACCAGCCTACCTCGTCCGCATCATCGCCCGCCAGGAGCTCCCCTGAGACTCGGTGACACAGAAAATCAATCAGCACGTAGTGGTAACGGAATTTTCCCTGCTCGTCCGGGAGTACGCGCTCAAAGACCCCCAGCAATTCTCCCGGCTCGATGGTCAGGCCCGTTTCCTCCAAAGCCTCGCGCACCACGGCTTTGCGCAACGTTTCGCCCACCTCCAGCACACCACCCGGGATCGACCACTTCCCCTCCAGCGGAGGATGCCCGCGCCGAACCAACGCAACCCGACCCTGCTCGATAATGATCGCGCCCACACCGACCAGCGGAGTCTCTGGATATTCGCGTTTCATGCCTCAGGTCTCAGGTGTCAGGTGTCAGGTCTCAGGCCTCAGGTCTCAGGACTCTCACGTTTACATTTTGCCGATCCGCTACCGCACGCCAAAGAGTGGAGCGGCGGGCGTGCACGCCCGCCGGACGGGCGAGGACGCCCGTCCCTCCATAACAAAAGCAAGACGTAAGGATCAGGCACGAGGTCCTATGTGACACCTGAGACCTGACACCCGCATTTCCTATTCCAGCCAGTTCCGCGGCGACAAGTCCACGATCTTCCACTGCTTTCCATCCCACCCGCAAACCAGTCGCAGCGCAACGCGCCTGCGTAGACTCGGAGTAACTCCGTCGCGGGGTGTCGCGTCGAACTCGAAGTCTGCCACGGCGGCGCCCAACTCCCCATCCATTGTCACTTGCGTCACGTGGTAGCGCGCCTGGAATTCGTCATAGCGGCCGAAAAACTCGGCCACCTGATCCCGGAATGCAGGGTAGCCCGGCATACGTCTGGCATCAAATGTTTTCAGGAAAGTGTCAGGTTTGTCAGATTCCAGGCCTCGCCGCAATTGTCCCAGCAACCGGACCGCGTCGGCCTCGGTGAAGGAGGAATGCCCGTTATCTGGCCTCGCGTCTCGCCGGGCATCCTGGCCGATCGACAAGATCGCCGGAATAAGCAAGAAGCCGAGAACGATTGCAGCTCGCCATTGCTTCCAACTCATGAACTCGGCCATCGTTCACATCCCGGAACGCGAAAAGTATCCCAAGATATCACCCGCCAACAACGTGGATCTTCTCGGTACTCGCTACAAGGTACTCGGTACTCCGAAGCGTTACAATAAACCCATGGCTCTAGAGGAATACAAGCGCAAGCGGCGCTTCGAAGCCACTCCTGAACCTCCACCCGAGATCTCGACCAAGACCGGCCACCGCTTCGTCGTGCAGAAGCACCGCGCCTCGCACCTGCATTACGATTTCCGCCTTGAACTCGACGGTGTGCTGAAATCGTGGGCCGTTCCCAAAGGTCCGTCTCTCGATCCTGCCGACAAACGCCTCGCCATGCAGGTGGAAGATCACCCGGTTTCCTATTTTGATTTCGAAGGCAACATCCCGCCCGACAACTATGGTGCGGGATCGGTCATGGTCTGGGACGTGGGCGTGTGGGCTGCGCTGTCTTCGACTCCGGTGGATGGCAAGTATGTTCCCACGACAGACGACGAGGCGCGCCAAATGCTCGCGAAGGGCGACCTCAAGTTCCATCTCGCGGGCAAGCGCCTGAAGGGCGACTTTGCGCTGGTCAAGATGAAGGGCCGCCGTGCGGGAAGTAAAGGCAACGAATGGTTGCTGATCAAGAAGCACGATGCCTACGAAGCTGCGGACTACGATATCGACCAATATGACAGTTCGGTTCTGAGCGATCGCAGCATGGACGAGATCGCCGGCGATGAAGCTTCGGCCGAATGGCGCAGCCGGCCCGCCGGACGCGGAAAACTCAAAGCCGCTTGGCTGGCGGATGCAGTTGCCAAGCTGGACCAAAAGAAAGCGGCCGAGAAAGCGGCTTCGAAGACATCCGCGGGAAAAGCATCTTCCGCCAAAGGTAAGAAGCCGGGTTCCGCGAAGCCAGCGAAGTCCACGAAGCCAGCGCCAACTCCCATCGCCTCTGTTGACGCCGAAAAAAAAACAAAGAAACCACGCTTGAAGTCCGCCTAGCTAACGGACCGGCGCCAACCTCGCAAGTCTCGCACAGCGACAAAGTTCCTTCCGACGCCGTCGTCTCTGCAGTCGCAGAAGCCGTTCCGCAGAGCGCTTCCAAGGCAATTCCTGCTGGCTCAGTAAAGCGTGTTCTTCCCAGGAATCTGCCCGGCGCAGTCCGCGACGCCATGCCTGCAGCCGTTCAGCCAATGCTGGCAACCTCAATTGAATCCCCCTTCGACAGTCCGGAATGGATTTTTGAAATTAAATGGGATGGATATCGCGCGGTCTCATTCCTCGATCACGGCCGGCTTCGGCTCGTGTCCCGAAACCAGAACGAACTGACCGCGCAATATGCCGAGTTGCACGATTTGCCGAAATTTGTGGACGCGAAAACTGCCGTTCTCGACGGAGAAATCATTGCGCTCGATGAGAATGGACGTTCGTCTTTCAGCTTGATGCAGCAACGCACCGGCTTTCGCGATCGCAAACGGCGACTGGCTCCGCAGCCCGACATTTGCGTCGTCTACTACGCCTTTGACTTGATTTATCTGGATGGCTACGACCTGCATCGCGTGCCACTGGAACAGCGCAAGCAGGCTCTCGCTTCGCTCTTGCAGGCACCGAACGACATCATTCGCTATTCAGAACATTTCGCCAACGAAGGCAAGGCTCTCCTTGACGCTGCCCGCCGTCAAGGACTGGAAGGCATTCTCGCAAAGAAACGAGCCTCCTTCTACGAGGAGCGCCGGACCCGTGAATGGCTCAAGATCAAAATTACCCATCGACTTGAAGCGGTGATCGGCGGCTACACCGATCCCGAGGGCAGTCGTCCTTATTTCGGCTCCATTGTGCTTGGGCACTACGATGACCAGGGCAGGCTCATCCACGTGGGCCAGGCTGGCAGCGGCTTCGATCACAAAACCCTGGCCCACATTTGGAAGCTGCTGAACAAGCTGGAGACGAACACCAATCCTTTTCACGGCCCGGTGGACGCTCTGCGCCGCACCCATTGGGTGAAGCCGGAACTGGTCGCAGAAATCCAATTTTCCGAGTGGACCCACATGACGTCGGAGGGCGGCCCCAAGCTGCGCGCACCAGTTTTCCTGGGATTGCGGGATGACAAGGATCCGAAGGAGTGCAGATTCGATCAGCAAGGATAAAGCTTTTTCACCACCGAGACACAGAGGCACAGAGGCACAGAGAAAACTTTTTGGATTTCTCTGTGCCTCTGTGACTCTGTGGTGAAGAGATCGCTACTTGATATCCTTCATCGCCAGCATCGTCCCATAATCTTTTCCGGACGGCTCGACCGCCCGCGCAATGATCGCGGTAAACGCGTTCCGGTATTCGGGATACTTCGCCACCAGCGCATGGATGGCGGCGACATTGTCCTGATAGGTTTGCGCGGTATTGGCGACGCTGGGACTCTGATACTTCACGACGAGATCCAGGTCGTCGCCGACTCCCACGGGGAAAATACTTGTAACGCGGTAAATCTTGCCTGCGCCCGAAATCTCTACCGGGGCTTCGGCAGAAGGTGTATCCGGCGGCTGCGCAGATTGCATTTCGTCGTAGAGCTTATCAGTTTCCAGTGTGCTCATGAACGGCACGGGCGCGAGCAACTCCCGTGCTTTGACGAAGTAGAGCCATGCATTCCGATTCTCTCCCTTTTTCTTGAATGCACGCGCCTGGTCCCGAAACCATGCTCCATCGTGCCCACTCACTTGACCCGGCCGCGAATAAAACCCTCCCAGTTTCCAGTCGTTACCTACCTTCTGCAGTACGAGCGAAAGAGTGGATGGCGTTTTTGCCGCGACGTCCATGATCACGACCCCATACTCGCCCGGGGGCAAATTCGGAATCTGGAAGACCGCACTGTTCGCCGTCTGTCCCGTTCTCCCGAAAACACCGCAGAGAAATTCGGCGCGAGCGATGGGGGCCGATCCCTCCGCCTTGAGCAGGAATGGGGGCCGTGCCTTGGCTTGGGCCCCCGCAAAATTTGATTGGCTCTCCTTGATTGCGCCCTCAACCCCGCCAAAATCCGATGCGAGACTCGGAATGGCATTCTGCCGCATGGTGGCTACGTCGCCCTTAGCGGTCCAATCAAAGAACTGCTGGCCCGCCGCAATAAGGCTGCTGCGGGTAGCCGCACCCATCTCGTCGGCTGTCTCGCAGGTTTGCGCCCCTGCGACCCCCGCGCACAGCACGATCGATGTCACCAGGAGCAACCATCGCCCCCGGCTGCAAGAGATGGCCGGCTCAGCGTTCCCATTGAAATGCATAGATTTATTCGCCCCTGGACAACGTTTCAGGAGATACGGGCAACTTATTCGTTGACGGCCCCCGCGTCAAGGACTGTACGTCGGTTCGATGCAGCCGACCGGGGGTGCGTTAAACGGAGTGTTATAATCCGCTTATCGGAAGGTTGGGGTGACGCTGCTGGAATAGTTTTTCCCCATCTAAGATCCAGGGGATCCATGTCACGTTTTTCGCTGAAATTCGCCACACTCCTGTTGGCGATATCGCTCTGCCCCGTCGGTTTGACCTCGTTCGCCGCCGCCCAGAAGGGTGGGGTCCCCAAGCCACCAAAAAAGCAGCAAAAGCAGGAGCAGCCCGCACCTCCACCACTCCCAGCTTATACCCCCGCCCCACTACAACCTCTCCCGCTTGACCAGGTACCGGCGGTGGCGCCGCGCGTGAAGTATGCCGGCGGTGAGTTGACGATCGTGGCCCACAACTCCACGCTAGGGGACGTACTCAAAGCTGTCCGGCAGCAGACCGGGGCGGAACTCGATATCCCGCCGAACGCGAGCGAACGCGTGGTTGCCGACCTGGGACCCGGTCCTGCCCGCGACGTGATTGCGCAGTTGCTGAATGGCACACATTTCAATTACGTCATGGTTGGATCCGCCACTGACCCGACCGCGGTTCAAAGCATCGTATTGACTGCAAAGTCTGGCGGAGCGGAGACCACGACCTCCGCAGCCAACCGGCCGGGCGCTCCTCAGCATGGATTGGGCGTGGGCGTGGCATCGACTCCTCCCGCCGACCAGACGCAAGCCATGGACAATGACAGTGCCGATGAGCCCGACACGACCGAGGACCAGGCCGCGGACCAAGGCGACCAGCAGAATCAGCAGAACCCGAACCAGCAGACTCCCAAAACCCCGGAGCAACTGCTGCAGGAACTCCAGCGCCAGCAACAGCAGCAGCAACAACAGCAAAATGGTCAGCCTGGACAGCCGCCAGGAATACTGCCAAACCAGCCACCCACCACGGCTCCCCCGAACAAGCCCGAGTAGCCGAGGTTTTTGCGGAATGCCTGGTTACGCGGCGAGGCTTAACCGCGCTGATGGTGCGGTCGAATGGTTGAATTTTAGGAGGCTAAGCAGGAAAGAGGAGGGAAACTGCAACCTGGGCGCGATACCGTATCTCCTTGACGGAGAATGGGCTTCAGTCGCCGCTTGCGTGGGTTTGACTGGGAATCAGCACGGCCGCGGCTTCGGTCTGCGTTCGGCCGCCAAAGGCATCCAGAATACTATTCACCAGCCAGCCCGCCGCCCAGACGCCCAGCCCGAGCGCCGCGATCACGGTCAAAAAAAGCACCAAAGTTGCCACCAGCACGTTCAAGTTCGGCCCGCTTTCTGAATCGGTTGCTACCGGAACCGGGAACTCAGAGCCCCAACCTCACGGCAACTGAACCTCAATTTACCCCGCGTTGACGCTCGTCCCTGTTGACCGATAAGATACCTATGTAGAAGTGCGCACCCCTAATTTCCAACAATTCTGAGCACTCGTCCACATTACGAAGGGTCATTACGCCCGGGCATTTAGGATGGCCATTACCAAGATTTCAGTACGTGGGGCACGCCAGCATAACCTCAAGAATATCGATGTAGAAATCCCCCGGAATACCCTGACCGTCATCACAGGGTTGAGCGGTTCGGGCAAGTCTTCGCTCGCATTTGACACGATTTATGCGGAGGGCCAGCGCCGGTACGTCGAGACGCTCTCGGCCTATGCCCGGCAATTCCTGGATCAGATGGAGCGTCCTGACGTGGACGCGATTGACGGGCTCAGCCCGGCCATTTCGATCGAGCAGAAAACGACCAGCCGCAGCCCACGATCCACCGTCGGTACCATTACCGAGATCTATGACTATCTTCGCCTTCTTTACGCCTCGATAGGGATTCCTCATTGCCCGAAATGCGGGCGACCGATCACGCGCCAGTCCGCCGAGCAGATCGTCCAGAGGGTGATGTCCCTCACCCCGGAAGATCGCGTCATGGTCACGGCTCCGATTGTGCGTGGCCGCAAGGGCGAGTTCAAAAAAGAGATGGAGAAGTTGGTCCAGCACGGCTTCACCCGGGCTCGTGTCGATGGCGAACTGGTCAATCTTGAAGATGAAATCGATCTCGATAAGCGAAAGAACCACACCATTGAGGTCGTGATCGATCGCTTGCTGGTGAAGCCCGGCATTGAACATCGCCTGGAGATGTCGGTCGGGCTGGCGATGAAATTAGCGGGCGGTCTAGTGCAGGTCGCGGTGGTGGGCGGGGAGGAGACGCTTTATTCGTCGCGGCTGGCGTGTCCGGATTGCGGCATCAGCGTCCCGCTGCTGGAACCACGCTCATTCTCTTTTAACAGCGCTTACGGCGCTTGTCCTGAATGTCACGGGCTGGGCAGCAAGTACGATTTCGATCCCGCCAAGATCATTGTCGACTGGTCGAAGCCTTTGCTCGATGGCGGGCTGGGCCCGGGCTCCGGCTCGCAGAACCTGCAACACACGCTTCAAATCGCCGCTGCGGCGCACGGGTTTGAACTCAGCACGCCTTTCGAAAAATTTCCCGAGAAGATTCAGAACCTGCTTCTCTACGGAGAAGCCGGCAAGGGCGGCAAGACCGGATTCCAAGGCATCCTCGGCTACTTGAAGCAGAGTCTGGAAGAGTCGAGTTCTGACAGCTATCGCGAGTGGTTACTCGATTTCATGTCAGCCACGCAGTGCCCTGCCTGCCATGGGAAGCGCCTGCGTCCTGAGAGCCTCGCGGTGAAAGTCAACGGAATGTCGGTTGCCGACTTCACCGGGCTGTCAGTGGCGCGCTCGCTCGAGGTGGCCGAGAAAATCCAGCTAAGAGGGCGCGAAGAAATGATCGCCGGGCGAATCATGCACGAGATTGTCGAGCGGCTGCAGTTCCTGAACGCCGTCGGTCTCGGCTACATTTCGCTCAACCGCTCGGCGGCAACTCTTTCCGGCGGCGAGGGGCAGCGCATCAGACTGGCGACTCAAATTGGCTCAAAATTGCGGGGCGTGCTTTATGTACTGGATGAACCATCGATCGGATTGCATCATCGCGACAACGATCGCCTGCTGCTGGCGCTCGAAAATCTGCGCGATCTTGGCAACACCGTGCTGGTGGTCGAGCACGATGAGGATACGATTCGTCGAGCCGACTATGTCATCGATCTGGGACCCGGCGCGGGACGCCATGGCGGCAGCCTGGTCGCGCACGGCACTCCCAAAGACATCATGCAGGCGCCCGATTCGCTGACCGGGGCCTATATCTCCGGAAAAGTTCAAATCGAAATGCGCGCGGAACGGCGGCATACCAACGGCCACGCCATTTCAATCCTGGGCGCGCGCGAGAATAATCTCAAGAATCTGGATGTCACGTTCCCGTTGGGAGTGATGACGGTCGTCACGGGCGTTTCGGGCTCGGGCAAATCAACCCTGGTGAACGATATTCTCTATCGCGCTCTGGCAAAGCAGCTTTATCGCTCGCGCGAGGAACCGGGCTCCCACAAAGCCATCGCTGGCGCGGATGCCGTCGACAAGGTTATCCGCATTGACCAATCGCCGATCGGCCGCACGCCCCGGTCGAACCCTGCCACCTACACCGGCGTGTTCGCGCAAATCCGCGACTTGTACGCCATGCTTCCAGAATCGCGCGAGCGCGGTTACAAGCCCGGCCGCTTCTCCTTCAACGTTCCGGGCGGCCGTTGCGAGGCGTGCCAGGGCGAAGGACAGCGCCGGATCGAAATGAATTTCCTGCCTGACGTTTACGTGGTCTGCGAAGTCTGCAATGGACGCCGCTACAACCATGAAACTCTGTCGGTGAAGTACAAGGGCTATTCCATCGCCGACCTGCTGGAAACTCCGGTTTCCGATGCGCTGCAGATTCTCGAAAACATTCCGCTGGTGAAGCAAAAACTGCAGACTCTGGTAGATGTCGGGCTCGGTTATGTGCATCTTGGGCAGTCGGCGGTCACTTTGTCAGGCGGCGAAGCGCAACGCATCAAGCTCGCGCGTGAACTTTCCAAGCGCCAGACCGGAAAGACGCTCTACCTGCTCGATGAGCCCACCACCGGCCTGCACTTCGACGACGTGAAGAAGTTGCTGGACGTGCTGCATCGCCTCACGGACCTGGGCAACACCGTCATCATCATCGAGCACAATCTGGACGTCATCCGCAATGCCGACTGGCTCATCGATCTCGGCCCCGAGGGGGGAGAAGACGGCGGCCGCGTGATCGCCCAAGGCACTCCCGAGCAAGTCGCGCGTGTAAAGAAGTCCTACACCGGACAAGCGCTCGCCCATTACTTCAACGGCAGTGGCTCTCGACGAAAAGCGTAGTCGTTGATCGTTGGTCGTTGGTCTTTGGCTGACCCTGTTTTTCCTTGTAGACCAAGCTTGATGGAGAGGCGGGCGTCCCCGCCCGCCCGGGTGGCGAGACGCCCGTCCTCCAATCTAGTCTTTTTATATTAGCTGTAAGCTATCAATTTTGCGTCAGGATAGTTTATAGGCTCGCTTCGACCTCCGGATGACCTTCCAGGCCTTCCCGCTCCATAATCGTGCCCCTGTGAGCCTCTGTACGCCGGGAATGGGCATCCTGCGCCATGGTGACACCTGGGTTCGGATGCTTCTAGGGTCCGTAACCCAATGAGAATCACTATAACTTATTGATATCACGCGTAAGTGCCTGAAAGAGGTTGAATCGAAGCAAGAGGCTGGGATCGCGGTTCTCGGTAGAGCGGTTGGCCTTTGGCTCACAAAACAGTCACCAATGGCGATTTCCGTTATATAGTGCTGCGCGGGGGTCCCTCAACTTACGTTCGGGGGAATACATGTCCACTGCGTCACTGCCTGGTCTACGCAGCTCCTGGCTGCGTCCAAAGTATCTCCTGTTCATCTTCGTCGGCCTGATGGTGGCCTACGTTCTTCGTCACAATGAAAGCTTCCTGATCGATCCGAAGGATCCGGTCTGGCAGCACTATCAGCCATTTAAGTGGTGGCTGCTGCCACATGGAATTGCTGGGGCCTGCGCCCTGCTGCTTGGCCCCATGCAGTTTTCTGATCGCCTCCGCCAGCGTTTCACAAAGTTCCATCGCGTGGTCGGTCGCATCTACGTGGGCGGCGTGTTCGTCGCCGGCCCGCTCGGCTTCTACATTCAGTTCTTCCAGGAGCGCATGGGCGCCACGCGGTCCTTCAGCCTTGCAGCCGCGGTCGACGCCGTATTGTGGATGACCACAACCGGGATCGCACTCGCCTTCATTCTGCGCGGCAATGTCAACCTCCACCGCCAGTGGATGACTCGCAGCTTTGCCGTTGCCTTGGTTTTTCTCGAAGTCCGAGTGATATCGGGTGTGACGGGGTGGGAGAAGCTTGGCCCCAGCGCCGATGAGGCCATCGTGTGGTTCTGTATTGCCTTCTCCATCCTCGCCGCCGACATCGTTCTTCAGTGGCAGGATTTCCGCCGCTCTCGTCCTCGCCTCCGCAAAGCCGAGGAGTCCGCAGTCGCGTTCTGATTGCACGCCAGAACGTAAGGAGCAGCTGGCTTTGGGGTGGTATGCCAGGTTAGCGTCCAAAGAACGGACGCGAAGCTGGGGCACCGTGGACCGTGCAACTGACTGGAGCTCGTATCCGACACGGCGCAGGCAACACAACTCGTGTAAATTCATGAGGAGTATCTCCAAAAGTCGTGTCTGCTCCTCAAAACCCGATCTCGGACTCTCCTATACCTGCAGGGTCGCAATTTCATGCCACGCTCCCGCCGGCTCCATTGCCACCTGCTGAGAATCCTCCGTGGAGCGGTTGGGATGTAGTCGCGTTGGCATTCATCACGTTCTTCACCGTAATCGCGTGTATTTTCGGGACTGCCTACGTTGCCCATGCGCGCTTCTCCCCGAGCAACCCTTGGACGGATTCGCTGAAGAGTCCCGGGGTGATCGTCGCCGGGCAACTGGTCGCTTACGTACTCATCCTCATGCTGATGTATACGCTGGTGCGCAATCACAGCAGCGGTCGGGTTCTCGAGTCCATTCGATGGAACTGGCCTATCAACTGGACCTTGTATCTCGCCGCAGGAATAGGTTTAGCGATTGTGCTCGTGCCGCTGGGCAACGTGCTCCCGATGCCGAAGAATGTTCCCATCGACGAATTTTTCCGCACGGCGCGGGACGCTTATTTCCTGTCGCTGTTCGGAGTGCTGTTCGCACCTGTGTTTGAGGAGGTTTTTTTTCGCGGCTTTCTTTATCCCGTCGTCGCTCGCCGGCTCGGATTCTATCCGGCGATCGTGATCACGGCGATTCTCTTTGCCTCCATTCACGCCACGCAGCTCAAGTATTCCTGGGGACCGGTGCTGATCATCTTCCTGGTCGGCATCGCTCTGACGACCGTCCGGGCCCTGAAGAAATCGCTTTCCGCAACCATCCTGATGCACATGGCTTACAACGGCACCATCTTCATCAGTACGTACATTGCGACTGACGGTTTCCGGCACATGGAAAAATTCAATCAGTAGCGAGCTGTGAGCTTCGAGCTACGAGCCTTGAGCTCGAGCCGTGGTTGGAGACTCCTTTAATAGGTCCTGGTTACGCCGGTGGGGCGGTCGACACTCGTGATGGAAATTCCCGAACGGCCGGTGTCACTGCTGACAGACATGGGGTCCTTCCACTTCGTTCGGCTGGCGCCTCACTTCGGTCAGGATGACAAGTCAGGTAGATGACAAGTCATGTAGGCGACAAGTCAGGTAGGTGGGATTGCGAGCTCACATTGGGCTGACCCCCTCACCGCCGTGTTATCTTTAATTTTTGACATGTCATCTCCCCGCCAGGAACTTCTTCGTCTGGTTGCCCACAAATCCTTCAAATTAGGGGACTTCAAGCTGTCCTCAGGCGCCACCAGCGACTACTACGTGGACTGCCGCGCCACCACGCTCGATGCTCGGGGTGCACAGTTGACAGGGCAAGTTTTTCTTGACGAAATCCGCCAGCGAGGCTGGAAACCGCAGGCCATCGGTGGGCTGACAATGGGTGCTGATCCGATCGTGGTCGCCGTCTCGGTGACAAGCGGCGAGTTGAGTGGTTTCCTTGTCCGCAAGGCCGAAAAACAGCACGGCACTGGTCAGCGCATCGAGGGCTTTCGGCAGAAGGCAGCGAAGGTGGTTATCGTCGACGACGTTTGCACGACGGGTGCCTCGACCGTCCAGGCGATTGAAGCGGCGCGCGAGTTCGGTTTCGAAGTCGTCGGCGTCATGTGTCTTGTGGAACGCAGAGAGGCGGGTGGGCGAGCCAGCGTCGAAAAGGCTGCGGCGCCGGCTCCCTTTGTTGCGATCTTCAGTGCGGATGACGTGCGCAAGGAGCACCTGCTCCAGACCGACGAGACGAATGAATTTGTCGCCGTGAGCACCACCTGCGAAATCTGCGGCAAAGCTGCGGTCACGTATCATCCGAGCAGCCGATGCAAGGAGCATAAGATCTAGTTTCGAGTTTCGAGTTTCGAGTTTCGAGTTTCGAGTTTCGGGTTTCGAGTTTCGAGTTTCTTGAGAACCGAGTGGCGCTGGCGGCTATCAGCTATCAGCTATCGGCTATCAGCCATCAGCCATCGGCCAACGACCAAGGACAAACGACCAACGACTGCCTCATGATCCAGACCCTCGAATGGACCGACAAGGGCGTTCGCTTTCTCGATCAGACGAAGCTGCCCACCGAAGAAAGCTACGTCACTGCGACCACCTACCAGCAGGTCGCCGACGCCATCCGCACCATGGTCGTGCGCGGCGCGCCTGCGATCGGGGTGGCTGCCGGGATGGGCATCGCCTTAGGGGTAAAGAATTCCAAAGCGGAAACGGTGGGCGATCTGAAGAAAGACTTCGATCAGATCTGCTCGGCCATAGGCGAGACCCGGCCCACCGCCGTCAACCTGTTCTGGGCCATCCGGCGGATGCAGGAGAAGTTCGAAAGCCTGCGCGTTCGGCCCATGCCGCAAATCAAGCAGGCTCTGATCGAAGAGGCGCAACGGATGCACGCGGAAGATATCGCCGCGAACCGGGCGATGGGGCGTCATGGAGCAACCCTGATGCCGGCCAGCGGCGGCGTACTTACACACTGCAATGCCGGCGCGCTGGCGACGGCCGGGTACGGCACAGCTCTCGGCGTAATCCGCGCCGCTGTCGAACAGGGCAAAAAAATCCACGTCTACGCCGATGAAACGCGGCCCTTTCTGCAAGGCTCGCGCCTGACCGCGTGGGAGCTGATGAAAGATGGCATTCCCACCACGGTGATCTCCGACAATATGGCGGGCGCCATGATGAGTTATGGCAAGATCGGGGCGATCGTGGTGGGTGCGGACCGCATCGCGGCGAATGGCGATGTCGCCAACAAAATCGGGACCTATACTGTCGCCGTTCTGGCGAAGGAGCATGGCATCCCCTTTTATGTAGCGGCTCCAATTTCCACGGTGGACCTTGCCACTCCGGATGGAAGCGGCATCCCGATTGAGAATCGTAACGTGAAAGAGGTGAGTCACATCGCCGGGAAGCAAATGGTTCCGGACGGGGTGGAGATCGAGAACCCCGCTTTCGATGTGACTCCGGCCAAGTACGTGACTGCCATCATCACGGAACGCGGCATCGCGCGAGCTCCCTACGAGGACTCGCTGCGGAAGCTGGCCGAAGAGGTAGTTGTTGGTCGATAGTCGTTGGCTGATAGCTGGTGGCTAATGGCTGATGGCTGCTAGCTGCTAGATCCACTCAGTTCTCAAGAAACTCGAAACTCGAAACTTGAAACTTGAAAATGAGGCTACTGGAACGGGAAACAATTCAACAACGACGATGCTCCCCATAACCCAAACTCGCTGCACCTTCGAGTCTGGCGGCCGCCCGGTCGCCTACGATGCCTTTGTTCCCGAACATAATGGGCACAGGTTTCCCGCCATTATCGGCTTGCACGGATCGGGAGGAGGACACGCGAGCATGGCCGATCCAGCGGCCCAGCTTGCTGGGTACGGCTTCGCCGTTTTCGTGCTCCACTACTTCGACCGGACCGGCACCACACCCGTGGTCGACAAACAAACAGCGATTCGGCACTTTCCTGTTTGGGGTAAAACCGTTTGGGATGCGATTACTCATGTCGAACACCAGCCTGCAGTCGACCCCAACAGGATTGGGTTGCTGGGCTTCTCACTGGGCGCCTATCTCGCGCTCTCGGTAGCCGCCGTCGATCAGCGCGTGAAAGCCGTGGTCGATTTCTTCGGCGGCTTTCCGAAAGAAATGAAACTCTTCATGCGGCGCCTGTGTCCCACGCTCATCCTGCACGGCGATGCCGACACCACCGTCCCAGTCGCCGAGGCCTACTACCTGCAAGAGATCCTTGAAAAGAAAGCGATACCGTACGAGATGCAGATTTATGGCGGAGCGGGTCATGGCTTCAATGGCGAGAACTGGCAGGATGCTCGCCGCCGCACCTTGGCTTTCTTGCAGAGGCATCTCCCGCGCACGGCGATGCCATGAGAATGGAGCGGCGGGCGTCCCCGCCCGCCGGACGGGCGAGACGCCCGTCCCTCCACCGGTAGCGTTCGAGAATTCCGCGTACTGAAGTGTGCGGTTAGAAGAGTCGTCCCCACGGAACTTTCTGGATTGCGTTCGCGTACCTTACACTGAAGAGGCAACGGAGGTGTCCAATGTTCGCATTTCTGGCCTGGTGCCTTCTGTTCGTGATGTGCTGGCCGCTGGCACTGCTCGCATTGGTGGCCTACCCATTTGTGTGGCTGATTCTGTTGCCGTTCCGCATTCTTGGGATCGCCGTGCATGGCGTGCTTGCCCTGGTTGCGGCCGCGATCATGCTTCCAGCCCGTCTTCTGAGCGCCCCCTTCCGCCTGTAGGTCTTAAAGCAGGCTCTGGGCCCTAGTCGCGGGGCTCTGGCCTCCAGAATTTCGGCTTCGGGAACAGCGGAGCCCCCTGAGATTGTGCGCCTCGATGTCCCGAGGCTAGAGCCCTGGACTTGAGTGATTTCTGCAGACAGATTACTCTGAGATTCATGGTGAGGGTCCATTTTGACACGTAGCGCCGGGTCGCTTTGACTCACGAGCGGTGCGGGAGATCTGTCCCATTACGTGTCCGATTGCAGGCGATAACCGAATTTTTCACAAATTGCGGCCATTTTTGGCGAAAGTCCGCAAACGGTCCAACTGGCATGGTGCTTGCAGTCATCTAGTGAAAGTCTTCTCGTTTGCAATGAGCCGGTCTCATCCCAATTGCGATCGCCACACCAACCTGCAGATGGTAGCCTGCTGGGTAAAACGTCCGCACGGCGTCACAAGCGCATACATATGCCCCGTGCCCGGGTGCGGCCGCTATTATGTGGACGGGACATATGTGGCAGCAAGAGATGTTGAAATCGCGCTTGGCCCAAAACCGGTCGCTTCGGCGAAGAGTACGCTCCCGAAAGGCACATCCAACGAGGTATTCACGGAGCGGCCTCTCAACCGTCAGGCAGCGGCCCGAGCAGCCATTCTGAGAGCCATCCAACAGAAACAACCCCAGTAGATTTCTTTTCCGAGCGCGGTGACTTTCAGCGTGCAGATTTCATCTGCCGTTACCAACGTAACTTTCTGTCAAAGTTCCCCATGCTAAGTTAGGAACATCTTCGGGTCGCTTGGGGCCGGCGGCGTAATCTCAACTCGGCGAATGATCCGCATCCGTTCGCAGTTTCCACAACGCAGCCGGCCCAAATTTCGGGTACTGCTTGACGCATCCCATCGAATGTATTCTTTGTAGCCCCAGAACAATCGCACACTGCCCACAGCAGCGCCGTGTCTTGTTGGGCGGCACGCCGGATGTAGCCGCAATTCGTTCGTCGTCGAGAACGAAATGCGACTAAGATAGCCCGGGCCCCAGGCACACACAAAAACTACGGAGGATGAACGATGACGAAATCCGGCTGGATGCTGGCACTCATTCTACTGGCGACGCTGGCCGCGCCTGCTCAAGATGCTCCGAAAAAAGACGCGCCTCCCAAGCCCGCGCTGAGCCCCTCGCAAGCCGTGCTCGAATCGTGGAATGACGTGGCACGCAAGCTCACCACCATGGCCGAAGACTTTCCCGAAGACAAATATGACTTCAAACCTACCCCGGCGCAGCGCAGCTTTGCAGAACAGTTGCTGCATGCTGCCGGAGCGAACTATTTCTTCATCAATCCGGCCAAAGGTGAAAAGCCACCCGCGGAGGAAGATCCCAAGCGCACGAACTTCAAGAGCAAGGCCGAACTGGTTGCGTATGTAAAAAAATCGATGGCAGATGGCGCCGATGTAATCAAGTCGAAGGGGGATTCAGGAATGAGCGCCATGATGATCGACCCCTTCGACAATCGGCAGGTGCGCGTGATGGACTACGCCTATGGTTTCATCGAGCACATGGGCGAGCATTACGGTCAGCTAGCGGTCTACTACCGCGTCGCGGGCCTTGTGCCGCCCGAGTCACGCCCAAAGAAATGAAAGCTTGTACGAGCCACGTCTGAAGCAGCAGGGGAATCCCACCCTTGCGCACAAAACGCGCGCAAGGATGGGGCCCCCGACGGCAATCGTTCCTCAAGCAATGTTGAACACGGACGGCCGAGGTATTTCTACTTCACATACTTCGGCCCGTTCCCCTTCTGCCACGGATCGTAGGTTGCGGCAAAGCGCACTCTTTCCGGCCGCGTCGGATGATCAAAAAACCAGATCTTTACCCAGGTGCTGGGATTCGGATCGGCGAGGTTGATTTCTCCGCTCTTCTCAAAGAAAGTCGCCGCCACCTTCCCCGGATTCGCGATCACCCCATGCACAACTTCGAGGCCATAGCGATCCGCTTCGTGCTCGAAGTGTCGACTGATGGCGTTGAAAGCTGGCGTGGCCAGGACGGTCAGTGTTGTCAGGACGAAGATCAGCACCGGCAACGACGCCCAATCTTCGACGCCGCGAATGCCCCAACTTATTCCCCAGCGACGAATCATCCAGATGGAAACCCGGTATCCAACGTAGAGCAACCCCAGAAGCAACCAAGCGTCGATCGTGATTTCTTTCGGGATGTGGTGCAACACGTAATGTCCCATCTCGTGCCCGAACACAAACAGCACCTCCGGCGTGGTTGCTTTTGCAAGGGTTGTGTCCCAGATAACTGCACGCTTAGAAGCTCCAAACCCGGTGACATACGCATTCAGGCCAGTCAACTTGGTGCTGGCATTCATCTCGAACATGCGCTCGGGCGGAATTTCCATACCGCCGCGATGAACCACCTGCTCGAGTTTCGTCACCAGCATTGGTTGGGTGGCGGCAAGCGGGGTGAACTTGAAAAATAGCGGGTCAATTACAAGCGGTTGCGCGAAGAACACTGCGAGCACCACTGGCATGGCTGCCAGCCAAAAATAAAACCACCAACGCCGGGGACTACGTCGAATGACACCGTAGAGAATCCAGATGAGCAGCGTCCCCAGAATGAGCGCGATAACCTGTTCGGTCATCCAATCACCGAACCATGAAGTCCAACCCTGCACCGATAGTCCGAAGCTACGCTCGAGCGAATGATCCCAAAGGTCGAATGGCAATGACATCAGTGCCAGAGTGAACACCAAGGGTGGAGCGTAGAGGAGAACTTGCACGAAGGGCCTCGATGAAACTCGCTCGGCCCAGTCCCGATAACGAGGCGCAAAACGCCAGCGCAGAATCAAAAGAGGCACGGCCATTGCCCAAAGGCTGCTGATCGCAAGGTGCCGATAGTGCGCGGAACAATAGGCGACAGCCTTTTCATACTGGCCCGGCGGGGGCGAATACTCGTTCGTCGACGGCGTGCCGGACTGCGTTCCTTGCTGCGCCTCAGGTGCCTGAACAGCATCGGGCGCCGAAGTTGTAGACGCCGCCTGCACGGCTTGCGAAAAAGCACCCAACCCGCTCAGCACGAGAAGAGATGCAACCACGACTATCGCTCTCGGCTTTGTTCTCATCATTCACTTTCCAGTCGCAGCGAGAAACATTGCATATCAATGATCAATTCGCAACGTCGCAATCTACGTGTTCGTTCCCGGACGGTTAAGATCTTTCAGCGCGATGCAAACGGCAGTTTTCGGCGTGGTGAAAATCGCACCCTAACCGACTTGGGATGCCGGTTGTGCTCCCCCGCCGGGCTGCCGCCCGGCAGCCCAGACGGGGGCGTCTGGGCCTACGTGTGCATCGCGAGGCTCCACGCTGCCTATGCGAACTCAATCAGAACGATCTCAGGATGAGTTCCCACTCGCATGGGTGGCCCCCAGGTGCCCGCGCCCGTGGTCGTGTAGACAAGCATCTCGCCGAAACGCTGCAGACCGTAGGTATACGCTCCGAAGATGCGGTGCGTGAACCATGTGAACGGGAAAATCTGTCCTCCGTGTGTGTGACCCGACAGTTGCAGTGACAGGCCCGCTTCCTCTGCCACGGGCAGAGCGTGGGGCGAATGCGAAAGTAAAATGCTGGCAACCTCTTTCTCGATGCCCGCGTTTCTCAGAATCGACCGAAATTGAGTGAGGTTGGCGGACTCCCGGAAATGTACGCCCACGACCTGCAGACCATCGACCACGACTTTCTCGTTCTGCAACACACGCACGCCGGCATCGCGAACTGCATCGAGATAGGCAGAGCGGTCCCTGAACTCTTCGTGATTGCCGGTGATGAAATATGCCCCCCAGGGGGCCGAACAATCTTTCCAGGGCTCGGCAAGAACGGCAGCGTCAACTTTGGTCCCGTCGTACAAATCGCCCGTGATGAAAACGATGTCAGGCTTGAGGCGTGCAAGTAGGGCGACGATGCGCCGCATGAATCCGAGTCCATTCACGTGGCCGAGGTGAACGTCGGAAACCAGCGCTGCCACACGACCACGCCAGGATGCCGGCAGATTGGAGAGATTGACCGTAATCCGCTTGATCCGCAGCCAACGCGCATTCAGGATTCCGTACAAGCTGGCGAGCACGGCGAGCCCCAACATTGCTCCCGCCCAGGCCGAACGGTCGATTTGAAACCCACCCAGCCGTGCAGCAAGATAAACCATCCAACACAGACAGGCGGCCATGAAGAGAAAGTTCACTGCGCCCAGCCAGGCGGCCGCGATGCGATAGAAAATTCGCGCAAACAGGTTCGACGATCGGAAAGCCAGCAACGAAGCAGCGATGAAGCTGACCGATAAAGCAGCCAGCCCAATCTGCCATCCAGTGATGCCCGGGGGGTCGGGCTGCGCGCGGAAGCTGATCCATGTGTCGTAGAGAAACCAATGGATCAGCAGCAGAACCGACTGCACAATCACAATGAAAACGGAAATTCTCGATCGCAAGGTCTGGTCCTTGGGCTGCGAAACTTTAGCCTTGCCCTCGGCGATGGTCGGTCTGGCGCAAGATTCCATCTAAGGTTGGATGTTGCCCAGCGCCTTGGGATGCCAAACCGTTTTCAGGGTTTCAAAGTTTCAAGGTGTCAATGATGAAGCGAAAACCATCCAGCTCAGAACTTTGATTCACGAACAGGTACTTTTCCTGCGAGCAGTGACCGCGCAACTGGCAGACCAGAAATAACGCGATTTTCGATCAAACTCCGAACTTAGGAGAACGTCTAATATATCTGGATATCGGAGTAATCCCATGAAACGTCGCGAATTCGTTCTGGGCTCGGCACGGGTAATGGGAGCGGCCTGGCTGGTCTCGCGTGGCCTGGGCCGCACGATGCAGGCTCTGCCCGCGCTCCCGCGGAAATTCAACGCCTATGAAACGGTGACGCTCGGTAGAACCGGGATTCAGACGAGCCTTCTCGCCATGGGGACGGGTACTGTGGGCTCCGGGCATCACTCCAATCAGACTGCGTTGGGAATGAAGGGCTTGCCGGACCTGCTCCTGAATGGTTATGACCACGGCCTGCGCTTTTTCGACGCTGCCGATTCTTACGGCAGTCATCCACATGTTGCCGAAGCCCTGAAACGAGTACCCCGCGATAAAGTGACGGTTCTCACCAAGACCTGGGCGCGCGATGCGAACTCCGCGCGCGCCGATCTCGATCGCTTTCGCAAGGAGTTGGGGACAGACTACCTGGATGTCTGCCTGATGCACTGCCTCACCGAAGGCGACTGGACTGAACGCTATCGTGGCGTAATGGACGTGCTTTCCGAAGCCAAGCAGAAAGGTATAATTCGCGCACACGGTTGTTCGTGTCACAGCATCGAGGCCCTGCGCGCTGCGGCGAAATCGCATTGGGTTGAAGTTGACCTGGTACGCATCAATCCCATCGGCTCTCACATGGATGCGGATCCTGACACTGTCGTCAGTGTTTTGCATGAAATGAAAGCGGCGGGAAAAGCCATTGTTGGGATGAAGATTCTCGGTCAGGGCGACCTGCGAACGCGCCCGGACGAGGCTCTGAAATACGCACTCTCTCTCGGCTTACTTGACGCCTTCACCATCGGAGCAGAAAGCAAGACCGAGCAGGAAGGTCTGATTCGGCGGATTGCCGCGGCTGCTTAGGGCATGCTCGAAGCAAGCGTTATGACATTCCCTTAATCACTTGCAGAAACGACTTGCCAGTTTCGGCGAGCTTCTTTTCCAGCCGCTCTGTACAGTCGCACTCCCCGCAAGCCCAGGGTTCGGAGCCGTTCTGATCGCGACACTTCCGCCGATCGTGGGCGTCCTGAATTTTAGTCAGTTCGAAGTATTCTTCCCAATAAGGCCGCTCCTCTTCGAGAGGCGTCGGGCAGTAGCAAACCTCCACCCAACGGGCCGTGCCATCGGCCGACAGTCGCGCGTCCTTCATGTTCCGGAGATATTCGCCTTCCGCAACGGAGTCTTGCCCCAAGGTTTCGTTTTCAATCGCCTGGACCAGTTTCTGTTCCCCACCAGGTTTAAGTTTTGCCCGTACCAGATAACGCATATCTTCTGATTTTACGCCGCCAGGGACACGAGCATGCATCTTGAAGACGCGCGCTTGGCGCGCTTTTTAAAGGAAAACATCTCTCGGCTTGTCTTTGGAAAATCCCCACCCTAACCTCGCAAAGAACGCGAGGTTAGGATGGGGCACCCGGTATCCATAGAAACCGGTATCAATAGAAATCTGAGCAGCTCAGGTAGAAGCCGCACTGGGGACAACTCAGCTTGCAGCGGTGCTCTTTCAACTGGGCAGAGCAATTCGGGCAAACGCGCGAAGCATCGATGGATGACGGCTCAGAAACTGGCCGGCGTGCACCCGTAGGCGCACTCGCCGGCTCGGAGGAGTTCTTTGGAAGACTAGGCAGACTTCGGGACCTCGTTAGAAATCACCGTGACCTTGTCGCCGGGCGGCATGGATTTCTCTTCGCTCGCCTGCGCAGAAGCTGCCGGAAGATTACTGCTCCAGCAATCGGCCACAATCCGCCACGCGCCCAGGCGCCTCCACACCTTGACGTATTTGCCGCGATCGGCTTTGGTAGAACTATTCTCGCTCACGACGGAGACGGAATATCGGCCAATTTCCATCGCCATGTCGCCGGAGGAATCGACGCGAATCGTTTCCAGCCGGAGATCCTGGTAGCCGGTTTCTCCGAACTCGCGCAGCTTGCGTTCGATCGGCTTCGGGCCAACGATGGATTCGTTGTGCGGGGCCATAAATATTCCATCCGAAGCGAATAGTCCGGCGACCTGGTCGTAGTTGCCGGTGTTGAAGTTCATGCTGAAATCTTGAGTGAGTCCGCGAATGGTCGAAAGTACATCCATCGAGGAAGCGGCTCCCCCGATGGGGCTGGAGTAGGGGCGATACATCTAACTACCTCCTGGGGAGAAGGCCGTGCGCCAAAACACTCGTCAGAACAATCTTTTGGGGTCTCTATAGACGAGGGCGCACCCGTATTGGGTCGAATTGTAGCGCAAACTACGAACAAGACGCATGAAGTTTCTCAATAATTTTAGCGATGTTTTTCACCACGAGCAACTAGAGCGCCTTAGGCATCGAAGTTGCCGAGCCGACATTCCAGCTCGAAAATGGTATCGTAGGAGTTGTAGGAGTATGATTTTGCGAGCGAAAACCGCTCGAATTTGCCAAAACAATTGAATGGCTACAGTCAACGAACTCGATCTGGCGCCTCCGGAGGACCTGAGCCGTCCACTATGGAAGTCGCTCATTCGCAACTTCCGCGATCGGTTCTTGCCAGATCAACTGCCTCCCCTGTACTTGACGTCGCGCCCGGTCAATCTGGGGATGCTGCTCGGGGACTTTCTAGACCTGCCCTGGTATCGGACGGTATTCACAAACTTGGGCGACGTCATTTCTCCAGAGACCCAACCGCCACTCCAGCTCGAATCACGGCCTGTCGATGTGGGCGAGTTGATTGGGGACATGATCGCGCACCCGTGGTGGAGTTCGTTGTTGCGAGGCTTGGCGGATGCGGTCGCGCCTGAAAAGCTGCCGCCGCTGGAAGTCACGTGGGAGCCGGCGAATCCGATCATTCCGTCCCAGGCCTTGCTACTCACCTCGTGGTCAAACGTGATCAGCACGCCCAAGGTTTTTTTGCCGGACCAAGCCAAACCTGTGATTACTGCTCCATCGCCGGGTTTGTCTATGCCGGAGCCAGCGGCGTCGCCCGATCCCGCCACGGCCGCTTTCGTCTATGACCTGGAACGCGACATGCTGCGGGACCTGCGCCGCTCCCGCCGTCGCGAACGGTTCCTGATTGCCTTGTTTGCCGCGGAAGTCCTCTTCCTGATTAGCGGCTTCTTCTTGCACCACTAGAATTGCAGCGCCGGCATCCTGCCGGCATTCTGGGGTTGCGCCAAAAAAAGGGCCGGCGGGACGACGGCGCTACCTCGATGGTCCGCCGATGTTCGACGTCGGCGCCACTTGCTGAGCCGGCGGGACGCCGGCGCTACCTCACATCACGCTTGAAAACACGAACTGCTTGGGACGAATTCGTCGGTGATAGCTGGACCTCTCAGGCGCACCCACGTATCCTTTCCCGGACTTCAACGCCCTTCCCAAGGCCCTCTATGCTTATTAGACTCACGATCGTGGTTTTGGTCCTCACTTCGGCTGCGTACCCACAAGACCGGTCTCATGCCCGCTCGATGGTCATCACCCGCGAGGGCATTGTTGCGACGAGTCACGTACAGGCCTCCGTGGCCGGCGCCCAAATTCTTGCCAAGGGCGGATCAGCGGTTGACGCTGCCATTGCCGCCAATGCCGTTCTGGGTGTGACCGAGCCGATGATGAATGGCATGGGTGGAGACCTGTTCGCCATTTACTGGGATGCTAAGACAGGCAAGCTGTATGGCTTGAACTCCAGCGGATGGGCTCCGCAGGGGCTTACCCTCGAACGCCTAAAGCAAAAGGGCGTTACCCAGATGCCGACCTTCGGTATTGACGCCGTCACAGTGCCCGGCGCCGTCGCGGGCTGGAATGCATTGCATAACCGGTTCGGCAAGCTGCCGTGGAACGAGCTTTTCAAGCCAGCCATCCACTATGCCGACCGCGGATATCCGGTGCCGGAACTCATTCACGGATTCTGGGAGCAAGAGGGGATCTCTCAGGACCCGGAAAGCCGCCGGGTCTATCTTCCGGATGGCAAAGTGCCGGAGGTCGGTCAGATCTTCCGCAATCCGGACCTGGCGAAGACCTTGCGATTGCTGGCGACCGGGCGGAACGATGGCCGCGGATGATCTGGCGCAGTTTACTCCTGAGTGGGTGGATCCTGTTTCAACTACCTATCGCGGGTGGACCATCTACGAACTTCCGCCGAACGGCCAAGGCATGGCTGCGCTCGAAATGCTCAATATTATGGAGACGGCTCCGGCTTCGCCCGAAGGCTCCTCGAGCGTCGCCGCGCTGCACCACAAGATTGAGGCAATGAAGCTGGCGTATGCGGACCTGCGCCGTTACAACGCCGACCCCCGCTTCGCCAAGGTGCCGGTACAAGGATTGCTCTCGAAACAGTATGCCCAAGAACGCGCTCGCCTGATCGATCCCAACAAGGCAAGTTGCGAGACGAGCGCGGGCAAGCCACCGGCCAGCGAAACCACGTATCTCTCAGTAGTGGATCGGGAAGGCAATATCGTTTCCCTTATACAGAGCAACTATGAAGCGTTTGGTTCTGGAATTACGGTTCGCGGAATGGGGTTTGTCCTGCAGGATCGCGGTGCGTTGTTCTCGCTCGATCCCGCTTCGCCCAATGTCCTCGCTCCACGGAAACGCCCATTCCATACCATCATTCCCGCCTTCATGGAGAAAGGAGATCAGCACATTGGATTCGGCATCATGGGCGGAGCCAACCAGCCACTGGCGCACGCGCAATTCGTGTCCAATTTTGTGGATTACGGCATGAACATCCAGGCGGCACTTGAAAACCCGCGCTTCACCGTGAGCCCGAACGGTGGATGCAACATTGTGATTGAATCGCGTGTGAAGCCGGAGGTCCGCGAAAAGTTAAGTTCCATGGGCCACGTATTCCGCGTCGACCGGGAATACTCGACCAGCATGGGACGCGGCCAGGCCGTTCTGCATGATTCGAGGACGGGCGTCAATTATGGCGCGTCCGATCCGCGCGCGGACGGCTCCGCGGAACCGGAACCACCAACGCAGTGAGCAGGGCAAGCCGACAGCGCGATCATCTCACTCCGAGAGTGCACTAGCCATTCGATCGCGAACCTGGCAAACAAGAAGAATCAAAAGAAACGGGACAGCATCTTTGCGTACTCAGCCGGCCTGTCCGCATCCACAGGCTCAACTTCGCAGGAACTGTCCCGCCTGCCCCGCGCATAGAGACGAGCAAAAATCACGGGGCAAACCTGATCACAATTTGGGGCAGGCCTGCGCAGCTAGCAGCGCAAAATGAAAAAAGCCGCGAATGCAGAATCCGGGCGAGTGCGATTTTCGAAAACGGCAGATTGCGGCAACGAGACAGCGAGAGACGTCTCCGGTGAGCTCACTAGAAGAATCGCAATGGTCAACGACCACACGATCAACACCGCCGCCCTGGTTGCCCGCAGAGCCGTGGTGGGACCATGGGTGACTGGGTAGGGACCAACGGGCAACGGCCACATGAGGAGAACCACGGTGCCCAGGACCAGGCACATGGCGAAAACTCCGAAGGTGAGCTTGCGGGTTTTCACAGGTTCCGAGTATGCCATCTCACCAGCTCTCGGTCATGGAAGAAACGTGAACCGGAGGTTACGAAAGTTGCATCGCCCTACGATGTAAATTGGCATTTCGGGATACGTAGCCGGGAAAATCCCCACCCTAACCTCGCACAGAACGCGAGGGTGGGGCACCCGGGCTTTTCATTTCTCTTCTCCCTACACTCTTTCACTGATGGCTTCGTCTCCTAGCTCTGCTAGAGTGAGATTTGCGCAGGCGGGCGCGGTACAGGTTTTTGCCGTTTCCTCTGTTTCAGGTCCGGCCGAAGCGGAACGGCGGCAGGCGGACCACGCGCCTCGCCCCGTTGTGGTCACGCAATCCGTAGCGCCCCCTGAAGAATCGCTCACTTCCGCCTCGCACCTGACATCAAACCCATCAACGTCTACAATGACTGGACGGCATCCAATCCATATTCATTTATGAGGAACACCCATGCAAAGAAAAGCCAGTGCAGTGTGGAAGGGCGGGTTGAAAGATGGCAAGGGGAGCATCTCGGCTCCCGGCGGAGTGCTTTCCAACACTCCGTACTCCTTTACAACTCGTTTTGAAAATGCCCCCGGCACGAATCCCGAGGAACTGATCGCAGCGGCCCATGCCGCGTGCTTTTCCATGGCGCTCTCGGCACAGCTCGGCGGCGCCAATCTGACCCCGGAAAGCATCAGCACCAATGTCACGCTGAGTCTCGAGAAACTTGATTCCGGCTGGACCATCACGGCCAGTCACCTCGACGTGGTGGGACGGGTTCCGGGCGCAGACGCGGCCACATTCCAGAAATTCGCCGAGGCCGCCGAAAAAGGATGTCCTGTCTCGAAAGTGCTCAACGCGAAGATTTCTATGAACGCCAAGCTGGAAGGCTAGCTTTGGATCCAGTCTTTTGGTTCTCAGTTTTTCAGGATTCGCTACCGAAAATGCAGAACGCCCGGCGGAAGCCGGGCCTTTTTATTTGGCGGTTGTGCGTTCGCGAATCATGCAGGGATCGACGGGAAAAACTCGGAGCTGTTGTTTCCCTACCCTCGCAAGACCTCGCGCAATTCCCGGTTAATGTGCGCAGCATCGTGCGCGGCCTCATCGATCAACTCGACCCACTTCTTCCCCGTAGGCTCCAACTCCATCTGACCCAGTAAATAGGATGCCTGCATGATCGTTTCAAGGGAGTTACTGAGATCGTGGGCCAGTCTGCGTAAATGGCTGACCACTTCGGGCGGCAGCTTGGATGGATTCGCCATGACGATTCCCACAACCCGGGACCGGTCCCGGCTACGCGTACGATTGTACGTGTTCTGGTTCTCTGGGTGTTTGACAGCGAATGCACGGTCTGTAGAATAGAAGTTTGTTCTTCCCGCACGGCACCCGCAAGGGGCGCCACGCTACGAAAAGTCACTCGCCGAAGTGGCGGAATTGGCAGACGCGCATGGTTCAGGTCCATGTACCCGCAAGGGTGTGGGGGTTCGAGTCCCTTCTTCGGCACCATGATTTTTGGAATCTTGTACTTAGGAGTTGGTGATACCTACAGTGATACCACTCCACTGGGGGAATCGCCGCCGTGCCCAACCGCGAATGCAATCTCACAAAGCGCCTGCGCACTCCGCAAGGTTTGCGCTTTTGCCCTGTCGTCCAGGCATTGAACGGCCGTGTGAAATCGCTGCTAGAATCGTCTTTTCGGTTCATCGCTCATGAGGACGATCAGGCGAAGTCTCTCCAGAGTATTCCCGCACGCTGCGCAGCGATATAGGCGACTGAAAACCGATGCCTACAACCGCTCTTTTCAGATGTTCCCTATTTTGGCTTCGGCGATTCGCGAGTACCGCCAGGGCGCGCATAAGTCCCGCCGCTCCAGTTTTGGAATGGACCTGATCGGTCCTGCTTACTTGATCGACTCGGATTTCGAGTCCGAAGAAATCGCCTTGATCAGTCAACAGTTGCCGCACGTTGATGTTTTTGTTGACGTGGGGGCCAATATTGGCCTGTATGTATGTCTTGCCGCGAGTCAAGATTGCCGAGTAGTCACTGTCGAGCCACTGGCCTCGAATCTGCGGTATTTGTACCAGAACGCGATGAGGAACAATGTTGCCAATGTGGAGGTCTCTCCAGTCGGTCTGTCGTCCTCTCCGGGACTCAGCGTCTTAGCCGGTATCGGAGCGCAAGCCTCGTTCTTGCGAAATTGGGCAACTCAGGATTATGGGTTCAACCAATACGTTGAAACGGTTTGCCCAATCTCAACCTTGGACGTTGTGCTAGGCGGGAGATTTTCCGGAAAGCGCCGGCTGATTAAGATCGACGTGGAAGGTTTCAAATATCAGGTTCTGCAAGGTGCCTCCGCGACGCTGGAGATGTCTCCCAAGCCAACCTGGATCATGGAATGTTTTCTCGAAAGATATCACCCAGGAGGAAGGAATCCCAATTTCCAGCAGACCTTCGAAATGTTTTTTGATCGGGGATACACTGCTCGTGTCGCCTCCAGAAGCGGACCGGCCGTGACCAGAGAAATTGTTAGCCACTGGGTGACGCAAGGAAACGTCCCAGATGGATTCAGCAACTTCATTTTCAGCCCGCTGAACTCAGGCATGTGATCTAGTTCAGCAGCGACAGTTCTTCCTGCGACAGGCTGCGCGCAATGGCTCTGCACAGGATGGATTCCGCGACACGAAAAGGACCAGCTTGGTAGAACCCTTTAGGTGATACCGGTGATGCCGTTTTTCGCGGAAATCGTTCGTTTGCGCGTCGCTATCGTTCGCCACCGCCCCTTTCTGGAACCAGCGAAACGCTTCGGCATAGTCTTGTCTGACCCCACCTGGGACGGGCGAGGCGCCCGTCGCTCCACATTCACTTTGTCCCATGGAGGTGCCTAACTCAATGCAGGCAGGATCAGTCCTCGATACAATTCGGGTGATTTCCAAGCCCTTTTCAGGTCATCCATTAACGAATTGATTTAAAACGATTTGTGAGCTGAATCTAGAAATTGAATTCTGGCAAGAGCACGAAAATGAGCTAGGATTGAAGCGCTGCGCCGCCGACTCTGCAACTGCAACGTCCAACCGTTCGTATAACAAAACCAGGGAGCGAGTCGATCCGGAATGAACGATGGCCACCCTGTTCGGGTTCAGTTCGGCCCTTTCGAGGCAGACCCGCATCGCGACGGCAGCACTGCTTTCCAACTAACTGCAGTCGGCTTCGCCGGCACTCCGCGATGGTCTCCTGACGGCCAGGCGATTGCCTTCGATGCTCGGACCCGAAGTGGCTACGTGGTTTACGCCGTGAACCTGCAGGGCGGAGCGCAACGCGCGCTAACAGACGACGATTCCTATAATGCCTGCCCCAGCTGGTCCAGCGATGGCAAGTGGGTTTACTTTGCGTCGCGGCGCAGCGGGGAATACCAGGTTTGGAAGGTTCCAGGCCAGGGCGGCAAAGCGGTGCAGGTGACCACTCACGGCGGGCACGCTCCGCTTGCTTCACTCGATGGCAAATTCATTTATTACGCAAAGAACGAATACGCCAATCCGGAAATCTGGCAGGTGCCGGTGGAGGGTGGGGTGGAGCGCGTCGTATCGCCCCCGCTGCGTCCAGCGAGTTGGGCTAGCTGGGTGGTCGTGAATGAGGGAATCATCTTTTGCAAGCGCTTCGGGCGATAGCAATCCCGCCGTCAGTTTTTTCGATCTCGCCACGCACCGCGTCACCAAACTTGGTTTACTCGATACCGTGCCTTTCTGGCTCGCGGCTACGCGCGACGGCAAGACCGTCGCCTTCGACCGACCCGGTTGGGAACAAGCCCAGATCATGCTGGTCGACAACTTTCGATAAGCAATCCGTTCTCAAGAATCCTTGACTCTCACTGATCCGTGTAGAACGCAGAAGCGCCCGAAATAGGCTAAGTGGGGTAGAATAGTTTTATCCCTCCTCGAGTTCTGCCCTTCCCCTTATGTGGATTTCAGGTTTTCTGTTTTGGAGCAGAACCATGAAGGTGGTCGGGGTGTTGATGCTCGTGCTTGCAGTGGTGTTCCCCTCTGGGAATGCTTCGAGCGAGATGCTCTCTCCGCTTTCCATGTCCGCAAACGATTCCCGCGCGGCCTGGGAAGGACTCGCCATCGTCGTCAACCGGCAGAATCCTACCAGCAACCTTAGCCTGGCTCAGTTGCGTGCCCTTTTCCTTGGCGAACGCAAGTGGTGGTCTAAGCGTCACCGTGTTGTTCTCTCGGCCATGCGGCGTGGAACTCCGGAACGCGCGGCGGTTCTCCGAATCGTTTACAAAATGGACGAGCGCGATCTCAATAAATATTTTCTCTACCAGTTGTTCAAGGGCGAGGGTCCCTTTCCTCCGGTGATCCTGCGAACTCCCGCCGACGTGAGAAAGTTCGTGGGAACCACGCCGGGAGCTGTGGGCTATCTTCGTGCTTCCGACGTAGATGACTCTGTGAAGGTGGTGCGAGTCAACGGGCTGCTTCCCGACGACGACGGCTATCCAATGCGCTTACGAGCGCGCCACCCTTAGTCACAATTGCTGGATCAGATCACAAGTACCTGCGCGTTAGGAAGGGCGTTAGTTTTTCTGTCTCGCGGGCATCGTCTGCGCTCCTACGCCTGGTTTGGCGCGTCGATCTAACACGGTGTACCCAGCCGGAACTTTGAACCATTGCGGATCCGGTTCGGCCTGGCTGATCTCGGTGACGTTGATGACCTGTGTGCCGTGGCGCGGGTCCACACGCTTCACGGACACATTGATGCCCAGTTGCGGCGAAAACCAGATCTCTTTCACGATAGCAATCGTGCGGTCATTCCCGATAGCACCCGGATTGAGCGTCCGGGTCTCCCGCGTGCCTACCGCCTCCACGCCATTGACAGACGCCTTGCCGAGGTCTTCGCGGGTCAGGGCGCCATAGCTATCCTGCTCTGTGCCCACCGGCTGAGTCACGGCGGCTCCCGGTCCAACGTAGTCTTCGAGTGCGCATACGTGCGTGTCGGGCCGGCAGAAGTATTTGGTATGGGCCGACGGATCGCTAATCTCGATCCGCTGCAGATCGGGCTCGTGCTGTGAATCCCGGGGAATGAGCCTGCGTCGCTCCTGGTAAATCCGTCCGGCTCCATCGCGCATCACCAGGCGATGATTTTGCACGGTGAGCGTGCTTCCATCCTCCAAGACCTTGGTCCACTCGGCAGTCACGGTACTGGAAAAGGGCGCGTGCGGAACCGGAGGAAGCAGAATGCTGTTGAACTGCTCAATCACGCCTCCGTCCGGCGCGTGCATTCCTCGTTCGGAGTCTTGCGCAAAAACGCTGAGAGAAAACAGAAGGCTTGCGAAAACAAGGAGGGAAACGTGCTTCATACTCACCCCCAATGCGTCTAGAACTATAGCAAAACTATGACTCCAAAGAGACGAGACTGCGGAGAACGAATCCGACGCTTGGCAGGAGTCACAAATCCGCGGCTTGGCGGTCCGTGCTGGAAATGCATCTCCGCTTCTCGGGATGCTGCTGGTAATCTATTCCCCCATGAAAAGCTTCGAAACCCTTTCCGAACGCGAAGTCCTGGCTTTAGCCATTTCCCTCGAGGAAGAAGACGAACGAGTGTACGCCGATTTTGCCGAAGGCTTGCGTGAGACCTTTCCGGCCTCGGCTGCCGTCTGTGACGGCATGCGGCAGGAAGAGTCCGGCCACCGTCGTCGGCTGATTGAGCTTTATCGGCAGAAATTCGGGGAGCACATCCCACTGATTCGCCGCCAGGATGTCCGCGGATTTGTCCAACGCACGCCGGTATGGCTGGTGCGACCTCTCGGCCTCGAAACCGTGCGTAAGCAGGCAAGTGCGATTGAACTGGAGACCCGCGGTTTTTATGAGAAAGCAGCGGCGCGGACCCAGGATGCGAGCATCCGGCAGTTGCTCGATGATCTGGCGAATGAGGAACGGAGTCACGAAGAACGAGCGGACGCGCTCGAGAAAGAGAAGCTGACAGCAGGCGTGAAAGCCGAAGAAGAGGAAGCCAACCGGCGGCTGTTTGTGCTGCAGATTGTGCAACCCGGCCTGGCGGGCTTGATGGATGGATCGGTCTCGACGCTGGCTCCGGTGTTCGCGGCAGCGCTCGCGACCCGCAGCAGTTGGGACGCGTTCGTGGTCGGGCTGGCGGCATCGATCGGCGCGGGCATCAGTATGGGATTTGCCGAGGCTCTATCAGACGATGGCAGCCTCACGGGGCGCGGGCACCCGTGGATTCGAGGGCTGGTTTGTGGAGCGATGACTGCCCTGGGTGGTATTGGGCATACTTTGCCGTTTCTGATTCACGATTTCCGATACGCCATGGGGTTGGCGGTCGCAGTTGTACTGGCTGAGCTCGGAACGATTACGTGGATCCGGCACAGGTATATGGACACGCCCATTCCCTCGGCCGCGCTTCAGGTGGGACTGGGCGGTGCGCTGGTGTTTGTGACGGGGATTTTGATTGGGAGCAGCTAGTCGTCAGTCGCCAGTCGCCGGTCGTCAGCAAAAAGATAATGCCGACTCACCGGGGCGGGCCGAGCGTTTCACCGGCATAGGCGCAACCGAACCCCTTCCTGGCGCGTGCTACCATCGCAATGTGCCGATCTCTGACACGACTCCGGAAGCGCGGGCGATGCAGGAACAGATCCTGAGGAAAATGACAGGGGAGCAACGGCTCCTGCTGGCCTGGGACATGAGCCTGTTCGCGCGCGATCTGGCGCGAGCTGGGATTCGAGACGCACATCCGGAGTGGACTGACGCCCAAGTTGTGCGAGAGCTGCTGCGACTGGCGTTCCTTCCAGCATCGCTGCCAGCCGACCTGCCATGACGGCGGGCGACGTTTATCAACGAATAAGAACAAAGGGCACGCCCGGCGTGCCCCTTGCTGACGACTGAAGACTGGCGACTGCTCTTACGGCGCTTCGATTAATTCCATCTTCCCTTCGCGCGTGCGATGTAACACCATGACTTTCCCCTTGGGATCGCGGAACACAAAAACATCGCGATCCCGGAAGTGGCATTCCTTGATCGCTTCCTCGAGCGTCATGGGACGCAGGGCTACGGCTTCGGAAGAGTGCGTCAGGTGCACTTCGGTCGTCTTGGCGACGGCTGGATATTTATGCACCACCACTGGAACGGCGGTGGTTTCGGTGAGGCCGACTGCGGTTTGAGGTTCGCCTCCGTCCACCTTGGCCTCGCCATTCCACTTCTTATGCGACTTGCGTTTCTTGGAGATGATGCGAGTCTTGTATTTGACCGCTTGTTTTTCGATATGGCCGAGCGCCTCATTCACAGCCAGCTTCATGTCGGTGGATTGGGCCAGGCCGACGATCGGGCCGTTGCGCGGGCTGATCGTGATTTCTGCTTTATGACGGTGTTTTTCGACTGCGAGAATGACCTTGGTTTCGAACTTGTCGCCTAAGATTTTGCGGATTTTCGCGAGACCGGTTTCAACTTCTTTGCGGATGGCGGGGGTGATTTCGTACTGCCTGCCGGTATATTCCACGTTCATTGAGCACCCTCCTGGGATTCGTACTTCCACGATCTGGGCTCAAACAACCGTTAGAGCAGGTGTTGCAGAACCTACCGGCTGAATTCGCCGGAAAGTTGCCGGCGGGACGCCGGCGCTACTTCTTTACTCTGCGCTGGTGGGTACTCGGGATGCGCATGTCCTCCCGGTATTTCGCGACCGTGCGGCGAGTGACCTGGATACCCTGCGACTGAAGGATCCGGGTGATCTGCTCGTCGGTCAACGGCCGGGCTGGATCTTCTTCCTCGATCAGCTTTTTCACGCGGCGCTTCAGGATCAGCAACGACGTGTTGCCGCCTTCGGGGCCTTGCACGCTTTCGGAGAAGAAGTACCGCAATTCGAATACGCCCTGTGGAGTGTGAGCGTATTTATTCGCCACCGCGCGGCTGACGGTGGACGGGTGCACGCCGATTTCTTCGGCCACCTCCTTGATCATCATGGGCTTCAACTGATCGATGCCCTTTTCCAGAAAATCCTGCTGGCGCGCAACGATGGAATAACAGACCTTCATGATGGTCTGCTTGCGCTGCTCGATATTCTTGATGAGCTGGATGGCGCTCTTGTAGCGCTCTTTGACGTAATTGCGGGTGTCCTTGTCGTTGGTGTCCTTGGTCAGGAGCCGCTTATAGGCCGGATTCAGGCGAAGCTGCGGTACGTCCTCATCGTTCATCAGACAGAGCCACTCATCGCCATGCTTGATGAAAGCGACGTCGGGCTCAATCAGTCGCGTGGTGGTCTTGTTGTAGCGCAGCCCCGGACGAGGATCGAGCGTCTTGATGAACTCCAGCGCAGGCGGAATCGCTTCCAGCGGACGACCGATCGCTTTGGCAATTTCCTTGTGTTGTTTCATCTGCACCGCGCGCAGATGCTGGTCAACGATGGCAATCGCGTCGGCGAGAACCTGGGCGGTGCCATTCCCGTTTTTATGTTGCGCATGCTGGTGCTGGATGTAGCGCAGCTGATAGAGCAGGCACTCACGCAGGTCGCGGCAGGCTACCCCCGGCGGATCCAGCTGACGGACCAGCTCGAGCGCTTCGTGCAACTCAGCGAGCGTAAACGTCGGTTGATATACAGGCCGGGAGGCAGGAGGGGCCGCCGCAACTGGAGCCGAAGCAACTTCCACAGGCAATTCATGAGCGGGCGCCACCGCCGTCGCCATGGAAACACCGCTAATCTCCGCCGACGAACTCGCAGCGTTTTCCCAGCCGAGCGAGAAATCGTCCGGACTGTCCGCGACTTCACCATCGACGTCCGTGGCCAGGCCCAACGCCTCAGCCTCTTTCAGCAAGCCTTCCTGCACGGCCGCATCGACTTCCGGCGCGGCGGGAGCGGTCACGCCCATCAATTCGTCATCGCTCGCGATCAGGTACCCGTCCTCGTTCAGGTTGCCGATGATCAGCTCTCCTGCTTCACGCACAGCGCGGCTTACCGACAAGGCACCCAGCTGCCACATCAGGTGATCCGTCAGGTTCGTGGGCTTGGAGAGAAAATTCTCAAATGAGGGCCGCTCGATGTCTTCCATCTCTCCCTGGCTGCGATAGCCGGGGTCAAGATATTCCTGGAAGAACGAGCCGAAGTCGATCTCGTCGAAGGGATCTTTCTTTTCTTCCGCTGGGACGGGAGGCTCTTCGACCGCTGTGGCGGAGGTGGCGCGGTCGCGCTCTTCCTCGCGGCGGCCTACATCGTCGATCAACGGAACGGAGTCTTCGAGTTCTTCCAGGACGGGGTTCTCGACCATCTCCGCATTAATCATGTCCTTGAGCTCAATCTTATTGAGAGCAAGGACGGACACCATCTGGACAAGGCCCGGGGTCAGGATCTGCCGCTGCGACAGTTTTACATTCAGTTTGTGCTGCAGCATTACCATGCGATCGGTGACGTTCTCCTAACCCTATGAATTCTCAGGTCTACCGTTTAACTTGACGCTTCGACGGCCGAACCCGTTGCCTTCCACCAGCTTCTTCCAGTATCAAAGCAAACTCCCTTTGCGGCTACGTTACAGCCGTAACGTTTTCGTTCCAGGTGCCGTCCCTAAAGGGACTTGACTTCTGCTCTGGACGCGTTCCCCGCACTTACGTGCGGGGCTAATCTCTTGCGATCGCTACGCGACTCGGCTTTCAAGCCGCGCTTCCTGCTTCAGACCAGGGAAAAACTGTCCCCCAGGTACACCCGGCGTACCTCGGGGTCGCTGCCGAGGGCTTCAGGCGTGCCGGCCCGAAAAATGCGCCCTTCATTGATGATGTAGGCACGATCTGTCACTGACAGCGTCTCGCGCACGTTGTGGTCAGTGATAAGAATTCCGATGCCAGCCGCCTTCAAATCGGAAATGATTTTTTGTAGGTCGAGCACGGCAATCGGATCAATTCCCGAAAACGGCTCGTCCAGCAAAATAAACGTCGGATTGATGCAGAGACAACGCGCAATTTCGACTCGTCGACGCTCGCCGCCCGACAGGGCGTATCCGCGGTTCTGGCGGATATGATCCAATCCCAACTGCTCAATCAGCTTCTCCATCCGCTCCCGGCGCTCATGCCAGGCAATCGGCTGGGCTTCCAGAACGGCGAGGATGTTCTCCTCGACGGTCAGCTTTCGAAAAACCGAAGGCTCCTGAGGTAGGTAGCTGATGCCAAATTGACGTGCCCGCAGGTACATGGGGACGTCAGTAATGTCTTCGTCGTCGTAAAGCACCCGGCCCGTATCGGGAGGTACCAGACCTACGATGGCATAGAAGGAAGTGGTCTTGCCGGCACCATTAGGCCCAAGTAAACCAACAACTTCGCCCTGGTCGAGCCGCAGACTGACGCCTTTCACAACTCGCCGGCCGCGGTAAGTCTTGCCGATTTCGTCGGTGGCCAATGAGTGCATTTAACGTGCCACTCGCGTCTGCGTAACGGTCGGGGATGTATCCCTGCCTTCCACGAGCACCCTATCATCGCGCCTAAAGAAAGTCAACGAATCCCCCCTGATTTTGCCCCGTTCGGCATCAAAAATGCTAGGAGTTCCGCCGCTCAGGACTAACCTGTCGTCGGCGACCGTGTATACCAGTTTGTCACCTGTCGCCCGCCGATTCGGCTCCTGGATAACTACATTGCCTTCCGCAACCATTCGCTCCAGCTGACCTTGGCCTTTGGTCGACTGATTCTGGGTTGCTTGGCCTCTCGGCACCAAGAACGCGTCCAAGTGGTCGGCGGTGATTGTGATGTCCCTGCCCCGGGCACTGACGCCACCCTCAAAGTGGGCACGATGCTGATCGTCGGTGTACGTCAGCCGCTTGGAAGTGATTGAGACCGGCGTGACATTGCCCTGTTTATCGACCTGGACCAGCACCGTGGAAACGGGCTTTCCGTCGCTTTGCGCCGCGACCGAACGGTGATCGCGATCGAACTGGATGCTCGAGGCCTCCACCACATTGGCGTCTTGCCAAATGCGCGCGTCGCCGGTATACGTGGCCACGGCGGAGGCTCGCTGCGCAGTCATGCTACGGGCGGTGACATGGATCGGCGACCCGCTGGCAAGCAGGGCGCCATTGGGCTGCTCGCGCACATCACTGTAGCTGCTTTTGACGTTGCCTTCGGCAAGAGCGTCTCCGCTGGCGCGGTTCATGCGAAAAGTCTTCGCCGTCGTAAGAAGGCCCTTATCAGTAATTCGCGGCGCTCCCGTCAACTCCAAGATCTGATCGCTGGGCGTGTAGCGGGCCCGATCGGCACGCGCCACTCGCTCCCCGTCCCGATAGTCGAGATTTCCCTGCTGCACAATGGCATCGATGCCACCCGTCGAACGAAAGGCAACGTCGATCGTGTCGCTCGTACTGGTGCGGTCGGGCTCGCCTGGAGCCGAGCTGACAACCTTCGCACTGGGCGCGCCATGCATGGATATGAGGCGACTGTGGTCATCGAATTTCGCCTGAAATTTTCCAGCCGTAACTCGAGTGGCAGGGCCCTGTCCGGCGGGCGAAGATATGGTGATACGCCCCCCAGCCGAGGTTTCCGCGCGAACCAGACGCTTGCCGTCGGCCATGAAGAAATCCATAGCCGGGGCAGTCATTTCGGCTTGCTGCGTGTTCGATGAAAGCGAGGCGCCGGCTTTTTGGCCGTTCTGGTTGCCGGGAGGACTTGCCTCTCCGTTGGGAGCGGCCAACTCCGCGAGTCTTACATTGTCCTCGCCGCGAATTTTGCTGACCTGATTTCTGCCGGAGAAATCGATCAGGATGCGGCCCGCATTCAGCCGCCTGGGGTGCTCGCCCGCCGCGTCCACCTGTACGTCGCCCCGCAACACTGCCTTGGCAAGCCCGTTCTGAGCCTTGTTCATCGCGAACTCCGCCTGCTCGGCACGGGCATGAATCGGGGACTCCCCGGCAATATCCGCCTCCACTTCATCGCTTGCAGTTACATGATCCACGCGGTTGTCTTCGCGTAGATAAAGCGTCGCCCTGCGAGCCCGCACACGTTGAGTTCCGTGGGTAAGACGAGGGCTTTCCAGAACGACCTGACGTGGGGTCTTGGTAATGGCCGCACGTTCAGCTTTTAGTTTCATGGTGCGCGAACCGACCGTCGCGAGGTCCACCTGCGAGTCGAGCGTCAAAACGTTATCATTCGCGTTGTAGTGCAAACCCCGGGCAGATCCACCCACTTGCGGCATTTGCAACTCCACCTGCGCGGGCGTAAATGCATTTCCAGTCTTCTGATTGAAAACCACATCGCGGGTTACCAGGTGAATGGGATTTTTCATTACACTGGGCTTCGATTGGTCCGGTTTAAGCAAGCCCTCCGGATTCGCCTCCAAATCGATTCGTACCTCTCCTTTTGCAGTCACGTCTCCGCTTCGGGGATCGTAGGAGAAGTCATCGCCATAAATCTGGTCGTAGCGGCTGGTATCGCGCCCATACAGCGTGATCTTGACGTTATGCAGTTCGGCCCGTCCGCCCAGCTTGAACTGAACGGCCTTGCTGGCTTGGATGGTGAACAGCGTGTGCCCTTGTTCCGATTTGGAAACTTTGAAGCCCTCGGCGGTCTGCTGAACGTCGAGATTCATCTTGCCGGGAATCTGTTTGAGAACATCGCGAGACTGATGCCGCCGGTGAACATAGACGCCCGCCACCACCATGCTCAGCGCAAGCGCGGCGGTTACTAACCAACGGCGAAGCCGGGGAATCTGGAGCGGCATGCGGGTTCAGTTTACTTGATGCAGGGAAACGGGTTGGGGCTTCCCGAATTGGGGTTTAGTTTTTTAGCGGTGCAGGATCAACGGCAAAAGCCTTAACACAAAGGGCACGAGGGGAGCACGAAGGACACGAGGGGAAGACGCAGGGCGCGAGGGGAGACGGGTAGCTCAGATCTGAAATGACGGTTTATGTTAGGCAAAATCACGGCTTATGTTATGCAAATCTTCTGGGGCATGCCTTCGTGCAACCTTTGTGTTCTTTGTGGTTAGGGTTTATGGGGATTGCTCGTAGGAATCGTTTTAGCGTCAGTTGATGACTAAGGAGTCTAACTTTGGTGGATGGATGGGGACGCCCGTTCCTCCATCTACCTCCGTATGTTTTTGCTGAAGACTGACGACTGGAGATTTCTGTTATGCCGCTTTGGGAGGCTCCAGATAGGCCCAGCGCTCGACGAGTTTACGATCTTCGATTCTCCAGATGACAATGCCCGAAAAACGAATCTTTTTGCCGGTTTCACGGTCGGTGCCGGTCCAGGTGTTTCGCACCACGACGCGGTCACCCTCGGCGATGATGTCTTCGATCGTCACGCGCATGTCAGGCACGCGCTTGAGCGCGCCACCCACGTACTGCTTGGCACCTTCCGGGCCCGGCGGCAGGCCGGCTGGAACGTCGGCACCGTGGTCAATGAAGCCACGTGCGAAGTTTATGTCGCCGATGGCAATGTTCTTGCGGTTCACGAACTGTTCGAAGTGGTTGCGGACGAAGCGCTTCATTTCCTCAGGTGTCATGCCGGAATCGGCCATGCATTCCTCCAGTACATCGACAAGAGATGTCGAGGTTTGTTCCTGGACTCAAAAAATAGGAATTGGGGCCGGAATTCTAACGCCTGGTGCGGAAGTCGCGCAAAGAAAGCTCCAAGCCTCCATACTCTGGATGGTCGTTACGTCCGATGCTGAAGGCGATGTCGAGCGTATCTCCGGCGAGAAGTTTCGCAGTCTGCAGGCGCTCTGCCATGTGCCAGCCGAGAGCGTCAAAGGTAATGTTGCGGCGCCAACGTGAGCTCTCAGTTTTCCTATCTACCGTGTCAGCAATCGCGGGCTCCGTGATCGCGCTGCGATCCGCCCGGCCGATCTGGGCGGCATCTGGATGGCAACGCGGCGTTGCTGCTATTGCGACTGGGCTCATGGTTTCAAGTTCGGGGCCGCTGATCCCTGCCGCCAGCTTCAGCTTCACATGTTTATCTTTGAGAATCTTCGGCGGCGCCATCAGCCGGACGGCGCGCGCGGAGAACACCGGTTCCGGATTTCCGTGCCCGAATGGTTCCAACTGCTCGAGTGCCTGAAACAGATCGGGCGTGACTTGTTCCAGGTCGAGTTCGGCGTCCACGTCCAGAACCACCTCGAAATCTGCAGGGGTCAACCGCTGCCGCGCGTAGCTCTCCAGATGAGCGCGCAATTCCGCTACCCGCTCAGATGGCAACGAAAAACCAACGGCGTGCGCATGTCCTCCGTAGCGTGTGAACAGCTCACGGCAGGACTCCAGCGCGTCTAGCAAGTGAAATGCACGAATGGAACGGCCCGAGCCGTAAGCCTCGCCGTTATCGTAGGACAAAACGAGGGTCGGACGCCCATAACGTTCGACCACGCGAGTGGCTGTGATGCCGATAACCCCGCGATGCCAGCCCTCGCCATCGATCACCAGGCAATGCGCGTCTCGCAGGGCCGGTTCCTTCTCGAAACGGCTGTCGATATCCTGCAGGATGCGCCGCTCTTCTTCCTGACGGTCGGCATTGAGACGGTCGAGACGCGCTGCGATCTCCCGTGCGCGCTCGGCGTCTTTCACGCTGAACAGGTCCACAACATCCCGAGCCACATCCATGCGCCCCGCCGCATTCAGCCGGGGTGCGATGCGAAAGGCGATCTCACCCGAGGTGGGCGGACGGTTCGCGGGAACCTGCGCCATTTCGAGCAAGGCCTTGAGTCCGGGGTTCACGGCCCGACGAAGTGCGTCCAAACCCAACTTGGTGAAAACGCGATTCTCGCCGCACAGGGGAACCGCATCGGCGATGGTGGCAATCGCCACCACCTTCAGGAATGAGGTGAGCAGGCGGGACTGATCTTTGTCGCTCAGCCGCTTTTCCATCAGGGCTTGCGCCAGCTTGAATGCGACCCCTGCACCGCACAACGCTTTGCACGGATACTCGCAGCCGGGCTGGTTCGGATTCAGAACGGCAACAGCTTTCGGCACTCCATCACTTCCGGGAAGATGGTGATCCGTCACGATCAGGTCCACCCCGAGCCGCTCCGCGGTGTCGGCAGCGGCGAACGCCCGGATGCCGGTGTCGACGCTGATGATCAAGCGAACCCCACTTTCAGCGGCTCGCTCGATTACATCGTCTTTCATGCCGTAGCCTTCTTTGAGACGGTGCGGCACATAAAAATCAGCGATACCACCCGAAAGTTCGATGGCTGTCTTCAGAATCACAATCGCAGTCGTGCCATCGACATCGTAGTCGCCGTAGATCAGGATTTTTTCCTTGCCCTCGATCGCCGCATTGAGCCGCGCGATGGCCCCGCTCATTCCTTCCATCAGGTACGGGGAATGGAGGTCGCGCAGGGATGGTTCGAGATATCGCTCTGCGGATTCAGCATCCTGAATGCCGCGCATGAGCAAAAGACGGGCAAGCGTGGAAGCCTGCCGCGGGTCTCGCGTCAATCCGAGTGCAGAGACCGATTGAAGTTGGTTAGCAAGCGACCAGACTTGCGCATCGTCGGCAGATTTCGGGATCCACTTCATGCATTCACGAGATTTCAGCGATGAGGCATTTCCGGGCGAGAGTACCCGGATGGACGGGCGGGGACGCCCGTCGCTCCACGGTATCCTTAGTCCTCTTCGTCGGGGCCGGGCTCATCGATCGGGATACCACCGAAATCTTCGGCGAGTTCGACCAGACGCTGGTAACGGTCGTACCACTCGGAGCTGGTTTCGTAGAGAAACATGCTGCCCTGGTAGGCCCATCCGAGTTGCACGAAACCAGTTTTGCCCACGTAGGTACGCAGCCAGCGGGCGTCTTCCAGGTCCTCGTCATTGGTGTATTCCGCATTGCTAAGGCGCTGGATCAGTTCTTCCAATTCGTCGCGCTTCAGGGTCCAGGAATCCATCGTAAGGAAGGGCACGCCCGACGATTTGGCCAGTTCTACGAAATCCTTCCAGCCATCCGTGTTGTCTCCGGTCTTCCACATGATGGCCTGGACTTCGTCATAGTCCACATAGCCATGGAAGCGGCGCAGCCCATGGCCTTCGATGAAGGCGATCATGTCGTCCTTCAGACCGGAAAGATCGTCAGGGGTCATGGCGAGGCTCTCGTTGACTGAGCATTGTAAGCCTTTTTTGGCGGGAAGGAACAGGACGTGAAGTACTCAGGAGTGCGCGTGACGAAAATTGTGCGCGTCTCGCGATGCGGTGGGTTAAAGCAGTCGTTAGTCGATGGTCGTTAGTCGTTGGCAACCTGGTCGCTAACGACCAACGACCATCGACTAACCACCGTATGGAAGCTCCGGGTTGTCCAAATGCCGGAGGTAAAGAGCGGACGGCTGGCGCTGTGCTAAACTATTGGTTTCACAACGAGCCTCCGACCGAGACAATGCTTTTTTCCAAAGAATATGTGGGCTATCTGGCCCGCGAACTCACAAAAAAGCTGATTTCTGGCGACTTTATCGAGACCGAAAACGTCGCTGCTGTCACCGAGCGCGTGCACGCCGCGTTATTGGAAGAAATGTCTCTCGAAGACAGGATCAATGACGAGGTGCGCGTCATCCTCGAAGCATACTCCGACGAGATGCGTCGCAGCGGGGCCAACTATCAGGAAATGTTTCGGAAAGTAAAGAGCGAGTTGGTCAAGAAGTATAAGGCCGTCTTGTGAGAAATTCTTTCACCAGAGACACAGAGGCACAGAGAAGTTCAAAACCCTTTTTGGTTTTCTCTGTGCCTCTGTGACTCTGTGGTGAGGCACTGAAGCAGTACTGAGGACGTGCATTGAGACTTAGCCGCGATAAAGTGAACAAGCTGGCCCACGTGGTTAGCGACGCGCTTGCGGATACGGCGCAGGTGGAGTTCCTCGAAGACCGTAACACCATCCGGCTGGAAGCACGCAAGGTTCTCGAAGAACTGCTGAACCAGGAAGCGCGCATCGACCAGTCCGCCCGCCAAAAAATCGAAAGTCAGAAGCGCACCATCCTCGAAGGCAGTCAGGAGTGGGACATCCTTTACCGGAAGTACTACAACGAGGAAGTGAAGAAGCTGGGTATTTGAGTCGTCACTCATCGGCCTTCAGCTGTTGGCTGGTGGTGGTTGGCTGATAGCAGAACCTTAACGGTGGCCTTTGGCCACCTTTTCTGTTGTAGGCTTCTTTTCAGGCGGTGTTTTACCTTGTTGGGAATCAATGAAATCACGTTGCTGGTGAAGCGTGCGGCGCACGATGCCGGGTTCGACTTAGCCGGCATTGCGCCGGTTCGCGATTTCGACGAACTGGCTTACTTCCCGCAATGGATCGCCCATGGACACGCCGGCGAGATGAAGTATCTTGAGGCGCGCGACGAGGCGGGACGATTGAAGCGGGAATCTCTGCGTGTAGCTGCGCCCTGGGCCGAGAGCGTCATCGTTTGTGCGATCAATTACAACACGGCTCAGCCTTACTCCACGCAGGTTCATGATCCAGGCCACGGGTGGATTTCGCGGTATGCGTGGGGAAATGAAGACTATCACGAAGTGGTTCTACGAAAGCTGCGGGAGGTGGAGAAGCAACTGGCGGCGCGGGTAGCGCCTCCGGCGCCAGGCATCGACCCGCTGGCGTCTCGGAACACTGATCTCGACAGAACCGATGGACGGGCGAGGACGCCCCTCGCTCCATCCCGAAAACACGACTTACCTGTGACAGCCGGCGAGACGCCCGCGCTGCGAACCTGGTGCTACGTCGATACCGGGCCGGTGGTCGAACGCGTGTACGCCAAGTACGCGGGAGTGGGATGGATCGGCAAGAACACTTGCGTCCTGAATCAGAAGCTAGGCTCGTGGCTGTTTCTGGGAGTGATTCTCACTTCACTGGAACTTGTTCCCGATTTGCCCGCGCCCGACCGCTGCGGAACCTGCACCCGCTGTCTCGATGCGTGCCCGACCAACGCTTTCCTTGGCCCCTACCAGCTCGATGCGAACAAGTGCATCTCGTATCTCACTATCGAAAAGCGAGGCTCCATTGCCGAGGAGCTGCGTGACGGTATGGGCAGGCAACTGTTTGGTTGCGACGTCTGCCAGGATGTCTGCCCGTGGAACCGCAAAGCTCCGGCCACGCAAGCTCCCGAGTTTCAGGCGCGTGAAGGACTCGTGAATCCCGCCCTGGAGTGGCTCGCGGAAATGAAATCCGAGGAGTTTCGTAAAAGCTTTCGCGGATCGCCCGTGCGTCGCGCCAAGCTGAGCGGCCTGCGCCGCAATGCGGTGATCGCGATGGGGAACAGCGGGAATCGGGAGCTTGTTCCAACGCTCGAGAACTTAAGCGCAGACGAGGACGCGGTGATCGCAGACAGTGCAGCCTGGGCACTCAAGAAGCTTCATTCGTTATAGCCGAGCCGATGGTGCTGCGGGCGTCCCGCCCGCCAGACCGGCGAGACGCCCGTCTCTCCGCGTGACCCTGGGATAGGACCCGCTAACAGGTTGGACCCCGTCCCAGAATCCGCGTGAATGCTGCTCCTTTTCCGGAAGTGAGGACTTTTTTATTGGGTTTGCAAAGGAGACGTTCCGCCAGCAAAAACCAATATGTACCCGCTCCGGTAATACTTGGGCGTAAAGACCTGATGCGTGTAGTCTTTTCCGCCGTTGAAGGTTGCGTTTAGATATGGTTGAGATGCGCTGGGCGGATGAACAACCACGAAATCGGTCCACTCCTGGAGCACAGTGAAGTTTGCGTCCAGCGTCTCAAAGAACGGCGGGGCTGCGAATGGGTTCATGTGAACGTAGGCCACAATACCGCCGTTGGTGACCGGCAGATAAGCGCCTTGATAACTCGTGCACGAGCATCCATTGTTGTTGAGGGTGGTTTGAGTTTGAGCGCACAGCGGCATAGACATCGCCAGTATCAGAAAGACGAGCTTCTTCATTGGGGGAGAGCTCCTTATAGTGAAGTTCCATCTGCATACAAGGCGCTACGATGAAGAGGCGCTGCTCTGGACCGAATTGAAAGTGTCCGGTCAGGTTGGCGGTGTACAGAAGCGAGATGCGGGGGTACCATGCCCAGGCATCATCACTGTTTTTCTCTGGATGACTTTCTGGCCCCGGTATGTTGGTTGCCTTCTCGTGGACCGATGCATAAGGATGCAGGCCGTTTCTATTCTTGCCTGGAGAGGATCCTCTCGCAACGGCATGAGCCACCTTCGGCCACTCGGACAAAGATGCCTCTACGAGAAGGGTGGAGCCCTGGACTGACGGCCTCACGCTAACAGAGTCGTCTTCCTCGCAGGTGCGCCAAATTGCGTCACAGCAGAAAACGGAAAAATCAGTATACGCTCGCTCTAAGCCAGGGCTGACACCAGTCGGCCTTTAAAATCCGCGTCGTGGTAGCATTTCCTCAGTCGCCCCATGCCCTGCTGGCAACCCATGGCACGCTTCCTGACCCATGGACGAGGTTTCGCTCTCCTCCTTCTCTTGGCCCTCTGCCTGCGACCTCATTCCCTGCGTGCAGCCGAGCCCCCATGGCTGGAATTTCGTTCCGCCCACTTCACCGTGGTTACCGACACCGGGGACAAAAAGGGACGCGAGCTTGTTCTTCGCTTTGAGCAGATGCGCGCCGTCTTCGAACAACTGCTGGCGCGCAAGAAGGTGAAGATGCCGGTGCCACTCACCATCTTCGCGTTACGAGATGACAAGCGCTTTTACCAGATGGCGCCCCTGCATAACGGTCAACCCATCAGCGCGCCTGGATTCTTTGTTTCGGGAGAGGACCACAACTTCATCGTCTTGAACTCATTTGAGGAAGAACCTTGGCGCGCCGTTACGCACGAATTCGCCCACCTGCTGCTGAATTACAACTATCCACCTACCCAGGGGTGGTTTGATGAAGGCTTCGCCGAATATTTTTCCTCAATTCGCTTGGACAACAAGCAAGTTGAGATGGGAAGCGATCCGGAATTGGGGTCGCCTTATAGTGAGGACCCGCTCGGCAATCAGACCGAAACTCGCAACCCCCCGAAGTCTTTCACCGACTTGCTCAATGGATGGGTATGGCTTTCGTTGCCTGACCTGTTCACCATGCGGCATGACACATCCAGCTACCAGGAGGGCACGCATCGCACGCTGTTCTACGCGCAGTCGTGGATCACCATGCATTACCTGCTGAACAAAGACAAGCTTAGCGAGACCGGCACTTACCTCGGGCTGGTCCAGCTGCAGCATGTGCCCGTCGAAGAGGCCATTCAACAGGCGTATGGCATGAGTGCGGCCCAGCTCGATAAGGCGGTGAAGGATTACTTTCACTCGCTGAAACAGCTGCAGCAGGACCAGCAATCCGCTCAACAAGCTGGAAATACGAACCCCAACCGTCTACAGATCGAGCACTTCGCCGCGCCGCTCGGCCCCGACGATATCGCCATCTCAGCCAAGCCGGTCTCCGAAACCAATGCGGAGGCGCAACTCGCCGAAGTGATGGTGCGCCTTCCCGAACGTCGCGAGCAGGGTCTGAAAGAGATTGATCGGATTCTCAAATTGACAGATAAGAACGGCCAACCCGTGGATAACGAAGTCGCCCACCGCGCGCTAGCTTGGGTGCATATGGAAAAGAAAGAGTTCCCGCAGGCGGCCGAGGAGCTGGGCAACGCCGCAGCTCTGGATCCGAACGATATTTGGAACCGCTATTATCTTGCGCTGGTGAAGTACAAAACCGCGCAGACGAATCATGAAGAGATGCAGGGCCTCGCCAACATGATGATCGACCTGAAGGTGACGCTGGACTGGTACCCGGAATTTGCGGAAGCCTACAACCTGTTGGCGATGGCACGCATGGAGGGTGGCGGGGCGGCTTCGGCGATGGATGCCATGAAGGAAGCGCTCGCGCTCAGTCCAAGAAATGAGCAATATGTATTTAACCAGGGGCAGATTCAGGAAGCCGCCAAGAAATGGGAGGCGGCGCAGGCGATTTTCGAACGGCTGAAGTCGAGCAACAATCCGCAGATTGCCGCCGCTGCTCGCCATCAGCTCGAGGAACTGCCCACCGTCCGGAAATACGGAGTCTCGCCCAGTGCCCCGAAGCGGGCGGCGCAACCGTCGCCGTTCGACGAACTGGAACAGGAAGCCAAGAAACGCGCGCAGGAGCAATCTGAGCCTCGCGCTCTGCCCGACAAACGCCAGACGCAATTCGCCAAAGGCATTCTTGTGAGCGTCGATTGTTCCCGAGCTCCTGCTGCAATCCTGCTGGTGAACACGGGTGGCCGATCGGTGAAGCTGCGCACCCCCGACTACAAATCTTTGCTGGTCATTGGCGAGGACAGCCTGTCGTGCGACTGGAAGAACCGGAAAGTAGCTGTCAATTATCGCGTGGGAGGAGCTTCGGACGGCGATCTGATTTCGCTGGAAATGCAGTGAGGAGAGCAGTTCTCAGTTCTCAGTTCTCAGTTCTCAGTTCTCAGTTCTCAGTTCTCAGTTCTCAGTTCTCAGTTCTCAGTTCTCAGTTCTCAGTTCTCAGTTCTCAGTTCTCAGTTCTCAGTTCTCAGTTCTCAGTTGTCGAAATTTCTATTTCTGCCCCAAGCTATCAGCCATCAGCTATTAGCTATCAGCCACAAGCTACCAACCACAAGCTGTCGGCCAATAAAAGACCCTCCCGGGGGAAGCCGAGAGGGTTGGCAATGATTTGGGAGCGGGTTAAAGGCGAGTGACGTTCGCCGCCTGAAAGCCCTTCGGGCCTTTGAGCAAATCGAACTCTACAGTTTCACCTTCGTTCAGTGTGCGATATCCGTTTTCCTGGATCGCGGAAAAATGGACGAAGACGTCCTCGCCAGTGGAGCGCTGGATAAATCCGTAGCCCTTCGCTCCGTTAAACCACTTGACAGTTCCCTTCTCTCTCACAGCGAAACTCCTTTCGCCTAGTCGCGAAGAATTCATCTCGCCGTCCCCTGTTGAAGCCCCGGGCTTCCTCCGGTGGCCCCCCCTCAAAGGATCGGGAGACAGGTCGCGTTACCGCCGACGGAAGAAGTTTCTGCCCGCATAATGAAAGCCCCTTGGAGTCAACGCAGTGTAGAGGAACCACGGCGTCAAGCCCAGGAGCTCAAGATGCTGGCGCGAAAATTTCCACCGCCAAACACAGAAACGTCAACCCCGCATTGCTTACTCCACTACCGAGTTTCCGGTAGTGAGCAACCGATAATATTCAGGTCGGGCCTTCTTGGCAAGGAAAGAAATTCGAACAACTCTCATGGAGTCATAGGCTTGCATTACGTTCGAAGGCGCACGTTGTGACCAGCGGTCAATGCAGGCCGATGACCTTCCGGCACGGCACTGTACGCATCCCTTTGATAGGATTAGGGGAAGTCGGTGTCCATTCCCACCACAGGCACGGTGCCCACAGCATCGGAAGCGCTGCAAGTGCGCTCCCGAAGCACCGGCAATTTCGGACTCATATTGTCCACGGTTCGCTATTTGATGCGAACTGAGGTTCACACCTTCGCGTTCTCTGTGGCTGCGAACGCGATTCTCTCGTTCTTCCCGTTCGTGCTCTTACTGATGACACTCATCCGGCGCGTCTTTCATTCGCCCGTGATGTACGAAGTGGTCTTGCAGCTTCTGCGCGATTACCTTCCCGCCGGGCAGGACTTTGTGATTCGCAATCTGAACGCGCTGGTCGGTGCGCGTCACCAGGCACAGCTTGCCTCGCTGGCGATTCTTCTCATCACGTCCACCGGAATTTTTCTGCCGCTGGAAGTCGCCCTGAATCGCATCTGGGGCTTCCAGGAAAACCGGTCGTACCTGGGGAACCAACTGATCTCGCTTGGCCTCGCATTCTGGTGCGGTCTGTTGGCACTGCTGTCGATCGGCATGACCGCCGGCAACGTCGCGTTGATGGAATTCGTATTGCACGGCCATGGCACGATCATTGTCCGCATGGTGGGATTCCTGATGATGAAAGTCTTTGCCATTGGCGCAAGCATTGCCATCTTCTTTCTGATTTACTGGATCTTGCCGAACGGCAAAGTTCCCGCTCGTGCCGTTCTGCCGACGGCTATCATCATGGGACTGTTGTTTGAGGCTCTCAAGTACGGCTACATACTCGCCTTGCCTCGACTGAATTTTGCCGAGGTCTATGGGCCCTTCTCCCTCACGGTGAGCCTGATGTTCTGGGCATTTCTTTCCGGACTTTTGTTGCTGACGGGCGCACACCTCTCGGCGCAGAGTCATATCCTCAGAAAACGAATTCGCTAGTCGCCGACAGATGAAAGCCGCGCTGCAGGGCACACCTAATCGCAAAGACCGCTGATAAAGCGGTTTCCTATTAGTCTGCTCAAAAGATGTTTCAGGACCCTGGGAAGCACCGTCTCTGCCGGTCACTCGTCTCTGTGATTGCGGACACGGTTTGCCTCGCTCGCAACAGGTAGCATCAATCAGTTTCCCGTCATCCCTCCGAGCATATCTTGAACCCCGAAGGCAGGTGTGTATGCGTCGGAGTCTCTTCGAGTGTCTGCTCTTCGTGTTTTTGGTGTTCATTGCCAGCGCGCTGTCTGCACAACAAGGCGCGATCCCGATTTCATCCGTGCCGGCAAATTTGCGCCAGGTGACGAACCATGCAGCAACGATCTTTGTCGGCAAAGTCATATCCTTAGAAGCGCTGCCTGTCACCTCCTCCGACCAGGTCGGCTGCGTGCAGATTACGTTTCAAGTGGAACAAGGGATTCGCGGAGCCAGAGCAGGAGAACATTTCAGCTTCCGCGAATGGGTCGGACTCTGGTCAGGTGCGGACCGCTACCGCGTGGGCCAGCGCATGATGCTCTTTTTGTACACTCCTAGCGCGCTGGGGCTCACGAGCCCCGTGGGCGGTGGTGCAGGACGCCTGTCTATTGATGCGAGCGGCCGGGTGCGTCTCAGTCCAACTCAGCAGCAATCGATTCAAGTCTCACAAACTCCGGACGTTAGAAGTCGCCGCGTGCCGGTGCGAGAGCTTGTGCGCGCAATCCGGCGCATGAGCGAGGAGTAGGCCATGGCCAAGGTCTTTCATTTTCACGCGAATCGTCAGCAGCGAGAAGCGCCAATTCAGAGCCCTAGCGCCGCACCACCCAAGCCTGGCCCATCCTGGCGCGACCGGAGAATCGCGATTTACGCCGCAGCCCTGGCGCTCGTCCTTTTGATCGTGCTGGTGGAACTGGCTCGAGCCGGCGGCCCACAGTACGTCGCCGGCGTGAGTTATTTCAATGCGGGTCTCGCTGGTCAACCAATTACCTGGGCGGGGGGAACAATCACCTACTACTCCGATCAGGGAGATCTAAGCCCTCTGCTGCGCGGACCGGGCGCCGATACGTTTGTGGCCGACGCTTTTTCCCGCTGGACGCAGATCCCCACAGCAGCAATTTCCGCAACTCGCGGTGGGCAACTGGCGGAGGATGTCAGCGGTGCAAACGTCATCCTGAATTCCAACCGCAGCATCACCCTGCCCGTCGATATCGAACCCACGGCGACCGCCAAGCCGATCGGCATCGTCTACGACGCGGATGGCGCGGTCACCGACGCCCTTATCGGCTCCGGCGCAAGCAGTGATTGCTTCACAAACGCGACCTTCGGCGGCGTCGACGCATTCACCACCGACGGTCACTTTGCACACGCTCTGGTGGTGCTCGATGGTAAGTGCGCGCAAACATCCGGCGCGTTGCCCGATCTGAAATATCGTCTCGTGCGCGTTTTGGGCAGGGTCTTTGGACTGGGCTGGTCGCAACTGAATCTGAATGCGATCACGGGAATACCGCAGCCCAGCGGGGACGATATGGCTGGCCTTCCTGTGATGCACGAAGAAGACTTGGGCTCTTGTGTGCCCATTTCTAGTTGCTACCCGAATCCGGATACGCCAAAAATGGACGATCGCGCGGCCCTCTCGCGGCTCTATCCCGTGACCATCGCGAATCTCTCTCAATTCCCCGGCAAACAGATTTTCGCAGCCCAAACAGCGCGCATTCACGGCTCAGTGAAATTCACGGATTCAAGTGGCGATCCAACTCAGGCAATGCAGGGTGTGAACGTGGTTGCCCGCTGTCTCGACTGCGCCGCGGGAGGCTATGCAGCTTCGTCGGTGTCGGGATTTCTGTTTTCCGGGAACGCCGGAAATGCGATCACCGGTTACACTGACGCGCTTGGCAATGCCTATAACCGATTCGGATCCGCGGATACAACCTTGGAGGGCTTTTTCGACTTAAGTGGACTCGAAGTCCCGAACGGCAACGGTACGCGTTATCAGCTCTCGGTAGAGGCGCTCGACGGCAATCTCTCGCAGAATGTTGGACCGTATGCACCTTGGCAAGTGTCGCCTTCGGGTTCTATGCAGGCCATTGTCATGACCGTCACAAGAGGCAGCGATTTGCAGCAAGATATCCTTATGAACGGCAGCGCCGTTGATACTCCCGACGTTAGCGCCCCGGACAGCTTTACCGCTCCTCGCGCGCTTCCCAAGACTGGCGACTGGACGGGAAAGCTCGGCAGCTACGGCGACGATGATTATTTTTGGCTGAACGGTCAGACGAACCGCACCTTGACCGTCGAAGTAACCGCCCTGGATGACACCGGTCAGCCGACCGTCGGGAAGCTACAGCCAGTGATCGGGATGTGGTCACTGGCAGCGCCAGCTGGAACTCCTCCTCCGGCATATACATCTTCGTCGTTGAATACGTCGAGCTTGGGACTGACCCAGTTGAACGCCCAATTGCTGAGCAGCACGCAGTTTCGGATCGGAGTTGCGGACCTGCGCGGCGACGGTCGGCCCGATTTCCGCTATCACGCGCGTGTGCTGTACGGAGACTCAGTGACCCCGAATCGCGTGAGTGCGCGTGGCGGCATGCCGATCCTGCTTACTGGATATGGGTTCAAGACCGGAATGACCATGACCGTGGACAGCACGGCGTCGGGCAGCACCTCCGCAACGCTGCTTTCGATTTCCCCAGGCGAATTGGTTGCAACAACTCCACCCATTGCTGACAGCGTACAGAATATCTCGCTCGCGGATCCGGCCACCGGAGCGGCTTCCACCTTGACGGGTGTTCTCACCTTTGGCGCCGGACCCAACGACACCATTCGGCTGGTCCAGGGCGCCAACTCCGCCACCCCGGTTGGAGCAGAGGCAGCCTATCCCGTGCGGGTCACTGTTTCCAGTTCGGACGGTTTGACTGCGGTGAATGGCGCCACCGTGCAGTGGTCTGCTACGAATGGAGCAGGCCTTTCGGCGTGCAACGGAGCCGCGACATGTTTTGTGTTCACCGACGAGAGCGGCCAGGTGGAAACGCGCGTAAGTATCGGAGCAGTCGGAGCCACCACCATCACCGCCGTGCTTGCGCCGGGATCGTACAGCCCGCCCAAAACCGTGCAAGTCTCCATCAATGGCACTTCCTCGGCGAAGGACCTCGCGCTCTTCTCTCCGAAGGTCTGGGTGACACAGGGTGCGACTCTTGATATTCCATTTACCGCCCGATTGCTCGCCAACGGAGTTCCCCAGAGCGCGCAGGCTCTGAACTGGAACATCGGAATCGGTTCGGGGACATTGAGCCCTGCAGCCGTCGCTACCGATAGTGCTGGCTACGCTCGTTCCACGCTGCACGTGAATCGCCTCGCCGCCGATGTGCAAGGCACGGTCTGCGTCGCGCCTGGAAATGCTCCTTGCCAGACGTTTTACGTCATGCAGGTTTTGCCCTCCGCCCCTCAAGCTGCAACGTGTATCGGGCAGCTACCAGACAATCCGCGTTGGGCAAACCTTTCAGCCGATCTCGATCCGCGTCACCAACTCCGCCACGCCGCCGAATCCTGTGACGGGTGTGCCGGTTTCTTTCCAGAGCATGATCTTCCTGCCCGACGCGGACGAACCTGTCGAGATCTCAGGCGACGACGGCAGATCGCAGCACGCGATGAAAGTGCTGCTGGGATCTTCGCTGGTCACATTAGTTACGGATAGCAACGGCCTCGCGAGCCTCCCGGTTTCTACCGGTGGCTTCTCGCGGCCCTTGGAGGTAGAGATCACAGCCAGTGCTGGCACCGGCACGCCGGTGCAATTCGAGCTTCCCATGTTACCGGCGATCACACCCACTCCCGGCGGAAGCACCGGGCGAGCCCGCCGTCCTGCACCCGTTTCCGTGGGCCGTCAGCCCGTAGTCCGGGCCCAGTCAACTCTGCCGCGCTGGAGGAGGTCGCAGCGCCCGACGCAGAGAAACAAGTGCCCGAACCGGTAAGACACGAGGTTGAATGTGACACGAAGCATGGCAGCGACGCGCAAGAATCAGGCAGCACAGATTAGGGCCTCTTCGATCCCGACGCAGACCGGAGATGCCGACCTGAATTCAGTCCGCTTCAACTATGCTACGTTCTATTTCTTCGTCCACTGGTCGACCCAGTCGTTGACGGTCTTGTACCAGAGTTGCGAATTCTGTGGCTTCAGCACCCAGTGGCCCTCGTCTGGGAAATAGAGCATCTTCGAAGGGACGCCCAGCCGCTGCAGGGTAGTGAAGAGCTGGAATCCCTCGCTCACGTCGAGCCGGTAGTCGAGCTGCCCGTGCACCACCAGCGTGGGCGTCTTGAAGTTCGTGGCGTACATGTGTGGCGACCACTTGCCGTAGAGCGCGCGGTTGGTGTAGGGCGTACCTTTGAACTCCCATTCATTGAACCAGAGCTCCTCCGTCGAGCCCCAGGCGGAGGTACTGTTAAACATGCCGTCATGTGAGACCAGGCACTTGAAGCGATTGGTGTGACCCAGTATCCAGTTGATCGCATATCCGCCGTAGCTGGCGCCCAAAGCGCATTCACGGTCCTTGTCGATGAATGGGTAGATCTTTTCCGCATAGTCGAGACCTTTCATCAAGTCTTCGAAGGGAGCGCCGCCCCAGTCGCCGTTGATCGCGTCGATGAACTTCTGCCCGTAGCCGGTCGAGCCGTGGAAGTTGATCATGATGACGACGTATCCGTTGGCGGCGAACAGTTCCGGATTCCATCGATAGGACCAGTCGTCACCCCAGGCGCCCTCGGGGCCGCCGTGGATAAGAAACTTCACGGGATATTTTTTGTTGGGGTCGAAATTCGGGGGCTTGACGAGGAAACCCTGGACCTTGTCGCCGTGCGCGCCGGGGAACCAGAAGGTTTCGAGGGGAGACATGGAGACCTGGGAAAGCAACGCATCGTTTTGATGCGTCAGCTGTTTTGGGGGTGGCGGGGGTGGATCGCACCGCGGACACAACCAAAAGCTGTAGATTTCGTTGGGAGCGCGCACCGACATCTCTGTAAAGATGAGATTCTTGCCATCCGGTGTCGGGACCAGATCATCGTTGAAAAATGGGAACAGCCAACGGGGTTTGAGTGGGCCCGCGACGGCTATTTCGTAGACCTTTGATTCGCCCTCATCCTCGGAGACGAAGTAAATGTACTTGGAATTTGGCGACCACGTGAAAGTCCCCACCCAGCGATCGAACTCTTCCGTGAGATTCTTCCTCTCCCCCGTCTTCCGGTCATAGAGCATCAACCGAAAGCGATCGCTCTCATATCCCGGGCGCTGCTGCGCGCGGTAGGCGATGTATTTGCCATCCGGCGAATAAAGCGGTGTCGAATCGCTGGCCGGATCGTCGGCTGTCATGTTCTTGGTTTTCGCCAGTACGTCTGCAGGCTTGGCGCTGGCGTCCCAGTTCACCGGGACAGTCCACAGATCGTTGTTTGTCGAGATCGCTCCAACCTTGTCGTGATTGGAGGTGTAACAGAGCTCCTGCCCATCCGGAGAGAGCGCATAGAGGTCCTGCCCACCCAGCGAAAACACGGGGGCGTCGTAGTCGCCGGGTGTGAGGTCGCGGGGCACGGGAATGTGAGCGTTGATGATATAGCCTCCACTCGTATCCGGCACCTCAACCACGAAAATATGACTCCGTTTCCCTGCTTTGTAAGCGTTCCAATGTCGGTACAGCAACCGATCAAAAACTAGCGCCTTGACCTTCGACTTCTCCATTTCTTCCATCTTGTTCGCGTTGCAGATAGCCGCATCGCTTACACTGCCGTCGCACTCTGGATAAACATCTGATGTGAAGATAATGTGCTTGCCGTCTTGTCCCCAGAGTTCCCCGGCCGCTTCGGTCGCAATGAATGTAATCGCGAACACGGCGGAAACCGTACCTGAAGTGGAATCAAAATTGGCGACCCAGACTTGCGATTTCCCGCCTTTGCTCGAGACAAAGGCGAAGCGCTTTCCATCCGGTGTCCAGCGCGGGCGGTCGCCGTCCTGGTCGGCGATGAGGATTCGTTCTCGGGCCGAGGAGGACGCTGCCGAGCTTCGCTCGGCCTGGGCAGACGAGGCGTCTGCCCCTACACGAGCCTGGACGGGCGGGACGCCCGTCGCTCCACCTGCCGGTGCCAGCGGGACAATCCAGATGTGCGGCGTTTTCTTGTTCGCCGCGAGGTCCACATCCACCGCGCTGAACAGCACCCACTTGCCATCGGGAGAGGGCACCGGCTCGCCCACACGCTTAAGAGACATCATGTCTTCGAATGTGAATGGGCGCTTGGCTTGCGAAAAAGCGGGAACAACGTAAAGAAGTGTAAAAACGAGGGCCAGCACACGGCGCATACGTTCCTCCGCGAACAAACGCGATAGTGTAGAACAGAGCGCGAGTTTGAGACAGTGACGGGAAACCAGCTTTTAGCTCCTAGCTTTTAGCTCTTAGCTCAAATCCCAAGGACCTGCATCGCGAGCAGATTTGAAGAACCTCTCCCTCCACTCCAAAAAGGACACGCGTCTAAGCGAACAAAATTGTCGAGGGAAACAAAACAGCACCCTGGAACGGACGCCTAAGAGCCGACGCGCGAAGAGCTAATGGCTAAGAGCTGACAGCTAAAAGCTGCCCTCCGGCAGCAACCCTTCGCCCGCTCCCATCGTCTAATGAAGCAGGCAGAAAACTGCAGTCTTTCCTACCCTCCGGGCTCCCTGAGCGGAGAGGGTCCGGGGGTAGGAGGGCAGCAGTTTGTGAGTCTCCTTCGTGCCCGTTTTCCTCTACACTATCCGTATGAGATTTTTGCTCCGTCCCTTATTCCTGCTCCTGGTCTCACTTTTTCTGCTCGCCTCGCTCGCGGCGGCTGACGAAGGCCCGCTCGACAAGTCTCAGCCCAAGAGCATCACGCCGGAAGACGTCATCAAGCGCTTTGCCTCCAAGGAAAAAGAATTTAAAGAGGCACGCGACCAATACACCTATCGTCAGGACGTGAAGGTGCAGGTGCTCGACGGCGACACCGTAAAAGGTGAGTACCACGAAGTATTCGACGTCCTTTTCGACAATAGCGGCAAGCGTCTCGAAAACGTTGTGTTCGCTCCGCAGTCCAGCCTTGACCAGGCAGGCCTCTCCATGGACCAGGGAGACTTTGACGACATTCGCAACCGGCTGCCGTTCGTTCTGACCAGCGACGAGGTCGGCGAGTACGATGTTCTCTACGTGGGACAGCAGCAGGAAGACGATCTGCATTGTTACGTGTTCGACATCGCGCCCAAGCAGATCGTCGGCAAGAAGCGCTACTTCCAGGGGCGCATTTGGGTCGATGATCATGATTTCCAGATCGTCAAGACGTATGGCAAGACTGTTCCCCAGATTTACGCGGGCAAGAAGAAGAACAAAGAAGAACATCTCTATCCGAACTTCACCACCTGGCGCGAACAGATCGACAAGGTCTACTGGTTCCCAACCTACACCAAGGCCGACGATACTCTGCATTTCTACACCGGCGACATCCACATCCGCGAGATCGTGAAATACGAGAACTACAAGCGGTTCGGATCGAAGACAAGAATTACGTACGAAGGCAAGGAACTGCCGCCGGGGCAAAAGAAGGAACCGGAAGCACAACAGAAGTAGGGAGATTGAGGTATCAAGATAGCGCCGGCATCTTGCCGGCAATTATCGTTGCGGGAAAGCGCCGAAGGAACTCTCGCCCGAAAGCCGGCGAGACGCCGGCGCTACTTAGTAAAACAGATACTTTCTCCACTTGTCGTCCGACCGTCCCATCAATCGCATGATATGGCGACTGGTGTGGAGATTGAAAGATCGAGGCTCGCGCATCAACTTCATACCGGCTTCGGCGGGTGTTTGGTTTCCTTTTTGACGGTTGCAGGGGTGACAGCAGGCCACCAGGTTCTCCCACGTGGACAACCCACCGCGTGAGCGTGGAACCACATGATCAAGCGTGAGTTCTCCGGAGGCCAGCACAAGCGAGCAGTACTGGCAGGTGTTGCGGTCGCGCAGCAGGATGTTCTTGCGGGAGAGCGCGCGCGTCTGATGGGGGATGCGGCGATATTCCAGCAAACGAATTACCGACGGAACCCGCATCGCCACTCGCGCGGCGTGCAGGAAATGACCGTTCTCTTCTTCGGCCATAGCCACGCCTTTGAGCACCAGCACGATCGCTCGCCGCGCCGCGCACACATTGATCGGCTCATAGGACGCGTTCAGCACCAGCACCGGGGCATGCAGCGCCTGGGAATTGCCGTAGGATCCAGTCGCCACCGCCAGCACACCCGCTGCTGACCGTCCCACCATCCCACGCATTGAATTGTCGATCTTCGCTCCCATAAGACCCTGCTTAGCCGTGCGCAGCCATCGTCATCGACGTATTTTCTTCCGGCTCGAAATGCGTGGCCTGCGGCTCTGCTTTCAAAGTGCGAGCCACGGTCGCGACCCAGATCCGCGACGCACCTGCACGCCGTAACACGCGCGCACATTCAGAGGCGGTCGCTCCGGTCGTCAACACATCGTCCACCAGAAGAACATCGCGTCCCGACATTTTGTCCCGATCCTTTACCCGGAACGCACCGCGCAGATTCTGACGCCGCTGGTGCGGACTGAGGCCGGTTTGCGACTGCGTATCGCGTGAACGCTCCAGAACATCTTTCAGGATTGTGTAGCGGTCGCGAGATGGTAAGAGCCGCAAAGCGGTCCGGGCAATCAGCTCGGCCTGGTTGAATCCGCGTTGACGCAACTTGGCGGAAAACAATGGCACTGGAATCACAAGCAAATGCGTATCGCCCCACGATCGCTCAAATCCGGCGATCACTTCCGCCAGCATGCGTCCCAGCACATTCGCCGCGGGCCGGACTTGCTGGTACTTCAGCATGTGAATCAAGTCGCGCAAACCACTCTCATAGCTTCCATAGGCGGCAGCTCTTTCAAACAGCGGCTCCAGGCGCTGGCAAAGCCCGCAACGAGGTTCCCCATGCTCGCTCCGAAAGGCGTGCGGCGAAACCAGGCGTTCCCCGCATACCGAGCAAAGACCGCCTTGTATGAGGTGCATGGACTCCAGGCAAACTTGGCAAACAGGAAGGCGTGAAATCCGGATCAGTGGTTCGCCGCAAATGCGGCAATCGGCAGGAAACAGCGTGGCAAAAAGGCTCTCGGCGAGGACCGCTGCCCGCGCAAGAATCGCGGTCCCGACAGTGCCGGCCTGTGTGGCCCGAGTTCGGTCCCAGCTACTGCTGAAGACGTCCTCCCGTCATCCGGAGGGTACGTGGCAAGTCCCGCCAGACGATTCTGCTTCAGTATAGCGGTCTCCGGCGTGCTCATGCAATGTGCTGGTGCTTCTCTGGCGGGGCCTGGGTTTCCTTTTCAGTTCCCTTACGCTCCGCTGGCCGGGCAGAGGCCATAGGCACCTTGGCATCAAACTGCTCGGTGTCCATGCGCCGCATTAGATGTACTTTCGCTGGACGCCACGAACGCCGGTAGCAGTCACCGCAACGTGCCGGACGTAACCCAAACAGGTCTAGTACATAGGCTTCCACGAAATTTCGGGGTCGCGAAACATATCCTTCAGAACTGCCGCAATGGTGGCAACGAAACTCCGTGAAGAAGAGAGCCCAGAAACGGGGCCGGGTAAAGGCGAACATTGGAAACTCCTGAGGCTCGCACCGCATAACCCGAAGACTATTACGTGTGATTGTAAACCTATTGGGTGAAGAAAGTTCTTGGGAAAAGACTGGCGCACCATTTTGCGGGGGCTGCGAATCAGACTGGGTCAGAGTGCGCGCTGTACTTGTAATCACCTCCGGTCGCGTGCTAACGTGCGCGGTCGCGGCAGATTTCGGGTATATCTCGTTCTACGAACCACTTGCGAGGTTCTCATGAGCACTCAAACCACTATTGCACCAGAAAAAAAGTACCGCCCGTACGTTCCCGAAACCATGGAGATGAAGGAATTTACCTTTCGGGCCGTGCTGATCGGTCTCATGCTGACCGTCATTCTGGGCGCAGCCAACGCGTATCTCGGCTTGCGTGCCGGCATGACGATTGCCGCAACGTATCCGGCAGCGGTCATTGGGATGGCTCTTTTGCGGCTAATGAAGGGCTCCCTTTTGGAAGAAAACATTGCTCGAACGGTAGGATCGATTGGCGAATCGGTCGCGGCTGGCGCAGTGTTCACGATTCCGGCTTTCTTGATCTCCGGGGCCTGGAACTCGTTCGGCTTCCGCGATGCCTATTGGAAATCTGTGGCACTGATGGCCGTGGGAGGATCCCTGGGCATCCTGTTTGTGACGCTGCTCCGGCGGGTGATGGTTGAAGACCCCGAGCTCCCCTTTCCGGAGTCAGTTGCCGCGTCGGAAATCCATAAAGCGGGACAACAGGGGGCAGGGGCGGCCAAGCTGCTGTTCGCGAACATGGGATTGGGCGGCCTGATTTACCTGCTTGGTGCGTTCCAGCTGTTCAATGCCAGCAAGTCCTTCGTCGTACACATCGGGCGAATCGGCAGCAGCATGTTGCGACTGGGCCGGACCAGCACAGCGCCCGTCGTGAGCGTGGGAGGCGTGACCACGTTCCAGGCTCCCGCGATCAGCCCTGCGTATTTGGGTGTGGGATACATTATTGGGCCGCGGCTGGCGTCACTGAACTTCGCCGGAGGCGTAGTCGCATGGGGATTGCTGGTGCCCCTGATCATCTACTTCCTGGGGCCGACACTGCAGGCCACGCTGGCGCCGGGAGCGGAAGGCAATCTGGCGGGAGCGGTGTGGTACAACATCGTCCGTCCGATCGCGGTCGGCGGCATGATGGTAGGCGCGGGATGGACCCTGTTCCGCATGCGCAAGAGCCTTGGGATGGGCATGAGGCGAGCAGTATCCGACTTGAAGAAGTCGGCGGCGGTGCATGCGGCTACGAATCGGACAGAGCGCGATCTCAACGGCAAAGTGGTATTTGGCGGCCTAGGCGTGGCATTCCTTTGCATGATCGTGCTCTATTTCCATTTTTCGGGCACTCTCAGCGGGGCCATCACCGCAGCCGTTGTCATGATCGTGGTGGGCTTTTTCTTTGCGGCAGTTTCCGGAAACCTGGTGGGAATGATTGGGTCCTCCAATAACCCCGTTTCAGGGCTAACCCTTTGCACGTTGATTATTGCCGCTTTGCTGATGGTCGCCATCGGTGTTTCGGGGATGAGCGGTGTTGCAGCGGTACTGGGCGTTGCCGCGGTGGTTTGCGTATCTTCAGCAGTCGCGGGCGAAATGCTGCAGGACCTGAAGGTCGGCCACATTCTGGGCGGCACGCCTGCGAAAATGCAGCTTGGCGATTTCTTAGGCATTGCGGTGGCCAGTCTCGCGCTGTATTTTCCACTTCTCGTACTTCACCAGGGCAACATCAATCGTGGTGGCATCGGCTTTGGCGATCCGCAATTGTCGGCGCCGCAAGCCGGTTTGATGGCTTCTCTCGCGCAAGGCATTGTTGGACACAACATGCCATGGCCACTCGTGATGGCCGGAGTTCTGATGGGGTTTGCGATGATCATGCTCGAAGTGAAAAGCGTGATGCTGTTCGCAGTGGGCATGTACCTGCCCCTGGAAACCACATTCGCAATTTTCCTGGGCGGCGTGATTCGTTGGCTGACCGACCGGATGCGCGACAAGCGCGGCTTCAACGATGCTCAGAAAGCCCGTGTGGAGAATGCGGGCGTGCTTACGGCTTCAGGCATGATTGCTGGAGAAGCCATTCTCGGACTCGTGGTGGCGGCCTTCTATTTCTTCAACAAACCATTACCGGTCATTTTTGCCACGCCGTCTACATATTCGGGTTTCATTGTACTGGCGATCATCGCGTTCGTAATGGTTCGCGTTCCGCTGGCGAATGCGGGGCGCCCCGAAGATCCAGCACCGCCGACCGCGATTATGTAGCGTCCTGAGGCGCTCAATCCGAATTGTTCTGTCGCGCGGGCACTCTAGCCAGTGTCGTCCTTCGTGATACTTTGTGTCCTTGTGGTCTCTCCGCTTGCATGTCGATCGCCGAGAACATAGCTCAGATTCGTGAACGCATTGGGAGCGCCGCCCGCCGCGCCGGGCGCGATCCCGAAACCGTCACGCTCATGGCCGTTAGTAAGACCTTCCCGGCCAAAGCTATTCGCGACGCATACGAAGCCGGCATTCGGGTTTTCGGGGAGAATCGCGTGCAGGAATTCGCCGGCAAGGCTGAGGACTTGCGTGGCCTAACGAATGCTCGTTGGCACATGATCGGGCACCTGCAGACGAATAAGGCTGCGAAAGCCGCTGAACTGTTTCAGGCGATCGATTCCGTGGACTCGCTCAAACTCGCGGAAAAGCTGAATGATGGCGCCCGCAGCCACTCCAAGAAACTCGCCGTGCTCATCGAGATAAATGTCGGCGGCGAGACTGCCAAGTCGGGCGTGCTTGCCAGTTCCCCAGAACTCGAAAGCATTCTTACGTCAGCCGCGCGCTTGGAGTTTCTGGAAATACGCGGTCTTATGACGATCCCACCTTACACGGAGGATCCCCAGTCCGCTCGGCCCCATTTCCACAAACTGCGTAAGCTTCGCGATGAAATTGCCGCTCGCAATCTTCCAGCAGTCAGCATGACAACTCTCTCCATGGGTATGTCCCATGACTTCGAGGTTGCCATCGAAGAGGGCTCAACGTGTGTCCGCGTGGGGACGGCAATTTTTGGAGCAAGAGCCAAGCCTTAACCAAAGAGGGCATAGACGAAAAAGAGAGGTTGGAGGAGGCGCCGAGCCGGGTCACATGATTCCCTTTCGAGAAACACCCGGCGGCGTCACCTTCGCCATCAAGGTCCATCCGCGCGCCAAAAAGAACGCCATCACTGGCGAACTTGGCGATGCTCTCAAGGTTTCCCTCACTGCTCCTCCGGTGGAGGGCAAAGCCAATGAGGCCTGCATCGACTTCTTCGGGAAACTTTTGGAGGTACCGCGTTCCTCCATTACTATTGCTGCCGGCCAGACCAGCCGTAATAAGGTAATTCGCGTCATCGGTCTGTCTGTAACCGAAATTGAAAAGCGCCTGAACATCAGGAGCCCTTCTTGACCTTTTCCGAACGCCTGCAGGAAATCCGCACCGGCTTTGAGCGCCCATTCTGGATTGCCAACATCAGCGAAATTTTCGAGCGGCTTTCCTACTACGCTGTGTTCGCCGCGCTCACCCGCTATCTGCACGAAGCGCTGCAGTTTCCCACCCAACAGGCCACCAGCCTCAGCGGCATTTTCGGCGGCGCAGTTTGGGTGATAGCGATTTTTGGGGGCGCGCTGGCCGACCGCATCGGTTTTCGGCGCGCTCTCTCCTTGGCCTACTTCATCCTGAGTTGCTCGTACTTTTTGGTAGGGTCGATCGCCGCGCCCTGGATGGCGCCTTTGCGCACAACTGTCCCGCTCGGCCTTCTGGTTGGAGTCATTCTGTTTCTGCCGGCTCTCGGCGTGGCCCTGGTCAAACCCAGCGTGGTGGGCACGATTGCGCGGGCTTCCAAAGAGAATGTCCGTTCCATCGGCTATTCGATCTACTACACGCTGGTGAACGTCGGCAGCTTTCTTGGGCCATTCCTTGCGGGTTGGGTCCACGAGCACATGCGCGTTGAGAGCGTATTCCGTCTGGCCGCCCTGAGCGTATTTCTGATGTTCATCGGCGTGCTGATCTTTTTCAGGGAACCTCCACTCGAAGAGGGAAAGCAAACCACCTCACTCGGGCAGGTCCTCGGCAACTTCGTCACCGTGCTTGGCAATTGGCGCTTCGTGCTGTTCCTGGTGATCTTCTCAGGCTACTGGATTGTTTTCTGGCAGCAATATCTCATCCTGCCCATTTACATTCACGATTATGTGGACGCGACTGCCAACACAGAACGAATCCTGATTGCCGACCCGCTGATCGTGATCACACTGACAGTTGCGGTGAATGCCCTGACGCGCCGCATCCCTTCCTTTCGCGCAATCATACTGGGAACCTTGATTACCGCCGTGGGGTGGCTGGTTATCGGCGCGTACCCGCGTGTGTGGGCGGCGGTTGCCGCACTGATGATCGTCGCCCTCGGGGAAATCATCCAATCGCCACGCTATTATGAGTACATCTCGCGACTCGCGCCGTCGGGACAACAGGGCACGTATATGGGCTTCGCATTCCTGCCCATCGGGATAGGCTCGCTGATCGGCGGACGCTTCGGAGGCTGGCTCGTGCATCACTTCGGCGAAGTCCAGCACGAACCGCAACGCATCTGGTGGACGGTCACCGCCGTCGGTGTCGCCACGGCCGCCCTGCTTTGGGTTTACGACAAGACTGTGAAGGCCCAGGCTGAAGTGCCCGAGCCAAGCGAGACGTGATTCTTCTTGCACACACGGTACAGATGCTCCTGAAATCCAGCTCGTGCCAAAATCGAGACTGCAGCTAAAGTCGATCAGTTCCCGGTCTTTACGGCGTGCCTGTAGAGGCTGCGGAAGAACTCGGATTTCCCGACATTTGAAAGAGCGCAGCTTCGTGCTTCGCGTAGGGGCAGACGCCCCGTCTGCCCAGCCGAGTGAAGCTCGGCTTCAGGAAATTATTGTCTAGCAATGGTGCATTGGACGGAAAACAGACAGGGAGTACGACTAGTTGCGAATTGGGGAGGCTGTAGTCTCGAAGCAAGGTGCCGCCGGGCTGACGCCCGGCCGCCCAGACGAGGGCGTCTCCACCCCATCAAGCCAAAAACGGGCTTGATGGGGACCCGGGCGTCTGGGCCTACGTGTGCATCGACCTCCGCGCTCTTTGCGGTTTGGATTTTGGGGTCCCACGAGAATCCACATTCCGCCTCAACATCACTGCCTCCTCCACGAATCAGGTGTATGCTTTTGCGCGCTGAATATGCCGAAACGCAGAATCACGCCGAAATACATCGCCGATCACATCCGCCGTGTTCTCAAAGATGGTGGCTCCGCGCCTCACGCCGAGGGCGTCCGGTGGTTTTTCAAAGAAGAAATCAAATCGCGGGGCTGGTACACGGCCGAGCTGCGCCGGGTTGCCGTCCGCTTCCGGCGCACGATTATTCAAGAACAGAGCCTTCCTTTCCTCATCAAGGTCGCCGACCAGCTTTTTCGAGGCCGTGTTCTCGAGGAAAAAGTGTTTGCTGTCCTTATGCTGGAGAAGGTCACGGATCAGCTCGGGGACCCCGAGTTCCGTCTCTTCGAGTCCTGGCTCGACCGCATCACCAGCTGGGCCGACCATGATGGACTGGTTCACTACCTGATCGCTCCGATGATCGTCGCCAAGCCTTCACGAGCGGGGGCTGTTTTCGTATGGGCCAAGTCGAAAAACCGTTGGCATCGCCGTGCGGCTTGCGTCGCCTTGATCCAAGGCACTCGCCAGAAGATGTTTCTGCCGCACATCAAGCGTCTCTCGAACCTGCTCCTGTGCGATGAAGATGACATGGTGCAGAAGGGATTGGGCTGGCTGCTGCGAGAGACCGTGAAGTACGGCACTCCGGCAACGCTCACCTATATCCGGCAAATCCGCGGACGCGCGCCTCGCCTTGTGCTTCGTACCGCATGCGAAACACTGTCGCCGGCTGTCCGAAAACGGATTCTCGCGGCATGAGCGCCCTGAGCCTGTTTGGACTGTTCGCAGTCACGGCCATGCTCGTGTTCTACGCACTCGAACATCGCAGTCCCTGGTTCATCCTGGCATTTGCTTTGGCGTGCGCGCTCGGGTCCGTCTATGGATTCCTGCAGGGAGCTTGGCCTTTTGGAATTGTCGAAGCCATCTGGGCCCTGGTAGCGGTCCGGCGCTGGTGGCGCGCAGCCAAGACTTTCTGACAAAGGCCTACTCGCGCCGGTCGCGCAAAAGCGCGCCCTTGTTTACAATAGAGGGTTGAGATGAATCTCCCAGCCATTCAAGCGGCCCTGCGCGAACGCAATATCGACGCCTGGCTCTTCTACGATCACCACCATCGCGACCCGATTGCCTATCGGGTTCTCGGGCTTCCGAGTTCGCTGATGGTGACGCGCCGCTGGTTCTACCTGATCCCGGCAAAGGGCGAACCCTCCAAGCTGGTACACAAAATCGAGGCCGGTCATCTGGATTCTCTTCCCGGCTCCAAGCGGGTCTACTCGGGTTGGCAGGAATTATTCGAGCAGATCAAATTGTTTCTAGCCGACTACAAGACCATCGCGATGCAGTACTCGCCGAATAACCTGGTCTTCACGGTCTCGCTCGTGGATGCGGGCACCATGGACTTGGTCCGCGGGCTGGGCAAGAACGTCGTGAGCGCCGCCGACCTGATCGCGCAATTCGAAGCTACCTGGACCGACGAGCAGATCCAGACCCATTTTGCGGCGCGCGACGCCGTCGACAGCATCACGACAGCGGCTTTCGCGGAAATCGGCCGCCGCGTGCGCAATGGCGGGACCACCGAACACGCCATGCAGCAATGGCTCCTCGAGGCGTTTCAACGCGAGAATCTCGTCACCGATGACCCGCCTGTGGTCGCCGTCAACGCGAACAGCGGCAATCCCCACTACGAACCCCGCGCCGAAAACTCTGCCGCGATCCGTGAGGGTGATTTCGTCCTGCTCGATATCTGGGGCAAGAAAAATACGCCTGGGGCTGTCTACTACGACATTACGTGGACTGGATACGTTGGCAAGGCGCCATCGGACAAGCAACGCGAAGTTTTTCAGATCGTCCGTGACGCTCGGGACGCAGGCGTCAAGACCGTGCTCGATGCGATCGACGCCGGTCAACGTATTGCCGGCTGGCAAGTGGATCGCGCTACCCGCGATCACATCAAGAAAGCCGGTTACGGCGATTATTTCATTCACCGCACCGGGCACTCCATCGGCACCGACGTGCATTCGAACGGCGCCAACATGGACGACCTCGAGATCCACGACGAACGCCAGATCCTGCCCAACTCCTGCTTTTCAATTGAACCCGGCGTCTACCTGCCTGAATTCGGGGTGCGCAGCGAAGTCAACGTTCTCGTGCGCCCTAACCGTGCGGAAGTGACCGGCAAAATTCAACGCGAGATCGTGATCATCTGAATGGCAAATTCCACCACCAAAACGAAGCCTGCGGAACCCCTGGTCCAAGCTAGTCCGATTACTCCCATGTCGGTGGTAGCTCCCGCGATCGCGTGGCTGATTCCCGGCGCCGGGCACCTGATTCAGAAACGCTGGGTCCGCGGCGCACTGCTTATGTTTTCCATCGTAGCGATGTTCCTGCTGGGCCTCGCCATGGAGGGACGCGTCTATAAGCCGAATGGCGGCGACATCCTCGACATGCTCGGCTTTGTCGGCAATGTGGGTGGAGGCGGTCTGTACATTCTGACGCGCGCGCTCGACTGGGGACACGGCGCGATCGCGCACGCCACTGCGGACTATGGCACAAAATTCCTGATCGTGGCGGGACTGTTGAATTTCATTGCTGTTGCTGACGCTTATCACATCGCCATCGGAAAGAAGCAATGACGATCCAGCTCTCGCACTTCAGCAGCGCAATTCTCTTCGCGGTGTTCGCGTCCGTCGTGTTCGGGATCACGCAGCGCAATGAACCTCGCGAGATGGTTCGCTACGGCCTCTATTGCTTTGCCATGTTCGCCGGCGGAGTGATTGTGGCCGGCTGGGTCATGTGGCTGATCCGAAGGTAGTCTCCAGTCGCCAGTCGCCAGTCTTCAGCCATTCAGAGCGTTGGATCTTCGTCAGCACCTGCCTGCCTTAGCTTTCGTACCCAGCTGATTGATAAGAATTCAGTAGGAGCGCTGTCAGAACAAGGATTTGCTGGAGACTGGAGACTGGAGACTGGCGACTAGACTACCGTTCTTCCCACACAAACGCATCAAACACGCGCTGCGCATCAAAACCCAGTCGTTGGTAGAGTTCCACGGCACGCGAGTTCGCTTCGGTTACGGTCAGCGACAATAGCGAGAAACTGCGCTTGCGCAGTGCGTTTGCCGTACACGCAAGCAATGCCTCCCCGACTCCCCGCGATCTGTATTCCGGCAGCACGCAGACCTGCGTGACATGCCCCACGTCGGCTCGCACGCGCGAACATAAGATCAATCCGGCAACGTGCCGGCTTGCCTTGTGCGTGACGATGAAGGAACTCTCCGCATCGAATAAGCCGCATCCGGGAAAGCGCACGATATTGTTCAGAAAACGCAGCGAGCCGCTCAGAGTGCGATACTGGTCATTAATCTCCGCATCCACGTGGCCGCGATACGCCGCCGTGATGACGGCCGCGGCCGACTGGTAGTCGCTGTCCTGCCATGCACGAATCTCGAAATCCGGAAACACCGAGGGTGAGGGCCGCGACTGCCGATTCAACGGCATCGCCATGAACAGCCGGGGATGACGCCGGAAGCCCTGATCCAGGAAGGGTCTCGCGAGCACGCCCGCTTCATGCACCAGCAGCTGGGCTTCGACCCGATGGATCCCGGGCGACTGCTGCAAGGTTTCAATGACGTGGGCCAGCAGGCGTGATTCCACCTCGCGTGCCTCCGGCAAGCGTTGGCCATTGGTGACGAACAGATCCCCAATCACGCCCTTGGCGCCCTCGTATACGAAGAACGCATATCCAAAAATACGGCCGCGATCAATAGCCGCATAGCCCGGCAGAATCTTGGCATCGACATAGCGCAGGATCATGTCCGAGGAACTGGTGTAGTCCCAGGAGAGCAGGCGCGACCATACCTGGGTTTCATCGTCCAGCAGGGGCCGCAAATCGACGGAAGAGAAATGCCTGAGGTCGAGAATCTCCACGGGGCTCCAGCGGCGCGCCTCGGCCAGACCGCGCGACATGAGGGGCGTGAATCAAGCAGTCTAGTGCTTCGCCGCGCCCGGAGGCAAACAGCGAAGAGCCGATTCGTTGACCAGGCAGGTTCGCGAGAGCCGGAAATTTCCTAAGACGGCTGAAGAGTTTGCTGAAAAGCGGCCTTCGGCGAGGCCTCGAGCTCGGCAGCTTAAAGCCGAACACGTCCATTTTTGTCATTCCGACGCCGAACGCGGCGGAGGAATCTTATTCGCCACATCTGCGTGTGCTCTTTGAACACGTCGTCTGCGCAGACGGCCACTCCCCTTACAGCACCCCATTGATGCTTGCATGGTTCAGATCACGCGCTCTCGGGTACCGTAGATTCCTCCGCCGCGTTCGGCGTCGGAATGACAAGAGCGAGAGAGCAGGGCGATGCCAAGAGTTTTTCAGCAAACTGTAAAAACGGTCAGCGTCAATTTTTACTGGCTCGCGGTTTCACCTGCCACCCAATACAAGTCCAAACCCTGCGGCGCGAAATTCCCGAGAAACGAAACCCTTCGCCCGCCGGCGAACTGAACAATCGCGGCCTTGGCTCCTTCAGGCGCGACCAGCAAGTGCTCGGCGGCCGGCACCTGCCGCATTTCATAGCGGCTCACAACCTGGTTGCGATAGAACGCGAGCCCGAACTCGGTCTCGCGCCTCACGCCGAGGACCGCGATCGGTAAGGGCTTCATCTCCATTTCGGAAAGCTGCGTCGCAACCGGGCGTGCGGAAAGCGTCTGGTCCACTGTGGGCGAGCCGATTCTTAACAGTGCTGCAACCGTGAGCACCACTGGAATCAGCGTGACAAAATAGAGCAGCCGCAATCCGAGTTTTCCCGCAAGCGTAACTGCGACCCCGACAGCAAGTGCCAGGGCAATGGCGGATGCGACGATCGTTCCCCGTACCCACGGAAGACGATGCTGCAGCACGAGGTATGCGATGTTCAGCGCCGGAACCAGGGGAGCCGCCGCTACCAGTGCGTGGAGTGTGTTCAGCAGAACGAGCGGTCGCTCACCGTCCTCAACATGGCGACGGATGTACTCCGCCACGAGCAACGGACCAGCAGGAATCGCGGGCAGAATGTAACCAGGCAGCTTGGAATGCGATAAAGAGAAAAAAAGAATCGGGACCACGAGCCACAGGACAAGGAAGAAGTTCAGGGCGTCACCCGACTCAAATAACCGCATCCGTTCCGCCCACCATACACGCGCGATCTCGTAGGAGGAAGCGACGACAAAGACACTCCACGGAACGAGTGCCAACAGTGCCACGGGCAGGTAGTACCAGAACGGCTGCTCGTGGTGATAGAGGTTGCTGCCAAAGCGTGCCAGATTGTGCTCGAGGATAAAAACGCGGAAGAACTCCGGCTGACGCAACTGAACGGCTATATACCACGGCAAGACGACCAGAAAAAACAACAGCACCCCGGGTATCCAGAGAGTGCGCAGGACAATGCGCGCGTTTTTTGCTGCCGCCGCGAACAGCACAATCACTACCCCGGCGAGAACTGGAGCCACGGGCCCTTTCGCCAGTACGGCCAAGCCCAGGAAGAAATAAAAGGTCCCCAAGTATTTCTTCTGGGACGTCTCCCACCATGCATACCAGGCCAGCATCGCCAACGAGAACACGGCGGCCAGTGGCATGTCGGTCGAGGCCGAATGTGCGAATCCCACAATTCCTGCCACAGACGCCGTCATCAGGGCGCCGTCCACATGAAGCCCGGGCCGCAACTTTCGCAGGAACAGATATACGCCTAGCACGACCAAGGACGCGTCCACGGCCGAGGGCAATCGCGCTGCCCAGTCCCGCACACCGAATAAGCGATAGGCGGCCATCGCCTGCCAGTAGTAGAGCGGAGGCTTTTCGAGCCATGCGCGGCCGCCCAGAGTGGGCGTGATCCAGTCATGCCGCTCCAGCATCTCGCGGGCGACTTGCGCGTAGCGGGGCTCGTCGGCCCCAATCAGTCCAAACTGTCCGAGTCCGTAGAAGAATAGAAAGACGCAGAAGCCGATCAGCAGCAACCACTCGCGGATACGCTGGCTCACGAAGAAGTCCCGGTTGTCGGATACCTGCGAACCGACGTCTCGTTTACTCCTCGATCGCCGGCGAAAGCAGTGTACAGATTCTGATCAGAGAGCATGTAAGCGGCACAATGACGATCCCAAAGGTGAAGCGGATGGAAGGAAATATATCAGAGTGCTGTGGAAGCGACCTCAACCGAGCGCGTCATCAATCCGGAATTCAATCCGCCGATGAAGCCGGCCGGATCTTTTCCAGCATGCGAGCCACCGCGATCGAGAGCGGACCATCCATCGAGCAACCGCTGGCGCATTCATGCCCGCCGCCCCCGAAAAGCTCGGCGATCTCTGCGACATTGAGTTTGCCTTTACTGCGCAAGCTCACCCGATAACGTCCATCCGGCATTTCCCGGAAAAATGCGGCGATTTCGACATCCTGAATGGAGAGCGCGTAGTTCACAATCCCTTCGCAATCTTCTTCCTTTGCCTGACTGCGCTCCATCTGCTCGCGCGTAACCCAAATCCACGCCAGGGGCCCTTCGCGGTGGAGATTCGAAAGCGCTGCGCCGAGAAGCCGCATCTTGGCTGTCGAATGAGCAAAATAAATGTTCTGGGCGCAATGCGCGGGATCTGCGCCTGCCAGCACCAATTCGCGAGCTAGCGCGAATGTCTGTTCGTTGGTGCCACGAAACATAAACGATCCCGTGTCCGTCATCAGCGCGGTGTACAGGCAGGTTGCGATCTCCGGGGAAACGGCGACGCCAGCCTCCCGGGCCAGCCGGTACACGAGTTCGGCCGTCGCCGCGGCCTTGGGATCGATCCAGTTCACATGGGCAAACGGACGTCCACTCAAATGATGATCGATGCTGATCAGGAACTGGTTCTCGAGTCCCTCCAGGCGAGTGCGCTGGATGCTATCGCATTCCAGGATGATGGCCGCTTCGTAGTGGCCATTTACGCGGTGAGACTGGACCACGCGGTCCGCGAAGGGCAGAGGCTGGTAGATGCGCGGCACCGGATCATGCAAAACGACATCGGCCGCCTTGCCCAACTGCCGGAGCACTTCGCAGCATGCCAGGGCAGAGCCGATCGCGTCGCCGTCCGGGCGCGCGTGGGACGTCAACACAAAACGATCCCGTCTCTGGATATGTTCGAGTACTTCCCGCAACATGGGCCCTACAGTCAACGCGCCGACCGGTTCTTCTTCTTCGACCTGGTCAGCAACTCGTCGATCCTCGCTTGGTACTCCTGAGAACGATCCTGGATGAAAATCAGTTCGGGCGGGCGTCGGAGGTGCAGCCGCTCTGCCAGTTCCCGGCGCACATACCCATTCGCCGCTTGCAACCCTTCCATCGTTGCCGCCGCCTCCTCGTCATCTCCGTCGACCACGACCATCACGCGCGCGGAGCGCGCATCCGGCGAAAGCTGCACCTCGCTCACGTTGGCCAGTCCAATGCGCGGATCCCCGAGCTCTCCCTCCAGAATCGTCTCGATTTCTTCGCGCAAGGCCTCACCCAGCCGCTCTCGACGGTACTTTTGGCCACGCCGTTCCAACTGAATTCCTCTCAAAGTAAAACGGATGAGAATATCAGATTATGCTGCCCGGGGGGATGAGAAGAAGGCAGCCTGACTCAACAAGTTAAAGGAACTCCAGAAATGAGTCTGTGACGTCCGCGCCACCGTTGTTGGCAATGCGAATCGCCATCCTCTCCACGTTTATCATCAGCCCGTCGAGATAGTCGCGCGAGGGAGAAACGCTGACCACTCCGATGGTCGCTCGATTCCAGATCCCGCTCGCGTCCAGCTCCGCTACGGCCACGTTGAATCGCGCGCGCAAACGGTCTTTCACGCTGCGAACCACCTGTCGTTTGTCCTTGAGCGACTGGGCCGCCTCAATGCTGAGCTCGATCGTGAGAAAAGCAATCATTCGGTCGTTGGTCGATGGTCGTTGGTCGTTAGCGAACCAGGTTGCCAACGACTAACGACCAAGGACCAATGACTGCTTTATGCAATCACTTCGGCGGCAATGCGCTCGGTAACGAATGCTTCAATCACATCGCCTACCTTGATATCGGAGTAGTTCGCGATCGCAATACCGCACTCCATGCCGTTGCGGACCTCGCTGGCGTCGTCCTTGAAGCGCCTGAGCGAGGCGATCTTGCCTTTGAACACCACGACATTGTCCCGCAGAAGGCGGACCTCTGAATCGCGCTTGATCAAGCCGTCGCTGACCTGGCAGCCCGCAATCGTGCCGACCTTGGGAATGCGGAACGTGTCCTTCACATCGGCGCGACCCTGGTACGTTTCTTTGATGGTCGGCTCGAGCAGGCCAGTCATGGCGCGCTTGATCTCGTCCTGCAACTCGTAAATGATCGAGTGCAACCGGATGTCGACCTTATCCTGATCCGCGAGTTCCTGCGCCTTGCGTTCCGGCCGGACGTTAAACCCGATGATGATCGCGTTCGATGCCGACGCCAGTAGCACGTCCGATTCGGTGATCGCTCCCACGCCCGCTCGCAGTACCTTCAACCGCACCTTCTCATTCGAAAGTTTCGCGAGCAGGTCGGTCAGCACTTCGACCGAGCCGCCCACATCACCCTTGAGGATGATGTTGAGTTCCTTCGTGCCTGCGGTCTTCAGTTGCTCAGCCAAGCCCTCGAGCGAAACACGTGAGCTCTTCGCCAACTGCGCTTCGCGAGCTTTCTGTTCGCGGTATTCCGAGATGCCGCGCGCCTTGTCGCGGTCGGCTACCACCACAAACTGATCGCCGGCCTGCGGCAATCCTTCCATGCCAAGGATCTCGACCGGCGTCGATGGTGGCGCCTCTTCTAATTGCGCGCCTCGATCATCAAACATGGCGCGAACCTTGCCGTACACGTTGCCAACCACAAAGTTGTCACTGGTACGAAGCGTGCCATCCTGCACCAGCACGGTCGCGACTGGCCCGCGGCCACGATCCAGCTTGGCTTCCAGAACCACGCCACTTGCCGAACGGGTCGGATTGGCGCGCAACTCCTGCAGGTCTGCGACAAGGCAGATCATTTCCATCAGAAGATTCAGATTCGTCTTCTTTTTGGCCGAGACGTCGACGAACACTGTCGTGCCGCCCCAGTCTTCCGGCATCAAGCCTCGATCGGCGAGCTGTTTCTTCACTCGATCTGGCATGGCTTCCGGCTTGTCGATCTTGTTCACGGCTACGATGATCGGCACTTCGGCAGCATGTGCGTGATCGATGGCCTCAAGCGTCTGTGGCATTACGCCGTCATCAGCGGCAACGACCAGCACCACAATGTCGGTGGACTTGGCGCCCCGCGCGCGCATACGCGTGAAGGCTTCGTGACCGGGCGTGTCGAGAAACACAATCTCGCGCCCGTAGGCGGGAGATTCAGGATCCATGACCTGCACCTTGTAAGCGCCGATATGCTGCGTGATTCCGCCGGCTTCGCCCTCGGCCACAGTTGTCGAACGTATCGAATCGAGCAAGGTGGTCTTGCCGTGATCCACGTGCCCCATGATCGTGACCACCGGGGGACGTGGTATGGCCTCGGCGCCACCCTCTTCGCCAGTCGCGGCCGCGTCGGCTATATCTTTCTGCGCCTGCTCTTCGAAGCTGATGACATTCGTGTCGGCTCCGAAGAAGCGCGCCATCTCGCTCGCCAGCTCCGCATCGAGCGTCTGATTGATCGTGGCAAATACGCCTCGCGCCAACAGACGGGCAATCAAATCCTTCGCGCGAATATCCAGCTTCTCCGCCAGATCCTTCACGCTAATACCTTCCGTGATGGTGATGTTCCGCGTGATCGGCTGCGGCTCATTTGAAAGCGAAAGCCGCGGAGGCGGAACATAGCCCTTCATCGGGCCTTCCTTCACACCGCGCGGAACATAGCGTTGTCCGGGCCGGCGCGATGGGCCACCCGGACGGCTTCCCGGGCGCGTTGGTCCCGGAGGAGCTAACGGCGCGCCTGGGCCAACGCCCAGTGGACGCGCACCGGTCGGCGACTGCCGGGTCGGATGCATCGGTCGACGCTCGCCCGGCCGCAGTGGCGGACGCGGGCCCCCGGGCACCTGGGGGCGTGGACGTTGGAAAATCGGCTGGCCCGGTATGGGGCGCCCCGGCGCGGGACGCGAGGCAATCGGCTGGCCGGGTTGCACCGGCTTGGGTGGCGGCGCTTTGTAAACAGGACGCGGTCCGGTTTGCGGAACAATCATCCGCGGCGGCGGTGTGGTTGGAGGTGCGGGCTTTGGCGGAGCTGCCGAAACTGGTGCAGCCGGCGCGGGCGGGGGCGCAACCGGAGGCGCGGCAGCCTGCGCAATCGATTCTGTCTGCGCGCTGGCCGGCGGAGCTTGGGGCGCGACAGGACGTGGCGGCGCGGCGACGGAAGGGGCCACAGGCGCGGTCGTTGGAGCACTCGGCTTCACCGCAGGCGGAGCGGGAGGAGTCACTGGTGGCGCGGGCGGTCTTACAACCGGACGAGCCACGCTCTGGGGAGTAATGAACCGGGGCGCTGGAGCTGGAGGAGTTGGCGGCGCAGCCGGCTTAGGCGCGGGTGGCGCAGGACTCGCGGCAGGCGGAGCTGCGGCTGCAGGCTTCGTCTCGACGGGCGGCGCCGGACGTGCGGGCGGAGCGGCCGGTGCGGCTGCGGTCTGTTGTTGCCTCGCAATCTGCTTCAGCACATCGCCAGGCTTAGAGATATGCGACAGATCAATCTTTGTTTTGATTTCGTCGGCGTCGCGGCCAGAACGCGCAGAGCGCGACGGCGCGGATTGTGCGTCGGCAGCAGCGCGGAAATGGGCCCGCACCTTCTCTGCTTCGTGCTCCTCGACCGAACTAGAATGCGTCTTTTTCTCAGTGACGCCAACTTCGACCAGGACATCAAGAATCGCCTTGCTCTTGACTTCCAGTTCCCTGGCCAGATCGTTAATTCGAATCTTACTCATCCGCCCTTTCCTTGCCCCGCACCGCTCCTTAAGTCTTCATAGCATCCTCACGGAGTACGCGTTGCACACCGCCCCCGCCGCCTTGGCGACAAGCGCGGAAAATCTGATCATTCGTTTGTTTTGGAGGAGGTGTCTTCCTCCCCGCCTTCGGTCTGCGCGGCTACTTCCTCGCCGGAACCCGGCTCCGGCGCTTCAGCGCTCGCCGCCACTTCCTGGATCTCGCCTTCGGCCGGCGTCTCTTCCGCAGACCCTTCTCCCGCCACTTCTTCCGCGGGCGCTTCCATCCCTTCACCCTCGACTACGGCAAGCGCGCCTTCTCCGCCTTCTAAACCGGCGAAGTAATTATTGACCGCCAAACTGATTTTTTCCACCGTTTTGGGGCCAATTCCCTCGATCGCTTCCAACTGCTCCGGTGTCATGTCGGCCAAGGCTTCGACCGTAGTGATGCCCGAGGCAGCGAGCTTCTCGATCAAACCTTCGCCCAGGCCCGGCACGCTCTCCAGCGGCGTTGCGGTTTGCGATGTGAGGGCCGACATCTGTTGCTCCACTTCCTGGCGCTTTTCTTCCTCGCTCTTGATGTCGATCTTCCAGCCAAGCAGCTTCGCCGCCAGGCGAACGTTCTGCCCTTTCTTCCCGATCGCGAGAGAAAGCTGGGTGTCGTCTACCACCACTTCCAAATGCTTCTCGCCGGCGTCGACCACAGTTACGCGGCTGACCTTCGCCGGCTGCAGCGCCTTCTCCGCAAAAGTGACCGGGTCTTCGTGATACTCGATGATGTCAATCTTCTCGCCGCGCAATTCGCGGATGATCGATTGCACGCGCATGCCCTTCATGCCCACGCACGCGCCCACCGCATCCACGTCTTTGTCTTTCGACATCACAGCGATCTTGGTGCGCTCTCCCGCTTCACGCGCGATGGCACGGATGACCACCGTCCCGTCATAAATTTCGGGAACTTCAGTTTGGAACAGGTTCTGCACCAATTCGGGCGCGGCGCGGGAAACTACCACCTGCGGGCCCTTGGAAGCCTTTTCCACGCGCGCAATCACGACGCGCACCCGCTCGCCAATCGCAAACGACTCAAGCCGCGACTGCTCCTTGCGAGGCATGCGCGATTCCGCCTTGCCAATATCGAAAATCACATCGGGGCCTTCGACGCGTTTCACCGTGGCATTTACGATCTCGCCCACGCGCGAGATGTACTCGTTGTAAACAGTGTCGCGCTCAGCCTCGCGGACCTTCTGAAAAATGACTTGCTTGGCAAGTTGGGCCGCAATCCGGCCAAGAATGCCTTCCGTCACCTTGGGAATCTGCAGCTCTCCCCCGATCTCGACATTCGGATCGAGCTTGCGCGCATCTTCCAGCGTCACCTGCAACACCGGATCTTCCACCTGCTCCGGGGTCTCCACCACGGTCTTGACGGCGAACGCACGGATTTTTCCCGTGTCCTTGTCCAGCTCCGCGCGCAGATTCTCCTGCGTCTTGTAGTATTTGCGGGTTGCGACCACAATCGCATCTTCCACCGCACTCACTACAATCTGCGGATCAATCCCCTTCTCTCGGCTTAGCGCGTCGATCGTGTTATAGAGCTCACTTGCCATAAAATTCTCAGAACAGCTCTTAGCTGTTAGCTCCTGGCTCTTAGCAAACCGACTTGCTTCAAGCTAAAAGCTAATAGCTACAACTCCGGCACCAGATTTGCCTTCTCAACGTTGGCCAGATCGATCTCAAGCTTCTGCGGCGATCCTGCTCCCGGTCGATGCTTGCGCCGGGCTTCGCTCAGATCCAGCGTGAGGCGACCATCGCGAAAGCTCTCCAATCTTCCTTCAAAATGACGGTTGCCGTTCACCGGCTCACGCGTCATCAGCTTTACCTTGCTACCCGCGAACCGCTCGTAATCTGCGGCCCGGTTCAGCTTGCGATCCAATCCCGGCGAGGAAACTTCGAGAACATAAGTCCCTCCGGGTACCACATCTTCCACATCGAGAATCGTGCCAAACTCACGGCTAAACTGGGCGCAGTCCTCGTGCGTTACACCTGCGGGCTTGTCGAGGAAAACTCGCAGCATGCGGCTCTTGCCGCCCCCGCGGAACTCGATCTCGACGACCTCCAGGCCGCTTGAGCCCGCCACGCGCTCTGCAATTCCGCGCACCCGATCTTCATCAAATACCATTGTTTCAATAACTTGCGAGCGCTCCGCCGGCCCACATTTGGCCCCAAACTAAAAAGTGGGCTTGCGCCCACTGGTGTGCTTCGCCAAATGCTGGTACTACACAACAGTTTCCAACTTCTAAATATACGCCCGTCAAGCGTAAAAGACAAACGCCGGAGGCGGCGCCCCACGGCACCTTCCGGCAATCAGGAAAAGCCTCTTCACGACACACCAAACCCGCTCACGCCCTCATTATCAGATGACTGAATAGAGTGATCGGTTGCAGGCTCGCCGCTACTGGAAATTCGAGATCAGCACCACGTTGCTGTTGAAGTTGCCGCGCGCCATTGCCAGTTGCTTCCCGTCGAAGGACCACGCGAAATCAAGAATCAGGTCGCTTTTGAAATGCGTGAGTTGATGGACCGGCCCACCGCTAAGCGGCTGTTCCCAAAGATTGCCGACGCCCTCGCGCGTCAACACATACTGCAGATTTTTCGAGTCAGGAGACCACCGGAGCGCAGTCATCGCGGCGGGCGCCGGAAAGCTCGACAGCGGCTGCCCTCCTTCGGCTGGCGCCGCAACGAGCAGGGAGGGACTGTTGGGCGTTTGTCCCCACTCATGCAACGCAACCATCTTTCCGTCTGGGGAGATGCTGACGCGGGGCCGGTCGATGTCGCTACCCAGCTTTGTCACCGCGCCGCCATCAATGGAAACTCTCCAAGCGCCGCCGCGGCTATTGGGATCGGTTGCCGCGTATGCGACCCATTTGCTATCGGGAGAGCAGGCAACCGCTGATGGCGCGGTGCCTACATCACCTGTCTTGGTAAGCTGCAGCGGATTCCCACCGTCGATATCGGCGCGCCAGAGATCCGCAGTGATGCCCGTCCGCGACGCATACACCAGGTAATGGCCGTCGCGGCACGCAACCGGAAGGTTTTGCGGCGGCTGACGAAACGACAAGTGAGCGGGCGTGCCACCGGGCGTCAGGCTCAGCACATGCCCGTCGGTACCGGCGGTCAGCAGCTTGCCTTCCGCGTTCCACCCAACCAGACCGTGTGGTTCCCCCGAGCTAACCTGCTGCGCGCTGTCGAGTGCCCCACCCTGGGCCACCCACAGGTCTCCGGAGGGATTGTTCTGCATGACCGCAAGCGTCTTCCCGTCGTGCGTGATACTAAGGCAGCAAGTGCCGTAATCGGTCGGATCATTCGTGAAGCGGCGAATTTTTCCAGTAGGATAGCTGAGAAACCAGATCTGCCCGCGTGATCCAAGAGTCCCGCTACGCACCGCCAGGAGCATTCCCCTTCCGTCCGGGAGCCATGCCGGCGGACCCAGAAAGGATCCTGATTCCGGGCTGTAGAGCGTGCGCGAAGCTCCATCGCTCACCGACACGATCTTGACCGCGGGATGCTCCCCCTTGTCAATTTCCCGGAGCGATACGGCTATGCTTTTTCCGTCTGGAGACCATGCCGGAGACGCAATAAAGGTTGCGCTAATGTCCGCCTTCAACGCGGCGATTTGCCGCTCACCTGTACCGTCGGCGGAGGCAGCCATTAGCTTCCAAACGCCGGATTCGGGCTCGCCGCGAAGATAGGCGATCTGTTTGCCGTCTGCTGAAAACGTGATGCCCGTATCCACATCACGCACCAACTGCAGAGCATTTCCTCCGAGCGAGGCCATCTTGTAGAGGTAGGAATAATTGTAGGTCGCTTTGTCGGAACGCACGAAATAGAGATAGTTTCCGTCGGGGGAGAAAGTCAGTCCCTGCATCGGACTGGGCTCCGGCGGCAAAAGCTGCACATCGGTACCAGTCGCGACCTGGCGAACCCAAAGACTTTCCTGCTCGCCTTGGCGCACCGTCCATGCCACGTACCGGCCATCGGGAGAGATGGCCAGATTGGCAGCCTTCCCATTTTCGGTGAGCGGCGTGATTTGCATCGTCTGCAAATTAAAGCTGGGTTCACGATCATATGCGGCCAGCTTGTAGAGCGCGAAACTACCGGCGGCAAAGAGCACCAAGCCCAACGTTGCCCATAACAGCTTGTTGCCGGCCTTCACCGGATGCGGGGGTGTCACCTGAGCCGGAATCGAGCTTGCCGAACTTGGGGCCGCGCTGGTTGCTTCCGACGCACTTGCAGCCTGCCGCACCTTGCCGGAACTCGTGTCACGCTTCAGGCGCTTCAATTCAGCGCGCATCTCATTGGCGCCCTGATAACGCAGATCCCGATCTTTCTCGAGGGCGGTTCGGATAACCTCGCCCAGCCTGGGTGGGAGTCCCGGATTGATTTCCGAAACTGGCGGTGGTTCGTGATTCAGAATTCCATCGAAGATCACAGCCGATGTCTCGCCCGCAAAAGGCAGCCTGCCGGTCGCCATCTCGTACAGCACCGCGCCGAAGGAGAACAGATCGCTGCGCGCATCCAGTTCCTTGCCCTTGGCTTGCTCCGGTGACATGTAAGCGACCGTCCCGACGGCCATACCGGGGCTGGTCAGGTGCGGCTCCGCGTCGAATGTCTGGGTGGCTTCGGGAGCGGCGCCAGCGCTCGTACCCACCTTCGCTAAGCCGAAATCCAGGATCTTGGCGTGGCCGCGCTTGGTCACGAAAATATTTGCCGGCTTGATATCGCGGTGAATGATGCCCGAAGAGTGCGCAGCATCGAGAGCATCGGCAATGTCGATTCCAAGCGACAACAATTGATCAAGCTCGAGAGGACGCCCACCGATGCGATGCTTGAGGGTGACACCGTCCAGGAACTCCATCGCGATGAAGGCCTGCCCGTCCTCCTCGCCAATGTCGTAAATGGTGCAGATGTTGGGATGATTCAATCCCGAGGCCGCCTGGGCTTCGCGTTGAAAGCGCGCCAGAGCCTGCGGATCCTTGGCGACATCGTCGGGCAGGAACTTCAGCGCAACAAAGCGGTGCAGCCGCGTGTCTTCCGCCTTATAGACGACGCCCATGCCACCGCCGCCCAACTTCTCAACGATCTGATAGTGAGAGATGGTTTTGCCGATCATTCGTTTCCCGCTCGCAGGAGCACTAGGATGGTAGTCGGAAGTACTGGGGAGGTCAAAACTGAATTTCGGGCGACTCCTCGGGTGCGACCCGCACATCGCGTCTCATCTCAGCATTCTTGCCAGTGCCCGCGTATTCTCCCTACAATAGAAAGATACCCTAGAAAGATACCCTGAACCCGGAATACATCTATGATCCATTTCCCTGTTCCCGAAGCGCTCACTTTCGATGATGTGTTGCTGCTGCCTTCCCGTTCCGATGTCGTTCCGGCCACGGCCAGCACGCAAACCCATCTCACCCGCAATATTCAACTCAACATTCCCATCGTGAGCGCGGCCATGGACACCGTCACTCAATCGCATATGGCCATCGCGATTGCCCAGCAAGGCGGAATCGGCATTATCCATCGCAATCTCACCATCGAGCAGCAAGCCAACGAAGTCGATAAGGTCAAGCGGTCCGAGAGCGGAATGATTGTTGACCCTGTCACAATGTCGCCGGACGCGAAGGTTTCCGATGCGCTCGAGGTGATGCGCAAGTACAAAATCTCCGGAGTCCCCATCACCCAAAATGACGGTCGGCTGGTGGGAATCCTTACCAATCGTGATCTCCGCTTCGAGACTCGTTTTGACGTCCCGATCCGCAATGTGATGACAAAGGATCATCTGATCACCGTGCCGGTCGGCACTACCCTGGAAGAAGCGGAGAAAATTCTGCACGAGCACCGCGTCGAGAAATTGCTCGTGGTCGATGACAAGTACAACCTCAAAGGCCTCATCACTGTTAAAGATATTCAGAAAAAGCTCAAATACCCGAACGCTGCGAAAGACTCGCATGGCCGCCTCCGAGTCGGCGCTGCCCTGGGCGCGACCGGCGACTTCCTTGAGCGCGCCCACGAACTCGCCCGGGCAAAGGTCGACGTCGTTGCCATCGACAGCGCGCATGGACATTCCACACGCGTGCTCGAAGCGATCCGCGCCGTTAAGTCCAAATTACCGGAAATCGAACTGCTCGCCGGCAACGTTGCCACCTTCGACGGTGCCTGCGAGCTGAGCAAAGCCGGCGCCGACGGCATCAAGGTCGGAATCGGGCCCGGATCGATCTGCACCACGCGCGTGGTTACAGGGGCAGGGGTCCCGCAGATCACGGCCATTGCAGAAGCATTCCGCGCCACCAAGGATGCGCAGGTCCCCATCATCGCTGATGGCGGCATCAAGTACTCCGGCGACATCACCAAGGCCCTCGCCGCCGGCGCCAGTGCCGTGATGATCGGGTCTCTGTTCGCCGGTACCGACGAAAGCCCCGGCGAACTGATCCTCTACCAAGGCCGCACATTCAAGTCGTACCGCGGCATGGGATCGCTGGGCGCTATGGCGCAAGGCTCCAGCGAGCGCTATTTCCAGAGTACCGACGAGGCCTCTTCTGCCATGCCGAGCCTTGCCGACGGCGATGGCAACCGCCTCGCCAAACTCGTGCCCGAGGGCATTGAAGGCCGCGTACCCTACCGCGGATCCGTCGCCATGATCGTCCATCAGATGGTCGGCGGCTTGAGATCCGGCATGGGCTATTGTGGCTGCGCCACGATCCCCGAGTTGCAGCAGAAAACACGCTTCGTGCGCATCAGCGGAGCCGGCTTGCGCGAGAGCCACGTGCACGACGTCATCATTACCCGCGAGGCGCCCAACTATGCGCTCGAATAGTGAAAAGAGTTCTGCGGCCTCTTTCCTGGGTCAGTCTTTTTGAAGGGTTCCGTCCATCAGAGTCCCAGTGTTTGGAAAGCTTGGATACCAGCCATCATCTGGTTGGGAATAATCGCGATTGAATCCACCGCTTCGCTTTCCTCGGAGAACACCGGCCGGTTCTTGTATCCGGTTCTCCACTTCCTTTTCGGTTTGGACCCGGTCCGATTCCTGACTTGGCATTTCCTGATCCGAAAAACAGGCCACGTTATTGGTTATGCCGTCCTGAGCATCCTGCTTTTTCGTGCCTGGCGAGCTAGCGTTGCGGTGAAGAACAATCCGCGCTGGTCCATCGTATGGGGAAGAATCGCGCTGGCGATGACTGCTCTCGTGGCCAGCCTCGATGAGTGGCACCAAAGCTTTCTGCCTTCTCGCACCGGCACCATTCATGACGTGGTGCTCGACACCACGGCTGGTCTCGCCGCGCAGATTCTCCTGTTCCTATGGCTACGTGGCCAAAAGAGCGACAGGCCGGAAGCACCCGGCTCGCCGGTTCACAGAATTTCCGAAGAACCTGGCCGTGGCTCCAGTCCAGTTACCGAATAGCCTTTGAGGGCTGGGCACCCACACCTTTCGAGCTTGGCGCCAACAGCAGAAGCATGGCTGAAGCGAGCGCCATCCCAGATGAGACGTAGAACGGCACCTGTGCCCCGAACACCTTCCATATTGCGCCTGCGATCACGCTTGCCAGCAGCGCGGCAACGCTCGTAACCGAAAAATAGATACCGAGTGCCCTTCCCCGCACTTCAGTCGCCACCGTGTCCACGACAAGTGCCTTCAGAACCGGCGCCGTGAGTGCATAAAAGAGCCCGTAAAATGACATTGCCGCCCAGATCACGGTGCTGTACCTGGCCTTCGCGAATGAAAAGTAGACGACTGCGAACACAACATAGCCAAGAGCGGCCACCGTGCGCCGCGACATTCGATCGCTGATACGTCCGGCCGGCCACGCAGACAGGGTGTACGTCAGGTTGAACACCAATCCCAACAGGGGAGCAAGGGAAACGGGGATGCCGACATTTTCCGCACGCAATACCAGGAACATGTCACTCGAATTCCCCAGGGAAAACAGGCCTACTGTGAACAGGAGATAGTAGAAAGTGCGGGAAAGACGCGCAGGTGCACTGGGTATGCTTGCGTTTCCAAAGCGCGACGTCGAGACGAGATCTCTGGGTTCATCCCCCAACTCCGCCCCAAGGGGCGACTCTGTGCTCGAGACGGCATTCTTGGTTTCTCGAATGCCGAGCAACGCCACCACCACACACAAAGTACCGGGAATGGCCGCCATCCAGAATACGCCACGCATCCCGTGACCGCGTTCCAGAATCCACAGTGCGAGCAAGGGACCAGCGATCGCACCACCCGAATCCATCGCCTGGATCAGGCCATAAGCCGAGCCCATCCGTTCACGGCTCACCGACTCGGCAACCATGACATCCCGAGCGGTGCCGCGGGCTCCCTTGGCGAAACGATCGACAAAGCGGATCGCCAGCACCTGACCCCACCAGGTCACCAACGCTAGCAGTGGTTTGACGGCATTCGCAACAATGTAGCCGGCCACCACCAGCGGCTTGCGTCGCGTCCAACGATCCGCCAAATAACCGGAGAACAGCTTTGCCAGCGAAGCCACGCTCTCCGCAATGCCCTCGATGACTCCCAGTTTTGCGGGTCCTGCCCCCAGAGAGGCTAGAAAAGCAGGCAGCACCCAGTACGCCATTTCGCTGGCCGTGTCATTGAAGAAGGACGTCAGACCGAAGGCGTAGAGGTTACGGCGGCCTGCGGGTTCACTCTCGACGTGAGGCTTGTCCACGAGAACGTTCTATCACGTCGGAGCACGTTTCTTTGGCTGAAGACGGACGACTTTCGACAATCCAAAAACAAAATAACCACAAAGCACACGAAGGTAGCACAAAGGCATGAATTGAAATCCTTCGTGCAGCCTGAGTGTCCTTCGTGGTAAAGCTTTTTGCCTTTTTTGTTGGTGTTTGCTGGAGACTGGCGACTGAAGGCTGGGCTCTCTTAATACATCGCGTCGTATTTCGTCACATCCCACTGGCCCATTTTTCTCTCCAACGTAACGGAGAGCAGGCCATTGTAGGTTGTGCTGTCGCCGGGAGCGTTCAGGCGTCTGCCCTGATAGTGCAGGATGCGTAAGGGCGGACGATCTTCCCAATCCACCAATTGCCAGCCAATCAGCGGATGCTTTTCCTCCGAGTCGCAAATGAAAGCCGCATATTTCCTGCGGTAATCGTGCTCCCACTCGGAGAGTTCCTCGCGGCACTTTCCATCTCTCATGGCCCGAATGAACACCGCCGCCGCTTTTTCGGAGGAATGATCGCGCAAGGGATTCAGACTGATCGAGGTAGGAATCCCGGTGAGTGTGTCGCGTTCTTCGGACTTCGACAGCACCGGGCCTTGATTGTTGAGCCAGGCCAGGTAACCAAAGAAGATCAGCACCAGCAGCACGCCGGCACCGACCGCGATATAGATCTGGTTCCTGCTGAAGTCCATTGTTGTGGCAACAGTGTAGGCACGGATTCCGCGGCCAACAAGGTTACCCTCGTTAGAGACGGGAGTACATGTACTGTTGGGAGATTCGCGCTGATACGCTTGCCTAAAACCAAAAACGCACCCGGAATTCGGGTGCGTTTTAGATCTGCTCTACAAACAAGTCCTTGGGAGATTAGACTGCGAGCTGCAAGCAAGTAGAAAGCGGAGTCTTCTGGAAGCTCGCGGCTCGAAGCTCGAAGCTCAACCTTTTACTTCTCCTCTTCCTGTTTCTCAGCGGCTTCCGGAGCAGCCTGCGTTTGTGCCTGGGCCTCGGCCTCTTCCATCGCTTTCTTGGCTTCGGCAACCCGCTTGGCGCGGGCTTCGGCGCGTTTCTCACGCTTCTCATCCAGCACCTTTTCGCTGCCCAGAAGCTCGACGAACGCCTTTTCTGCTCCATCGCCCTTCTGCCATGCCGTGCGCACGATGCGCAGGTACCCGCCATTGCGATCGCCAAAACGAGGCGCGATGGTGTCGAACAGCTTGACTACGGATTCGTCCGTCATCAGGTACGACGCGGCGAGGCGCCGAGCCGCGAGATCGCCACGCTTGCCCAGTGTGATCATCTTTTCGACATGTGGGCGCATGGCTTTCGCCTTCGGGATCGTGGTCTCGATCCGCTCTTCCACAATCAGCGAAGTCACCAGATTCCGCAGCAACGATCGCCGGTGGGCAGTATTCCGTCCAAGTTTCCAGCCAGCTACTTTGTGACGCATAACAAAACCTCAGTTCTCAGAAGCTATCTCATAAACGTTGCTCGTGAATAAACACTTGAATCACGGGCGGATTTGAAGCAAATCAAGGGCATGGCGGATCTCACCGACGTGCAGTGGGAACGGATCAGGCCCTTAGTCGAATTTG
>Ga0210401_10000065_pt1 | contig 118850 bp, 101 predicted proteins | sample IncBWH32MmetaG_FD_150866 | JGI IMG/M metagenome (GOLD analysis project Ga0210401, IMG submission 150866) | Forest soil microbial communities from Barre Woods Harvard Forest LTER site, Petersham, Massachusetts, United States - Inc-BW-H-32-M | ecosystem: Environmental > Terrestrial > Soil >...
GATTACGTACTTGCAGAGAATGAAAGCGGCCTCTCATTCCCGGGAGGCCGTGCCTTTTTGCTTTTCTTTGCGTTCTTTGCCGTAGTTCTTTGCGATCTTTGCGGTTAAAGGCTTTTCTCGCAAATCGGTACTCGGGATTTGCACCCTCCGGGTCCCTTCTCTGCGTTAGACATCTTTGCCTTTCTCTTTTTAGTGGACGGGACCTTCAGACCGCCGTCTTTTCCGCCTCTACCTCCGGATACTCAAACACTCCTCGTCCCGACTTCCGCCCCAAGCGTCCCGCCTTCACGTATTGCACCAGCAGAGGCGCGGGACGGAATTTCTCACCGAGTGACTTATGGAGGTACTCCAGGATGTGCAGCCGCGTATCCAGCCCCACCAGGTCCACCAACTCAAAGGGTCCCATCGGATGATTCAATCCCAGCTTGAGCGCCTTATCGATATCCTCAGCCGTGGCTATGCCCTCCTGCAGCATGTAAAAGGCTTCGTTTCCGATCATCGCGTTGATCCGGCTGGTCACGAACCCCGGCGACTCTCTAATCACCACAACCTCTTTCCCCATCCTTCGCCCAACTTCCACAGCCGTCGCGAGCGTATCCTCGTCGGTCTCCAGCCCACGCACAATTTCCAGCAACTTCATCTTGTGAACGGGATTGAAGAAATGCATGCCGACGATCTTCGGTGCGCGATAGGTGACGCTGGCAATCTCCGTCAGACTTAAAGAACTCGTATTCGATGCTAGCACTGTCGTCGGACGGCAAATCTTGTCGAGCAGCGTGAAGATCTCAATCTTCGACTCCAGTTCCTCCGGGACCGCTTCGATCACCAGGTCCGCCTGCCGCGCAGCCTCGTCCACCGAACCCGCGTATTCCAGCCGTGCGAATGCCGCGTTCGCATCGCTCGCCGAGACCTTGCCGATCTCGACGGCCTTATCCAGGTTGGCGCGGATCTCCGACTCGGCTCGCCGCAGCGCATTCGGCAGGATATCTTCCAGGATCGTGCGATACCCGCCGAGGGCCGCCGCGTGGGCAATTCCCCGCCCCATCGTGCCGGCGCCAATCACTGCAATTGTTTCGATTTCGGGCACTACTTGCCGCCCCGCTCGAGATGCTGCAGGACCTCGTTGAACCCGTTCGCCGCCGACCCCATGTACTCTGAAAGCCGCTTGCGTTCTTCTTCGCTCATCGACGCAATCGAAAAGCTGATGCGGCGCAGTGTGGCGTTGATGTCATCGACGTAGTTCATGAGGCGAATGAGTTCCCCGGTTGCTGGCATTTGAAAAGGCTCCTGTTTGCGCGACGTAAGGCTTGAGCCGTATCTTCATGGATCGTACAGATAACGACACGGGCTGCAAACCAACTTTCCATTCTGAATGGTGCGACGGAATTAGTAAAGAACAGGAGGGGTAGCGACTGGAGTGCTGGTATGCCAGGGAACGGCTGCTCGCGGCCATCGCATCCCACGAGCCATGCTCCGTGATGTCATAATCAGAGCATGCTGCGCGACAAGAATCTCGTCCCGCTCTCCCGGCAGCATCAGCACGCGCTTGCTCTGTGTGTGCGAATTAGCCGGGCGCGTCTTGCGACTCCGGCCGAACTCGGAGCCTGGCAGTCGGAAATCGCGCAGCACTTCGAGCAGGAAATCCGTTATCACTTCGACGCGGAAGAAAAACACCTCTTTCCTTCCGCTCGCGAGTTCCCTGAACTCAGAGCCCTCGTTGACGAACTTCTCGCCGAGCACACCCAACTTCGCGACTATTTTTCCCGAGCCGCTGACTCCATCCTCGACGGCCAGGAATTGCGCGCCTTCGCTGAAACTCTCTCCTCCCACATCCGCAAAGAGGAGCGCCAATTGTTCGAAGGAATGCAGGAGAAAATCGGCCCTGACGCGCTTGCGAAGATCGGAGCCAAGCTCGACGAGACGCTGGCCGCCGTTTCACAGGCCTGCATCGTGCCCGCCGAGTCAATGCTCAAAGCGGAAGAGAAATCCGGCTCTTAGCTCAAGCCGTGGCAACGCCGAAACGCTGCGGCCCCTTCCCGGCCCATATACCGCTCCAGTACGCTGGCTTCCGTCTGTCGCAAATCGACCACAACCAGTCCGTCCAGCACGTCCGAAAACTTTCGGTCGACATTGAAGCCGAGCAGCTTCCCACCGACCTTCGCGTACTGCTTCAGCAGAATCGGCAACCCCTTGCCGTCAATCTCGACATCGGCGATCGGCTCCGACAGCTCCTCCAGATCGCGTAACGCGTGACAGACCGCCCGGCAATCCCAGCTGCGAATGCCTCCGGGCCGAAATGGCTTCCTCGGCGAAACGAGTTCCGCCAGCTCATCCCCGCGTCTGCGGTCTTCAAAGAACGAATACATCAGTTCGCGCGAGGCTCGATTGTAGGTGTTGCTGATGCTCACGGCTCCGAACAGCACCGCCGTTTCCGGCCGCAGAAGCACGAAGCGCGCAATCGCCTTCCAGAGCAATAGCAGCGGAGCGTACTGCCGCTGATACTCTGGACGCACAAAAGACCGTCCCAACTCGAGTGCCGGGCCCAGCTTCTCGATGAACCTCTCGTCGTAGCGGAACAAGGTTGACGTATACAAGCCCTTCACGCCGTGCTCAGCCACAATTTCTGCAGTATTTCCGGCGCGATACCCCCCAACCAGTTCGCCCTTTTCTTTGCTCCACAGCAACAGGTGCCAGTAATAGCGATCGAAGCAATCCATGTCCGAACGCTTTCCCGTCCCCTCGCCCGCCTCCCGGAACGTGATCTCCCGCTGCCTGCCGACCTCTTGCAGCAGATGTGGAATCTCGGCCGCTCGCGCAGCGTAGACAGCGAACTCGCCGTTCTCCGCCAATCGCCTTTCTTGCGGCAGCGCCTCCAGATCACAGCGCAATAATTCCTTCGGCAGCGCCGGGGCAATCGGCTCCCCGGCCTTCTGCGGCAGCACCGATCGCAGCGCCTCCGGCAACTTGATCTGCTTCTTTCCGCGCTGCGCCAGCAGATACGTCCGCCAGCGCAGATACTCGGTCGCCTGACGGTCATCTTCGAGGCCGGCGATCGAGTCTGCCGGGATCGCGCTCCCCACGCGCAAAGCCACGCTCTTCCCCGACTGCTGCAAAAACTCCTGCAGCAGAAAGGCCATGCGCAGCGTCGGATGGATCATACCGACCAACTGAAATCCCAGGCTGTTGCGGCCGCAGAAATAAACGGGCAGCGCCGCCGCGCCCGTCATTCGAATCAGCCGCGTCGCCGTATCGTTCCACTGCGGATCGGCAATCGCTGCCTTCGGCATCTGCCAGTGCGAAACTTCGCCCGCCGGGAAAATCGCCAGCATGCCTCCGTTGCGAAGCCATGCCATCGCCTGCTTGAGCGCTCGCCGGTTCCTCTCCGCGGATCCCGGCATGTGCAGCGGATCCACAAAAATGCAATGTTCCTCCAGTTCCGGCACCCCCTCGAGCAGGAAATTCGTCAGGAGCTTCACATCCGGACGCACGCGCCCCAACACCACAGCCAGCACCGCACCGTCGAGCATTCCATAGGGATGATTGGCCACCGCGACCACCGGACCCTTGCGCGGAATGCGTCCCACATCCGCGTCGTTCACCCGCAACTCGACATTCATCTCGCGCAGCAGATGTTCGAGCACGAAACCATCGGCCGAGTTCCGCACGCGCTCGTACAACTCATGGGCCTCTTCTAGCGGCAGAAATTTTTCAGCAAACCGCGGCAAACCCGCGAGCACCGGAGCATTCGCGAGCACACCTGCGTTGCGCAGACGCTCTTCGGGCGGCGACAAAATTGGCATGTTGGCATTGTTAGCGCGCCCACTTTGCACCAGGATTAAGGCAAAATGAAATGTTGGTGAATCGCCGCGACACGAAGCACGAAAGTAACTAAGCTCGCGAATAGCAGCGCTCCGGAGAGAAGGACCGGCATCCAGAAATGCTGCTTAGAAGGATTAGCGCGAGGCCTCCGTGTGCGTAACAGTCTGGTCTATGTTCGTTTTATTCTCTGTCATCCCGAGCGGAGGGAGGCGCGAGCCGAACGTAGTCGAGGGACCTTGCGTTTTTTTAGCACGCATTCAGACGCGGCGTAAGCGCGCGGTGCAACCCGCGCTTTAGGCGCCGTTAACTCGATCCGATAAGGCTATGTCTCCAGCCGGAACCGTGTCTCCGCCAGGTTATACATCCGCCGCCATAACAGACGGTTCACGGTCACCACACCCGCCGCCATCAGAATCGTCGCTGCCAGCAGCTCGTCAAAGCTCCCGCTGTCCGTCGCCTTGCTGATGATGGCTCCCAACCCAGTGGTCGTATACGTCTGTCCCTTGAAGTGGAAATATTCCGCCACGATGCTCGCATTCCACGCGCCGCCGGAAGCCGTGACCATCCCCGTCACCAGGTACGGAAAGATTCCCGGCAGGATCAGCTTCTTCCACCGTTCCCAGCCAACGATTCCGAACGTCGAGCAGCATTCCTTCAAATCCGTCGGGATCGCCATCGCGCCCGCGATCACGTTGAACAGGATGTACCACTGCGTCCCCAGCAGGAGCAGCACAATCGACCCCAGCCCCAGCCCGCCGCCTACCTGGATCAAAAGCAGCAACACGACCGGAAAAAGTGCCGTCGCCGGCACCGACGCCGCAATCTGGGCCAGCGGCTGCGCGATCCGCGCGAGCTTCGGATTGAAGCCGATCGCCACTCCCACAGGAATCGTCCATAGCGCGCCAATCACCAGCGCTGCAGTCACGCGCAAAAACGTCGCCACCAGCCCCTGCCCCAGTTCGCGCACTTCGGGCCGCTGCAGTCCAAACAGGATCACCGCCACTTTCGTCACAGCAAACGCAATCAATCCCAGCGCAACAATTCCAAGTGCGCGTGCCGCCCAAATCTTCCACGGGTCCGGCGGACCACTTCCCCCAGCCTCGTAATGCTTCCGCGAGAAGTACATCATCAGTCGCTCGCGCATCGGCCGCAGCGCCTTTTTCCGCAGCTTCGCCAATGCCCGCGAATGCTCGAACATCTCCAGCACCCACGATCGCGGCACATTCGTGCTCTCCACCTGCTCGACCTTAAACTTCTCCGCCCACGCGATCACCGGCCGCCACACGAACTGGTCGAGCAGCACGATCACCGCAATCATCGTGGCGACTCCCCACAGGATCGACTTCGTATCGCCCGCGCTTGCCGCGGTCTGCAGATACGATCCCAATCCCGGCAGCCGGAAGTCGCGCGCGCCCAGCACGAACATCTCGCACGCCATCAGGAAAAACCATCCGCCCGCCACCGACATCATCGAGTTCCAGACCAGACCGATCGCCGCGAACGGCAACTCCATCTCCGTGAACCGCTGCCACCAGTTGAAGCGGTAAATCTTCGCCGCCTCGCGCATCTCGCGCGGAATGCTCTTCAGCGACGCGTAAAAGCTGAACGCCATGTTCCAGACCTGGCCCGTGAAGATGAGGAGGATCGCTCCCATCTCCACACCCAACTGCCTGCCCGGAAACAGAGCCACCATCGCCAGCATCACGCCCGGAAGAAAGCTCAGCACCGGAATGGACTGCAGCACATCGAGCAACGGCACCATGAACTTCTCGGCCTTAGGGTTGTAGGCCGCGATGTATCCGTAAACGAGCGTGAAAATCAGGCTCAGGAAGTACGCCACCGAAATGCGCAGCAGCGAGTAGCCCGCATAGACGGGAAGCGTCCACGGGCTGCGGGAAATTTCTACTTCCGGCGTAAACGGCCCCAGCCATGCTCGCCCCACCACCAGCACGCCATAAAAAATGGCGAGCCCGGCTGCGAACATGATCAGGTCAGGGAGATGGGAGGTTTCAATCCGCGGCAACTGCGACCACAGCCGGTACGGCGAGAACGCGCCCAGGCCGGGCCGCTTCATTGTTTCGCCGTGGGCGCCGGCGCCTGCGCCTCCGCCATTGGCTCAGCCAGCACGAATCGCTCGGTCTCGGAGTCGTAATCGAAGATTTCGGCGTAGCGGCCCCAGTTCATCGCCGTATCGAACTGTCGCTCGACTTCATCCTGGCTGAAGTGTTCGTCCAGGATGTCATGAAAGAATTCCGCCGGGATCGTATGATCCGCCTTCGCCTTCAAAACGTTCTCAATCTGCTGCAGCACCATCACGTTCTTGATCACCGCCTCGCGGAAAATCACTTTCCGCGCCTGGATGTCCGCATCGGCAAATCGCACACCCTGCGGCGTGATGGCCACCTCGCCTTCATTCAGCGTTACCAACCCTAGGAGCACGCTCGCCTCCACGATGGGCAGCAGGTCCTCCACGTCCATCACCAGCTCTTCCGAGAGCTTGTAAAGATCTTCACGTCCGCCGCGATCGTGCAGCAACTCCAGCAGCCCGGCGATTCCTCCCACACGTGCATGCGGCAGCATCTGATATTTCTGCCGGACGCGCGCCGCCGGCGCCGGGGCCACCCGCAGCACGTGCTCCACCTCCGGCTGCGTCATCACCTTGTAGATGTAGTCGACAAGCTCTACAAACCGATCCTCTTTGCGATCGCGCCACTGCGGCAATCCCACTTCGAAATCCGAGCGGATGCGCGCCGGATTTTTCCCCAGCACGATAATCCGGTCCGCCAGCAGAACCGCCTCTTCGATGTTGTGCGTGACGATGAAAATCGCGCTCGTGGGCATCTTCTTGTTGATCCACAACTCCAGCAGCTCGTTGCGCAGGTTCTCCGCCGTCAGCACATCGAGCGCGGAAAACGGCTCGTCCATGAACAGGACCTCCGGTTCCACCACCAATGCCCGCGCGAATCCCACGCGCTGTTTCATCCCCCCGGAAAGTTCCTTCGGATACGCCGTCTCGAATCCATCCAGTCCGACCGTATCCAGCGTCTTCAGCGCCCGTTTCCGGCGTTCCACCGCGCCTACGCCACGTGCCTCGAGCGGCGCCTCCACGTTCTCCAGAACCGTCAGCCATGGAAACAATGCAAAGCTTTGAAACACGATCGCAACGTTCGGCGTCTGCGTGTTCAGAGGCTTGCCATGCCAGAACAGTTCTCCGGATGAAGGCTTCGAGAGTCCGCTCAGAATTCGGAGCAACGTCGACTTTCCGCACCCCGAAGGCCCGAGCAAGGCGATGATCTGTCCCGGCTCAATCGACAAATCGACGGGTGCTACCACCTGGATGCGCTTCCCGTCCGGCTGTGGGTAGAACTTCTCGATGGCGCGAGCCTGGATAATCGCTTCGCTCAAGAAAACAGACCCCGTCTCTCATATACATGATTCCGCACGCCGGAAGGAAGCTTCCCGACTCTTTCGTACCGGATATTAACAATTGGAAGAAATCAAACGTTAGGCAACGAAGTCTTCTGCGGGAGGGACGCTCAGCGCTTGCGGCAGACGATCCGAGACCTCCGCTAGCAGTGCCAGCTTCGCGGCGATCTCCTCGTTCAACAGTCCCGGCTTCAACCTCCAGCGCCAATTGCCACCCGGCTCGCTCGGCATATTCATTCGTGCTTCACTGCCTAGCCCAATCACATCCTGAAGCGGAATTACCGACAGCCCCGCAACCGAGGCTTGCGCCGCCCGGATGAAGGACCAGTGAATGCCGTCATCGGGACGTCCCAGGTAGGCTTCTACGCTCCGCTTTTCGTGCTCGGTCGCCCCAGTCGCCCACCAACCCACGGTCGTGTCGTTATCGTGGGTGCCCGTATACACGACAGTGCTCGGACTGTACTTCTGCGGCAGGTAAATGTGCGCGCCGGTGTCGCCAAAGCCAAACTGCAGCACCGCCATCCCCGGAATGTCGAGCCGCTGCCGCAAGGCATACACCTCGGGAGTGATGTACCCCAGATCCTCGGCAAAGAACGGCAGGCCGCCCAGTGCCTCCCGCACTTTGATGAACAGATCGTCTTTCGGGCCGTCCACCCACCGCCCGTTAATCGCGGTCGGCTCGCTGGCGGCAATCTCCCAGAACTGCTCGAATCCACGAAAATGATCGAGACGAATGTAGTCGTAATTCCGCGTCGCAGCGCGAAGCCGCTCCACCCACCACGAATATCCGCGCTCCTTCATCACGTCCCACCGATAGAGCGGATTCCCCCATCGCTGCCCGGTCGCGCTGAAGAAGTCCGGTGGAACACCAGAGACCACAATTGGACTCAGGTTTTCGCCCAGATGGAACAGTTCGGGATGGGTCCAGACATCGGCGCTATCGTAATTCACGAAGATGGCAAGGTCGCCGACCACTCGCACGCCCTTTTGAGCGCAATAATGTCGCAGCGCCTGCCACTGCTCTGCGAAGGCAAACTGCAGCACGCGACGCATCGTGAGGTCTTTGGCCAACGCCTTCCGCACTTTCTCCAAAGCAGCTGGATCACGATGCGCCAACTCCCGCGGCCATTCGTTCCAGTTCACAAGCTTGCGGTGCGCGCGCAGCGAGTCGAACAGGACGAAGTCGTCCAGCCACTCCGAATTCTGCTGGCAGAACCGCTCGTAACGCGTCCGTCCGTTCCCGCTCATGTTCCGCGCGAAGGTCGAGGCTGCTTCCGCCAGCAAGGGCATTTTGCGGCGGAACACACTCGCGTATTCCGCAGGGTCAACATCGGAAGGCAGGTCTGCGATCAGTGCGCGGTCGATCCAGCCCCGCTCCGCCAGCCGCTCGAGGCTGATCAGCAGCGGATTTCCCGCAAACGCCGAGGTAGAGGAATAGGGAGAATTGCCGAAGCCTAAAGGCCCCAGCGGCAGCACCTGCCAGAGACTTTGCTTCCCTGCTGCGAGAAAATCGACGAATTCGTACGCCGCGGGACCAAAATCCCCAATCCCTCCGCGCGCAGGCAACGACGTGGGATGCAGCAGGATGCCAGTGGCGCGCGGAAAGGACATGTGCACTAGTTACATCGATGAAGCTGGGATTCGATGGGGACCGTGGCTTTTAGAGTTGTATCCGCTCGGAATTCGCGAAGCCGGGATTAGAACCCTTCATCCGTTCCCCGGCCCTGGGTCAAAGACTTCATTTCTTGGTCGTTGATCTTGATCTTTCCGGCCTTCTCCATTTTTGCGCGAAGATTCGACAGGAAGAGCCCGAACAGGTCCTCCTGTTTCTGCCGCCGCAGCTCATCGCGGACCTGATCCTTCTGCGCGGCGAATTCCTGGTCCGTCGGTTCCTGTTTCTCGACAACCTGCAGGACCACGCCATTCGTTCCCGCCATGATCGGCCCGCTGATGTCTCCGGGCTTCAAGGTAAACGCAACCGACGCCTGCCCGGTCATGCTCCCGATATCCGGAACCTGGCCGTTGGGCAACACGAACTCACTCGTCTTCAGTGCAGCGCCCAACTCCTTGGCCGCTTTCTTCAGATCGTGCTCCGATTTCGCACGGTCCGAAAGTTCCTGGTTTTTCTGAGCCAAAAGCACGCTGGCGCGTTCGTTCTTGAATTGATCCTCCACCTTCTGCCGGATTTCTTCAAAGGTCGGCGTGGTCGGCGGCTGGATGCCCAGTAGCTGGAACACCACGGCTCCCTGCCCCAGCTGCGCCAGGTCCGGCGGCGCTTTGTCTTTCTCCGAGAACACCGCATCCATGAACTGTGGCGTCACGCCAATTCCCGGCAGCGCGTCGGTCTTGGTGACAAAACCCGTCGTGATCGGAGTCAGCCCCTTGGCAGCCGCCGCCTTTTCCAGTCCTTGGCTGCGCGCCTGCTCGAGCAGTGCATTGCCCGCGCTCTCAATCATCCGATTGACTTTGTTCTGTCGCACTAGCGGCTCAATCTCAGCCTTCACCTCGTCCAGTGTCTTCAAATGCGGCTCGTGCTTATCTTCCACGCGCATAATGTGGAAGCCGTACGAACTCTTCACCAGGTCGCTCAGCTGGCCCACCGGAAGCGAGAACGCCGCCTTTTCGAACTCCGGTACCGTGCGGCCCCGTCCGATCCAGCCCAGTTCCCCGCCTTGCTTCCCGCTTCCCGGATCCTCGGAATATTTCTTCGCCAGATCCTCGAACTTCGCCCCAGCTTTCAGCTGCTTCAGGATGTCTTCCGCCTTTTTCTGCGCTTCGGCAACGCCCTTCTCGTCGACCTTGCCATCCGGTCCGGGCGCCGGAGTCTTTATCAGGATGTGGCTGACCTTCACTTCCTCCGGAACGCGATATTGATCCTGGTGCTCGTTGTAGTACGTGCGGAGATCTTCCGGCGACACCTGCGCGTCGCTCATCAGCCGCGACTTGTCAAGCATCACGTATTCAATCTTGCGCTTTTCCGGAATCGTGTTGTTATACGACGCCCGGTTCCGCGTGTAATACGCTTTCAGCTCGTCATCGGTAGGATGCAATCCCTTCCGGATATCGTCTTGCGACAGCACCGCGTATTCGAACTTCACCTTCGTATTTCGCTTGGTGAATTCCTGCTTCACCTCCGCGGGAGACACCACGGCGCTGCCCGCCACGATCGTCACCAGCTTCTGCTGCAGGATGTCGTCTTTCACGCCCTGCTCGAACGTCGCCACCGTCAGGTTATTCTGCGTGAGAAGACTCTCGTAAGCTTCCTGGCCGATGAATTTGCCGCCCGGAAACAGCGCCGCCGAATACCGCCCGTGCTCCAGTTCATCGCGCACGTCCGCATCCGTGGCCTGCAATCCCATCCGCTCCGCCTCGGCAATCACTGCCTTCGCCGATACCAGGCTCTCGACCGCCCGGGGAATGAAAAGCGGCAACAGCTGTCCCATCATCTGCTGTGCCTGCGGCCCAAGTTGCTGCTGCGCCATGGCTCGCGCGCGCTCCTGCACCTGCAGGGTGGTGATGTCTTGTCCGGCCACCTTGGCGATTACGCCCCGTGCGGGCTGGCCCATCAGATCGGAACCGAGGCCGCCCGGAATTAGCGTGATGACCATGCCGCCGCAGATGATCAGCAGCAGCGAACTCAGGATGATCTTCTTCGTTGGCCCCGGGGTTTGCAGAAATCGAATCATTTTTTGGTTATCGCTCCAGATTTTTGGGGAGGAATTGTTGATTATAAACTACCGGCACCGCCATACCTCACCGCGGAAGGACGTACGACTCAAGAGCGGAACGGCCGCTCCCCGCCACGACGCCCGTCACCCCCTACCGGTCCCGCGAATTCGCCGAAAAACAGCTATTGAAACGAATCAATAAAACGTGTTATCAACTTTCCGACCGATTTTCCAAACAAAGCTCACGCTGCTGCTGCATGCTCTGAACGTCCTTCTTCATACCGCAAAGGGGCCCCTATCATGGTTCTGCGTAACCTCCTCCGGGCGGCTTTCGTCACGCTGGCTTCGCTCGCCCTTGCCCAGAACGCTTCCAACACTTCCCCGAAGATGGCCGACGCCAAGCTTCCACTCGCCGAAGACTGGACCCTCCAGTCCTCCAGCAAAATCGAGGCGGACGGCGAGACGATTTCTAAGCCCACTTTTGACCCCCGCAACTGGTACCACGTCACCGTCCCAACCACGGTCGTCGCCGCGCTGGTTAAAAACAAAGTCCTGCCCGACCCCTTCTTCGGGATGAATCTCCGCCAATTCCCGGGAGTCACTTATCCCATCGGCGCCAACTTCTCCAACCTCCCCATGGACCCCGACAGCCCCTATGCCGCCTCCTGGTGGTATCGCAAGACCTTCACCCTCCCCGCGTTCGACAAGGGCAAGGCCATCTGGCTGAACTTCCGCGGCATCAATTACCGCGCCAACGTTTGGGTCAACGGGAAGCAGATCGCCAAATCCGACGACGTCGCCGGCGCCTGGCGAACTTACGAATTCAACATCACCGACAATGCCAAACCGGGCGCCGAAAACGTTCTCGCTGTCCAGACCTTCGCGCCCACCGAGACCGACCTCGCCATCACCTTCGTCGATTGGAATCCCGCCCCACCCGACAAGAACATGGGCCTGTGGCGTGAGGTGTACGTCGCCACCAGTGGCCCCGTCGCCCTGCGCTATCCCGCGGTCTTCTCGCACGTCGAAACCGACGGCAATGCCAAACTCACCGTCACCGCGCAACTCAAAAACGCCACCAGCCAGCCCGTCAAAGGCACCCTGAAGGGCGCGATCGAGAACGTTGCGTTCTCCCAGGACGTCGAACTTGCCCCGAACGAATCCAAAGACGTCGCCTTCGAGCCTGAGCAGTTCTCGCAACTCAATTTCACCAAGCCACGCCTGTGGTGGCCCGCGCAGATAGGCAAGCCCGAACTCTACCCGCTCGCGATGGAATTCGACGTCAACGGCAAAGTATCGGATCGCGACGAAATTCACTTCGGCATTCGCGAGGTCACCTCCGAAGTCGACGCTAACAAGAGCCGCGTCTTCTCGATCAACGGCAAGAAGATCCTTATCCGCGGCGGCGGCTGGTCGCCCGACATGATGCTGCGCGAGAACTCCCAACGCCTTCACGACGAATTCCGCTACGTCAAGGACATGGGCCTCAACACCATCCGCCTCGAAGGCAAACTCGAAACCGAAGAGTTCTTCAGTCTCGCCGACCGTGAAGGCATCCTGATCATGGCCGGATGGTGTTGCTGCGACCACTGGGAGCACTGGGGCAAGTGGAAGCCGCAGGACTTCGACATCGCCAAAGCTTCCCTGGAAAGCCAGCTGTACCGCCTACGCAGCCATCCCAGCCTCGTGATGTGGCTCAACGGCAGCGACGGCCCACCACCGCCCGACGTCGAACAGTCTTACCTCGACGTCGAGAAGCGTCTGCGATTTCCCGACCCGACCGTCTCCTCCGCCTCAGGCGCCCCCACCACGATCACCGGCGAAAGCGGCGTGAAGATGAGCGGCCCCTACGAATACATCGCCCCCTCTTACTGGACCGAAGACGCCCTCGGCAGCGCGAACAAGTGCAAGCTTGGCCAGTGTGGCGGCGCTCACGGCTTCAACACCGAAACCAGCCCAGGCCCCGCTGTTCCCCCCATCGAAAGCATCCGCGCCATGCTTCCCAAAGATCACCAGTGGCCGATCGACGACTGGTGGAACTTCCACGCCGGTGGCGGCGAGTTCAAAGATATCCACGTCTACACCGACGCGCTCACCGCGCGCTACGGCAATGCCGACACGCTCGAGGACTATACCCTCAAAGCGCAACTCATGAACTACGAGGGCATCCGCGCCATGTTCGAGGCCTACAGCCGCAACAAGTACACCTCTACCGGCGTCATCCAATGGATGCTTAACAACGCCTGGCCCTCGATGATCTGGCATCTCTATGACTGGTACCTGCGCCCCGCGGGTGGCTACTTCGGCGCCAAGCGTGCGATGGAAGCCCTGCATCCCATCTACGGTTACGACGACCGCTCCATCTGGATCGTCAGCAGTCAGTACACCGATGCCAAGGGACTCAAGCTCACCACCAAGGTCTACAACCTCGACATGACGGAGAAGTTTTCGCAAGAGTCTTCCCTCGACGCGGCCGCCGACAGCACCCAGAAAATCCTGACTCTCCCCGCGTTGCCCGACGCGAGCCCCGTTTACTTCCTCGTCCTGCGGCTTGAAGACGCCAACGGCCAGCGCGTTGGCTCAAACTTCTACTGGCTCTCTACCAGGCAGGAATCGCTCGACTGGGAAAAATCCAACTGGTACATGACGCCCACCGCCTCCTTCGCCGACTACACCTCGCTCTCCCAGTTGCCGAAGGTCAACCTGAAGTTCACGACCCACTCCCAGCCGAAGGGCGACGACACCGTCACCCACGTCACCGTCGAAAATCCCAGCAAATCTCTCGCCTTCTTCGTTCGTCTCAAATTGAGCAAAAGCTCTGGTGGGGACGAAATCCTCCCCGTTCTCTGGCAGGACAACTACATTTCCCTCCTGCCCGGTGAGAAACGCGAACTTACTGCCACCTATCGCACAGCCGCTCTGGGCGCGGCGAAACCGCATGTCGAGGTCAGCGGATGGAATGTGCAATGACTTTTCCCGGCGACGACCTTATTCTTGATCGCGAGTCCCGCATGATGCATGTCCTGTGGGAACGACCCGTCTCCGCGCAGAAATTTCTTGCCGTCGGCATCGCGCCTCTGCTAATGTGTCGCGACTTTCAAGTTCGGTCACGTCAGTCGTCATCCTGCTCCGTCAGGAGCAGTTCTCCCCCAAGTCCCCATCATCAGGCGATGATGGGGTTTTTTGTTAGCCTCGGCAGTTAAGGATCAGGATGGCCACGAACCCACCCACCACTACCGCCAGCGCCCCGCGCCTTCGTCGCACGCTCACGCTCTGGGACCTCATTCTTTACGGCGTCATCGTGATTCAACCCGTGGCGCCCATGTCGGTCTTCGGCGTCCTCAGCGACCGTGGTCAGGGCCACGTCGTTACTGCCATTCTCATCGCCATGGTCGCGATGCTCTTCACCGCGATCAGCTACGGCCGCATGGCGCGCGCATACCCCAGCGCCGGTTCCGCGTTTACCTACGTCGCGCAGGAAGTCAACCCGGCCATGGGCTTCGTCACCGGCTGGAGCATGGTCATGGACTACATGCTCAACCCGCTCATCTGTACCGTGTGGTGCGCGGGCCAGGCACACCAGTTCGCACCCGGCGTTCCCGCCTGGATTTGGAAAATCTTCTTCGTCATCGTATTCACCGCGCTCAATATTCGTGGCATCAAGACCTCGGCACGCATCAACACCGGCATGGCCATCGCGATGGGGATGGTCGTCGTCGCCATCATCGTCGCCGCCGCGCGCTACATTTTCGGCGCTCCTCATGACGCGGCTTACTACGCGCGCCCCTTCTACGATCCCCAGACGTTCTCCTTTGCCGGCCTCTTCGGCTGCACCTCGATCGCGGTGCTCACCTACATTGGTTTTGACGGCATCTCCACGCTCTCCGAGGAAGCCGATAATCCCCGCCGCAACATCCTGCTCGCCACGGTTCTGACCTGCCTCGTCATCGGCATCCTGTCTGCGGTCGAGGTATATGTCGCGCAACTGATCTGGCCCGCATCCGAGCACTTCCCCGACGTCAACACTGCCTACTCCTTCGTGGCCCGCCGCGCGTGGAAGCCGCTCTTTCCGATCGTCGGCTTCACGCTGCTCCTCGCCAACTTCGGTTCTGGCCTCGGAGCTCAGATCGGTGCCGCCCGTCTGCTCTACGGCATGGGACGCAGCAATGCCCTGCCTCGCTCCTTCTTCGGAGCCGTCGACGAAAAGCACCGCGTCCCGCGCAACAACGTCTTCCTCGTCGGCGCGGTCGCATTGGTCGGTGCCTTTGTGCTCGAACTCATTGCCGGATACAAAACCTACTCGCTCGGCACCGCCGGCCTCTCATGGGCGACTTTCGTCAACATCATGAATGGAGGAGAAGCCTACGGACTCGGCGCCGAGATGCTCAACTTCGGCGCGCTCATCGCCTTCATGGGCGTCAACGTCGCCGCCTTCTTGCGTTACTACGTCCGCAATTCCGAAAAGAAACTCTGGAACCTGATTCCACCGGTCCTCGGCTTCCTGATCTGTCTCCTGCTCTGGCTCAACCTCAGCCGCCCGGCCAAAATCGCAGGCGCCGTCTGGATGGCTGCCGGCATCATCTTCGGCGCAATCAAAACTCGCGGCTTCAGCGGCGACCTCGTCAACTTCGAACTGCCGCCCGAGGAAGCCTAGCTGTCTTTTTTCGACGATGAACTTCGACCCATCTGCGCGGTATGTGTTGCTGCCTCAGGCCATCATTCATTGTCATCCTGAGTGGAGTGAGGCGGCAGCCGAACGCAGCGAAGGACCTGCTGTTTCTTTGAGTCCTTCGCAGTACTTCTTTGCGTCCTTTGCGGTTAGAAGCTTTTCTCTGCGCTCTCCGCGACCTTTCTCTGCGTCCTCTGCGCTTAAAAGCTTTTTTTCGGTACTCGGTACTCTGATTCTTAGGAGCTCATCATGCGACCCTTCCTGCCCGCCCTCATCCTTTTCGCAGCCACTGCTTCGTTCGCCCAGGCTCCAGTCAAATCCGTGCAGGAGCGCCTCGGCTATCCCGCGAACGCGCGCCTTCTCATCATTCACGCCGACGACTTCGGCATGAACCACTCCGTCAACCGCGCCACGTCCGAAGCGCTGCTCAACCACTGGATCACTTCCGCGAGCATCCTCGTCCCCTGCCCGTGGTTCCTTGAAGCCGCCGACTTCGCCAAAGCGCATCCCGATCTCGACCTCGGCATTCACCAGGCACTCAACAGTGAGTGGACCACCTTCCGCTGGGGTCCCGTCACTTCAAAAGATCAGGTCCCCACCCTGCTCGACGATCAGGGCTACCTCCCGCTCGACACTCCCGTCGTCGGTAAGACTGCGAATCCCGCGCAGGTCGAAACCGAATTGCGCGCCCAGGTCGATCGCGCCCAAAAGTTCGGCGTGCACATCACGCACCTCGACACTCACATGGCTGCGCTGTTCAGTTCGCCCGATCTCTACAAGGTCTATCTCAAGATGGGCCACAGCTATCACCTCCCGATCCTCGAAGAATGGGAAGGCACGCACGGCCCCCTCGGCATCAAGCCTCCGCAGGACGAGATGCTCGTGCAGAAGGTAATCTCCATCGACCCCGGGATCTCGGCCGCCGACTGGGTTGGCTGGTACGAGAAGCAGCTCGCCCCCCTTGCCCCCGGCGTTTACGAGATGATCATCCACCTCGCCTACGACGACGACGAGATGCGCGGCGCCACCTTCGATCACCAGGACTGGGGCTCCGCCTGGCGCCAGCACGACTTCGACATGGTCAAAGGCGCCGAGTTCCAGAAATTCCTCAAAGATCAGGGATTCATTCTCGTCGGCTGGAAGGACCTTGCCAAAGCTCTGCCCGCCAATTACGGCCAATAATCAGGCGTGGTGTAGCCCCGGCATCTCGGCGTGGCGCTGGCCCTCGGCGTAGCGCCGGCGTTTCGCCGGCTGTCCTGAGGGCGTCTCGCCCTCATTAAACGCGGTGGAGGGACGGGCGTCCCCGCCCGTAATCGTCCGGACCTATTCACAACAACTTCCTTCGGGCTGTCATACAGCGTGAGCGTAGGAACAACTGATCAGCTCTTTACCAGTCGGTTTAGCGACGCCAGATACTAGCCCCGCACGTAAGTGCGGGGAAAGCGCGAGAAGTGAAACGCGAGTCCGCTTTAGCGGACGCCAGTCTGGATCTTGCCGGCAGATAACATTTTTAAGTTGTCATGGTGAGCGAAGCGAAGAACCCACTTTTGGTTTTGCAATCGATTTTGCGTCGCCTGATGTTTTATAAATTTGCCGAAGCATCGCTACGGATCAACCACCACTCACCTCCCATTCTTCGTCTCTCGATACAATGACTCATATTCCCTAAGGAGACCCGCATTCATGCAGCGTGCTTTCGGACTCACCATTCGCCAGACCCTCGAAGACATTTGCCATCCATCCTCGCTGGCCTTGATCGTCTACGACATGCAGATCGGTATCGTGCGCCAGATTGCCAACGGGCCCGAGATCACCGCGAACGTCGTTCGCGTTCTCGACGCCGCGCGCAGCACCGGCATCCGCGTCTTCTTCACCCGGCACATGTCTTTGCCGAAGGAACTGATGGGCGCGTTCCAGTTCCGTACGGCCATGGCCTGGCAGCGCGTGCAGTCGCCGGACGAAGTGAAGCCTTGGTTCACGCGAGACGCTCCCGGATTCCAACTCGCGCCCGAGATGGCTCCGCGCCCCAGCGAAGCGATCCTCGACAAGATCACCATGTCCGCGTTCGAAGGCACGCCCCTGAACATCGCGCTGCGCGATTGCGGCATCGGCGCCTTCGCGATCGTGGGCATCGCCATGGAAATCGGCATCGAACCGACGGCGCGCCACGGTGCCGACCTCGGCTACATTCCCGTCGTCGTCAAAGATGCCTGCGGTTACGGCCACCGCGACGCCGCTGAGCGCTCGTTCGCCGGCCTGGAATTTGCCGGTGACGCTTTGCTCACGACGATCGACTCGTTCTGCACGCAACTTGCAAAGAAAGCGGCATAGAAGAAGTACCGTGTGCCTCGTTGTCCTTGTGGTGATTTTTTCGGGGGGTGTTTTCTTAGCGCCCTTGGCGGCTCTTCTTCGCGTCCTTTGCGGCCTTTCTTTGCGTTCTTTGCGGTTAAAAGCTTTTTTCGTGACTCAGGACTCGGTATTCCCGCCTAACTCGCCCTCCGCACGTTCTTCAACCGCTTCGCAGCCTCATCCAGCGTCGCATCCTTCTTGCAGAACGCGAAACGTACCTGCTTCGCTCCATCCCTGGGATCCCGATAGAAACTCGACCCCGGCACCGCCGCCACTCCCACTTCGCTTACCAGGTACTTCGTGAACGTCACGTCATCGGAAAATCCGAACTCGCCGATGTCCGTCATCACGTAGTACGCGCCCCGGGGACGAAAGCATCGAAACCCCGCTTCCTCCAGCGCCGGAATCAACCGGTCCCGCCGCTTCCGGTATCCCTCCGCGAGATCCGTGTAGTAACTCGCCGGCATGCTCAACGCCTTCGCTCCCGCCTCTTGCAGCGGCGCCGGCGCCCCGACAGTCAGAAAGTCGTGCACCTTGCGGATCGCATCCGTGATCTTCGGCGGCGCAACCGTCCATCCCACGCGCCATCCCGTCACGGCGTAGGTCTTCGACATGCCGTTGATCGTGATCGTCCGCGCCTCCATGCCGGGGAGCGATGCCATCGCCACGTGTTTCGCGCCGTCGTACAGAATGTGTTCATAAATTTCATCCGTAATCGCGAGCACATCGAACTCCGTGCACAAGTCCCGGATCAACTCCAGTTCCCCGCGCGTGAAGACCTTGCCCGTCGGATTGTTCGGCGTGTTCACGATGATCGCCTTCGTGTGACGGTGAAACCCCGCGCGCAGTTCTTTTTCATCGAACGTCCATTCGCCGCTCCCATCGCTCGGCGGACGCAGCTTCACGAATCGCGGCTTCGCGCCGCTTAGAATCGAATCAGGACCGTAGTTCTCGTAATACGGTTCGAAGACAATGACTTCGTCGCCCGCATTGCAGACCGCCAGAAGCGTCGAAATCATCGCCTCTGTCGATCCGCAACACACCGTCACCTGCCTCTCTGGATCGACTTTTACGCCGTGCCACGCTTCCATCTGCCCAGCGATCGCGTTGCGCAAGCTCTTCGCGCCCCACGTGATCGCGTATTGATTCACGTCAGCCGCCACCGCGTCCTGTGCGGCTTTTTTGATCTCCGCCGGAGCCGGAAAGTCGGGGAAACCCTGCGCCAGGTTGACGGCGTTGTGCAGCATCGCCTGTCGCGTCATCTCCCGGATCACCGACTCGGTAAAGTGCGCAACTCGATCGCTCAAAAAATGTTTTTCGTGGATGACCGTTTCAGACATGCGGCCAGACTAGCACAGGGAGACCGGAGCAATGAACGCGGGGGAGATTGCTGAAACCGTAGGGTTGCGCCCGAGCGCGCTTGCCCAGAGCCGAGAGCCCAGAGCCGAAAGCCTGCCTCACTTTTTGAACACTTTCCGCTTCACATCCGGCCAGAACTCGGCGAAGGCGTCGCTAGTCATCCGACCCAGCACGCCCCACACGCAGCGCACCACGGCATCGCTCGTGTTCGCCTCGCTGTCCGCGCGCCACGTGTTCGACAAAAAGTTATTTCCCACGTTCCCCATGTACCGCGCGTACGCCGGACGCCATCTCCCCGACCGGTCCGGCGCCAGAAACGTCGTCTTCACCACGTACTTCACGCGTTGCCCGAAACCATGCTCGGGTGAGCGAAAATACCGTGGATCTTCGCCCCAGATCGATCCCAACCCCGCCTCGATCAGGTTCCCCGTCGACACACCGGTTAACCGCATCCCATTGCGCTTGCCGAAGCCGTCCCAATGCGTCCCGTATTCTGACGGCACATCGCGCAACGTGCCCCACGCCGAACTGATCGGTCCAACGATGAACAGCCGCGACGGACTCACCGTGGAACTCACAAACCAGCGCATGCGATCCGATGCCGTCGCAGGCCGGTACTCTGTCACCGGTTCGGTGTGCATGATCGCGAACGCTCGTTCGAACGGGCTCGAGTCGGGAGTATTCGCATTTTGTCCGAAGGCTGGTGAGACAAGCAGACAGAAAAGCACAACCCACTTCATGCAGACTCCGAGAATCGCGATGCGGAGCGGAGAGATGGCGCGTGCGGAAAAAAATTGATTGCTTCCGACTATATCTCCCTTCGTCGCAATCCCCAAGTCAAAGATTTTGTTCATTGAATTCCTTGAAGGCGTCCTGAGCCCGTCGATGCGATGCCTTTCTCGCTCGTGTGCAAGCGTCACTTAGCTGTAACAATCCAGCATCCGACTAGTGTGGCTGCCAAAAACCCATCCAAATAGAAACGCGGCCCCTGGTTAGGGCCGCGTCACTTAATTTCTCACTCTATACTCTCAGTATAGCATTCCGAAAACAGTAAATGAGACACATTTGCTCGGATTATTTCTCGTTTCTCTCCATCGGCTTAGGGCCAAAAACGTTCTTTCCCCCTCTTGACAGTTTTGTCGCTCGAGTTCATGTGAAGAGGAGTGCTCAAATACTCGGCTACCTCTGACCCCTGTGATGGAGAGACGGACGCCCTCGCGTCCATCGAGCGCGGACGCTCCACATTCCCTCGACGAAGCAGCGCTCTACGTCGCCGGGCACGGCATGAACGACGACCAGTCAATGCCGCGCTGAAATTCATCATCCGGCTGAAAGACATGTTTGAACGTGAACGCGAATTGCGTTGGGCCGTGCGCATCGAGATGCGCAATCCGTTTTACCGCCTCATCGACGCCCGGCAAGTGTCCCACTGGCACCCACCAGAGCGCGAGATAGGTGCTCTTGAATTTCTCGAACCACTCTTCCCGATGGCGCAGATACTCTGCGTGCGCCGTGCGATAAACGTAATGCTTCAGCGTTTCCACCGACTCCCACACCGACATGTTGATCAGGATTGAATCGTCGTCGTCATACGGACGTAGATAGGTCGCATTGCCCGCGGGCGTTTGCAGCCGCCACACGAATCCGGGACTGCGCTCGGCAAGTACATTGATCTCATCCAGCTTCGTCATGAATCCCGCCATGCGCGGATCGTCTGTCGGATACCGCACGCGGCCTATGTTGACTTGCGCGATATGGTAAGCAGGCATGTTCGTCTCCCCGCCAATGAATTGCCGCCGATACTAGCATGCGACTCGCGCGTTCTAATCCGTCGACTGCGTTAGCGACAAATTGTTTACATCACAAAACAATCCACACCCGGTATGTTCGTATTCATTTGTCTTCGGTCAGGCAATCGACTGAGGGACCGTCCCCTACGTCAAAGTACCCCATAGGTCGTGGAATACCTCCTAAGGCCAGAACCGGAGCGGGTTTGCGGCCAACCCTTGTTCCTCCGCGTCAGTCCTAGCTGTCAGACAAATGGCAAGAGTTCTTGATCAATCATTGCCGACTGGAGGTCGATGATGAAAAACATTCTTCAAGTCCTGGCAGTTCTTCTCGCCATCGGAATCGTGCCGGCGCTGGGACAGCAACAGTATCCATATCCGGACCGCGACCGCGATTCTGGTTATGCACAGCAGACGCTCTCGCCCGACGATCAGCGAGAATTCAACAAGGAGTACGCGAAGTGGCAGGAGTCGAACCAGCGAAACGACCGCGACGATATCGATAAGCACGCCCGCAAGATGGAAGACATGATGGCGCGCTATCGCATTCCTCCCGACACGCCGTTCGACACGATCGCAACGTCTGGCGGATACGACCGGCACTACGATGCCCGCCAGTATCAGGGACGATTCTCGCCAGACGACCAGAAGAAGTTCGATAAGTCCTACGAACACTGGATGAAGCATCGAAACGGGCACGATCGTGACGATGCTGCCCGGGACGAAAATCACATGCAGGAGATTATGGCGCGATACAGAATTCCGCGCGATGTCCCTTACGATCAGCTGGCATCGGGTGGCCGAGGCTACGAGCGGTAAGAAACGATTCGCATGAAACTCATACGCCAGCAGTTAGTTGCCTTCGCATGACCTAAGCACTGGCATGGAGCCTGAGCAAGTTGGGAGAAGTTCGCGACAACGTGGTCAGGCTGAGGAGAGCGGAGATGCTGAGGCGGGATTACTTCCTCAGCATCCCACCCATCCCTTCAAGGGACTTGATGATCGCGTTCGACCACTGCACAACTTCGTCTTCTCGCAACGTGCGCTCGTTGGATTGGAAGAACACGCGCAAGAGAATCGAATACTTCCCCGCCGGAACGTTCCCTCCACGGAAGATTTCTGCCGGCGTGAAACTCCGCAACTCGTTCAATCGCAATGCTTCGACGGCGCGTTCGATCTGTTCAAACGACACGCCGTCGGGGAATACGAACGAAAAATCGCGCTCGACCGCGGGATAGCGTGGCAAAGGCTCGTAACTCGGTTTGCGAAGTTCGTGCTCGTAGAGTCGATCAAGATAAAGCTCCGCAAGAAACACATCCTGACGAAGTTTCCGTGCGGCCGCGACATCGGGGTGAAGCTGGCCGAACTGCGCCACCACGTTTCCGTCCATCACGGCGCGCGCCGAACGTCCGGGATGGTAATAGTCGGATGTTTGCGCATCGTAGTGGAGCGCTGTTGACGAGAATGTTGATAGCAAATCCTCAACGTCGCCCTTGAGGTCGAAGAACGTGAGTGGGCGCATTTCCGATGGACGGTTCACGTTCCGCGGCAATGCGCGGCCGGTAGCGCCCAGGCACAAGCGCTTCGGCTCCAGGGACTTCCCGTTCTCTGCCTCGTAGACGTGTCCGGCTTCGAACAGGCGTACGTCGTCGGTTCCGCGATTCAAGTTGTAGGCGAGCATGTTGAGCATGCTGGGCGCGAGCGTCGTACGCATTACTGATGCTTCTTCGCTCAGCGGATTCGCGAGAGTAAGCGTTCCTGCGGACGAGAAACGTTTTGCGTCTTCGCTCGAAATGAAGGTCAGCGAGACTGCTTCGTCGTAGCCCAATCCGAGCAAGGAGTTGCGGAGCTTTGCGTCTTTCGCGTCGTCGGGTGGATCGATGACCGCCCCCGTGAATGCCGGCAAGGTATTAGCAAAGTTGTCATAGCCGTGGAGGCGCGCGATTTCCTCGATGACGTCGATCTCGCGTTCGACGTCGAGCCGCCACGAAGGGATCGTGACTTCAAATTCCTCGGCACCTTCTCGTTCAGCGGCAAACTCGAAGCCAAGTCCGGAGAGAATGCGAAGAATCTCTTGCGCTGTCAGTGTTTTGCCGAGAATCCGGTGAACTTCGGAGAGGTTCAAAACGATGGAAGCCTGATCGCGGCGGCCAACGACGACATCCATCACCTCGCCGTTGAGTACGCCGCCCCCTGAATTCAGGATGAGTTCAGCAACGCGATTGGTCGAGACGATGGTCGATTCGAAGTCGGCGCCGCGCTCAAAACGATGAGATGCATCGGTATGCAACCCGTGGCGCTTCGAGACCTTACGGATGGTCGCGGGGTCCCACCAGGCTGATTCAATCAGGATGTTTTTCGTTTTGTCGGTGATCATGGTGTCGAATCCTCCCATGACTCCGGCAAGGCCGACTGGCTTCTTTGCGTCGGCGACCACGAGATCTTCGGTGGTGAGTTTGCGCTCCACGCCGTCGAGTGTCTTGAGCGTTTCGCCGGGACGCGCAAAGCGCACAACGATGCGGCTGCCTTCCAGCAGATCAAGATCGTAGACGTGTGTGGGCTTGCCGCTCTCCCAGAGCACGTAGTTGGTGGCGTCGACTGCATTGTTGATCGGGCGCTGATCGAGCAGCGACAGGCGATGCGCGATCTTTTCCGGAGAGGGCCTGATCGTGACGTTGCGGATGGCGCGCGCGGTGAAGCGCGGACAGTAGCGGCTGTCCTCGATGGTGATGGTGATTCCCGAGACTCCGCTGGCCTGCGGAAGTTGTGGCGCAATGGGCTTGAGCGGAACGTTATAAAACGCCGAGGCCTCGCGGGCAACGCCGTAGTGATTCATCGCGTCGGGGCGATTGGTACCGATCTCCATTTCGAACACGGTGTCGTCACCGGCGCCGGAGATGCCTTCGACCGCGATTCCGATCGAAGTGAGATCGTTCGCAAGAGTGTTGTTGTCGACCTTAAGGTCAACGAAGTCGCGGATCCAGATGGGGATAAGTTTCATAAAAGCAGCTGACGACTTTTGCTCTCGGGCTCTAGGCTCTCGGCTCTGGGCTCTCGGCTCTGGGCTCGCGGTTCTCGACTTCCGTCTGCGGGTTGATGACTTATCCGAATTGTTGCAAGAACCGCACGTCGCCCAGGAAGAACAGCTGAATGTCGTCGACGCCGTACTTCAGGAGCGCGATGCGGTCGGCGCCCATGCCGAAGGCGAAGCCGGACACCTTCTTCGGATCGTAGCCGTTGTGCTTCACGAACTCGAAGACATTGGGATCGACCATGCCGCAGCCGAGAATCTCGATCCAGCCCGTAGTCTTGCAGGGGCGGCACGGCTCGCTGCCGCGCTTGCCACTGCCGCCGCAGATGAAGCACGTCACCATCATCTCGGCACTCGGTTCGGTGAAGGGGAAGAACGACGGCCGGAACTGCGTCTTCACGCGGGAGCCGAACAGCGCTTTCATGGCGTGATCGAGCGTGCCTTTCAAATCGCCGAACGTGATGTTGGTGTCGACGGCCAGGCCCTCGATCTGGTGAAACATCGGGGAGTGGCTCGCGTCGGGCGGATCGTTGCGATAGACCTTGCCCGGAATGACGATGCGCAGCGGAGGCTTCAGCCGCTCCATGGTGCGGATCTGGACGGGCGAGGTGTGCGTGCGCAGCAGCAAGCGCTCGCGTTGGGTCTTTTTGTCCTGATCGGCGAGGAAGAGCGTGTCCTGCATGTCGCGTGCCGGATGATTGGGCGGGAAGTTAAGGGCCTCGAAATTGTAGTAATCGGTCTCGACCTCAGGACCTTCGGAGACCGAGTAGCCGAGATTGCGAAAGACGTGCACGATTTCGTTCATCGTGCGGATAACGGGATGTTCGGCGCCGATGGGGCGGCGAACGCCGGGAAGAGTGATGTCGACGCATTCGGCGACGAGTCTGTGTTGAAGGACATCAGCTAGTACGGCCCCACCAGCATTTCGTCCAGTAGCCCCCGCATAGGCAGCATGCGTTGCAAGCGCTTCGATCGCGTCGATTACTTCCTTGACGACGGCCTCAATTTGCGTCCGACACTCGTTGACACGTTGCCCGACGTCACGTTTTGCATTTGGTGGCGAGGCCTTCAGCCATTGATCGTTGATCTGTGTCAGAATTCCGTTCTTGCGCGCGAGCCAGCGATCACGAAAGCCCTTTGCATCCATGGACACTCTTGCAGCTTGCGCCTCGTTGCGTAGCGCATCCAGGAGATTTCCCACCGCCGCGTCGAGCGCGGGAGTCGAGTAGTCCGTGAGTTTGGGAACGATATACATGCTCTCGGTTTTTGGCATGCTGGCTCTGCTATTCCTGATCGGCGACGGAATTCCGGCCGTCGCTACGGGACTTGATTCATTTCTGCTGCGATTCCCAGCGCTGAAGCGCTGGGCTAAAATCGTTTCGCCCCTGCGGGGCGGGCATTGAGGAGAAACTGTCCTGGTTGCATCGCGACCGAGCCCGTGACAAACACAGGGTCCCTCGACTACGTTCGGCTACAGCCTCACTCCGCTCGGGATGACACTGTCATTAGTAAGACACTGCCATAAGTGACGATGCACGGAGACGAAGGCTACCGACTCCGTCTCCATTTTTCATCTCATTGAGCTAAGGGCTAACGGCTAAATGCCATGTGCTGGGTTGCTACGCTGCCCCGCCGAGAACGCCCTTCGCCTGCTCGGCGAGGCTTTTAAACGCGCCCGGATCCTTGACGGCCAGGTCGGCGAGAATCTTGCGATCGAGTTCGACGCCGGCTTTTTTCAGTCCGCTGATGAAGCGCGAGTAGCTGAGGCCGTTCTCTTTCGCGGCCGCGCCGATGCGAACGATCCACAGTGAGCGATATTGACGCTTCTTCTGCTTGCGTCCGGAGTAAGCGAACTTCAAGCCGCGTTCGACGGCTTCCTTGGCGGAGCGATACAGCTTTGATTTTGTGAGGAAATAACCGCTGGCGCGGTCTAAGATTTTTTTCCGCTTGGCGCGGCGCTTGGTTCCACGTTTTACGCGAGGCATTGCTTTCTCCTTTTTGACTTTCGAAACATATGCGGCTGGAGGTAAGGAAGCGTCGGCAGGGTCCTGCGACGCTCGACCTCTTCACACGCCCAGGCGCGATGGATTGCGCCCGTTCTGTACATCGTGGTGGACGCGGGTGCCGTCCCTAACGGGACTCGTTCTCGATTCCACCTTCCACCCCGCACGTGCGGGGCTAATCTCTGTCGTCGCTACGCGACTGAATTCACTGGTCGCTGCACGACTGAATTCACTAGTCGCTCCCCGACTGAATTCACTAGTCGCTGCGCGGCTGAAATTCACGGGGTCGTGCGCGACTGGTATTGAGTGCGACGTTCGACCTCTTCACACGCCTGGGCGCGATTTGCTGCGCCCACTCGCGACCGTTCACCTCAGAGACTAAAGTCTCACGGCTCGGCACGCATTCGGCACGGATTCAAGCCGTTCCCTTCCCGATTCAATTCTATGACAACAGTTTACGACGGGCCGAGGGAACACAGCGGACACGAATGTCCGCCCCTCGGGTTATTCGTACGGGATCATCCGAAGAACTTTGGGTGTATCCGCTTTGCTTACCAGAACAGCCTTGGCCAGCTTGTCTTTGCGCTTCTGACCTTTCGAGGTCAGGATATGGCGCAGGTGCGAATGGTGACGCTTTACTTTTCCGGTTGCGGTTTTCTTGAAGCGCTTGGCGGCGCCCTTGTGAGTTTTCAGTTTCGGCATAAGAGCAGTTCTCAATTCTCGGTTGTCAGTTCTCAGTTGGCTGATAGCCATTGGCACTCAGCAATCAGCAGTCAGCACTCAGCCATAGGACAAAAATACACGGCGTAAAAATTCCGTGGGGCTGAATGCTAAGTGCCGAGTGCTGACGGCTGTCTTCAGGCCTGCTTGGCTTGTGGCGCGGCAGGCGGCGGAGCGGCAGGTCGAGGCTTCTCTTTCTTGCCGCCGCCTTCATCCTTCTTCGGGGCCAGGATGGCGTGCAGCGTATTGCCTTCCTGACGCGGCCGAAATTCCACGATGCTCTTGTCCTCGACGTCCTTGATCAGGCGCTCGAGGATCTGTCGCCCCAAGTTCGTGCGCGTCATTTCGCGGCCGCGGAAGAAGATGGTGGCTTTGACCTTGTCTCCTTCGCCGAGAAAGCGCAGCACGTGATTCTTTTTCGTTTCGTAATCGTGGTCGTCCACATTGATGCGGAACTTGACCTCTTTGACCACGATCACTTTCTGATGCTTTTTGGCCTCGCGGTCGCGCTTTTCCTGCTGGTACAGGAATTTCCCGTAATCCATGATGCGGCACACAGGGGGTTGCGCGGTGGGCGAAATCTCGACCAGATCCAGGTTCTTTTCGCGGGCCATCTTGAGCGCTTCGAATGGGGGGATGATGCCAATCTGGTTGCCCTCGTCATCGATCACGCGAATTTCGCGTGCGCGGATGCGCTCGTTGGTGCGAATAAAGCGTTTATCGATACAGTCCTCCGTACACTTCCGGCAGAAAGTGGAGTGAAAATTATAGCAGGAGCAGGTCTTAGGTGTCAGGTGTTAGGTCTTAGGATGGCGGGTCTTGGCGTAGTTGGCGGAGAAAACGGACTCTGGGGGTCCAAAAATAACCAATCGTTCTATGGACCCAAGACCTAAATATCTGACACGTACCGACCTGCAATCAGGGCCGTATGATGGGATCGGAGTGAAATCATGTTTACATCAAAGGTAATCGGCGTTGTAAGCAGTCCTTATACGAGCACGAGCGAGATTCCGAAGGGGCCGGGAGCGAAGCACGACGCGGAGGGCGTACTGCGGATTGCGCCTGAGTTTGCTGCGGGATTGCAGGATGTAGAGGGCTTTTCCCATTTGTTCGTGTTGTGGGAGTTCGATAAGTCGGAAGGTTTTGAGTTGGTGGGACGGCCTCCGGTGGACGACCGCCCGCACGGCGTGTTTGCGACGCGGTCGCCGCGGCGTCCGAACCCGATTGGTTTGACCGTGGTGGAGCTATTGGGGCGCGAGGGTGGCGAGTTGCGAGTGCGCGGCGTGGACATGCTGGATGGGACACCGATTCTGGATATCAAACCGTACCTGTCAAGCATCCCGGTGGAGAAGCTGCGGCGTGGGTGGCTGGCGGACTCGGAGGCGCGGAGGACAGGGGGGCGGTAGGTAGCGCCGGGGTGTTGATCGGAGATTGCGCAGAGCGCAGAGTCGGGGGATTTCGTGTTGAGGAGTCGTGTCGGGGGCGCCGCAGACCTTAGGTGGCAAGGGGTCCTTCGACTTCGTTCGCCATTCGGCTCACTTCGCTCAGGATGACAGTGGTTTTTGGAGCACCCCTGATGGATCGGGTGGTCGCGCTCATCATGGGTATAACCAAACTCCCCGGCAGAAAGTGTTCAAAACTTTCGCGCAGCGAGACTACTTTCCGTAAAAACGATACGTCGCCGTGTAGGGGACGCGGGCCTGTTCGTTCTGATGCGTGGTGTCGCAGCCTGTGGTGGGAGCGACGCCGCCCTTGGTGTCGGTGCGGGTAATGTAGTCGGCGTTCTGCAGTTTTCCGGTGCCGGCATGGCTCGCGACTTTCAGCAGCAGCCATGGGATCGAGCCAGCTTCCGGCGCGGGCTTGTTGCCAATCGCGCTGGCCTTCACTTCGCTACTGTCGGCGAGTTTCCAGGTTGGGCCGGCGTAGTGGGTGCCTGCGTCGGAGCCGTCGCCGTTGGTGAGCTTTGCTTCGGGGCCCTGAAATTTCCAGTTGAGCGCGGTTTTGTCGAGCGTGCAGGTGTAAATCTGGACGCCGTCTCCGTGAAGTTCGAGCAGAAGTTTTTCACCGGCTGGCGGATCGATGGACGTGGAGGTGGGCGGCTGTTGTGCGACGGCGCACGTTAAAGGGATGGCGAGGACCAGCAAGCGAGGGAGTGGATTGCGCACGAACCGGCTCCGCGAACGCCCGAGGGCGGAATGAAGGCTCGACCATTGTCGCATTGGCGGAGAGATTTGTGGGAAGAGCCGAGTTTGTTTGCGGAAGCGAGCCCCAGTTAAGAACGCCAGGAAGACTTTCTATAAAAGGATGCGAAAATCAGGCTGCGGCGGAAAGAGCGCGAATCTTCTCGCGGAGCAAGCGCCAGGTGAGGATTTCGGCTTCGAGGACCGAGCAATCGCTCAAATCGAGCTCCGAGGAGGCGCGGCGAATCGACTCGAGGTGCTCCCAAAGAGCCAAGGTCTTGGGGCCGAGCGCTGTGGAGAAGACACAAGCGCTCTGGCGACGCCAGGCGCAGACGTTCTGCAGGGCCTCGATTAGCTGATCAACCCAATCGCGGAGCTCGGGAGATCCGTGAACCAGGAAATTCTCAATCAGGAAGAAGGCAGCGCGCAAACGGTTGTCGTCGTTGTCCCGCAGAACCGCGAGAAAGCAGGCAAAATCGTAAACGTCGATGGGGACGTTGTGCTCATCGGCGCACAGGATCGCGGAATCGGCAGCACGGGCGTCGATTTCAGGGAAAGCGTGACGGAGCGACGACATGGCCTGCAGTTTGTTCATAGGGCAGTCCTGTCGGAAAAGTTAAGCTTACCAAAAAAAGGTAGTCCCGGCGTCGAGTGAAGATAATGGCACCAAGGTGGGGGAGAAGTTCTCGGCTCCGGGCTCTGGGCTCTCGGTCATCTGTCGTTGGTCGTCGGCCGTCGGCTGTCCGGCGAAAAGCTAACACAACCAAAAGCCGGGTGAGTTCACCCGGGTATTTTTTCCGGATCAACCACCGTTTTTCTCTCGATCAGATCCCAGAGGTTGCCGTAGAGGTCGGCGAAGACGGCGACGGTTCCGTATTCTTCTTCTTTGGGATCGCGGACGAACTGGACGTTTCGCGATTGGAGCATGCGGTAGTCGCGCCAGAAGTCGTCAGTGTGGAGGAAGAGGAAGACGCGACCGCCGGTCTGGTTGCCGATGCGACTGGCCTGCTCGGGCGAGGCGGCCTGGGCGAGCAAAAGAGCTGTGCCAGTGGAACCGGGCGGAGCGACGAGCACCCAGCGCTTGCCTCCGCCCAGATCCGTGTCTTCAATCAAGTTGAAGCCGAGTACTCGCGTGTAGAACGCGATGGCTTCGTCATAGTTGCGAACGACCAGTGCGATGTGAGCCAAGGTTTGCCGCATCGGTGGCCATTATAGGCGGCGAGTACTGGAGCGCGACCGAGTCGCGTTCCTCTTCGCCGGGCTGATCGACCTCGGCCGTTTCAGCGACCCAGGTCCAGGCACGGCGGCCGTTGGCGATGCCGGAAATCGATGCTTCTCCGTATCCGACCAGGCGGTTCATCACGGTTGTGACGGAGGCGGACAGGTCTTTATGGCGCGCGGCGAGTTCAGGGAACTTTTGCCGCAAACCTTCGCAGACCTCGGTCGATGTCATAGGCCGGTTGGCCTCGGTCAGCAAATAACGACAGGCACGCGTGAATCCGGATTGCCGGTTGGTCGCGCGATGTTCGATCAGTTCGAAGACGGCGTTCTGCAACACCGTCCCTCCGAACAATTTCGCCAGGCCGATAATCGCCTGCTTCGTGGTTCCGATACGGCGCGTGATCTCGGCGCGCTGAGCGAGCAACTGATCGAGTTCGGCCCGGGCGACGCGCAAGACTTCGAGCACGTTCGGATCGTTGACGGGCAGGTTGGTGGACTCTGCTTCATACTGAACGTTCGAGTGGCCGTTCTGGGGAGCGGTCATGGCCGGCCTCCCGCCTGGGCGCTGGTAACGGCTTCGGGAGCAAACTTGCGCGCAATTTCCTCCTCATGTCCCGCGGGTAGCAATACGAATGCTTTGTGCTCGCCCTCCCAGAGGATGCGCGTAAGGAAGTGAGTTCCGTGATAGTCAAAGAACACAAGTTTTGACTGGTCTGGGCCCGTCTCGCTATCGAGATGGTTCGCCATCACCACTTCTAACACCCGGCCTCTGTTATCAACCAGAGACAGGAACGGCCCTTGACGCAACACGGAATAGGTGCCAGCCGGATAGTGGTGGGCGCGCACGTTGAAATCGAAGGGTACCTGCATGGTGAGCTTCTTCAGCGTTTGCGCGCTCGCTGACAGACTGCTCAACACGAAGCAAACACTTACAATCAACAACACACGGGACACAAGCCTCTGCATACATCCTCCTCGGATCACCCCGATCCATGCGGATTGGACGTCTCTGCCGTCCATGAGACGTATTGTTTGTTTTCATCGAATCGATGAGGGGCGCTCATCATCGAATTCGGGTGTACATTCACCATAGGGGGAGGGGGCGAGGTGCGCTATCCGCTTCTTGCCGACAAACGAAATATGAATGTGAAGCTCGAGATTCGACACTTGCGCCTGCTGGACGCGATTGCGGAAGAAGGCAGCGTGACGGGCGCGGCCAAGATGTTGCACACGACGCAATCGGCCTTGAGCCACCAGTTGCGGGACGCGGAAGAGCGGCTGGATGCGCGATTGTTTCTGCGGCTGGGGAAAAAGATGGTGCTGACACCAGCCGGCGAGCAGTTGCTGGACGCGGCGCGCAGCGCACTGCTCGAGCTCGGCCGCGCCGAGGAGAGGGTCAATAACTCGAATGGAAACTCGGCCGGGATTATCCGGCTGGCGACCGAGTGCTACACCTGCTACCACTGGCTGCCGGCGCTGTTGAAGCGCTTTCATAACAAGTTCCCCAAGGTTTCGGTCCTGATCGATCCCGAAGCCACGCGCAGTCCGGTGGATGCGTTACTGGCCGGGAAGCTGGACGTGGCAATTTTGAGTTGTCCTCCGCGAGACCGGCATTTGAAGATGACAGCGATCTGCGATGACGAACTGGTGCTGTCGATGGCGCCCGATCACCGGCTGACGGAGAAGGAATTCGTGCGGCCGCGCGATCTGGAGGGCGAGACGATCATCATCTATCCGCCGCGGTCGGAGAGCACGCTGTTGCAGAAATATATGATTCCGGCGGGAATCGAGCCGAAGGGAGTGCTGGAGATTCCGCTTACGGAGGCGATGATCGAGATGGTCGCATCGTCGTTGGGCGTGGCGCTGCTGGCGCGCTGGGCGGCCGGCCCGCATGTGAAGACCGGGCGACTGGCCGTGCGTTCGCTGACGGCGAAGGGCGTCCGCCGCACGTGGTATGCCGCGACGCTGCGCAATCAACCAGCGTCGCAGTATCTCGAAATCTTCGTGGACATGCTCGGAGAGCCTTGCGCGATGGGGTTGTGGCCAGGACGACCAGAGTCCCGAGTTGCGAGTACCGAGTCTAGAGTTGCGAGGAAAAGCATTTAACCGCAAAGGACGCAAAGAAAAGCCGCAAAGAGCGCAAAGAAAACACTAGGATCGACTACCGAGTCGCGAGCAACGAGAAAAGACTTGACCGCAGAGAGCACAGAGAAGGACCGCGGAGCGCGCAGAGAGACCGGAGTTGCAGTGGCGAGTAGCAAGGAAAGCCTTTAACCGCAAAGGGCGCAAAGAAAATCCGCAAAGAACGCAAAGAAAACACTAGGATCGAGTACCGAGTCGCGAGCACCGAGAAAATATCTTAACCGCAGAGAGCACAGAGTAAAGACCCCGGGGAGTACAGAGAGAGACCGGAGTTGCGGGTTTTACTTACGATTTGTTATTGCCTGCGATCAATGCGGGTCGGAGTCCGAGCATGAACAAACGATCGTTCCTCAAAATGATGTCGGCGGTGATCACGGCTCGCGTGGTCTCCGCTGACAAGTTGGGCGTGGGAGGGCAAGCTGAGCAACTGGGCGGGTAATCTCGAGTACAGCACGGAGCGACTGCATCCGGCGAACTCGGTGGATGAGGTTCGTGCGTTTGTGCGGCAAGAGAAGAAGCTCAAGGTTCTGGGCACGCGGCATTGCTTCAACAACATCGCCGACAGCCGGGACAATTTTCTGTCGTTGAAGCCGATGGACCAGGTGCTCGCGCTCGACCCCGCGGCGCGCACGGTCACGGTCGGGGCCGGAATTACGTATGGGCAGTTGAGTCCGTATCTACACGAGAAGGGATTCGCGCTGCACAACCTGGCCTCGCTGCCGCATATTTCCGTGGCGGGCGCGTGTACGACGGCTACGCATGGTTCGGGCGAGAAGAACGGAAACCTGTCCACGGCAGTGAGCGGACTCGAGTTGGTGAACGCAGCCGGCGACGTGTTGAATCTGTCCCGCAAGGATAAGCGGTTTCAAAGCGCTGTAGTCGGGCTCGGGGCATTGGGCGTCATCACGAAGGTGACGCTCGATCTACAACCGACTTTCATGATGCGGCAATACGTCTACGAAAACCTGCCGCTGAGTCAACTTAAAGATCATTTTGATGCGATTGAAGCAAGCGCCTACAGCGTGAGCCTGTTCACGGATTGGCAGAAGCAGAGGGTGAACGAAATCTGGCTGAAGAGCCGGATGGAGCCAGCGGTTGCGTTCGACGCCAAGCCGGAATTCTTCGGCGCGAAGCTGGCGACGAAGAACCTGCATCCGATTGCGGAACTCGGCGCAGAGAACTGCACCGAGCAGATGGGCGTTCCGGGGCCGTGGTATGAGCGGCTGCCGCATTTCCGGATGGGATTCACTCCGAGTGCCGGCAAGGAACTGCAATCGGAATATTTTGTGCCGCGGCAACATGCGGTCGAAGCGATCCTGGCGATGGAGCGGATGCGCGACCAGATCACGCCGCATCTTTTGATCTCGGAAATCCGCACGATTGCCGCGGACGAACTGTGGATGAGCATGGCTTACAAGCGGGACAGCGTGGCGATTCATTTCACGTGGAAGCAGGATTGGCCCGCCGTGAGCAAGGTACTGCCGGTGATTGAAAGGGAGCTCGAGCCGTTCCAGCCGCGGCCACATTGGGGCAAGCTGTTCACGATGGCGCCGGCGGTTTTGAAGTCGCGCTATGAGCGCTTGCCGGAGTTTGTAGAAATGGCGAAAAAGCAAGATCCAGCGCGAAAGTTCCGGAATGCGTTTCTGGAGAAGAACGTGTTTTGAGAAAGGCAGGTGTTAGGTCTCAGGCCTCAGGTCTTAGGTCTTAGGCTCAGGTTTTAGGTCTTCGGCGTCGGGTCTCAGATGTCTTCATCACTCAGTGGGCGATCACACCACCCTGCTGTGAGAATTCCCTTGTAGGTTCGTGGCAGAGTCAGCGAGTAAGGGGTCCTTCGACTCGTTCTGCTAGCGCCTCACGTCGCTCAGGATGACAGTGCGTTAAGAGAAGGCGCTTTTTGCTAATCGGGGAGATGCAGGCTACTGTCAGCTGCGATTGTGAATGATGGATTCCAGGCGACTTCCCATGGAAAGCCGTCGAGGTCTGAGAAGTAGCCGGAATATCCGCCCCAAAAGGCCTCTTGCGCAGACTTGAGTATCTTCGCGCCCGCGGCCTCGGCTTCCCGCAAAACCGCGTCGACTTCGTCATGCGTTCGCGTGTTGTAGGCGAGCGTGACTCCGCCAAAGCCCTGACCTTGCGGCGCGAGATTCGCGTCTTTGGCGAGATCGGCGTGAGGATATAGTGCAAGGACCACACCGCCCGCCTGGAAAAACACGATGCCGTCGGCCTTCGTCATCGAGCGTCGCCAACCGAGGTGCTCGTAGAATTTCCGGCTACGATCGAGATCAGCAACGCCCAGCGTTACAACGCTCACACGCTGCTCCATGGGGTCCTCCGAGTGCAGGCCAGGAATATTTGGACCACGGGGGTCAGGCGCCGATCAGTTTTCCGTCTTCGAACCCTTCGACTCGGACTTGCCGCCATTGATTGGGATCGTGCTTTCCGCGCAAAAGCAGCGGAAGGTAGTTGTCGGTGAGGGTCTCGGTGTATTGCGTCAAGCTGAGTTCAGCGGCAAAAACGTCGGGATCGCGCAGAGCCACGTTGCGTGGCAAGTTCCCATCCTTTGATGAGTCCGTACTGGGCGGGAGTTCCAATCCACGCGCCAGCGTAATGGCCTCCACCGTTTTCCCGACAAAGCCCTGCATGAAGGCGTGTTTCTTCTGGGTTCCCAGATCACGCAAGATGCGGTTGCGTTCGCGGGCGAGGCGAACAGGAACTTGCCGCGGCATGAGGGCCGCGGGCGTGCCCGGACGCGGCGAATAGGTGAAGACGTGCAGATAGGTGAACGGCAGGTCTTCGATCATGCGGCGGGTTTCTTCGAACTCGGCGTCAGTTTCGCCGGGAAATCCGACCATCACGTCGGCGCCGATCGCGGCGGTGGGCATGGCGGCGCGAATCTTCTCGATCTTCTCTTGGTAATGCCACGGACGATACTTGCGATGCATGCGGCGCAGGACTGCATCGCTTCCAGACTGCATGGGAACGTGCGCGTGCTTGGCGATCCGCGGAGAGGAAGCGACGAGCGCAATCAGTTCGTCGGTCCAGTCCATCGGCTCGACCGAGCTGATGCGGAGCTTCTCGAGTGAAGTGGAGTCGAGGACAGCACGGATGAGGGAGACGAAATCCGGTCGTCGGTCTTCGGTCTTCGGTCTTCGGCCGAGTTCCGAAGAGACCGTCATCTTCTCCGACGTCTGCGTACTCTTGAGACCGATCTCAATGTCGGCAGCCCGAGCGCCGTACGTTTGAGGGACGAGGTTTTGGCGAGAACCGAACCTCGGGAACCGAACACCGCCCTCCAGGTCCCGACCCCATCGGCCGAGATTGATGCCAGAGATGACGAGTTCGCGGTATCCAGCGGACACGAGGTGGTTGACTTCCTCGAGGATCTGCTCGAGGCGCATGGAACGGCTCTGGCCGCGCACGTAGGGAATCACGCAGAAGGAGCAACGGTTGTCGCAGCCATCCTGAACTTTCAGGTTGGGACGGGTGCGTTCGTTAGCGGCGTCGAAGACCGGCGCGGCGAGAAAGTCGGTGTGCGCAAAGATGTCGGAGACCCAAACATCAGTTCTCGGTTCTCCGTTTTCAGTTCTCGGTTCGTCGGTGCGGAGGAGTCGTTGGTCCTTAGTCCTTGGTCGTTGGGGGGGAAACAGTCGTTGGTCGTTGGTCGTCGGTCGTCGGTTTAGATCACCGGTGGAAATCAATTCCGCGAGAGGAACGAAACCAGCACCGGTCTTGGATTGGGCTCCCGCGAATTCTTCGACGAGCTTCGCCAGTTGGTGCTTGTGAGAGTTGCCGATCACCTGTGTGACGCCGGGAAGAGCCGCGAGTTCGTCAGGGGAGCGCTGGGCATAGCAACCGGTGACCACGATGCGAGCCTGCGGATTTTCACGATGGACGCGGCGAATGGCGGCGCGCGCGTCCTGATCGGCGGATGCCGTCACGGTGCAGGTATTCAGGACGACCACTTCGGCCTGATCGGGCGCAGTGGCGCGTTCCAAGCCGCGCTCTTCGAACTGGCGCTCGATGGCGGCGCCGTCGGCCTGCGTCGCGCGACAGCCAAAATTCTGTACGTAGTAACTTGCCACCGTACTATAGTAGCAGCGCTTTCACGACAGTCGTCGGTCGTCCGCCGAGAGTCGTCGGGAGAGAAGCAAGCGAGTGGCAGTGGAACGTACCCTTCTCCTGCGTTCGCGGTCGATCTTTTCAATTCCTGGGGCGGGGCGACGACGGGGACCTGCTGCCCGATTTTTCGGGCGCACGGAGCTGGGATGACGCGTCGGGTGCTGCTGGTGGACGACGATGCGACGGTTCTTTTGACGTTGAAAGCCGTGCTCGAACTGCATCACTTCGATGTCGAGACTGCGGCGACGACTGCCGAGGCGCGGGCGAAGCTGGCGACGCACGAATACGACCTGGTAGTCACCGACGTGCGCATGGAGAACGACGAATCAGGATTCGAGGTACTGCGTGCAGCACGGGAGCAGAGGTATCAACCAGCCACTGCGATTTTGACGGCCTATCCGCCACAAGAAGAGCGCCTGAAAACGGAAACCGCCGCGTCGTTTCTGGTAAAGCCGATCGGGACGCGGCAGCTAGTCGCGCAGTTGGAAACACTGCTGGCTCGGCGCGCAGAGACACGCCAACCGTAACGTGCGAAGAGACGCCGAAGCGCAAAAATTAGAATTGTGAAGAAAATCCTGAGAGCGGGGAAGGTGCCCTCGTGAGGAATTTCTCGCCTTGCCGGTTCGGCCGACCGGTTGGGGCAGCTACTGAATCGGAGCTTTCAAGCCGAAGCCGCCTGCTGTCTCCGCTGTTGAAAACATTCGCGGCAGAAAACTGGCCTTCCCTGGGTTGGCTTGAAAGGGACGGTGGTTTCTTTGCCGCACTGGGAGCAAGTGGTACGGGTTTCGGTTTTGTTGGGGATCTGGCCGGGCGCGGGTGAACCCAGCACGGAAACTCGTTTTGCCTTACAGACTTTGCAACGTTTTGGCTCGTTCTTGAATTGTTTGTCGTGGAAGAACAGCTGTTCGCCGGCTGTAAAAATGAAATCGGAGCCGCAGTCAATGCACTTGAGAACCTTGTCCTGGAATTCCATCCCTCACCCCATTCCCCGCCCACATCCCGCTCATTCAAGAAAGCCAGAGGCTCTCCGCACGCTCGAGTATGAGCAGAGTCGTTACGCACCCCCCCTCAAATTTTTCACCCTGGATTCGGCCCACCCGCGCCCTCGCGGGTTACAGCAAGCAATGCACCGGAGAGAAACTCGGGAGAGTCCGGCACATTGGACAACGAGACGAGAATAGAAATGGGCCGTCACCCGAAAAAAGGCAGCGACCCATTGGGTTGTCAGTCCTGTTCTTTGCGAGCTTTTTTACGGCTGCGTTTTTGCGCCAGAGCTTCCTTGACGCGCTTTCTTTCGCCGGGCTTCAGGTAAAAGGAGTGGCGCTTAACCTCCTTGATGATGTCTTCCTGCTGCACCTTGCGCTTGAACCTCCGCAGCGCATTTTCGAGGGATTCCCCCTCTTGAAGTCTTACTTCCGCCAAACCAACTACACCCCCAAACTCGTCCCGTTGGACCCGATAGTTATTGCAAGGTTCCGGAGGCAAGTCAAGTCAGAATCTCGAGTTTTGGGCGTAGAAACGCAACATTCATAGTGCTCCCGTTGCGACTCCTCCATTCAGATGACCTCAGAAGATGAGCTTTAAAGCGAATTGACCCTGCCTGGGGGCGTACGCACTATTTGCCGGAACAAGATTCGTCGGCTTCTGGTAGTAGGCAGGAAAGTACTTGATTCCAATTGTCTTATCGAGCTGCACGAAATCCGTCGCAGTGCTGGTGAAACCGTCATCGGTGATCACGACGCGCTTGTTGTCGCGATGCAAAGCGTTAAAGGCTTCGGCGACCAGTTCGAGTTTGTAATGCGGTCTCACATAGAGACGGCGTGTAAGTCGAAGATCAGTGGTGGCATAGTCGGGGCCAAGAAACGCGTTGCGACCGTAACCGGGAATCCGGTCATTGGAATCGTTGCCATCCTGATTGGGATCTCCAGCGACGCGAGCATTGACGGGGCGACCGCTGCCGATGGTAAGGACTCCGGAAAGTTTCCAATCGTTGAAGAACTTCGCGAGAATCGCGTGATCGCGGCCAAAGGGCTGAGGCTCGTCGATCGCGGAAAGTACGAAGCGTTGACGTTGATCGGTGACGCTGGGCCCGCGTTCGGAAGCGGGGGCGTAGGAATTCTGGACTGTAGCTGGACGGCCAGCAACGAGTGCATCCTGTCCATCGTCGATGGAGTGGGCGAAGGTGTAGGCCATGCGGAAGTAAAGGCCAGCGGTCATGCGGCGTTGTAACGACAGGGTCGCGCCGTGATAAGAGCTCGAGGCTTCGCTGTCGAATTCGTTGATCGCGCCGAGTTGGGGAATCGGGCGCGCGAGCGGGGTGATGCAGGGAGGATACGGGCAAGTCATCGAGCGAGTGACCTGCCAGGTCGAGAAGGATGGGACCGTGTAGTAAGTACCGAGGAAGTTTGTGCCGGTTTCGTCGTAGACCGGATAGGTGAGGTCGACTGGAACGGGCAGGTTCAGGTCGCGAGCGCGGATCAGATTCTGGCCGTGGACATACATGTAGGAGATTCCACCGGCGAAACGATTGGCGAGTTCCCGCTCGAGGTTGAGGCTGGCCTGATGCACGCGAGGTGTGACGAAGTTCGGAGAGAACGCGGCAACATCAGAACTCAGATAGCTGGAGACGCTGGACGGAGGCGCGCAGAAAGCGGACTTCGGCGGACAGTTCGCTAGCGGCACGGGATAGGTGGGAAAGACCTGGTGCTCGTAGTAGTTCATGTTGTCAAGGATCAGGTTCGCGGAGGAGAGGCCGTTCTCGGTCGCGAGCGTCGAGGTATAGATCTGCGGAATGCGCGTATAGAAGAGGCCGTACCCGGCGCGGATGACGAGTGGGCGCTCGTCACCAATGGAGTAGGCGAGGCCGATGCGCGGCGAAACGTTGTGATCGTCGAGCGGAACCTTGCCCGATTGCGGCCAGAGAGAATTGGAGACGAGGCCTTTCGTCGTGAAGGTCTGCAGGTCGTAGCGCGCGCCGAGGCTGAGCGCAAGGCGGTGGGTGACGCGGACCGTGTCCTGGAGGAAAGCAGCGTACTCGTTGGTGTCGGGATGAGAGACGGCCGTGCCGAAGTTCTGAATGTAATAGCGCGGGACCTGGTGGGCGTAGGCACGGAGCGGCGTAAGTTTGAGGCCATAGCGCATGGGGTCGAAGGTCCAGGGATCGACCGAGATCGTGTCGTAGTAATACTCGCCGCCAAACATTGAAGGAAAGAAGTTGTAGATCCAGGTGAAGAGCGCGTCGCCGCCAAATTTCCAGGCGTTGCGGCCCTGATCGAAGCTGAGCGTTTCGGCAAGGTGCAGGCGATGCTCGCCTGTGTCGCGGGGGAGGATGGAAGAGCGCCCGATGCCATCGAAGACGTTGGTGATGTGGGTGCGAACATCGGCAGAATTGGCATCCGACGATTGCAGATCGCGGGAGAACTGGGCGCGCAGATGGCTCATCAGGCGCGGGGAGATTCCGCTGGTGAGGGCGAGTGACGCGGATTCGGTGGTGACGTTTTCTTCACCGTTGTCGCTGAGGGTTGAATTCGTGATCGGGCTGGCAGGATCGAAGAAGACATTGTTCGCGACGTAGTAGCGCGAAGTATTCAGGCGCATCGAGAGATGCTGGCGTGCGCTGAGAGTGGCATCGACTTTCAGGAAACCGGCATTTCCGAGCAAGTCGGAATGAAAGGTACCCGCCAGGGTGTTGAGTTGGGACGCAGCAGCGAACACCTGAGTCTTGTCGCAGTTGGGTGAGGCGAACGTTTGAGTGCTGGGACAATCTTCGTAGTCTCCTGCCTGCGCTGGACCCGTGCCGGCTTGCGGGACGAGGACGGAGCCGCCGCTAAGGAAGTTCACGACGGTGGGCACGTGGAAGATGTGCTGATCGTATCCGGCGAAGAAGAAGATGCGGTTGGTCTTGATGGGGCCGCCGAAAGTTCCTCCGAATTGCTGCTGGCGATCGGACGGCTTGAATCCAAGAGTGGGCTGCTGCGCGTTGAAGAAGCTGTCGCGGACGAAATAGAAGCCGGTCCCGTGAAAGTGATTGGAACCGGACTTGGTAACGACGTTCACGACGGCACCACCGGCTCGGCCGAGTTCGGCGCCATAAGTGTTCGACGAAACGCGGAACTCCTGCACAACTTCATTTGAGAACTGATAAGGAGCGCGGTAGCGTCCGCGAGCCTGCGAAAAGAAGGCGTTGTTGTTGTCGGCGCCGTCGACCAGGAAGCTCGACTGATAGCCGCGAATGCCGCCGAAAGCAAGATCTCCGTTGGATGCGGAGGTCAGACCGCGCGGATCCTGCGTGACACCGGGCGCCAGCAGTGACAGGTCGGTAAAGCGGCGACCGTTGAGGGGAAGATCGTTGATTGCCTTCTCGTCGATGACGGTGGAGACGGAACTCGGAACCGTTTCGACCAGCAACGGAGCACCAGAGACGGTGACCGTTTCGCTGGCGCCCGCGAGTGCGAGGTGAAATTGGATCTCGGCGATACCGCCCACATCCACGTGAATCTGCGGTGTCACCTCGGGGGACATGGCCTTGATCTCGGCGCGGGCCGAGTAGTCGCCGGGGGGAAGCAGTTCGAAGGAGAAATGGCCTTCGGCGTCGGAAACCGCCGAGTAGTTTGCGCCGGTGGCCGAGTTGGCGACAGCGATGGTCGCCGACGCAACCGGGCGGGCATCCGGATCGAGCACGATGCCACGAATGGCTCCGGTGGAGGCGTCCTGGGGACGAACCAGCGGCGCGATGAGCAGGAACGTCAGAACGAGAAACAGGACGCGGGCGATCGAGCGCAGGGATCGGAGCATGAGTCCCACCTGAATTGGAATGGGGCTCGGAGGGATGGGGGAAACACTTGAGTTTTAGCATTGTGGCCGAACCGCTGAATGTGTTGTTCGACACAAGGGCATGTGCGGTTGGGGAGGGAGTGCCGGAAGGGGAAAAGAGCGAGAAAGAGCACCACACCGAGAACTCATAAATCGAGCCTAGTTCGTCCCGAATGCCGGTCGGTCGCATAAGTCAGAGTGACTTTGGGTATCTAGTGGCTGGTCCCTGAGGTGGTGTCTAAGTAAGGGATGAGCAGGCGATTGTGGTGGCTGGGCGGCATTGGGCTCGTGTTAATCCTGATTGGGATCGGCTTGCCGGCTGGCTTTCACGAATGGATGCAGACCCGGAACTGGGTGGCGCTGGACATCCCTATCTCAATGGGGTGCGGGACACATCCGGACCCCTGAATTCGAAATCAATGTGGAAGGGGACTACTGGATTTACGTCGATGTGGACCGGCAGTTCATGCCTGACACTGTCGGTTGCCTGCTCGGCCTTGGCTGGCCGGGGTGCGGGAACCATTCCTCGCTGATACAGACCTCTTGGAGCGTCACCGACGGAGGAAAGGAAATTGCGCGCAATCGCCCAACTCCGGCTATTGGCGTGGGACCCTATTATCGTGTGGGCCGCGCAATTGGATCGTTTGCACCCGATAAATCAAAGCACTACGTTCTCGATCTAGACATTCTGCAAGACGCAAGCGCGCTGAACGGCGGAAACCCGCGGCTTAGGATCGAGGAACTGGGCGGCGCTTACGTGCGTTACTTGTCCGTGGAAGACGATCTGTCTTCGCTGGGATTTCTGATAGGAATAGCGGGAATCGTTCTGGTCGTTGTGGCGCTGGTGGGAAGAGCGCGCGAGAAAGATCGCTTCCGACTACCTTTAACCAGCATCGGCCCGCAATCGAGAGAATTCTTTTTCGATTCCAGCGAGGCTTCAAGGCTTTCGGTGACAACGGGCCTCAAGAAAAAGAGGCTGCCAGTCTCGTTCTGGTTTGGCGCAGTAATCTTTTGCGCGGGCGCCACGTCGTTCTGCTGGATGGCGACCTGGCTTCAGAGTCGAACCTGGGTTCCCGTAGATATGCTTGTCTCACTAGCACCCGGGCACACGCGAACCGGACCATTCAAGATCAACCTCAAGGCTGACTATGATGTCCGGATTGACTACAACTACGCGGCGGTAGGGCCCAGCGACTGCCATTGGGACAAAGTCAAAGGGAGGTGGTCTCTCTATCGAAACGGAATCCACAGTAAGGACTATGACGATCCATTGCCCTATTCGTGGTTGTTCGATTTCGACGCTGATGAGGGCACCTACGATCTCGAGCTTCAAATTGATTCCGATACAGGCTGTATGGATGCTGGCCACCCGCACCTGCGGATTTCCACAGTACGATATCTGGTCGAAGATGAACTGAATCCGTGGTTGTGGCTGAGCGCAACTACCGTCGCCTCCGGCGCGAGCCTGATGGTCTTGGCGTTCTTCGCACGGATTAGAAAAGAACCCAATGTGGGTTCTGAGCTCACTCAGTACTCCAGCGTTGGACAAAGTTTTCTTTGGGCGCAAACATTCCCGTTAAGGAAACCTTTCTCAGGACTGCCGTCGTTCGGATTGTTGGGAGCGATAGTATGCATCTTGGTTTGGCTGGCGATGAGTATGGCGGATGCAATGTGGTACGACAGTCACCACTCGCGCGGCTTCTACGTCCATGTTGCGCAAACATCGAGGACCGATAACAATTCGACAACCCAACCGGGGCCCCTTTTAGTCCGGATTGAAGCCAGCGCTCCGGGGAAGGAACCCCGTCTGTACCGTAACGGCGGTCCTTTACCCTGGACGGAATTGCAAACAAGCATACAAAGGGGCATTGGCAGGTCAGGTGATTGCCAGGTCCAAGTTACTGCTGACGATGACACAGCGTGGTATAACTCCCTGCGAGTGATTGACGATGCAAGAGGTCTGGGCTGCAAGGTTGTTTTGCTGACGAGCAATCCTGAGAAATCTGCGCCCAACTAACTCAATACTGGAAGTTGTTGTACTTCTGCCACCTCATTGAGACACGCCCTGGAACGGGCGTCACTCGAAGGCAGCAGCGCATTGCCCACAAACGTAGGAGCGCATCTCCTGGCGGGTGGCCATGGTGTTGACGTCGTAGTCGGGGATGCCTTGCGAGGCTTTGAGGGCGCGAATGCCTTCGATGAATGCGGGCCGCGTGACACGCAACTGCATGGTCGCGGGATCGTGGCAGTCGATGCAGGCGACTGCATGCTTCACAGTTTGGCGAATCTGCGGGTAGGTCATGTGCGTGTCGCTGACCGCGTTAAATCCCTTGATCAGGTCGCCGTTGCCGAGCTTCAAGTTAAGTCGTCACGATGGAGGCGTGGCAATTGGTGCACATCGCGGGCGGCGCGAATTTCTGCCGCTCGGTGAAGGTCTGGTCATCGAGCATGTAGGCGTGGCCGCGGCGCTCGCGGTAGTCGGCGGAGAACGAGTATCCGGCCCATATGATTTTCAAGCGTGGATCCTGCTCCAGTTTGGAACGGGCGACGACGGAGCGCGGATCGGCCTGCGTGGGCGAGTGAGGCATGGCCTCGCTGCCGCCGTAGTTGGTGCGTTGCATGTCGACCGTACGCAGATAGAGGTCGTATTGCATGGGGAAGTTCTTCCCCCAGACGGCGGGATCGTCGATGGTGTCGGGATACCAGCCAGTCGTGAAGTAGAACGAGTGCCAGAATCCGTTGTTGGCCTTCACGGCATATTTGCCGAGGACGTTGTGGGGCGTGTGGCAATCGTTGCAGGTGGCGGCGGAGCGGTGGCTCGATTTCAACCAGGCGTCGTATTGGGCACGCATCACATGGCAATTGGCGCAGGCTGCGGGATTGTTGGTGAGGTACGAATAGCCTTTCGAGTAGATGAAGGTGTATCCGCCGAGGCCGATCAGAAGGCCAAGAGCGACTCCGACCAGCAAAGTATTGCGGATCGATGATTGCATGGAGTGCCTGCAGTTACGGCAAATGCTGCAGTGTGCTCTGCTCGGAGAGGAGACTATTCGCCTGAATCGGAGCTCGATGTGACTTCAATCACAGGCAGACGAGATTTTTTTCGGGCGGTGGATTTCACGTGGCAAAGACAGATCAATGAGAGGAGGGCCAGGCCGCCTTCAACGAGCCGCGTCGGCGAGAGAGAGCAACGGTGAATGGCCGGACGGACCTCTGATAGCAATCGGCGCAGCGTACCGGCCGGAGCAGGAACATCGGCAGTATGTATTTGTCGGCGAAGCTTCGCGGGCGCGAAAGATACCCACGTTCACTCAGGCATCCGAGGCATACGAACCGGCTGAAGAAGGCCAGCAAAACTTGAGGATGGTCCCAGACTGCCATGACTTGCTCCTTCCGTAATACTACGGTGAGCGTCAGAGGGCGGGGGTGACCAGAAATGTTCCCCGCACTGAGACGCATATTGGGATCAGGATTGTCCGGATCAGTTCTTATTGGATCGTCTGCTGCGTGTCATCGGCGAAAGTTGTTCATTGTCTTCAACAGAGTCTCGCAGCAAGGTGTTGCGGTGTGGCCTTGTGGTATGTTCAAGAATTCCCTCTGCTCCGGGGAAGCTTCTTGAGAGGTCGCGCGAGTGATCCGATCGTACAAAAGCAAGACGCCCGTCGTGCCCGCATCGTGTTATGTGGACCAGTCGGCACAGTTGATCGGAAACGTGGTCCTGGGCGAGCACGCCAGCGTGTGGATGAATGCGGTATTGCGCGGGGACGTGCACGAGATCCGCATCGGCTCGCACTCCAATGTGCAGGACTGTTCGGTTCTGCACGGAATGAAAGAACTGTACGGCGTCTATCTGGGCGAGTATGTGACAGTCGGGCATTCGGTGACGTTGCATGGCTGCGTAATTGAAGACCGGTGCCTGATTGGGATGGGGTCGACGATCTTGAACGGCGCGCGGATCGGCGCGGGATCGATCATCGCGGCCGGGACGCTGATTCCTGAAAAGACGATCGTCGAGCCGGAGTCATTGTGGATGGGATCGCCTGGAAAATTTCGCCGAAAGCTTGGACCAGATGATGCGGAGACGATTCTGCGTTATGCGAGGAATTATCTCGGGTACAAGGAAGAGTATTTGAGAGAGAGAATTTAGCCATTGGCATTTGGCATTTAGCACTCAGCAGTCAGCAATCAGCTTTCAGTCCTCTCAGGTTTTTGAAGTGATCGTTACGGACCTGTGCTGGCTGAATGCCAAGTGCTGAGTGCTAATTGCTTGGCAATGGGCGCTGAGTGCAACGCCGGACCGAAACAACAATGATCAAGGCTGTACGCGGAACACGGGATCTTTTGCCGCCGGAGACGGGGTTGTGGAACTTCGTTGAGGCGAAGGTGCGCGAGGTGATGCGGGCGTACAACTTCCAGGAGATCCGCACGCCGATTTTCGAGTCCACCGAGTTGTTTGCCCGAAGTGTTGGAGAAGAGACCGACATCGTCTCGAAGGAGATGTACACATGGGAAGACCGCGGACGCGCCGAGTCGGATAAAGGACAGTCTCTTACCTTGCGTCCGGAAAACACCGCTGGCGTCGTGCGCGCCTACATCGAGCACAAATTGGGGGATCGCGGGCTGAACAAGCTCTATTACATCGGCCCGCAGTTTCGCAGGGAACGTCCGCAGAAGGGGCGTTACCGGCAGTTCTATCAGATCGGGGCTGAGGTAATCGGGCCGTCAACCGCGGGCAGTGAGTCTCCGGCGCGGGATGCGGAGATCCTCGAGATGCTGGCAACGTTGCTCGATTGCCTCGGGATCAAAGGCTGGACACTGCAGTTAAATTCAGTGGGCTGTCCCGCAGACCGGGCACGTTTCAACGCAGCCCTGAAGGAAGCCCTGGCTCCGGTTGCGGCGCAGATGTGCGAGGACTGCCAGAGGCGCGCGGTGACGAATCCTCTGCGCGTATTCGACTGCAAGGTGCCCGAAGATCAATCGATCATCGAGAAACTGCCGCGCATCAGCCAGTTCCTCGACGAAGCCTGCCGCAAGCACTTTGAAGAGGTACAAGCGATTCTGAAAGGCGTTGGCGTCCCGTTCACATTAAACGATCGGCTCGTGCGCGGGCTCGACTACTACACGCGCACCGCTTTCGAGTTCACAACCGAAGGGACGCTGGGCGCGCAGAACGCCATCCTTGGCGGAGGGCGCTACGACGGACTGTCCGAAGCGCTGGGCGGTCCGGCAGCGCCGGGAATCGGGTTCGCCATCGGCGAGGACCGGCTCGTGATGTCATTGGCAGAATCGGCCCCCGTAGTGGCACAGAAGCCGGACGTCTACATCGCGCCGCTGGGGGCGGGGATGAACGTCGAAGCTGCAAAGCTCGCACGTCAGTTGCGCAGCGAAGATTTGATTGTGGAATTGGGTGATGAGACCTTCCGGCTGAAAAAATCGTTTGATGCGGCGGCGAAGCTGGGCGCACGATTCGTGCTGATTGTCGGCGAGAACGAAGTGAAGGCGGGCACGTTCGCGTTGAAGAATCAGGAGACGGGCGAACAGGTGTCCCTCACGCGCGAAGAGTTGATCGCGTATCTTAAGAAAATCTTAAAAAAGGCGGATAACCACTGAGGGCACTGAGCGACACAGAGAGGAAAGACTTCTGACGCCCCGTTGACGCTGAAACTGCTAGCACTCTATTCGGTCGTTACCGTCGCCATTTGCACTTTGGTTCTTGGCGCCGGAGGCTGCACTTCGCGCAGCATGTACGCGTTGGCCAGGTATTGCTGAACCATGCGCTGCGTGTTGAAGAACGAGCCATTCAGCGCGATGGCGGAGCGCATCACTTCGGTGTAGCGCTGCGATTTGCCGTAGAACATGGGAAGGATCTGGCGCTCCAACTTGTCGTAGAGGGTGGAAACCTCCGACGCCGGATCTTCCTCAACTTCCGTGTTGCCGATCGCCCAGCCGGTGACCCCCTCGATCCAGCCTTCTGCCCACCAGCCGTCGACCACGCTGAAGCTGGGAACACCGTTAAGCGCGGCTTTCATGCCGCTGGTGCCGCTGGCTTCCTGCGGACGCATGGGTGTGTTCAGCCAGATGTCGACACCGCTGGTGATAAGCCGACCCCACTGCATGTCGTAGTTCTCGACGTAGACGGTGCGGATCACGTCGGACAGAGCGAGCGCGCCGCTGAACACATCGCGGATAATTTTCTTGCCGCCATCATCGCGCGGGTGCGCCTTGCCGGCGTAAACGATCTGGATCGGGCCGACGTCACGAGCGATGCGCTTCAGACGCTCCAGGTCGTGAAACAGCAGGTTCGCGCGTTTGTAGGTGGAAGCGCGGCGCGCAAAGCCCATGGTAAAGACTTTGGGATCGAGCGCAACGCCGGTGCGCTGCCTGATTTCGTGGAAGAGCGCTTCCTGCGACTTGGCATGCGCGGCGCGGATGTCTTCGAGTGGAATGCTGATCGCGTAGCGAAGATAGTTATTGTCGGTGCGCCAGCCGGGAATGTACGAGTCGAACAGTTCGCAGAAAGCAGGCGAGGTCCAGGTGCGGGCGTGCACGCCATTGGTAATGGCGGCGATCGCGTAGTTTGGAAACATGCCGCGGGAAACTTCGCCGTGGCGCATGGCGACTCCGTTCACGTAACCGGAGAAGCGCAGCGCGAGATAGGTCATGTTCAGAGCGGCGCCATGGAGGGCTTGCGTTTCTTCGAGCAGGCTCACGCGCTCATCCCCAAGCAACTGCTTCACGAGGGGTTTGGGAAACTGGTCGTGTCCGGCGGGTACGGGCGTGTGCGTAGTGAAGATGCACATGCGGCGAATGCCGTCGATGTCCAGTTGCTTCACGCGTCCGGCAAAGCTTTGGTCCAAGCGCCTCTCGAGCAGGCCAAGAGCCAGCAAGGCGGAGTGGCCCTCGTTCATGTGATAGGCCTGAATGCGGTCGTGGCCGAGTTTGCGAAGCAACTGAAATCCGCCGATTCCTAGAACGATTTCCTGGGCAAGGCGATAATGCTCGTCGCCACCATACAGCGAGTCGGTAAGATGGCGGTCCCATTCAGAGTTTTCGGGAAGGTTGGTGTCTAACAGGTAAACGGGAACGATGTCACCGTCGATACCCAGAACATCGAACTGCCACGCGCGGATACAGACCGGGCGCTGCTCGATCTCGATGGAAACACGGCCCGCTACTTCGGTCAGGATACGTTCGGGATCCCACTGCTGGGCTTCTTCGGTCTGATTGCCGCCCGGGTCGAGATGCTGACGAAAATATCCTTTGCGATAGACGAGGGTAACGGCGGCCAGAGGTGCGCCCAGATCGGCGGCGGAACGAAGCGTGTCGCCCGCCAATATCCCCAGGCCACCGCTGTAAGTGGGCATGTGGGGATCGAGTGCAATCTCCATGGAAAAGTACGCGATGGTCGGGGGTTTAATGCGTGATTTCATAAAAGATCGAGATAAATGATTTGCGCGATTTCCCAGAGTCTCGTCAGAATCCTCTTTGTATATCGGCGCCGCATGACGATTGGACCACAGGTCTGGGGCAGGATTTCGTGGAGGCGACTGCGGGTCGGTCTCATTATAGACGACGGTGTCCGCGAGGGCTGCGAAAAGGAGAGACCTTCGTGCGGCACTACTAGCCAAGCCTTAACCACATGGTCTCTCGACTTTATTCGGCCGCTCCTCACTTCCGCTCGAGGTGACAGGCAAGCTGATGGCGGCGACCGAAGGGACGCGGTGACCGGAGCATGAAACAAAAGACCGATTTACGAAGGGTGGGTGTGGCCCGCGCACTTTCGAAGCTGGGATTTTGCTCCCGCGCGGCCGGCGTCGAATTGGCGCGCGCTGGCCGCGTTCGCGTAAATGGCGTTGTGCGGCGCGATCCCGAGTCGCCCGTACATCTGGAGAAAGACCGGATCGATGTCGACGGCAGGTTGGTGCAGGAAAACCAGCGCGTGTACCTCGTCCTGAATAAACCACGCGGCGTAGTGACGACCGCATCGGATGAAAAAGGACGAGAGACCATTTACGCGTATCTGGAAGCAGATCTGTCATGGGTCGCTCCTGTCGGACGACTCGACAAAGCCAGCGAGGGCCTTCTGCTGTTGACCAACGATTCTGAGTGGGCCGGGAAAATCACCGCTCCCGAGACACATCTGGATAAGACCTACCACGTCCAAATTGCGAAGGTCGCTGACGAGAATCTGCTGAAGTCAATGGCGTCCGGCGTCAAGACCTCGAAAGGGATCCTACGAGTCACGCGTGCGGGCCTTTTGCGTTGCGGCGAGAAGAACAGTTGGATCGAAGTCGTACTGGACGAAGGCAAGAATCGGCAGATCCGCAGAATTCTTGAGATCCTTGGGGTCGGGGTGTTGCGGCTGGTTCGAGTTCAGATCGGACCACTCGCCCTCGGTGATCTAAAGAAGGGCGAGGTACGACATCTAACCGCTGACGAGAAACATGCAATCGATCAAGCCATCGGGCGAGATGATCCGGGTTAGGTCGGCGGAAACAATTTATCCGCGCGTGAGTGGATATCCCTTCTCCCTCCAACCACGGATGCCGCCGTCCATGGAAATGACGTTTGTGTATCCCATTTTCTGGAGATTGTCCGCCACAAGAGCAGAGCGGAAACCGCCTCCGCAGTAGAGCACCATTTCGGCGTTCAGATCGGGGACTTTGGCTTCGACATCGCGCTCGATCACGCCCTTGCCCATGTGAATCGCGCCGGGCAGATGATCCTTGGCCCACTCGCTCTCTTCACGTACATCCACCAGGATGAATTTGTCTCCGCGGTCCAGGCGCGACTTGATCTCGTCCACATTGGCCTCACGAATGCGAGCGCGCGCGTCGTCTACAATTTTCAGGAATCGGGGCGGATGATTGGGGGCCATGGTCTTTATCCTCCTAAACGCAATTTTAATGGAAACTCCGACGGCGACATCCACAGGAAACGAATCCAAAACCGGGGCTGAAGCGTCTAAGAGGTTCAGGGCGCTGTCGCAGCGAGGGGTTATGCGACGTCTTCCGTTTCGCCAGCGGATTCGTTTTTATTCAGTTCTAGTTCATTCTTTCTTTTGCGCCTCCGTGCTGACTCGTACCGTGCAGGTCGTTTCAGTAGTACCCTAACCGGAACCCTTAAGGAGTTGGGATGCCATCACCGGCCATTGTCAGCGTAGATGACGAGCCCGAGGTACTGCGGGCGGTTGAACGGGATCTTCGGCGGAAGTACGGCAAGGACTATCGCGTGCTCGGAGTCGATTCGGGCACTGCGGCCGTAGACCTGCTGCGCCAGATGAAAACGCGAGGAGACAGCGTTGCGCTGTTGTTGTGCGATCAGCGGATGCCGCAGATGTCGGGACTGGAAGTGCTGGGGCAGTCGATGCAGCTGTATCCGCAGGCAAAACGCGCGCTGCTGACGGCGTACGCGGACACCGATGCAGCGATCGCGGCCATCAATACCGCGAAAGTGCACTACTACCTGCTGAAGCCGTGGGATCCTCCCGAGGAAAAGCTGTATCCGGTGCTGGACGATTTGTTGGACGACTGGCAGGCGGAATATAAAGCGCCATACTCCGGGTTGAGAGTTCTAGGAACGCGCTGGTCCCCAACAAGCCACCAGTTGAAAGACTTCCTGGGGCGCAACCAGGTGCCTTACCAGTGGACCGACGTGGAGGCCGCGGCCCCTGACAAGGAAGTGCAGGAACTGATCCCGGGTGTGGATCTGAAAACCGCGACCCTGCCTCTGGTCGTGCTCCCTGGCGGAGAGGTGCTGACGAATCCTCCGGTGGAGGAACTGGCTTCGCGCATCGGGCTGCGCATGCGCGCGGAGACGAACTTCTACGACTTTGTGATCGTTGGCGGCGGACCCGCGGGACTGGCGGCTGCGGTGTACGGGGCTTCGGAAGGATTGAAGACGCTGCTGGTGGAACGTTCGGCGCCGGGCGGACAAGCCGGAATGAGTTCGCGGATCGAAAACTATCTTGGATTCCCTTCCGGACTGACAGGCGCGGACCTTGCTCGGCGCGCGCTCACGCAGGCGCGCCGCTTCGGAACTGAAATTCTCTCTCCACAGGAAGCGGTCGGCTTGCGCGTGGACGGGCCGTATCGCTTCGTCAAGCTACGGGATGGAAGCGAAATCAGCTGTCACGCGTTGCTGGTAGCGAGCGGCCTTTCATGGAGGAGACTGGACATTCCCGGCGTCGAGAACCTGCAAGAGGCCGGCGTTTATTACGGAGCGGCAATGACGGAGGCCCAGCTCTGCGCGGGCGAGGATGTGTACGTGGTGGGCGGCGCGAACTCAGCAGGTCAGGCCGCGGTGTATTTTTCGCAGTTCGCGAAGAGCGTCACGATCCTCGTCCGGGCGGACTCGCTGCAGAAGGGCATGTCGCAATATCTCATCGACCAGATCGCGCAAATCGAGAACATCCGAATCGAAACTCATTCGGAAGTGGTGGAAGTCCACGGCAACGGACATCTGCAGGCAATCACGATCGCGAATCGCGAAAGTGGTGAGACGAAGCAAGCGGAGACTCCGGCTCTGTTCATCTTTATTGGGGCGGTTCCGTGCACAGCATGGCTGCGGGGCAAGCTTCCCATGGACGAACGCGGCTACCTGCTGACTGGTTCGTGGCTTCCTAAGGAAGGTGATCATGTCAAGGGATGGAAAGAAGAGCGCGATCCGTACATCTTTGAGAGCGTGATTCCGGGCGTGTTCGCAGCGGGGGACACGAGATTTTCCTCGATCAAGCGAGTTGCTTCGGCCGTGGGTGAGGGGTCCATCACGGTGCAGATGGTGCACCAGTACTTGGCGAAAGTGCGCTAGGCTGCGAGTTGCAGTTGTAATGTGCAAGTAACAGACGGGTCTTGGGGGCAAGATCGGTGAGTCCACACGTTCAGGAAATTCTTCGTCACGGATACCTGTGGTTGTTTCTGGCAGCGTTGGTGGAGCGCATTGGTCTGCCTTTGCTGGTGACTCCGCTGGTGATTGCGGCCGGCGCCGTGGCCGGACTTGGCGATATGAGCCTGGCGGCGATCATCGGGATCACCGTCGTGGCGTCAGAACTTGGCGACTGGCTCTGGTACGAGTTGGGGCGGAGCCGCGGGGCGTCGGTTCTGAGAATCCTTTGCAAGATCTCCCTCGAACCGGATTCGTGTGTGCGCAAAGCCGAAGACGCTTTCGGACGGCACACGATAGGCGCGCTGATCTCCTCGAAGTTCGTGTTCGGAGTGGGGCGGCTTTCCGCGCCGGTGGCGGGCCTTTCCGGAATGTCGCGGCGGCGCTTCCTGGTGCTGAATGGCCTGGGGTCTTTGATCTGGGCGGCCTGTTTCGCCCTGGTCGGATACATTCCGGCGCGCAAACTTCCGATCGATCTCCTGATCGAGGAAACCCTGGGCTGGCTGTTGCTGCTGGTGGTTGTCGCGGTCATTGTCCACGTAGTCTGGAAGTACGTACAGCGCGAGCGTTTTATCCGTTCTCTGCGCGTTTCGCGGATCACAGTCGTGGAGGTTAAGGCCGCGCTCGATCGCGGCGAACGACCCTTCATTGTCGACCTGCGTCACATGCTGGAGTTTGTCGTGGACCCGCGCACGGTACCGACGGCGGTGCGCATCTCGCCCGACGAACTGCCCGAGCGGAATGCGGAGATCCCGCGCGACCGGGACATTATTCTCTATTGCACCTGCCCGAGCGAGGCGACCAGCGCCAAGGTGGCGATGGACCTGAAGAAGATCGGAATCTTGAAGGTGCGGCCACTGCAGGGCGGCCTCAAGGCCTGGCAGGATGAGGGCTATCCCTTGGACGACTTCTTCCCGAAAGAGATCGCCAAAGCCGCTTCCTAGCGTGATACACTTCCGCGCCGTGCAGTCGTTTTCGCCACCGCCGACACCTCCTTCCTGCTCCGATTGCGCCAGCAAGACCCAGCCTGCGGGCGGCGGCCAGCCCACTGATTCGGCATCGCGCCTGTGGCGTTCGAGCACCGGAAACATGCGCGTCGACACGCCCCAGATGAGCGTCATCAGCCTTCCTGCTAACCAGCACACGATCCTGCTCGATCACTTGAAGAAGGAAGCAACGGTGATTCCCATGATGCCGGCCATGGGATCGCAAGGCTCAGCGGGGGGTGGCGCGGCACAAGGCGTGGCTCCTCAGGCTCCGCCCCTGAAGGTGGAGGATCTTGGCAAAAGCATGATCGAGGGGCATGAAGTGGAGGGAAAGCGGTACACGCTTCCGCCGCCCCCGGCGTTCCAGAAACCAAAGATGCCAGAACTGCCCCAGATGCCGAAGTTGCCGAACATGCCGCAGACGCCCAAAATGCCAGACGCCAAGCCGCCGCAGGCGAAAATGCCCGAGGCGGCGAAGCCACCGCAGCCGCCTAAACCGCCGGAAATCCCGAAGCCGCCGCAGCCGACCGTGACCGAGATATGGACCAGCGTGAAGCTGAAAACGCCCGTCCTTACCAAGATCACGAGTTCTGCCGGCGAGCGGACCACGTACTGCAAGCCGACCTCCGAGCAGGAGCCCCATCCTTCCATTTTCCAGATTCCGCCCGGCTACAAGCTGAAGAGTTCGTCATAGGCCGGAAGAGCCGGCCTTTTGAGGCCGTGACCGCCCAGACGACCGATGACCGTTGGTGTGCAAATGCCTGAAAACTCATGTGATCCACGTCACAGGCGGGAGTGACCGCCCGATGCTATGCTGCGCGCATTGGTGACCGATATGAGCACGCCATACGGCATTCAAATTACGGAAAATTGCTTGATCTGCAAGTTGCGGCATTCGGGTTTTTTTTGCGAGCTGCCGAAAGGGCCTCTGGAAGAACTCGAAAAAGTGAAGTATGCGAGCGCGTATCCGCAGGGTGCGATGTTGTTCGTTGAGGGCCAGGCGCCGCGCGGCGTGTATATCATTTGCAGCGGACGCGTGAAGTTATCGACCACGTCGCGCGAGGGAAAAACGCTGATCCTTCGCATTGCCCAAGCGGGCGAAGTACTGGGATTGCACGCGACGGTCTCGGGCAGACCCTATGAACTGACCGGCGAAACGCTGCAACCATGCCAGCTCGATTTCGTGCGCCGGGACGACTTCCTTCGATTCTTGCAGCATCACGGAGATGCCTGCCTGAACGCGGCGCAGCACCTCAGCCAGAACTGCCAGAACGCCTACGAGATGATTCGGTCACTAGGATTGTCGCACTCAGTCGGCGAGAAACTCGCACGGCTGCTGCTGGAATGGGCCTCCGACGGCGAAGCCACGAAAGACGGTATCCGTATCAAGGTTTCCCTGACGCACGAGGAGATCGCGCAACTTATAGGGACGTCGCGCGAGACTGTCACGCGCGTGCTGAGCGAATTCCGCGAAAAGAAGTTCGCACAGTTGCGCGGATCGACGCTGATGATCATGAACCGGGCGGGGTTGGAGAAGCTGGTCGGGACGTAGAGCCCAGCGTTGACGGCGAAGTCCCCGAATCGAATCTCATTCGAGGCATCGTCATCGAAAAGGACTTCCCCCTCGTAGCGCTGGCTTCCCTCCCCATCCCTCCCCTTCCCTTTCCTCATCGACACTTCTCCGCTTGTCCAGCCTGGCTGTGACCGCGTGCTAGACTGCAGGCAAATTCAGCAAATGTATCCGTGCAATCAACCCTCCTTGCGTCGGTCGGCGGGCGCTGAGTGTTGAGCGATGAGCGCTGAATGCTGAGTGCTAAGCTTGAGTGCTGCTCTCATGAGTGAATTGAACTTTCTCTCCGCCGCCGAAATGGCAGAGCAGATTCGCGTGCGGAAGATCTCGCCGGTTGAATTGACGAAGGCCCACCAGGCACGCATCATAAAGCTGAGTCCTCTGCTGAATGCGTTCGTGCAGACCGATGACGAACGTGCTCTTCGCGACTCGCTGGCTCGTGAGGCGGAGGCCATGCGCGGGGAAATCCGCGGGCCGCTGCATGGCGTTCCTCTATCAATCAAAAGCTCTCTCGACGTCGAAGGCCTCCGATGCGAGGCAGGCACACGACTACGACAAGGGTATGTAGCCTCGAACGACGCGGTGTTGGTCTCGCGATTGAGGCAGGCGGGCGCGATTGTGCTGGGCATCACAAACACGCCTGAGTTGCTCATGGCGTGGGAGACAGACAACAATCTTTACGGGAAAACAGACAATCCCTGGGATCTGTCGCGGACGGCAGGTGGATCGAGCGGCGGCGAAGCCGCAGCGATCGCTTCCGGATGCTCGGCGGGAGGCGTGGGCAGCGACGGCGGCGGATCGATTCGCGTGCCCGCACACTTCTGCGGAATTTGTGGATTGAAGCCCACTCCCGGTCGCGTGCCTTCGACGGGACACTTCCCTGTTTCGGCCGGGCCTTTCGCGCTGATCGGCGTTGTGGGTCCGATGGCGAGAACGATTGACGATCTCAAAATTCTGTTTGAGGTGATGGCTGGACCCGATCCCGGCGATCCAATGTCGGCTCCGGTACCACTTCGTAGGATCTCGCGCGAAGATTTGAGGCAGATACGCGTAGGCTATTTCGAAGATGACGGGCGAACCCCAGTCACCCCGGAGACGCGCGCGGCGGTTAGCGAGGCGGCAGATGGTTTGCGGCGGGCCGGTTTCGAGGTCGAACCTTTTCGTCCGTCGAACCTGGAAGAGATCCGGCAGTTGTGGTGGATGTTCTTTGGAACGGCCGGGGGCATGATTCTTAATTCGGTAACCAGGGGGCGAGAAGCAGAAATTTCGCCGACGTTAAGAGAGTTTCTGGGATGGGTCGCCGCAGAGCCCGAGCACACCGGACAAACACTGCTCGACACGTGGCTGCGGCGCGACGAATTGCGAGTCCAATTCCTGCAACAAACGCAGCGGTTTCCCATCCTGCTCTGTCCCGTGGCGGCGATTCCTGCATTCAAGCATGGAGAGCGGAGTTGGGTCATTGAAGGCAAGACGGTGCAGTATCTGGACGCGTGGAGTTACACGGAGTGGTTCAATCTGTTGGGAAACCCCGCAGTGGCCGTGCCGATTGCACAATCACCACAGGGCTTGCCGATCGGAGTGCAGATCGTGGGCCGTCCGTGGGAAGAGGAGTTGGTTCTCGCGGTCGCCGCAGAACTGGAGCGAGAGTGCGGAGGATTTCGGCGGCCAAAAGAACTTGAGATCCCGGTTTCTGAGTAGGTCCACTCTCCGCGACCCATAGCGTGCAGTTCCGCCAACTCGCGCTAATATTTTTATACTATTACCGGTCTGCCTCTCGAGAATTAAACTTCCTCGCATCATCGGTTTAGGCTTGCTCGTGACGTGGGGCGGACGAGCCATTCCCGGGTGAGTTTCGTGCAATGCCATCTTCTTCAAACTCCTTGAGCCGAAAATTGCTGTTCGCGCTGGTGCTGTTCCTGACAGTGTCGGCTGTGTATCTGTACGGTTTCCCACAAACTAACGTCGAATATGCCGCCGTCGTACTGCTTCACGCCGTCGGCGGCCTCCTGGCGACGGTGTGGGTGATTGCATCCCTGCGGCGCCTTCTACGCGACGGAAGTTGGCTGTTCGTCGCCGGTTGGCTTCTGTTCCTGGCAGGAGGCGCAATCGGCATCTGGCTGATTCACACCGGGACGCTACGTGCGGAATGGAACTGGATGTACGCGCACATGGTCGTGTCCGCCCTTGCGCTGGTATTTCTGATTGCCGAGCGCATCGGGCAGCGCGGCTGGCTGGGTGGTGGAAGCACGGCGTCGGTTGCCCGGCTCGCGATCTGTCTCGTCGCGCTGGCCGGCCTCGGTGCGGGATTGCGCTACACGCGGGAGGCACGCTGGTCGAATCACGCGCGCATTGAAAACCCGACCATGCCACCGCCGACCATGGACCAGGAAGGCGATGGGGCGAAGGGACTGTTCTTTCCAAGTTCCGCGCAGGTCTACGGCAACAAGAAGATCCCGAGCGAGTTCTTCATGCAGTCGGACTCGTGCAAGCGTTGCCACGAAGACATCTACAAACAGTGGTACAGCTCGGCCCACCATTTTTCTTCTTTCAACAACCAGTGGTACCGCAAATCGATCGAGTACATGCAGGACACCATCGGCACCAAACCTTCGAAATGGTGCGGCGGATGTCACGATCCTGCGGTCCTCTACGCAGGGCTGATGGACACGCCGATCAAGCAGATTGTGCACACGCCACCGGCTCAGGCTGGACTCGGCTGCATGATGTGCCACTCGATCGCGGCGGTGAAGTCGACCATGGGCCAAGGAGACTTTTACCTCGAGTATCCCGAGTTGCATGAGTTGGCGGCGAGCAAGAATCCCGTCGTGCGCTACATGCACGACTTTCTCGTAAAGCTGAATCCGGAGCCGCACCGCCGGGCGTTTCTCAAGCCGTTTATGAAAACCCAGACGGCGGAGTTCTGCTCCTCGTGCCACAAGGTGCACTTGGATGTGCCGGTCAACAGCTACCGATGGTTCCGCGGCTTCAACGAGTACGACAATTGGCAGGCGAGCGGCGTTTCCGGCCAAGGAGCACGGTCTTTCTATTACCCGAAACAATCGCAGCAGTGCGCCGATTGCCACATGCCCCTCGAGCGCTCGAACGACATGGGCAACATTGCCGGGAACGTACACTCGCACCGCTTTCCTGCGGCGAATACGGCGCTTCCCACAGCAAATGAAGATGCTGAACAACTGAATGCGACCGAGAGCTTCCTGAAAGCCGGAATCCTGAGCGTAGATATTTTCGCCGTTTCGCCGGCACAAGCGGTGAGCAAGACAGCGGCAGCAGGCGAGAACGAGTTATCGACGACATTTGCAGTCGGTGAGGAAGCCGAAACCAAGATCGCCCCCGGCGCTACGGGCGAGGCGGCGCCCGTCACCGCACCCTTGAATCTCGTCCAGCCCCCGTTACGTCGCGGAGATACGGTGCGAGTCGATGTAGTTGTCCGCACAAAGAAGATCGGACACTTTTTCCCCGGAGGCACCGTAGACGCCTACGACACCTGGCTCGAGTTCAAAGGAACAGATGACAAAGGGCAGACAATCTTCTGGAGCGGAATGGTCGAAGACGGAGGCAAGGGGCCCGTGGAAAAAGGAGCACACTTTTACCGATCGCTCCAGGTAGATGCGCATGGAAATCCGATTAACAAACGTAACGCGTGGGCTACGCGTGCTGTTGTGTATGTGCGTCTGATTCCGCCGGGCGCGGCCGACACGGTCCACTATCGCCTGCACATTCCAGAGAATGCCGGGAACAAAATCACGCTGCATGCGCGGCTCTGTTACCGCAAGTTCGCATGGTGGGAAACGCAGTTCTCATTCGCCGGACAACCTGACGCATCGCACCCAGACCTCGTTACCTCCAACTACGATGACCGCAAGTTCACAATGGACGAGCCGATCGACGGGGTGTCGGCCAAAGAGCAGAAGATCCCGGACGTTCCCATTGTGGCGATTGCGGAGAACGAAGTGACTCTGCCAGTCGCAGCGCGCGGCACAGCGGCTCCGGCCCCGAAGGTCGAATTGAAGCCGGAGGACTGGCAGCGCTGGAACGACTACGGCATCGGACTCTTCCTGCAGGGCGATCTGAAGGGAGCGGCAGCGGCGTTCGAAAAGGTCACCGAGATCGATCCAAAGAATCCCGATGGCTGGACGAACATCGGACGGGCTGCAGTGCAGGAAGGCGACATGGATCGCGCACGCACCGTGCTGGAGAAGGCGTTGGCCCTTAGCCCGAATCTGGCGCGGGCACATTACTTCTATGCGCGAGTGCTGCGAGCCGATGGGAAATATGAAGAGTCGGCGGACCATCTGCGCAAGGTATTGGCGCAGTATCCGCGCGACCGCGTCGCGCTGAATGACCTCGGACGCGTGTTCTTTCTGGAGCGCAAGTATCCGGAAGCGGTGAAGATGCTGGAGTCGGTGCTCGAAATTGATCCTGAGGACCTGCAGGCGCACTACAACCTGATGCTCTGCTACAACGGGCTGGGAAATGACAAGCTTGCGAAAGAGCATCAGGAGCGCTACCTGCGCTTCAAGGCCGACGAAGCTTCACAGGTGATTACAGGTCCCTACCGGCAGCTTCATCCAGAAGACAATAACGAACGGCAGAGCATTCACGAGCATGTGTCAGCCCCACTCACGGCGCAAGCAACCAAGACGGCATATCGTCGGCGGGCGCCGCATACAGTGACGGTGGCTGGCGCTTCTGAATGACAAATCCCCGGTTTCAGATGAAAACGATTCAGTATGTGTTGATTCTCGTGTTTGCCTGCGTTGTATTTAAACCGGCTCAGGCCCAGAACATCACCTTCCGCGACATCACGGCACAGGCGGGAATTCATTTCGTCCACAACAACGCAGCTTTCGGGAAGAAATATCTGCCCGAGACGATGGGACCTGGGTGTGCGTTCATCGATTACGACGGCGATGGCTATCCAGACATCCTGCTCGTGAATGGTGAAGACTGGCCCGGCCACGCGAAGGCGCCATCCACGCTGAAGCTCTACCACAACAATCAGAACGGAACGTTCACCGACGTTACCGCCAAGGCAGGGCTGGCGATCGCGATCTTCGGTATGGGCGTAGCTGTCGGCGACTACGACAACGATGGGCACGACGACATCTTCGTGACCGCGCTCGGACAAAGTCACCTCTTCCACAACAACGGCAACGGAACCTTCACAGACGTAACGAGAGCTGCGGGAATGTGGGGGCCGAACGAATTTTCCACAAGCGCAGCCTGGGTGGATTACGACCGCGACGGCAAACTCGATCTCGTCGTCGCCAACTACGTGCAGTGGTCGCAGCCGAACGATATCTATTGCACGCTCGATGGTACACACAAGTCGTACTGCACCCCCGAGTCGTACAAAGGAACGTCAGTGCGACTCTGGCATAACCTGGGCGGCGGCAAGTTCGAAGATGCCACGCAAAAAGCCGGGATGAGCGACCCGACCTCGAAGAGCCTCGGCCTCGCGATTCTCGATTACAACAATGATGGTTGGCCTGACATCGTGGTAGCAAATGACACGCAACCTAACAAGCTCTACCTGAACAAGCAGAACGGGACTTTCGAAGAGAAGGCCGTCGCGGCCGGAATCGCATTCAGTGAAGATGGCGTAGCGCGCGCTGGCATGGGCGTTGATGCAGCCGATTACGATCGATCGGGACACGCCAGCCTGATGATTACCAATTTTGCCAACCAGATGTTGTCGCTCTATCACAACGAGGGGAACGGCCTGTTCGTGGACGAAGCGCCACGCTCGGAGGTCGGGCGCAATACGCTGGTCACTCTCGGATTCGGCTGCTTCTTCTTCGACTACGACAACGATGGCTGGCCGGACATTCTGGTAGCGGATGGGCACATCGAGAACGAAATCGAGCGCGTGCAGAAACGCGTGGCCTATGCCGAACCTCCGCATCTGTTCCGGAATCTGGGCGGCGGCAAATTCCAGGAAGTCACGGCGCAGGTGGGCAGCTCATTCGCGAGTCCGAAAGTCGCGCGTGGCGCGGCGTATGCGGACATCGATAACGATGGAGCCCTTGACGTGCTGATGACCACCAATGGGGGACGCGCATGGCTGTTTCACAACGAGGGAGGAACAAATCATAGTTTGCGCGTCAAACTCGTTGGGACGAAATCCAATCGCGACGGGATCGGTGCAGTTGTGCGAGTTGCTTCCGGCGGCGCGAAGCAATGGCACATGCTGCGCAGCGGGTCGAGTTATCTTTCGCAGAGCGAATTGGTTCTCACGTTCGGACTTGGAGACGCGACGAAGGCCGATACGGTTGAGGTCCAGTGGCCGAGTGGGCAGGTGGAAAAATTGTCAGGCCTGGCTGCGGATCAGACCGTCACCATCGAAGAAGGCAAGGGAGTGGTGGCGACGCGCGCATACGGGAAGCGTTCGGCGCCGCGGACAGCTCCCGTGAAGGTCGCGAAAAATTAGCCCGATTCTTGGAATAGCGATCCTAATGATCACGCGCAGATCAGATTCCTTCCGTCTCATGCGCGTGCGCGTCGGATGATGAGTTCTCTGCTGGAACTCCCTCCTGCAGACGAAGCCGGAGATCCTCCAATCGTGGTAACTTCGAAACATACATCTCCATAAAAATCGACGGAGACTGTTAGCCGGATGGTGCCGATTCGGGTCATGAGATCGATTCGCGTCTTGATGTTGCTGCTTGTAATGCTGGCGATCGCCGGATGGTTCGCCGCCGCGCCCTATCGCGCCGCCGATAACACCACGGCTGCAAAGGTCGGCGAAGCCTCTCGCCTGAACAACATCGGTGTCGCCTACATGAACCAGCAACTATTCGAGAAGGCGCTGAAATCGTTTGAAGCGGCCGGTGCGCAAGACCCGGCGATGGAAGTCGCCAAGATCAATCGCGGCGTGGCGCTTCTCAATTTGCAGAGAGTGGATGAAGCCAAGGCGATCCTCGAAGACGTCGTAAAGCAGGACCCCAAAGACGCGCATGCCTGGTACAACCTCGGCCTCTTCTACAAGAACACCAACGACACCGATGCGGCCGTGGCGGCATTCAAACACGTGGTCGAGATCGATCCGAATGACGCGGACTCGTGGTATTTCCTTGGCACAGCCTACGCGCAAGCAAAACAGTTCCCGCCGGCGATTGAGGCCTTCGAGCACGCGCTGAAGGTGAATCCGCTGCACGCGTCAGCGGAGTTCGGAATTTCGCGCGCCTATCAGCAGTCAGGCAATCCAGATCACGCCCATGAGCACCTGAAGAAATTTCAGTACATCAAGGACAATAAGCTGGGCTCCCCGATGAGCCTTGCTTACGGTGAGCAAGGCAAGTATTCGCGAGCGGAGGAGTCGGCGGTCGTGACGTCTCCTGTTCCGCCAGCGATTCCGGTGAAGTTTGTCGATGTGACGGCGGAGGCGGGAATCAAGGGGAAGTGGGGGAAAACTGAGAGTGCGGGTCATGGGCTTGGTCCTGGAGTATGTTTCCTCGATTATGACGGAGATGGTCTCGTTGACTTGTTTCTTCCCGACGCTGGTAGCGGAATGGTCCTCTATCACAACCTTGGGGGAGGGAAGTTCGAGGATGCAACGAAAAAGGCAGGGCTAGATCCGAAGATACGAGCGGTGAGCTGCACGGCGGGTGACTATGACAACGACGGCTCGACCGATCTTGCGGTCGCGCTTACCACGCCCAGTGTGTTGCTCTTCCACAACGAAAAAAACGGGACCTTCAAGGATTTGGCCACGCCGGAGATGCAGGCCGCGCTTCCGCGGGCCTTGGGTCCGCCCGTCGAGCCAAGTCTCGCATTCATCGACTATGACCACGATGGCGACCTCGATCTTTACATCACGATGGATACATCGCCTCGTGCATGGACTGAAGAGCCTCCTCTCAACAAGAACCTGCGCCCCGCCTCCGTCATGCTGCGCAACAACGGCGATCGAACTTTTACGGATGTGACCAGTACCGTCGGACTGTCGGGTTCTCAGGAAAGCACGTTCGCGATCGGCACGGATTACAACAACGACCGAGCGATCGATATCGTGCTCGCCGGCGATAAAACCGGACCGATCGTTTTCGAGAATCCGCGAGAGGGGCCATTCCCACAGCGGCACTTTTGGACAGACAAAGATCTGCCCCAAACAGTGGGTGTCGCTGTTCTCGACTACAACCACGACGGCTGGATGGATCTCGCTTTCACACACCGGGGCGCTCCGGGCATCACGCTCTGGCGTAACAATCAGGGCAAGACCTTCGAGCAAGTCCCCCTTCCTAAGGTCGACTGGGTTCGCGCCTACGGCGTCGCTGCCTTCGACTACGACAACGACGGCTGGGTGGATCTCGTCGCCGTCGGCGAGACGAAGGATGGCAAGGGCGAAATCCGCCTCTTCCGCAATCTCGGGCCCGACGGATTCAAGGACGTCACCACCGACGTCGGCCTCGACAAGATTCAGCTGAAAGATCCGCGCGCCATCATCACCGGCGACTATGACAACGATGGCGCGGTCGACCTGCTAATCACACAGAATCACGGCCCCGCGGTTCTTCTGCGCAATGAAGGCGGCAACAAGAACAACTGGCTGCGCCTCGACCTGAAGGGGTTGAACGACAACAAGTCGGCCATTGGCACGAAAGTCGAAGTCTTCGCTGGCGCGAACCGGCAAAAGTTCGAAATCTACGGATCATCTGGATATCTCGGCCAGAACTCACTCTATTTGACGGTCGGCCTCGGTGCGGCAAAGCAGGCGGACGTCGTCCGGATGCTTTGGCCAACGGGTGTCCTCCAGGACGAAGTCGAAGTCGCTGGCAATCGCGAGGTGCCCTATCTCGAACTCGATCGCCGCGGCAGTTCGTGCCCGACGCTGTTTGTCTGGGACGGCCGTCACTACGAACTGGTCGGTGACATGATCGGCGCAGGCGTCGTCGGGCACTGGGTCGGACCCAACGAGCGCAACGTGCCGCGCCCGGCGGAATACATCAAGGTCGATCGGAACACGATCCATCTGAAAGACGGTAAGCTGAGCTTCCGCCTGATGGAGCCGATGGAAGAAGCCGTCTATCTCGATGAGGTAAAGCTGCTGGCCGTCGATCATCCCAGCGGATTCGACGTCTTCCCGAACGAATACTTCGCTAGCAATCCGCCCTTCCCGGCGTTTCGCGTCATTGAGAGTTCGGCCGCAAAACTGCCCGCTGCCGCGCGCGACGAGCACGGTCACGATCTGATGCCGAAGCTGCGCGCGCATGAATACTTCGGCGACTTCGAACTGCTGCCCTTCCACGGCTTCACCAAGACGCACTCACTCGAACTCGATCTCGGCGAACCATATCAGGGTGGGCCCCTTGTTCTGCTCATGCACGGCGAGACCGAATACTTCACTGCGACCAGCGTCTATGCCGCGCACCAGGCAAAGGTCGAGGCAATCGCACCCTACGTTGAAGCGCTCGGCCCAGATGGGAAATGGAGGCGCGTGCTCGACGACATGGGTTTCCCCGCCGGCGGCCCGCGCACGATGACGCCCGACCTGACGGGCAAACTGCCGATCGGCACGCGCAAGATCCGCATCACCACGAATCTTCAGGTCTATTGGGACAACATCCTGATCGACCGCACCAAGCAGAATGGGCCCGTGCGCCTGACGCCGGCTTCGCTCGTCAGCGCGAATCTTAATTTCTATGGTCATCCGCGGCAGATCGAGGGAGAGCCGCGCGGCAACGTGAAGTATGTCTACGAAGACGTTAGCCCGACGGGTCCGTTTGCCCGCCAGGCTGGCGACTACACGCGCTATGGCGACGTGCTACCGCTCCTCACTTCGTTCGACGACAGGTTCGTCGTCTTCGGGACGGGTGACGAGATCGCGCTGGAATTTGATCCTTCAAAACTGCCCGCGTTGCCAGCGGGCTGGACGCGAGATTACTTCTTCCTCGTGAATGGGTACGAAAAAGATATGGACTTCTACGCCGCTGACGGGTTCACGGTTGATCCGCTGCCCTTCAAGGCGATGCCGGGTTATCCCTATCGTGGAACCTATCCGCTGGACCGTGCGCACGTGGATTACCTGCTCGAGTACAACACGCGACATGTTTCGGGCAACGAGGAACGCGGGTACGCGTATCAGTATCCGAAGACGGGGACCGCTAACAACTCGGAGTTCACTCATCCGGACTGACGTTCCGAAGAAGGCACCGGGCGCGGCCGACGAAAACTCGTCCGCAAGCGACCCGATGTTCGCGCTGTTTCCAACGCGTTTTGGGGTATACTGCGCTAAAGGTTCTGAGCTTCCAACTCTGATCAGGAATATTCATCATGGCATTCAAAGCAGTTGAAGAGGTATCTGCCGAGGTTCCGGCTGACGATTTCCAGGCGCTGGAAGACAAAGTCTATCGCACTATTGAAATGTACAAGGCTTCTCGGGAGGCGCGTGTAGCGGCGGAACGCGAGGCGGAACGCTTGCGCACGCAACTGAAAGAGGCCGAGGAAGAGGTCGCCACTCTGCGTCGCGAGGCGGTGCAACTGCGCAAGGACCGAGAAGAAGTGCGTTCTCGGGTGGAGAAGATGTTGCGCCAGATCGATGCGGTCGGCGAGGAGCAGGCCGCCAGCTAACGTGTCCAGCGAGGCACCGAACAGGGAGAATCATCATGGCAACGGCGACGCGGCAAAACCCGGTGAAGGATGTGAATAACACGAGCGTGCGAGTGGAGATTTTTGATCAGGCGTACAACTTGCGAGGCTCGGACCCGGAATACATTTTGAGGCTCGCCGAGTATGTCGATGCCAAAATGCGCGCGGTGGCGGAACAAACCAACACCATCGATACGGTGAGACTCGCAGTCCTGGCCGCGTTGAACATCGCCGACGAGTATCACCTGTTGCGAAAGCGCAATGACGGCGGATCTCCGGCGTATCAGCAACGCGCAAACACCCTGGCGAGCGCACTCGACCAGGTGCTTGAAGACGGCCGCGCCGGCTGATCGCGGCGATCCTGACAACACTAACGTAACAATTCAAAATGAAGGATGTGCAGAGCCGCGATCGCGGCTCTTTTGTTTTCATCTCATGCGGCGAAATGCAGGCCGGATGCGGAAATTCGCGAGATCAGAAAAATTATTTTTTTGCGTGGACTGGGGATTCCTTGGCAGCGGGCCCAACGCTCTGGCAAGTGAAATGCCAACTTTTTACCGGGCGGGGCTTGCGAAACTTCGCCGGTTTGCCTAGCATCCAACGTGAAAGCCGGCCTGCAGCGTTGGTGATGGTGGTCACCGATTTTTGAACCAACACCGAATGAACGGGGGCCCGACTCGAAATTCGATCCGGTGTGCGACGCTCCGTCATGCGGAGATGCCTAAAGGGTCGCGGCGGGTTCCCAACGTCTAACGACGGGTTCATTCTCGGCCCACCACACGGCTCAGCGGGTCGGTTTTTCCTTTGTCTCCGCCTCCGCCATCTATCTGACGATCCCGCCGCCTGCATTGAATAGGGCTCCGAAGTGCCAAATTCCGAATCACCCGTACCTGCCCTTGCCACAACAACCATCCTCCGCGTAAAGAGAAGTCGCGGTATATTGCGTCACTACAACCGACAGAGACTCGGGTACGTCTGAACCTCAGATTTGCTGGGGCGGACGAGACCACGCGAGATGGGGCGGCGTGCAGTTCCACTGAAAAGGAGGGAGTCAATGGAGAGACCTAAGGAACGTCAGCAAACAATGGCCGACATCGTTCAGCAGGATGGAGCAAATCTCAGTCGGCGCAACTTTCTCGGAAGAGGTTCGGCAGCCCTGGCGGCAGCAGCCACTCTTCCCGTCCTGTCTTCAGCGCAGCAAACCCGTGACCTCAGTGGCGACAAGCATCAAGGCGTCAACGAAACGCGGCCCGGCACGATCAACAAGACCTTGGATTCATCCGAGCCCGATTCCGTTTTCCCGCCTACAACCGATGCAGGCGGGCAACCGCCATTCAAATATCCATTTAGTTATGCGCACAAACGCATCGAGGATGGGGGATGGACCCGGCAAGTTACGGCACGAGATCTCGCCATTTCGAAGAAAGTGGCTGGAGTCGAAATGCGACTGATCAAAGGCGGTATTCGCGAGCTTCACTGGCATGTTGGCTCGGAATGGGCCTTCATGACATACGGATCTGCGCGCATCACCGCTGTCGATCAGAATGGGCGAGCTTTCGTGGAAGATGTGAACGAAGGAGACCTGTGGTTGTTTCCCGGCGGAATTCCTCACTCCATCCAGGGCCTTGAGCCGGATGGTTGCCAATTCATTCTTGTCTTTGACGACGGCAACTTTAATGAGTTCGAAACCTTCCTCCTGACCGACTGGCTGCACCACACGCCCAAGGAAGTTCTGGCTAAGAACTTCAACGTCCCCGAGTCGACGTTCAAGAACGTGCCCCCACGAGAGCTGTTCATCTTTCCACGCGATCTTCCGCGACCGCTCGAGGAAGAGAAGAAGGAAGTCTACGCAGGTTCGGGACCGGTTCCGAACAGCTTCGCATTCTTCACGGGCAAGATGAAGCCGAGCAAAGAGACCGTGGGCGGAAGCGTGCAGATTGTCGACCGGAAAAATTTTCCGGCAACCAATATCGCAGCCGCGATTGTCACGGTGAAACCCGGCGGCTTACGCGAGCTGCACTGGCATCCGAACGAGGACGAATGGCAGTACTACGTGAAGGGCGACGCTCGCATGACGGTGTTCGCAGCTGGAGGGCACGCCCGCACCATGGACTTCCATCCCAGCGACGTCGGCTACATCCAAAGATCGATGCCGCATTACATCGAAAATATCGGCGATAGCGATCTGCTCTTTCTGGAAGTGTTTCCGACCCCGGAATATCAGGACATCTCTCTGGCGGAGTGGCTCGCACATACTCCTTCGCGGTTGGTAGATGAGCACATCGCGACCGGGGAAGACTTCCTGCGCAAGATCGCGAAAACGGAGGCCGTCATCACTCCGGAGTAGTCGCGTTCTTAGATCGCCGGCTTATGGCGCGAAAGGAGGTTCACACCCGACCCAGTCCTTCTTGGGTAAAAAGGTGGGCGGACCTCCTGCTCTTGCGCGGGCAGGTTCGCACGACGATCGGTAAGTCGCAACAAATTCCCGAGCGAGGCCGCCCTGCTACACTAGTCGCTGCGGGTCGATTCCGCATCTAAGCAACTGTGTATCCCCAACTTTTTCATTACGGCCGGTTTTTTCTGCCGACGTATGGCCTGCTTGTCGCCACCGGCGTTCTGCTGGGACTTTGGATCAGCGTGCGCAACTCGGCGAAACAGGGCATTGATCCTGACAAGGCATGGAACTTCGGCATTCTGGTCGTCCTGTGCGGCATCGTGGGCGCGAAGGTCTTGTATGTGATCTACGACTGGAACACCTACCAGCACTGGACCGAAATTTTCAGCTTAAGCACGTTGCAGGCGGGAGGCGTTTTCTCGGGAGGATTGATCGGTGCTCTGATCGCGGCGGTCTGGTACATCCGTCGGCGACACATGCCGCCGCTCGCCACCTGTGACGCGTTTGCCCCCGGTCTGGCGCTTGGACACGCGATCGGCCGGTTAGGCTGCTTCGCCGCAGGGTGTTGTTACGGCAAGCCGACGCACGCGTGGTGGGGCGTAACGTTTACAAATCCCGTGGCGCAACAACTAGTTGGGACGCCTCTCAACGAAGCACTGGAGCCGACGCAGCTTTTTGAGTTCGCGGTCGAACTCGCAAACTTCTTCCTGCTGATGTGGATGCTGAAGCGAAAGAAATTCGACGGCCAGGTTTTCGGAGCTTACCTGATCCTCTACGGCGTGGCGCGTTTTCTGATCGAGTTCTTACGCGGAGATCCGGGACGGGGTGAAGTTTTTGGTGGCGCGCTTAGCGGCACTCAGGTCATCGCTCTCGGGTTGGTGATTTTGGGCGGCGTGATTTGGTGGCTGAAGAGCAGCTCGCGGAAGACGGTGGCCGTACGAGCTTGATCGATCTGGGCCGATAAGCCGGCTAGCGTAGTTCCGCCGAATACGTTTCCCGCACACGCTTTGAGTGCTCCAGGTAACTGAACCATAAGGCGAAGAACCCAATTGGCCGGACCACGAACCCGAATCCGATCGCGGCCAGATTCAACGTTGAGCTCGGACGCACTACCGTGATCCAGAGAACAAAATACGCAATGCTGAGCAGCAAATAGGCCCACAGGAACCGCCGAGCCGTAGCGACAGCGCCCGCCTTAATGAGCCAGAGTCTCACCCCCACTACGACGCTGAAAATCGTCAGTCCAGCGATTAGCAGTGCCTGGACTGCGAGTAGCCAAGCCACTCTTGCAACGTTCGTCGCGAAAAATGCCGGCCCGATGACGGTCGCGAGCTCGTAAACGCTCGACAACGGATTGACGACAGTCAGGATGAGGCAGAACAAAAGAAGCCAGCCCGCAATCGCGGGCGGATTCGTGGGGCCAACTACGGGTTGCGGTTGCTGGTCGGGCATCGAGCCGTCCTAACGTGTCCGCAGAGCGGGAGCCAACATTCTATCGAATCCGCGTTACGCTAGACTTCCAATCGATGAATCAGGCCTTCCCAGTGCTTTACCCCGTCACCATCGACGATGCTGGCATGCGCCTCGATCAGTTCCTGGTGGGCAAGATCGGCGACGTCAGCCGCGCGCGTGTGCAGCAGATGATTGAGCAGGGTCTCGTGTTAGTGGACGGTGCCGAAACCAAGGCCTCGTTGCGGTTGCGGGGCGGCGAAGAAGTACGGGTCGATGGTTCGGCGAAGGTCGAGCCACTTCGCGCCATGCCGGAGGAAATTCCGCTCGACATCGTCTTCGAAGACGCCGATCTCGCGATCGTGAACAAGCCGGCGGGCATGATGGTGCACGCGGGAGCAGGGGCGACGGACGATGCCCGCAATCGCGGCACGCTGGTCAATGCCCTGCTCTACCGGTTCAACCAGCTGTCAGGCGTGGGCGGAGAACTGCGCCCCGGCATCGTGCATCGCCTGGACAAAGAGACCAGCGGGCTGCTCGTAGTCGCCAAAAACGACGAGGCTCATCGCAAGCTGGCCGCGCAATTCGCCCGGCGCGAGGCGAACAAGACATACGTCGCGCTCGTACACGGGTCGGTTAAGGCAGACCACGGAACAATCCGCTCGAGCATCAGCCGCGACAGTATTCGGCGCGTGCGGATGACAACACGCGGCAGCGGCGGCCGCGAGGCTGTCACACATTACGTGGTCAAAAAGCGCCTGAACTCGCCCTTCGGAAAACTCACGCTTCTCGACCTTAAAATTGACACTGGACGCACCCACCAGATTCGCGTGCATTTGTCATCGATCGGCCATCCCGTCGTCGGGGACGCCTTGTACGGCGCGCCTCGAGAGCTGAAGTCATTGCGCGGCCCGATTTCCCTACACCGGAATTTTCTGCACGCCGCCGCGCTCGAGTTGCGGCACCCTCGGACGGGAGAAGCATTGTCGTTCGCCAAGGGATTGCCCGAGGAGTTGGAAGAGTTCCTGCGAAAACTCGACGCCGGTTAGGCTGCATGGGCCTGCCTCGGGCCCGGGTCAACGCAGGTTGGCGGCCAAGCATCCTACCCGTACAAGGGGCCTGCCGGTTGCGGCGTCCGCGGATATAATGAGGGTTACATGAAGCTCCGCAGTATTCTCTTCGCCCTGGCAACGAGCGGCTTTGCGCTCGCGCTGGCAGCCCAAAACCCGGGTGGCTCACCCGCATCACCGCCAGCTCCCAACCAACCCCAACCGCCAGTGCTGACGCCACCAGCCCCAGGCCAGACCGCGATGCAAGCAACCTCCGGATCCAACGGAGGCGCTCCGGTCGCGAATTCGCAGCAATCGTCCACTCAGGAAGACGACGCCGTCACCACCATCCACAAGACGGTCAATGAGGTCAACGTCGTCTTCACCGTGACCGACAAGCATGGCCGCTACGTGAAGGACCTCAAGAGAAACGACTTTAACTTTGTTGACGATTCCAAGCCGGCCGCGGAGATCCGCGACTTCAGAAGCCAAACTGACCTGCCTTTACAAGTTGGACTTCTGGTCGACGCCAGCAATTCCGTGCGTGACCGCTTCAAGTTCGAGCAGGAGTCGGCAATCGAATTCCTGAACCAGACGGTGCGTCCGAAATACGATTCGGCGTTCGTCGTGGGATTCGACGTGACCCCCGAGGTCACGCAGGACTTCACCGACAACACGGAAATGCTTTCCCGTGGTGTCCGGGCGTTGCGACCGGGCGGTGGCACTGCCATGTACGACGCGCTCTATTACGCCTGCCGCGATAAGTTGCTCAAGGCACCACGTTCGGGCGCGGTTCGACGCGCCATCGTCTTGCTCAGTGACGGCGAGGACAATCAAAGCCATGTCACCCGCGAAGAAGCCATCGACATGGCGCAGCGCGCCGACGCAATCGTCTACACCATCAGCACGAACATTTCGGGCACGAAGGGGAAAGGCGATAAGGTGCTCGAGCGCATCGCCGACGCGACCGGCGGCCGAGCGTTCTTCCCATTCCAGCTGCGCGATGTGAGCAACGCCTTCGCCGAGATCCAGGACGAGCTTCGCAGCCAGTACGCCGTGTCGTACAAGCCGGCCGACTTTAAGGCTGACGGCCGCTATCGCACGATCGAGATCGTGGCGCTGGACAAGAAAAATCTTCATGTCCGGTCACGCCGGGGGTACTTCGCTCCCGTACAATAGCCGGCCATGGCTGGATACTCTGGCACTCCTCTACCCAAGAAGCTGGGAATCAAGGAAAACTTCCGAGTTACGTTCGTGGATTTGCCCGCGGACGTGCGCTTAGAGTTGCGCGAAGCCCTGCGCGTGTGTGAGATGGCTTCAGACGCACGTAGCCCTCTGGATTTCGCCATGCTGTTCGTAAAGACACAAGCGGAGTTGAAGAAGCGGTTCCCGCGCACCGCAAAGCAACTCGCGCCAGCTGGAATGCTGTGGGTCTCCTGGCCGAAGAAGGCGTCGGGCGTTGCGACGGATCTCGACGAGAACGTCGTGCGAGGAATCGGATTGGATGCCGGCCTAGTCGACGTGAAGGTTTGCGCCGTGAGCGAGGTATGGTCGGGCCTGAAGTTCGTGATCCGCGTGAAGGACCGTAAGACATAGGTTCGAATTCCGATCAAGCGTGTCGTGCGAAACCCAAAGCAGAAAAACCAATCCTTCCCAACGGAAAATGAGCGCGTGCCCTTTCGCCATTTCATGCTACGTTTGCATCGGTCATGTAGCAGTCTTGCGAGGGCTACGGGCTTCCGCGCGACGAGAATGAATACTTCGTCGGAAGAGCGGCTGAGAGGTGTGTTCCCGATGAAGTACTGCCCCAACTATAAGTGCGTCGCCTACGGGCGAGTCGTCTATTCGCAATCAACCCGATGCGCATTCTGCCGTTGGGACCTCAAGCCACCCCGCATGAAGAGCGAAGCGGCGGCGGATTACCCACGTGACGCAGAGCGCGGGCTAGCGGGCCACGATCACGCGCAGCACGTGCGCGATCTTTCGAAATTGCCGCAAGCATCCTGAACGGTCGATCATTGCATTCCGGGGACGCGTCCACAGTCTCGCTGGCTAGTAGTAACAACTCCACCTGACACCGCCGTAACTTGTTGGCCTTGCGCCCGCTGGCCTACGATTTGCGGCATGTCCGACCCGTGGCGCCCGCAATTCTCCGAGCAATCCAAGCGTGGCCTGCCCCAACCGACCGACGAGGACGTGGTCCGCGCGCTGGTAGAAATCAAGAATGCCAGTAGCGCGCCCATGCCGAGCGCAGACTCTCCGATTCATGTAGTGGCCGAAGAACCTTCCCGGAAGTGGCTCGTCGTTACGGCGGCGATGGTGATGGTCGCGGCCGTCGGTTATGTCGGCAAGCAGGAAGTCCTCCGGCTGGCTCAACTGCAGAATGGAAGAGTCGTCCGTGGCACAGCAATGCCAACCGACGGCCCCGCGCAAATGGTCGCGGAACAATTGCTCGCAAAAGCTGCGACCGGAGACACGCAGGCTACTGACGAAATTTTCGCTCACGCTTCGGAATGGACGGGCAAAACCCAACGCACGCCGCGATCCGAGCAACTCGTGACCGCACTCCTCAATCACTCAGACTTACACGTGCGTCAGGCCGGAGTACGGGCAGAAATGGCTTTGGACGGGGTATCCGCAGATGCGAATGGCCTGCAGCAGGTAAAGCTGTCGATCGGGAACCCGCAACTTCGTGGGTGGTCCTTGTGGATGTTGGGAGCGCTGGCGAATCAAGGCGTCGATCCTGACCACGCGTCAAAGATCATCGAGTCTTACCTGACGGATCCCGATGTTCAGGTGCGGGCCGCGGCGGTCGACGGCATGGCACTGGTAGCGACCTGGGAGACAATTCCGATGATGCTCGACCGCTTCCGGAACGATCCCTCCCCCGTCGTTCAGGAGCGCGCTGCCTGCGACCTGGCCGAGTCGGGGATGTACACGCACGCCCAGAGAATGAGTGCGGCTGCCAGCTTTGTGGGCTGGGTGGACGACTCGCTGCTGACTACGCAGCAACGCGCCTGGGCCGTGCAGGCGCTGGGAGACATCTCTGGTCAGCACTATGGAAACGACGCTGCCGCCTGGCGGCGTTGGTACGAAGGGGTGAAGGAGTAAAAGCAGGTCTCAGGTCTTAGGTCGTCGGGCTTAGGTCTTGCTGTTCACAGCCCCCATGCGCCCTCTGTGGTGGGCGCACTTACCTGCTTCCCTCAGAGCCATTGACGACCGTGCTCTGCGCTCTCCGCGGTCAACCCTTCGACGCTTCGGGCGCGGCGCCTGGAGTTCCTCGCGGTTCCAGGCTCTCCAGCACAGTCTGAAAAAATCGCTCGCGCTGCTCCGGAGTCATATGACGCAGCCGACGCCCCATGGGACCGCCACGGAAATGCCGCCGAGGCCCACCCAACCACCCGAACCCTCCGAACAGGAGCCAGGTCAAGCCAATCAGACCAACCGCCTGCCAGTAGGTAATCGCGTGCAGTCCGAAGATCTCCGGCATCAGCCAATTCCAGAGGTAGTGCACGGCCTGCGAAAAGCCTGCGAAGAAAATGATCGCCACAATCATCAATTTGACCACCTGCTGTATCCATCTCTTGTGCATATTCGTCATCCTTTCAGGAATTCGTCGTAAATTGCCCGAAGCCGCTCGCGCAGAGAAAGCACCGCGTAACGTTTGCGCGACAACAGTGTGTTGACCTTTACTCCGCTCTCTTTCGAGAGTTCTGCGAAACTTCGGCCCTCGAGCTCATTCGCAACAAACACCTCGCGCTGCTCGCGAGGCAACTCGGCCAGCGCAGCATCCAGTTCATCGATCAAAGCCTCTCGGCCCAGGGCTGCCTCCGGTCCCGCATCCGCAGAAGGCAGCAGATCCTGAAACTCAACCTCGCTTCCCTCCTCGTCGTCGACGGGAGTGTTCGCCGAAATCTCAGGACGCCTCTTGCGATACAGATCGATGATGCGGTTGCGCGCCACCCGGAAGAGCCACGGGCCGATGTGCTCGATCGGCCGCATCAACTGGAACGACTCCACCAGTTCCGAGAACACGTCCTGGAGAACGTCTTCCACGTCGTCCGGATTCGCGACCCGCCTGCGAATGAAATTGCGCAGGCGCGAACCCTCGCGGCGAGCGGTCTCCGAGATCTGGTTGTCCAGGTCGATGGGCATCCGTTGTACGCTCGACAACGCTCTCATCCCCACTGTAGACGGATGGGGCGGGGAAATATTGTGTCACTCGGGAACGGTCTTGGCCCTCGCCGTTTGGGTAGTGAGACTGTTGGTAGCGAAAGGCTTACGAGGTAAGGGCTTCGTTCATCCGAGAAAGGGACTGCTTCTGGCGGCCCTGGGCATCGAAGTTTTCCCGCGAAAGCCACCGCTCGAAGCTGGCCTTTCGCGCGGGCCATTCCGAATCGAGCATGGAGAACCACGCCGTATCGCGGTTGCGTCCCTTGATGATCATGTGCTGGCGGAAAATGCCTTCGAAGGTGAAGCCCAGTCGCAGCGCAGCCCGGCGTGAGGGTTCGTTCAGAGCATTGCATTTCCATTCATAGCGGCGGTAGCCAAGATCCTCGAAGACATGTCGCGCCATTAGGTACATCGCTTCCGTCGCACCGGGCGTACGTTGGAGAGCGGGGGTGAAGAGAATGCTTCCGACTTCAATGCAGCGGTGTGCCGGCTCAATACGAAGGTAAGAAGAGTAGCCGACAGGTTTACGCGTCGCGTTGTCGAGGATCGTGAAGAAGAGTGGATCGCGTGAACCGGCCATTTGTTTGAGGCGTGCCTCGAAAGTGGCCTGATCTGGATAAGGCCCATCGAATAGGTATCGCCAGAGATCTTCGCGTTCGGGACCATGACTCGCCTCATAGAGTGCAACCGCATGAGCCGCAGGATCCAGCGGTACAAGCGTGACGAAACGTCCTTGCAAGGTTGTGGGTTGCGGCGCACGCGCAGCCGCCGGATCGACGCGCGGACCGAGTTGGGGTTCGGAGGAAGGCATGGAAGAAGAAGCGGTTCTCAGTTCTCAGTTGTCGGCTGCGGGTCGCGGCTCGTCATTATCTTGCAGCCAGAAGCACTGCAACCCCATACCGGGGCAGTGTCAATGAGTTCTTCGCGAGCCAGCAAGGACGTCCGTCATCGTTGACGGAAGGGTGACTGTCTGTTCGGACTTCGAGAGATTCACCAGAATGTAATCGGCGCCCTTCGGGCCATAACGTGGATTGACCTCCACTCCGTCCGGAACCGCACCCAGCGGAGGCCTTACTCCGCTAACGTCCGTCATCCATTTCGCGGCGGCAGCCATGCCCGAGTCGTCGAGCCACGCACCAATATAGGTGATCCGGCCCTTGCCCGCTTTTGCGTGTGATCGCAGCAGGCTGGCCGTCGAGCGAACTACTGCTCGGTCCATAGGCGGCCCCGCAGGGTGCGCCACCGAGAACGTGGCAAGAAAAACCACAGAAACAAACAGCCTCACTCTCAACCATGAAGTCTCGTGATTTCCTCCCAATCTGATGACCTCCCGCAGTGAGAGATTGTGGGACTGCACATCATAGCTGAGATTGTGATGATGTTGCGGGGGATGAGTTTGTTAGCCGATACCAGGTCGGGTTTCCATCGAGTATGAATTGTCAAAACTCAGAAACGGATGGGGGACACACCGCCACAACTCATCGTGACGAGGAGTCTTTCAATCGGAGGAATCGGCGGAAGCGATGCTCCCGTTCAATCGCTGTGCGCGATCGCGTAGTAGCCGCTGCGGGACTGGATTTTGTAGCCTTGCTTGGAGCGAATCTCGACCTTCCGGAAGGTGCCGTCGAGTTTGGAGTTGGTAGGGGTATAACCGATGTTGTATTGGCTGCGAAGTTCCTTGGCGATCTGATCGAAGGCTTCCTTCAGCTTGTCGAACTTGTTGCCAACTTCGATCACACGGCCTCCCGTCTCGCCGGCGAGCTTCTTCATCTCCGAATCACCGGAATATCCGCCGAACCCGTAGAAACCCCGGTCGGCAATGAGCAGGACGTAGCAGATCGAATCTGATTTCTGCGCGGCTTCAATGGCATCTTTAATGCGAAGCTGGCTGCCCTGGTCTTCGCCATCGGTGAGCAGGATCATCGCCTTTCGGCCAACTTCATGGGAAAGCTCATCGTGTGCTGCGAGGTATACCGCGTCATACAGCAACGTGCCCCGGGGATTGCTGGTGGGAATGGGACCGCCGCCCAGGCCGGGGAGCGATCCGCCTCCGCCGCCAGTGTTGATCTTCGCCTTGTTGAGTGCGGCCTTGAGCCGGCGCACATCGTTGGTGAAGTCCTGCAGCAGGTCGACGTTGACATCGAAGTCAATAACGAACGCTTCATCTTTCTCTCGAAGGATGTCGTTGAGAAAAGCGCCACCGACTTCCTTTTCCATTTCGAGCACCCGCATCTGGCTGCCGCTGGAGTCGATCAGGATGCCCAGCGTGAGTGGCAGATTGCTCTCGGCGGTGAAATATTTGATAGTCTGCGGTTTGCCGTCTTCAAAAAGCTCGAAGTCATCCTTGGTCAGACTCGGAATAAGACCTCCCTTTTTGTCTTTTACGTTGTAGAACAACTGCACCACGTTGACGCGGACTTTCAGGGTCTCCATGGACTGATCCTGATCCTGGGACGAGTCCTGCGGTGCATTCGACGCGGGCGGGTTCGAGGTGGGCTTTTGCTGACCGGCCAGGGGTAGACTGGCCACTAGGCCGAGGATGAACAGCAACGGAAGCACACGGGCTTTGGGCATTCGGCAATTCTCGTGGGACTTTTGTTAGTCTATTCCTGTAGGGTTAGATGCTACCAATTTACTGGGTTGGAGCATCCCAAAGGTGTTACGGTTGCCCGCCGCTGGAGAATAAGGCCTTGGGTCAGAAAGATTTCAACGGTTTCGGGAAAATCGCAGCAACAAGCCTCGCCGTTTGTCTGGCTGGCGCTCTTGCGCTTGCGCAGGATCAGAGTCAAACGCCGCCCCCGCAACAGGATATTCCCGACGCCCCGTCCGCGACTCGTCCCGTACAACCGTTCCCCTCGAACCTGCCGCCGGCGCCGAAGACCGGTGCACCCCAGCCCGCGCCGCCCCCGAACCAGGCTCCGCCGACCGATTCCGGCTCGAGCAGCAGCGGCGGAAATCCTCCGCCGATGCCCCCGGTAAAGACCGTGCCTCCGGGGAGCATCCCGGCCGATCAGGGCAATGACATCAACTCGCGCGAGGACCTGTATAAGATCGTGACCCGAGTCAACTACGTGATCGTCCCGGTCACGGTGAAGGATACCTCCGGTCACCTGGTCGACGGCTTGCGGCCGAAAGACTTCACGGTTCTCGAGGATGGCAAGAAGCAGGAGCTTAAACTGTTCGTGGTCGATCCCCTACCACTGTCGGCGGCGATCATCCTCGATACCGGCATGCCCGACGTCGCCCTGCAAAAAGTCGCCCAGACCTACACGGCGCTGACCGGGTCCTTCAGCCCCTACGACGAAGTCTCTCTCTATACCTACAGCAGCACTGTCAGTCAGGTGAGTGATTTCTCGGCGGTTGGTGACAAGCTGAACACCGTCCTGAATCGCATGAAGCTGGAGCGCGGCGGCAACAATGGCGCGCCTGTCATGAACGGTCCGCTCGGCCCGCAAGGCCCCACGGTCAACGGAATCCCCGTGGAACGCCCCGGAGCGCAGCCCAACATCGCCCCTCCCAAAGACGTTCGCGTGATGAACGACGCCGTCGTCCGCGCTGCCCTCGATCTCAGCAAGCGAGATCCGGGCCGGCGCAAGATCATCTTCATCATCAGCGACGGCCGCGAGTACGGCAGCAAAGTGTCGTACGGCGACGCCCTCAAAGTGCTGCTCTCGCGCAACGTGACCGTCTACGGCGTCGGCGTAGAGGCGGCATCGATCCCGATCTACAACAAGCTGGAAAAACTTCGTCTGCCGCATTACGGCTATGGCGACATTCTGCCCAAGTACGCGAAGGCCACCGGTGGCGAGGTCTTTTCCGAGTTCAACCGCGACAACATCGAAATCGCGTACATGCGCGCGACCGGCGACGCCCGCAATCAGTACACGCTGGGCTACCAGACGCGGGCCACGCCCAGCAGTACCTACCGGGATATCGAGGTACGCGTGGATCGGCCCGGTCTGAAAATCACTACCAAAACTGGATACTATCCGCTGCCGGCTGCGCGATAGCATCCGACCAAAGATCTCCTTATCAGTAACCTGCGTAACCTGCCGGTAACAATGGCCGTATGGTATAAAGGCCACGAGTACCCCTAGGGAAATTTTTCACGCGTTGGCACTCCAGCGGGACGGACTGCCTTGACGGTATGTTCATTTAGAGGAAATTCTTGAGTTTCATCAACTTTGCAGCCCGCGAGATCAACTGCAAGATCGTGTATTACGGCGCCGGATTAGGCGGCAAGACCACGAACCTGCAGCACATCTACCAGAAAACCGCGGAACAGCAGAAGGGCAAGATGATCTCGCTCGCCACCGAAACCGAGCGAACCCTGTTCTTCGACTTCTTGCCTCTCGACCTCGGCTCCGTTCGAGGGTTCAAAACCCGCATCCACCTATACACCGTTCCCGGGCAGGTCTTCTACGACGCCAGTCGCAAGCTGATCCTGCGCGGCGTCGACGGCATTGTCTTTGTAGCCGACTCCCAGGAAGAGCGTATGGACGCCAACGTCGAAGCGCTCGACAACCTGATGGACAACCTCAAAGAACACGGCTACGACTTCTTCAAGATCCCCTACGTCCTCCAACTCAACAAGCGCGACCTGCCCAACGTCCTTCCCGTGGCAACCCTCGCCAAAGAGCTTCGGCGGAAGAACGAACCCGTCATTGAAGCCGTGGCCTTCCAGGGAGCCGGCGTCTTCGAGACTCTCAAAGAAATTGCTCGCCAGGTGCTGACCGAATTGAAGCAGGGTGGATAGGAAAATCAGGTTTTAGGTCTTAGGTTTCAGGTTTTCCGGACTTGGTGCCGGGCGACTCTCCAGCTAAACAGACTTCCCTTCAAGATCCTCTAAAGCCTCGAGATCCTTGAACATCAAGCACTGCCGCTGCAACTGCGCCGCCGTTTGTCAGCGTTCGTTCATCGCCCGCTACGGCATTTCCAAACGAGCCCCCCCGACCTTCGCTTTCGTATCCGGGCGCGTCGTCCGAGCGCCATCAACGCCATCAAAAACCAAAGGGCGCCTTCCGGCGCCCTTCTTGAATTAATTCCCAACCAATCTATTTCGTTTCCGCCAGTCCTGGGGTCGCTCCAAACTCGCGCCGGCCATTCACCGTCTTGGCCGCACGAGCTGCGGCTGGTTGCGCGCCCGAGGCGGATCCGTAACGCTCGAGCAGCACTGGAACCATGGCGCCTTCGGCTTCCTTCACGAACGTCATGTGGCTTTCGCCGGTCAGGTCCACCCGAACGAAGTCGCCGAGTTTCACCTGCCCCGTCGCCACCAGGTTCGCGAGCGGAAAAACAATGTTCCGCTCGATCGCCCGTTTCAGGTGACGCGCGCCGTATCGCGGATCGGTTCCTTCCTTCAGCAGGAATTCCTTCACCTTCGACGTGCAATTAAAGACGAATTGATTCGCGCCGGCTGCCAGCAGAATCCGCTGCTGCACCAGGCCCAGTTCGATCTCCAGAATCTGGCTGAGATGCTCGGGCCGCAGCGTCTTGAAGACCACGACCTTGTCGATGCGGTTCATGAACTCGGGCGTGAACTTCCGGCGTGCCGCTTCAGTCGCGGTGCGGGAAATCTTCTCGTCGAGTCTGGAATCCACCTCGGTCACCTGCGTCGCGAATCCCATGCCGCCGTCCACCAGTCCGGTCATCTCCCCGGCTCCGAGGTTCGACGTCATGATGATGATGCACTGCGACAGGTCCACCCGGCGGTTGTCGCCCAACGTGAGCGTGGCCTTATCGAGGATGCCAAGCAGCAGCTGCCAGAGCGAGTCGCTCGCCTTCTCGATCTCGTCGAACAGCAGGATCGAGAGCTTCAGCTTGTCGGTGTGCCACTGGTTTAAAGCTTCCTGGGTCAGCAGTGGGTGCGTCTCCCGGTGACCCAGGTAGCCTGGAGGCGACCCGATCAGCTTGGCAATTTCGTGTGAGTGTTGGAATTCGGCGCAGTCGATCTTGATGCAAGCGCGCGCGTCGCCGAAGAGAGACTCGGCCAGAGCCTCGACGACACGGGTCTTGCCGGAACCCGTAGGTCCCAGGAACAAGAGGTTTCCTACCGGACGCCCCGGAGGGTTCAGACCGGCCAGAAACATCTGATAGATCTCTACGACCTTCTCGATGGCCTGGTCTTGTCCGACGATCTTGCGCCGCAGGGCGCCGTCGAACTCCCGGGCATCGTTGCTTCGACGATTGGGATCGAGCACAGTGGCGAGGTTCGTTCTCATAGGGTCTCGAGGCCCCTTTTCTACAGCGAGGCCAGATTGTTCTTCCTGGGACGACGTGGTTGTTTTTGTTCGGACTGACCCCGAGCGACAAAAAATGTCACTCGCTTAACAACTCGTTAACAACGCTGCTGGTACTGCAAGCCGTTGACCATCCCTTAAGTAACTATCGCTTCCCCACTTCTTGAGTCGTTAGATGCTTCTAGCCGACTTGCGGAGACTTATTCGCAAAACCTCACAAGTGCCGAGAGCGAAATTGTTTGCGCATCAAGGATGGTTTCTTGGCGTCTTCCCTTCCTCGTTTCCAACTACATGGCGCTGGTCCGACGTAACTGGCAGCCCCAAAAGACGCGGGTTAGTATCCGCCCAAGAATCAGTTCCTTGGAGAAAAACTTGCGTCGTTCGGGTCCCTTTTCACTCACCGTTGGAGTTCTCATCCTTGGCTTTTTCACCCTTGGCACAACCGCCGCAGCTCAGTCGTCGGGGCAAACCGCGAAGATCGTCCGCAGCAGCACGACGACGCCTTCGGTGGGCGCAATCAAGCCGGCCGACCTGCCGTCTCCGACCGTGGCTCCTCCAGGAACGGAATTCTACGTTGCCAAGCGAGGGGACAGTATCGGCGCTGTGGCGAGGCAGTATTTAAAGCGGACATCCTACCTTACTTCCAGCGAATTAGCCGAAGCTATCCGCAAAGCCAACGGCAACCGCACCGGGAATAACCTGAAAGCCAGCGAACAGGTCGTCGTTCCGGGCATCCTGGCCGCCCCGATCGTTGAGAAGTCGATCGCAGTACCGAAAGACTTTGAGGTCCGAGCTATCTACCTGACCGGCGTGATGGCCGGCAGCGACCACGGGATACGGATCATCAAACACTGGCGTGAAGTAGGCGGAAACGCCGTCGTCTTCGACATCAAGGACAGCGACGGCAGCGTCAACATCGCCTTCGATCACCCGCTCGCCGGACGCCAGCACATCTACATTCACGACCTGCCCAAGTTCACGCATTTCCTGCACAGCGAAGGCATGCACGCCATCGCCCGCATCGCCATGTTCCGCGACCAGCGCCTGGTCCAGACGTACCCCGAGCTCGCGGTGAAATCGCACCGCACCGGGCAGCCTTGGCGTGAGAACGGCAAGCTGGTCTGGACGGACACTTCGAATCCCAAGGTGCAGGAGTACGACATCGCCCTCGCCAAATATGTCGCCGACTCTGGCGTGGATGAGATCCAGTTCGACTACGTCCGCTTCCCTGCCGAAGGCGACCAGAAGGACGCCACCTTCCACTTCCAGACCGAGCATCCAAAATGGCAGCGTTCCGACGTGATTGCCGATTTCCTCAAGCGCGCCTACGCGGAACTGCACCCGAAAGGCGTGCTTCTGTCTCTCGACGTTTTTGGCGTGATGGCCTGGCAGCGCCCGGTCGATCTCTCGCATACCGGTCAGGACATTGTCCAGATGGCGAAGTACTGCGATGTGCTCTCGCCCATGATCTACCCTTCGCACTTCTTTGGGATGGATGGCTACGAGCACCCCGGAGACGCCCCCGAACACTTCATCGGCGAGTCGATGGACCGCTTCAAGCTCATCACAAAAGACAGCAATGCCGTGATTCGTCCATGGCTGCAAGCCTTCCGCTGGAGAACCAAGACCTATTCGCCGGAATACATCGAGACGCAGGTGCGCGTATCTAAAGAAAAGGGCGGGGTGGGCTTCCTCTTCTGGAATGCCGGCAACGACTACTCGAAGCCCTATGCGGCCATGCCCGTCATGCGCACCGCGAAAGAGAAGTATTTTCGTGGAGATGAGTTGCCGGGGGTAGCGAAGTCCACAGCGACGGCATCGATTCCAACCGGCGGCGGCCAGTAGCGTTGAGCTTCGTCGTCTCCCGTAAACAGGGTTGGCCGTCTGCCGTCTCTTGCAACCCGTTACTCGGGGCTCCCGGCTTCTTCGCTGTCACCCAGAGCGAAGTGAGGCGCAGCCGAACGCTCTCTCCCACTCTGTCATCCTGAGCGAAGTGAGCCGAACGGCGAATGAAGTGTCGAAGGACCACGTGTTCCTGAAACTCTGCATCCGGCCTCGATGGTTATTTCCACCACCGAGCTAGCCCACTACTTCGTACTAACCCGCACCTCATAGTGCGTTGTCGTCGGCTCGATACGGCTTAGCAGTCTTTTTGCCTCGGGCTCGAACACAGCAACGGCGTAATCGGGCCCGGCAAACCGCTTCACCGCATCGAGCGAGTCAAAGAAATTGATGACGACGAACTCGGCTTCCTCCGCCCCATCATTGCGAAGCACATAGCCCCCGCGATAGCCCTCAATGTTTTTCAGTCCCGGAAGGACCGTCTCCCTCAACAGCTTCTCGTAAGCCTCCGCGTCCTTGAGTTTGGTCCAGCCTCGCCAATGACGAGCGATCATGAAAACCCTCGCCCCACCATTTTAAAGATGTGGCGGCCACCGCGACATGACCGCCACAATTTGCTGACGCGCTGCAGCTTGTTACCGCGCCACCGCCTCTTTCTCCAACCACTTCTTTCCTCCCGCCGAATCCATCCACTCTCCCGCGACCTGCCGTGTTGGAACGTTGAGCCGATTCCAGACGTTAATGGCGGCAATTGCCAGCAAGAGAACCGACAACTGCGTTTTCGTCATATTGCCGCGCCGCTTCTTCCCAGATCTCATCGGGAACGGGGTCCGGCCGATCACTCAGCCGCGTCCCCGACTCGGTTAGCGCCAGTGCCGCGCGCTCCGCATCTGTGAAGTAAGGCGTATCGCGCCACCCCGCCACCGTGAAGAGGCGCTGATCGGTTTCGCCGGCGCGCTTCAGCTGCCGCGAGTGCATGTCCAGGCACACGCTGCATCCATTAATCTGACTGGCTCGCAAATGCACCAGTTCTAGTGTCTTCTCGGGAATCCCGTGTTTCTGTACGGATTTGCTGAGTGCTTGCATGGCCTCTGGGATGACTAGGGCTGGATTTTTCATTCTTGCTTGCATGATTTTCAATCTCCTTGTCACTTGTCTTTGGACGCTAACCGGATTCGTTCCCCGAAACTTGCAACTCGAAACTTGAAACGGATTCAACCTACCGACCGCCCGGCATTCATACCGCTGACCTGACATTCCTTCATTGTCACTGATCGTAAAATCTGCGCTACACGCGTCCGGAACCAAGACTTGGCTCGGTTATAATCGACTGTAATTTTGCGTGCGCTAGCGCTCCCTCCTCGCGAGAAAATCGCGCCGCCTGCAAAGCTACAGCATCAAAACTTTTTTTGGTGAGGAGCCTCCATGGCGATTCAGAAGACGGAAAAAATTTGGCACAACGGCAAGCTCATTGCCTGGGATGACGCGCGCATCCACGTGATGTCGCATGTCATTCACTACGGCTCATCCGTGTTCGAGGGCGTGCGTTGCTATTCGCTGCCAAGTGGCCCGGCAATCTTCCGCGCTCAGGAACACGCGCAACGCCTGCTGGATTCCGCCAAGGTCTATCGCATCGACGTGGACTACACTCGCGACGAGATCGTCAAAGCGATGACCGACGTCATCGCCAACAATGGCGTATGGCCGTGCTACTTGCGTCCTGTGATTCTCCGCGGATACGGCGAAGCCGGGGTGAACCCCTTCAATTCGCCGACCGAAGTTTATGTAGTGAACTACCCGTGGGGAAAATATCTGGGCTCTGACGCCGACACCGGCTGCGACGTTTGTGTCTCCTCCTGGACGCGCCTCGCGCCTAACACTCTCCCCGCGATGGCCAAGGCCGGCGCGAACTACATGAACTCCCAACTTATCAAGATGGAAGCCATCATCAACGGATACGCCGAGGGTATCGCACTCGACACCAACGGCTACGTGAGTGAAGGCTCCGGCGAGAACGTCTTCATCGTGCGCAACGGTGTGCTGCAAACGGCTCCGCTCGGCAACTCGGTTCTTCCTGGCATCACGCGCGACTCGGCGCTACAGATCGCCCGCGACCTCGGCATTCCAATTGTCGAGCAGATGATCCCGCGCGAGATGCTCTATATCTCCGATGAAGCCTTCTTCACCGGCACCGCTGCCGAAATCACTCCGATCCGCTCGGTCGACAAGATCAGCGTCGGCAAGGGCGCGACGGGGCCAATCACGAAAGCGATCCAGAAGGAGTTTTACGCAATCGTGCACGGCGAGAAGGCCGATCGGCACCAATGGCTCACCCCGGTACCCGTTCGGAACAAGCAGCCGGTCACCGTCTAGTAACTACGACGGGCCATTCCAGGGCATGCCGCAAAGCGACGCGGCATAGCTTCCGCAAATGGGGACGACCTTAAGTGTCGCCCCCATTCCGCGGCATTTCCGGGACAAAAGCTTCAGATGAGTTGAATTCAGTCGCGATCGTGATCGCGGTCGTCCCAGTCGCGCTGATCATGCCATCGCTGCTCGTGTTCATCCCACCAGCGATGGTATTCGTGCCAGCACTGCTCCCGCACCTCGTGTAATTCGTGGCGTTCGTGATCGGCTTCGGGGCTACGGCGCCCGTGCCGCTCAATCGCTTCATGCAACTCGTGCTCGGCGTGCTGAACACGTCGCTGGCAATGTTCCTCCATCGCCTCCCGCGATTGTCCAAACGCGCGCGGTGCTGCCGATGACACTACCAACGCCACAACAATACCCAAAGACCACAGCCATGACTTCACCGCCCCATAGCGTGCTTCATGACGATGCATACCCGAGCCTCCAAGCAAGGATTAGCTTCAACGTACCGGTCGGATAGATGCCGTCGCCAAGCCTCACTGCGTTACGGTAAAACCCGTATGCCATGAAAACATTTACGAAGCTCATTCGTAGTACCAGTTGGAAGGCACGGATCGGTCCCGCAGTTGAGTCATGAGACTAAGTCAACCATTCCAACCCCTCTTGTTGACCGCATGTGAGCGCTGAGACCTGAGACCTGAGACCTGACACCTAAGACCTGAGACCTGCAGTCATTACTTAGGTCATCTTGGGGAAGGTGACGAAACGCGCCATCATACGAGAGGTTCTATTGGGAGACGTGTCGAATGAATATCGATGATCTGCTGCGAATCGCCATGGAGCGGCGCGCGTCAGACTTGCACCTCAAGGTCGGAAACTACCCGCACCTCCGCGTGGACGGCGAACTGCATCCATTGACCGACCAGCCGCGCATCAGCGCCGAAGACATGCTGACGATGGCCTTCAGCATGATGTCGGCCCGGCAGAAACAGAAATTCAAAGAGACCACCGAAATCGATATGGCCTACGGCGTGGCCGGACTCGGCCGCTTCCGTGTCAACGTCTTCCAGCAACGAGGCAACGTGGGACTCGTCCTTCGCGTCATTCCTACGAAAATCCGCGCACTCGACGAGCTCTACCTGCCCAAGGTTGTCGAACAGATCTGCGACATGCCTCGCGGCCTCGTGCTCGTTACGGGCGTGACCGGATCCGGCAAATCCACCACGCTGGCCGCGATGGTCGACCGCGTGAACTCCACGCGCGCCGAACATATCATCACCATCGAAGACCCGATCGAATTTCTGCACCGCGACAAGAAAGGCTACGTCAACCAGCGCGAGATCGAAGTCGACACGCCAAGCTTCTCCGCGGCGCTGCGCGCTTCGTTGCGTCAGGATCCGGACGTGATCCTGGTCGGCGAAATGCGAGACCTCGAAACCATCGGCACCGCCATCCACGCAGCCGAAACCGGCCACATGGTGTTCTCGACGCTGCACACGCTCGACGCGGTCGAAACCATCAACCGTATTATTGCCGTCTTCCCGCCGCCCGAGCAGAAGCAGGTCCGTCTGCAACTCGCCGCCATTCTGCGCGCCATCATCAGCCAACGCCTGGTGAAGCGCACGGACGCGGAAGGACGCGTGCCCGCCGTTGAAGTCATGATCAATACCGCGTTCATCCGCGAATGTATTCTCGTTCCGGAAAAAACGCGCTCCATCCGCGACGCCATCGCGGCCGGCACCTCGCAGTACGGCATGCAGACCTTTGATCAGTCGCTCTGGGATCTGTTCCAGGCCGGATTGATCGGTTACGAAACCGCTCTCGAAAACGCATCCAACGCCGACGACTTCAAGCTGCGCATGCAAGGTATCGCCTCTACCGCCGACATCTCGCGGCAGGCGATGCAGTCGGCCGGATACGGCGGGCGCTAATTTCGCAGCACAAGTGTTGTCCTCCTGAACTCGTAGGCGCGCCCACGGCGCGCCTTTTTTGTGCGTTCAGCACTTCGTTCTTAGCAGTTATCCCCGACTGCTCTCTCACAGACGTCCTGGTAGCCAAATGCCAATTGCTAAGTGCCAGGTGCTGGTCGTCCTTTCCCCGCTAGCGCGATTGCGCTAATGTGAACATCATGGCGTTTGGCGGACCGAAGAAAAAGGTGTACACGGAAGAAGAGTTGTACGAGTACGCCGTCGGTGCGCTTGCCCGCCGCATGCGCAGCGTCGCTGAGTTGAAGCGGTTGCTCCGACAGAAAGTCGAAGCTGACACCGAGTTCGGGCAAACACTCGTCGAGTTGATCATCCGCAAGCTCAAAGATCAGGGCTACCTCAACGATGCAAAGTACGCGGCCGCGTACTCTTCCTTCCGTCGCGATAACGAAAAGTTCGGACGCATGCGCGTCGTTACCGATCTCAAAGTCAAAGGCGTGCACGGTAATGTGATCGACCAGGCCGTCTCAGCGGCCTTCGATGAAGTCAACGAAGAGAAGCAGGCGCGTGCCTACTTGCAGCGCAAACGCCTCGCCAAGCCCACCGACCAGAAGCAGACTGCACGCATCTTCCGCCAACTCGTCCGCGCCGGATTCCGATCGAAGACGATCTTCACGATTCTCAAGAAGTGGGACGTCGATGACGAGACCCTGACAGCGCTCGAATCGGAGCAGCAAGAGTAACCACAGAGAGCACACAGTGTTGGCTCTGGGCTCTCGGCTTTAGGCTCTCGGTCTCCGTGATCCTCTGTGTCCTCTGTGGTTTAAAATAAAGAATTACGTTCACCGCGAAATCTTTTCTGTCTGTTGAGGCTCTCGAAATCATCATGCTGACCGGCTCTCAGGTACGCCGTAAATTTCTGGACTTTTTCATCGAGAAGGGGCACCGCGAGGTGCACTCGTCGTCTCTCGTCCCGCAGAACGATCCCACGTTGCTGTTCACCAACGCCGGCATGAACCAGTTCAAGGACGTGTTTCTTGGTCTCGAGAAGCGTGACTACTCGCGCGCTACGAGCTCGCAGAAGTGCGTGCGCGCCGGCGGCAAGCACAATGACCTCGAAAACGTCGGCTTCACGAACCGCCATCACACGTTCTTCGAAATGCTGGGCAACTTTTCTTTTGGCGACTACTTCAAGAAGGATGCGATCGCGTACGCGTGGGAATTGGTGACGTCACCGAGGTGGTTCGGCCTTTCGAAAGACAAGCTCTACGCCACCATCTTCAAGGGCGAGAACGGCGTGGAGCGCGATGCTGAAGCGTACGATCTTTGGCTCGGACAGGGTGTGCCCAAGGAGCGCATCTACGAGTTCGGCGCCAAGGACAACTTCTGGCAGATGGGCGACACCGGCCCATGCGGTCCGTGCAGCGAGATTCACTATGACATGGGACCTGTCGCCAGCGACCAGGGACACACCGATTGCCAGTTCGGCTGCGAGTGCGGCCGCTACATGGAAATCTGGAATCTGGTCTTCATGCAGTTTGATCGCGATGCGAGCGGCAAGCTGACGCCGTTGCCGAAGCCGTCAATCGATACGGGCGCGGGCCTCGAGCGTGTCACGGCGGTATTGCAAGGCGTAGTTTCGAACTATGACACGGATTTGTTCACGCCGCTGATCCGGCGCGCAGCCGAACTGACGGGAGCATCGCTGAAGAAAGAGATCGAAAAAGAGTCGCACTCGAAATCAGCCGCATCGTTGCGCGTCATCGCGGATCACTCGCGCGCTGCGACGTTCCTGATTTCCGACGGAGTGATTCCTTCGAACGAGGGCCGCGGTTACGTGCTCCGAAAAATTATTCGCCGGGCAATCACGCACGGGCGTCTGCTTGGACAGACGAAGCCCTTCCTACATCAGATGGTGGTTACAGTGCGCGATCTGATGAACGATGCGTATCCCGAGTTGAATGAGACGGCGGAGCGCGTGTCGAAAGCTGTGCTCGCGGAGGAAACACGGTTCGCACACACGATGGAAGTTGGGCTGCAACGACTGGAGCAAGACCTCCGTGAGGCTCGAGACACCTACGACAACGTAAAGACGCTACTATCGGATCCTGCGAGGATCGTGCCGCCGGGTGCGCTGGCCACGGTGAAGACGGATCTGGAACAAGACCGCAACCAACTTGAGGGGGAGTTGAAGAACGGACCCGTTTATGACGGGGCGAAAGCGTTCAAGCTCTATGACACTTTTGGAATGCCAAAGGACTTCATCGAAGACGCTTGCCGTGATCAAGGAATTGTTTTCGATAAAGCCGGCTTCGACGCTGCCATGGAGGAGCAGAAGCAGCGGGCTCGCGCTTCCTGGAAAGGCGCGGCCAAGCAGACCGCGAATCCCGAGTACCAGAAGCTGCCTGCCTCCGACTTCGAGGGCTATCACCGGACGCGCTCGGACAGTGCAGAAGTGCTGGCCCTGATGAAGGACGGTCACGGCGTGCAAGAGCTCAAGGTCGGCGAGCAGGGCGAAGCCATTCTCGATCACACGTCGTTCTACGCTGAAGCTGGCGGACAGGTGGGCGATCGCGGCTGGTTCTATTCTGATGACCACAATACCGTTGTGGCTGAGGTTACGGGCACGTATTACCCCATTCAGGGAGTCCGTGCTCATAAGATCATCGTAAAATCACCACCGTCCGCAAAGAGCGCGGAAGGGTGGGGCACCCTCAAAGTGGGCGACCATGTCGACGCCGTTGTCGACGCCGATGTCCGCCTGGCCACCATGCGCAATCACACGGCGACGCATCTGCTGCATGCGGGGCTGCGCGAGGTGCTAGGCAAGCACGTGAAGCAAGCGGGATCGCTGGTGGCGCCCGGACACCTTCGCTTTGACTTCTCTCACTTTACCGCGGTCGAAGGCGAAGAACTGCAGGACATCGAGGACCTGATCAACAAGGAAGTCTTGCAGAACGAAAAGATCGAAGTCATCGAAAACGTTCCCATCGATGTAGCCGTGAACGAGTATCACGCGATGGCGTTGTTCGGCGAGAAGTACGGAGACAAGGTGCGCGTGATCCGCATCGGCGACTTCTCCACCGAATTGTGCGGCGGCACGCACACGACGGCCACAGGCGAGATCGGGCTGATCAAGATCCTGAAAGAAGGTAGCGTTTCGTCGGGTGTGCGCCGCGTCGAGGCGGTCACGGGCGAAGGATCGCTGCGACACTTCCGCAAAGATCATCAACTGGAAAATGTCGTGGCCAGTCTTGCCGGGCACGCCGACGGCGACAGCCCTGCCGATACTTTGAAATCAGAACTCGACCGCAAAGATGCAGAGATCAAGCGACTGACGCGCGAACTCGACCAGGTGCGCATGAAGTCGGCTTCGTCTTCCGTTGCATCGGTCGATGAAAAAATTAAAGACGTGAAGGGTGTGAAGGTTCTGGCGCACCGAGTGGACAACCTGGAGCGCCCGCAGATGCGCACACTTATCGATCAACTGCGCGACAAGGTTGGCTCGGGCGTGGTGGTGCTTGGCTCGGCGAACGATGGCAAAGTCGCGCTGATCGCAGGCGTCACGAAAGACCTGACGAGCCGCATTCAAGCTGGCAAAGTCATCGGCCAAGTTGCGCAGAAAGTGGGCGGAAAGGGCGGCGGCCGGCCGGATATGGCCGAGGCTGGTGGCGACAAGCCCGAGGCGCTCGACGCGGCGCTGAGCGATGTGTACAAGGTGGTCGATTCGATGCTTTAGGGCAGGCCTTAGGTCTTAGGTCTCAGGTTCAGATTCAGGTGTGAGGTTTGGGCCTCACACTTCGAGTATCATGCACGAGGCTTCAGGGATCAGATTTCACACTTTAGTGTTCGAAGTGTGGAGTGCCCCTGACACCTATCACCTGAGACCTAGGGCCTGTTTTTCTTATGGAACGAATCTCTTTCATCACGCACAAGGGCAAGCCGATCATGGTGGTCGACCTCAGCCACTGTGAAGCGAGAGAGATCCTGCTACTTCTCGACGAAGCCCAGCGAACCGTCGCCAGGCACGAGCGCGGTTCTCTGCTCACGTTAGGCGATATGACCGGCGCGCACATCGATCGGGCAGTTGCGACCCGTATGAAAGAAGTGCTGACGCTGGACCGTCCCTTTGTGAAGCGCTCGGCATGGGTCGGCACCGAGAGCGTGCCGCATGTGTATTACGAGAACATCAAAACTTTCTCACGGCGTGACTTCCCGGCTTTCAAGACCCGCGAAGAGGCGATGGAGTGGCTTGTGGAGGAGTAGAGCTCGACTAGTCGGGTTCCCCGCTCTAGCGATTCCGTCCGTCCGTAACGTACCAGGCAAAACAATTCGCAAGTCTTCGCGGAATTCTGGGCGCAGAGTTCTGGCTCTGCAGCTTAGCAAGAGCACCGCCCTTCCCCGGGTCCAACCCGAGGCTTGACAATTTTCTATATTTCTGCAATCGTCGAAATATGTCAAAGAAGTCTGCCGAACAGGTCGCCCGGTTCGCCGACATGTTTTCGGCGATGGGCACCGAAGCCCGCCTCCGCATCATGCAGTTGTTGCTGACGGCGCACCCCGACGGACTGGTCGTCAGCGAAATTCAAGAAGAGTTGGAGATTCCGAATTCAACTCTTTCCCATCATCTCGACAAGCTGAAAAATGAAGGACTGGTTCAGGTGCGTCGCGAGAGCACGTTCTTACGGTATACCGCCGACACGGAAGCGCTTCAGCAACTGCTGCAGTTTCTCTATGCGGAATGTTGCACCCGAAACAAGGCAGTCAAACCAGCAGACATCGTGCAGATTTGCAAATAGGAGATCCCATGGGTACCGCGGATATTAAAGAAGTCGTAAAGGAAAAATACGGCCAGGCTGCTTTGCGCGTGAAAAGTGGTGAAGGCAGCTGCTGTTGTGGGGCGACCTCTGCGAGTGGACTTTCTTGTGATCCGATTACGAAGGGTCTCTACGACAACTCGCAGGCTTCCCAGATTCCTGAAGAAGCGATGCTCGCATCGCTGGGATGCGGGAACCCGACCGCGCTCGCCCAACTGAATCCCGGAGAAGTGGTGCTCGATCTCGGCTCGGGCGGTGGAATTGACGTTCTGCTCTCGGCCCGTCGGGTTGGGCCCACCGGCAAGGTGTACGGGCTCGACATGACCGACGAGATGCTTGCGCTTGCAAACGAGAACAAGCACAAAGCGGGAGCCGAGAACGTGGAGTTTTTGAAGGGAGAGATCGAGAACATTCCGCTCCCCGACAATTCGGTGGATGTCATCATCTCGAATTGCGTGATCAATCTGTCTGCCGACAAGGACCGCGTGCTGCGCGAGGCGTTTCGAGTCCTGAAACCCGGCGGGCGATTTGCCGTCTCCGACGTGGTAACGCACGGCGCCATTCCCGATGCAATCCGAGAGAAGGTTCTGCTGTGGGTCGGTTGCATTGCCGGAGCGCTTGACGAGGCCGACTACAAGGCCAAGTTGAAGTCCGCCGGCTTTGAGCAGATCGAGGTCGAGCCAACGCGGATTTACAGAGTCGAGGATGCGAGAGAGTTCCTGTCGTCGGCGGGCGTCAACGTGGAGGAGATTGCCTCGCGGGTGGACGAAAAGTTCATGAGCGCGTTTATACGCGCCGTGAAGCCTGCAGGCGCGGCGACGAAACCTTGTTGCGGGCCGACCTGCTGTAATTAGCGGAGAACCAACATGCAAGGACATTACAACGTATTGTTTCTGTGCACCGGCAATTCGGCGCGATCGATTCTGGCCGAAGCGATCCTTAACTTCAAAGGCAGACCGAACTTCACGGCGTACAGCGCGGGCAGTCACCCGACGGGACCGGTTCGACCTGAAGCACTGCGTCAACTCGAACAAGCACACGTTCCATTCAAAGGCGTGCGCAGCAAAAGCTGGGAAGAGTTTTCGAAGCCAGGGGGTCCGAAACTCGATTTCGTGTTCACAGTCTGTGATAACGCCGCGCAGGAAGTCTGCCCCGTGTGGCCGGGCCAACCCATGACAGCCCATTGGGGCGTTCCCGATCCGGCCGCAGCCCGGGGCAGCGAAGCGGACGTCGAACGCGCTTTTCGCGATGCTTTCTTCCTGCTCGATCGCAGGATCAGTCTGTTTCTGTGTCTACCATTCAGGGCACTGGACCGGCTAGCTCTGAAAAGAGAGCTCGACAACATCGGGCAAGCGACGTCGCCTGTCGTGCAAGAGTGACGCCTGGGTGTGACCATGAAAACCAGCAGTCGTCTCAAGTTTCTCGACCGCTATCTGACAGCTTGGATCTTCCTGGCAATGGCTGTGGGCGTTTCCGCTGGTTTCTTTGTGCCGGGAATCGTGCCGTTCCTGAACCGTTTCAGCGTCGGCACCACCTCGATTCCGATCGCGGTCGGCCTGATTGTTGATGATGTACCCGCCATTTACGAAGGTTCGATACGAAGAACTACCTGAAGTCTTCCGCAACAAGAAGATACTCGCGTTGTCTCTCGTGCAGAACTGGTTGGTGGGGCCGGTACTGATGTTCGTGCTGGCTATCGTTTTTCTGCGGGGATACCCAGAATACATGGCTGGCCTGATCATGATTGGCCTGGCGCGATGCATCGCGATGGTCATTGTCTGGAACGAGCTGGCAAAGGGAGACACCGAGTATGCTGCGGGGCTGGTAGCGTTCAATTCGCTGTTCCAGGTTTTCTTTTACTCGATCTACGCTTGGATATTCATTACCGTGCTTCCGGCCAAGCTCGGGCTACGCGGCGCGGTGGTGGACGTCTCGATCGCGGACATCGCGAAAAGCGTTTTCATTTATCTCGGGATCCCGTGCCTTGCCGGCTGCGCCACCCGGGTAAGTCTGATCCGTGCGCGGGGACGCGAATGGTACGAACACAACTTCATTCCCAAGGTAAGTCCCCTCACGCTGCTTGCCCTGCTCTTCACGATTGTGGTGATGTTCTCTCTGAAGGGGGAATACATCGTCCGGCTTCCACTGGATGTCCTGCGGATCGCGGTCCCCTTGCTTATCTATTTCCTCGCGATGTTTCTGGTGTCGTTCTACATGGGGAAGAACTTGGGTGCGGATTACTCCAAAACAACCACGCTCTCTTTTACGGCTGCCTCGAATAACTTCGAATTGGCCATTGCTGTGGCGGTGTCAGTATTTGGCATTAACTCGGGAGCAGCATTCGCAGCTGTGATTGGTCCACTGGTCGAAGTGCCGGTCATGATCTCGCTGGTGAACGTAGCGTTTTACTTCCAGCGCCGTTATTTCCCGGCCGCCCAGCTCGTCGGTGCTGCGTCTGGCCGCTGACAAACTACTTCGACTTCTGGTCTGCTGACTCGCGGGAGAGGATGGACTGCATCAGGGCGGCGCAACCGCCAGCAATGAGAGTAGTCGCGAGCACAGGGTGGGCGGGCCAGATCCGGTGGGCGATGCCGAAGTTATAAAGCACAATCGAGCCCACGATGGAAACGCCCAGAACGATCAGAAATACACGCATGGAATTCCCTCGCGTTAAGTTACGCAAACGCGTCCCCAAAAGTTCCTAGGCCCAAAAATTCGCATGTTCAACTCCGCCACTTCAATGTCACCGGCCCCGTCATCGGGTGGCGGAATTCGCCGGTGCGGCGCGAGTCGAGCCAGGCCTGTTTCAGCTGGAAATACCATTTCGCGGGGCGGTCGGCGTCGTCGATGAGCATCAGGTGCGGGTTGTGCTTCACGCCTTCGGATTGATCTTCCATCGTCTTGCGATCCTGCTCGACAAACTTCGCGAAGACAAACTTTAAGAGGTCGGCGCCGAACGGGAACCAGCGGAAAAGATTCCATGCGGCAACCACGTCGATGCGGCAGTGGCTGCGCGTGATGGGCGTGACGGTGGTGAGGCTCGAGAACCAGTACTTCCCTGCCCGGATGGTCTCCCAGCGGCGGTTGGGCAGTGTGAAGTCGATGGTGGTGGTGATGGAGTCGGCGTCGGCGTAGAGCTTGAGTAGTTTGTACGGCGCGCTGTTCGAGCTAGGGGTGTGCGCGCTCATGCGGAAGCCGTGCTCGATGGGCTCGAAGGCTTTTTGTTTTTCGTGGATCGAGTCGCGGCCGCGCCACCACCAGGCTTGGTGAACGAAGGGGCCATGCGCCGGGTCCATGAGGCCGATGATGCCGTGGTCGACGCTGCAAGGCAGATCGGCGGTGAGGTAGGCGAGCTTGTAATTCTGGCTGAAGGCGGGAACGCGGGGCGCGGGTTCCGGTGGGTCGGCGCGACGCGCGAATCCGGCGCCCGAGGGCCCGGCTTCGGGAATAAAGACCCAGAGGAAATCGTCGTGTTCTTCGCAGGCGTAGCTTCCGGCGTAGATGCGGTCGACTTTGAGTTTCTGGTCGGAGGTGAGCGAGGGAATGAGCTGGCATTGGCCGGAATGGGCGTCGAAGCGCCAGCCGTGGTAGCTGCATTCGACCTGGTGGCCGTCGAAGTGCCCACAGGAGAGCGGCATGCCCCGGTGGGGGCAGGCGTCCTGGAGGGCGAAGGGACGGCCTTGCGGGTCGCGGCCAACGACAAGGGGGATCTCGAGGAGCATGGCTTTCTCGACTCGATTGCGCTGGACGCGATCAGCAGGCAGGGCCCGGTACCAGAAACCGGGAAGCATCAGGGAGTCGGGGGTTTGGCGCTGGGGGGAATCGTCGAACATTGGGATGGGCCGAGGGTACTACAGGGCGGCGAGTGGAGGAAGAAGGGCTGAAGGCTCTGGGCTCTGGGCTCTGGGCTCTGGGCTTTGGGCTCTGGGCTCTGAAAGTGTGGGCTCTGAGAGTGTACCTCTACGCTCCGGGCGCGGCGCGTTGCACGACTGCTCCCACTCACGCTCACGTTCCCGTGAGATCAACTCCCGCGTATTGGAATCTTGGCTTTAGACTACGAGTCCTGAGGTAAAGCTCGTTGTCCTTTACAATGAGCTCTTATTTTCAGTAACTTACGGCGATTACTTCGGTGGTTCTATGGACCTCGGATAGATTGCCGCCCTCTGCTAACCACCCTATAATCAGTGCACTCTGGTTGAAGTTCTCCGTCAGGTTCCGGGTACATGAACGGCGAGGACTTCGTGTCTTTGCCGGGGAGGATTGAGTCCCGGATATGCGAAAGCGCCTGAAAATCGCACTGATGCCAGTACTCGCGACCTCCCTTTCTCTTCCACTCTGTAAGGCGCAAACCACGTCGGAGAGTGGCACGTCTCTGATCGCAACCACCGACGAGAACGGGCGCAAAATTTACGTCAACGAATACGTTCCGATCACTCCGGCAAAGACCTCAAAGAGCACCGCGTCGGGCGAGTCGCAGCCGACTGGCCTGGTCTACTGGAGCGTGACTGAGAAGCGCTACAAACCCGTGCCTTCGGCGAAGATGGGTGCGGCGCGATCGGCGGCGGCGGAGGTAAATCAATACCTTAGACGCGATGCGGAGGGCTCGGCGCCCAACACGGCGTTCCTGCGCAGCAGCAAACCGTTCACCGAGGCGGATGTGGATGCGGCGATCGAGCAAGCGGCGGCCCGGCATAATGTCGATCCGAACCTGGTGCGGTCGGTGATCAAGGTGGAGTCAAATTTCAATCCGAATGCCGTCTCTCGCAAAGGTGCGATGGGTCTTATGCAACTGATGCCCAGCACGGCGCGGTCTTTGCACGTTACCAATCCGTTTGACCCGCAACAAAACGTGGACGCCGGGGTTCGTCACTTGAAGCAGCTTCTGGAAAGCTACGGGGGCAACGTGAAGCTCAGCCTGGCTGCTTACAACGCCGGCGCAGGCGCTGTGGCGCGCAGCGCGGGAGTTCCCCACTTTGCCGAGACGCAGAATTACGTCCGCCGAATCACGAGCCTGTACTACGGGAATTCAGACCCGGGGTCGCACATCCTTGGAAACGTCGTGCACGATCCCGTGCGTGTTCAACGAGATGCGCGCGGCGTGCTTTACATCAGCAATACGGACTAAGCTGGTGGTGCATCAGTTTTGCTGGACTGTGATCGTGTGGTAGCGATCGGTTCTGAACCGGGTTTTTTGTATTTCGAGCTTCCGGGTGGTGGCATCTAAGCAAACGTCGCCTTCGTTTGCCAAGCAGCTACAAGCCGGAAGCTATCAGCTGAATACGAGCTGGAAACGTTGAAGACCCTACATCGAAGCCAGCGTTTGCGTTTCGGAGTGGCAGTGCTGCTGTTTCTCCTGCCAGCCCTGCCGGGACACGCCCGTGTCCGGCACAGCGACGCGTGGGCCCGCGAGAATTTCACCAAAGCCGAGAGAATGCGCGAAGCCCTGAACGGGCGGCCGTCGAAAGACCGCACCCGCCGCGACTACCAGCGCGTGATCGAGGCTTACCGCCGGGTTTACTTTGGGTCTCCGTCCTCGTCGAAAGCCGATGCCAGCGTCGTGGCCGTAGCCGAACTGCAAGTTGAGATGGGCCGCCGCTTCGACGACGACGAAGTCCTTCAAATGGCGGTCAAGCAGTACGAGTTTCTGCGCCACGAATATCCCGGGAGCAAGTACCGCTTCGACGCCCTGTTCACGATCGGTGAGATCTACAAAGACGACCTCGGCGATTCCGCGAAAGCGAAAGCGACCTTCGAAGAATTTCTGCGTCGCTATCCCCGCAACCGGCTGGCGGACGATGCCACGCAGGCGATAACAGAACTGAAAGCCGCACCGCTCGAGCAGTTGCCGGCGCTATCGTCGAAGAAGAGTGTGCCCCAGGGCCAAAAGACCGCCGCGCAGATTGAAGCAGAAAGGTTTCAACGTGCCGCCGATCTGCCTGGAAAGCCGCTGGCAACCGGGACGACGGGCGACGCGAAGACGACGAAGCACGAGATCGTAGTAGCTGGGAATGGTCCTGCGGACGACACGAAGCCAGATACCGATAACGATGCCGCGGAAAAATCGTCTTCCGGGGAAAAATCTTCATTGGTGGAAAAGTCCGGGCGCGATGGCTCCGAACTGCCGCGGGTGACCGGCATCCGCCACTGGTCCACGCCGGATTACACGCGCGTCGCAATCGACGTCGAAGAAGATGTGCAGTTCAGTTCGCACCGCATCGATCGTCCCGATAGGATCTTTTTCGATTTGCAGGGGACGAAGCTCGCCTCCACGCTGGTGGGCAAGAGCTTCGATGTGGACGATGGATTTCTGAGGAAGATCCGCGTCGCGCAATTCAAACCAGGCAAGGCCCGTGTGGTGCTCGAGGTCGACGACCTCTCCGACTACGATGCTTTCCTGCTTTCCAATCCTTCGCGACTGATCATCGACATTCACGGGAAAAATGGCGCCAAAGCAAGCGCGAAAGTTGGAGCCCTGCCTGGGGAAAGCCTCTCTGACCATCCGACGGTCGCGAAAAACGAGGGATTGAGCAACACCGAACCGTCCGCGGACGCGGATGAAGACGCCGACACCCCGAACTCTGCGGATGCTTCTACAGCACAGCCGAAAGTGGAAGACTCAAAGGCGAAGGCCGAAGACAACAGGCCTCTCGAGGACACAAAGCCCACGGTGAAGACCGTGAAGGTTGGCAAGAGCACAGTCAAGAAGATCATCGAGGCAGGCGACCTCGACACCAGTTCCGCGAGCGTCAAGAAGCCCGCTCCGCGCTCGGTCGAAGACCTGCGGGCAGACGTTCCGATCTCCAGGACGACCGTCGCCGAGAAGACGGACAAATCCGATTCCGACGACGATGTGCCCCTCGATACGAAAACCCCCGTCGGGCGCAGCAAAGCGAAGCATAAGAACTCGACAGATGCCGGAGATTTCGATGCCCGGGAGGCGCGGCCCACGGCCGCAGGCGACCGTTCGCTAATTCGCGCACTGGGGTTGAAAATCGGCAGAATTGTGATCGATCCGGGGCATGGCGGCCACGACACGGGAACGATCGGGCCCGATGGGCTTCTGGAAAAAGACCTTGTCGTCGATGTCGGCCGGCGGTTGGGCAAACTGCTGGAGACGCGTATGGGAGCCGAGGTCGTCTACACGCGCAAGGATGACACGTTCATCCCGCTCGAGACGCGCACGGCCATCGCCAACAAGGAACGGGCGGACCTGTTTGTTTCCATTCACGCGAATTCAAGCCGCGATCCGAATGCCCGCGGCGTTGAGACCTACTACCTGAACTTCACTTCGTCACGGGACGCGATGGAAGTCGCCGCCCGCGAGAACGCGGTCTCCGAGAAGTCGATCTACGAACTTGGCGACCTGGTGAAGAAGATCGCGCTGAAAGAAAAGATCGCTGAGTCGCACGAGTTTGCGAGCAATGTGCAGCAGGCGCTGCAAAGCGGCCTCGCTCTGCGGAGTTCGGGCGTGCGAGACCGCGGAGTGAAGAAGGCACCCTTCATTGTGCTGATTGGGGCCAACATGCCGTCGATCCTGGCGGAGATCTCGTTTGTCAGCAATCCGACCGACGAGCGCAAGCTGGAGACCTCCGAATATCGCCAGCGCATCGCGGAGTCCCTGTATCGCGGTATCGCGAAGTACGCGAGCGGACTGAGCGGAGTGAAGGTCGCCACCCGTGTCGCCCGCAACGAAGGCCAGTAGCACGAAGCTCGCTCTCCCTCAGCCCATCCGCATCCCCGATCCTCAACCGAATCCCGATATAATCCTAGCCGGTTTCGCGTGGAGCCAGACGCGAGTCAAGTGCCATCTGCACTTTGATTGGAGCATTTTTGTGATCGAGACATTGCACGAAGGGGGCACAGGGCTTGGATTCAAGGCGAGCGGTCCCATCACTCCAGACGATGTTAAGTCCGTTGAACCACAGATCGAGCGGGCGATCGCAGAGAGTCGGAAACGTCCCATCGGACTGCTTCTTGATCTGACGGCGCTGAAGGATGTCGAGTGGAAGGCTCGCTGGGAGGAATTGCGCTTTCTGTCGAAATACGGCGGACCGATCGCCCGAGTCGCCGTCGTCGGCGCGAGCAAGTGGGAGGAACTCGCGGGCATGGTAGTGCGGGCCACGGTGTTGATGCAGGCTGACATCCGCTATTTCCAGCAGTCGGAAATCCTCCACGCCTGGCATTGGGTCAAGACGGCAAAGTTCGCCGACGAGGTCCCCGTCCGCTCGATGCTGCCTCCGGGACATCTGATGAGCAGCTATACCCCGGAATACGACGAGATCTGAATCGAAGGCGTCTCCACACTGATTATCAGGATTGTCGCGGATTTGCGCGATCGCAGCTGCTCTCACCACTGTCGGCTGGAAACTTTCCGGCCCCGCCTGTAGTCTAATGAGAACAGCGATGCGTCTCCCTTTTGTGCGTCCCATGACCCGTTATCGAGCCTTCTTCCCGGTATTCTTGATTCTCCTGGCACTTAGCTGCTTCGCGGTGGATTCCCCGCCGAAAGCGCCCACGGATGGGGCGATCCTGCCTAAAGAGTTTGCCGGATGGCAGTTGCAGGGCACGTTCCAGAACAGCAAGGACCCTGCCGCAGCGGATGCGACGAATCCCGTGGTGCTGAAGGAGTACGGCTTCACCGATTTTTCATCGGGAACCTATACCCGCGACGACGGGCGCAAACTCACTGTCCGCGCTGCGCGATTCGCCGACGCCAGTGGCGCCTACGGCGCATTCACGTATTACAAGCAGCCCGAGATGTTGAATGAGAAGATCGGCGACCAGGCGTCGTCGCTCAACAATCGTGTGCTGTTTTATCGGGGTAGCGTTCTGGTGGACGCTCTCTTCGACAAGCTCAGCGTGATGTCGGCCGCCGAGTTGCGCGATCTTGCGAGCGATCTACCTTTGCCCCAGGGTGGTGCGCGCAATCTGCCAGCGATTCCGACTTATCTTCCGAAACAGTCCTACGTGAAGAACACCGCGAAATACATTCTCGGCTCGGTCACGCTCGACAAGATCGGATCGCCGGTCGCAGCCGAGTTGATTGATTTCGGCGCGGGTGCCGAAGTCGTGGAAGCGACCTACGAGAGTTCCGGCGGCGAAGGCACACTCGTCCTGATTTCGTACCCCACGCCGCAGATTGCTGCCGAGCATTTGCGCAGGATTGAGGCCGCGCATGCACCAGGGGCACAAGGCTCTGCCGCAACTGTGGAACTTGGAACATTCGCAGACAAGCGAAGTGGCCCCTTGGTCGCGGTTGCCGCTGGGCCGTTCTCGGAGAGCGAGGCGAAGTCGCTGCTGGCATCCGTGCACTATGACGCTGACGTCACGTGGAACGAGAACACCTTCTTTGACAAGAAGAACAATTTGGCGAACCTGTTGTGGAATGTCATCATGCTTTGCGGCGCCCTCATGGCAATTACCCTGGTTGCGGGCTTCGCATTCGGGGGAGTGCGCGTGCTGCTGCAGCGGTTGATGCCGGAAAGTGCCCGAAATCCACAGGCCGAATTCATTTCGCTCCATCTCGATGACACCCCGCCTGAGGGGGGGTCGCGAGCGGGGTTTCGGCCCTCCAGCTAGGCCTTTTCAGGATCTGGAAGACCTTTAACCTGTTCAATTGAATCGTTTTAGGACCTTTGGAACCGCGGATTGGTCCAATTTGGATAACTTTCGGTCCATGTTGTCTAATTTTTTAAGTCATTGAAAACAAAGACGCTTATTATCGAGAAATCCCTTGACACCCTCCTTTTTCGGCTCATAAGATTTCGCCAGAAAGTTTTGGCGGACTTTGCCTTCCGTTAGAACTATTCTCCCTTGAAGCGAAGAGGCCACCCAGTTGCCGGGTGGCCTTTTCACATATGCGGGGTTTCCGACGTCGAGGGGCACTCGACTTCGGTTTACTTCACAACCAGCGGCCGCATCATGTCGTGCTCTTCGTGCTCGAGTATGTGGCAGTGCCAGACGTACTCGTGGCCGCCGGTGCGCGGGCTGGTTGGCACTGAGTACGGGACTTTGGGTAGATCAAACCGGGCGATGATAGTCGTGCACTCGCCAGGGTTCATTCGCACCGTCTCTTTCCAGCCGAGTTCGTTCGGATCAGGCAAGCGCGGCTTGTCGGTAAACTGCGGCACACCGTCATACGCGGGAACGTTGAAGGGCTGCCGAGACAGAACCTGCACATTCACCAGGTGGAAGTGCATCGGATGTGTGTCGCCCGTCAAGTTGAAGATGCGCCACACTTCCGTCGCTCCTTGATGGACAACTTCGGTCGGCTCTGAATCATAGGCGCGTCCGAATTCCAGCTGCCCGTTGGACGTATCCTGCACCTGGTTCGTTCCAAGCAACTGAATGAGCCGTCCGTAATCGTCGAAGGTCTCGTTGAGCGTGAGGTCACGAACGCGGACTGCTTTGCGAACCTCAAGCAGATCCAGCTTCGGCAGTAATCCATTAACCAGCTGACCGATCTGGCCGTCGGCGCTCACCGCGAGAGCCTCCAAAAGATTCATCGAGGATGGATCCGCTGGGCCGACCCGCGGAACAACCTGGAATTGCATAAGCGTTCGCGTGTTGGGTCCGAACCCTGGCGGTGTGGAGGGCGCGCCTCCAAACGGCGTCTGGTCCGAGTCGTGGGTGAAATAATCGTTGCGCGGATCGCCTTCTGGAAAGGGAGCGGGCGCATCGTTGTAAAGGATCAACTTCGCCCCGACCGGGACATGCGAGAAGTCGATGATCACGTCCGCGCGTTCCGCGGGAGCGAGCAACAAAGTGTATTTCAGCGTGGAGGCGATTGGATTTCCGTTCGCGTCGTTCTGCACACTGAACTGCATCGGGGGATTGTTCAGAGCAACAGGGAATGGAATGAATCCGGCTTCGTTCCCGATCTGAATGAATCGAGGACCGGGCTGATTGATGTTCGGCTCGCCCGAATCCCGCGAGCTGGCGTAATAAAGCTGCAGGTTGTAGAAGCGGGCCTGCGAGCCGTTGAGGATCCGGAAGCGGTAGTGCCTCTGTTCGACCGGTAGATACGGATACAGCGATCCGTTCACGACCGATGTGTCGGAGAAGTATTCGGGAACTGTGGAAAGATCCGGCAGTGGATTCTTCGCCGGGACTCCAAGGTCGGGGCCGTAGTCCCAGCGTCCAGTTGGATCGCTCGACTTCTCGTACTCGTGTGGATACCAGAGGTCTCCCGGTTTTCCCCAGATGTAGCCCTTGTCCACTTCTGCCTGCGAAACGAACGTCTTGTCCTGGATCACCAGCGGGACTTCATATGAGGGGATGATGTGATTCTTGATCAATGAAGCTTCGAAGTCGTCGCGGATGATGTAGGCGGACGCGATGCCTGCGTAGGCATTCAACCGGGTAATGCCGAGAGCATGATCGTGATACCACACCAGGCGCGCACTCTGGCTATTCGGGTAACGGTAGACCGCTTCTCCCGGAACACCTGTTCCATTCAGGAAACTGATGCCATTGCTGGTGGGCGAGAACCATGCGAAGGGTCCGCCGTCGGACGTCCATGGGACGAGACCGCCATGCAGGTGAACGCAAATGCGGTTCTGCTCGAACTCCGCCCCCATGATCGTGGTGTCGACCGGTAGAGGATGAACGGGAGGAAGTTGGTTGATGGCCTTCAGGCGCACCGGGCGATTCTGCTGCGCGACAATCACGCCGCCCAGGTAACGATGATTCGGAGTCTGCCCGTTGGTGATGTCCGCATATCCCCAGAACTTCGTGGGACCAGGCAGATCGGGGTGCATCATCTGCGTAAATTCCCCGACGTGAATCTGGTAATAGTCCTCTCCAGGAAATGTGGTGGCGTCGGGTGTGGCCACGGGAATACCGGTGGGGCCAAGGCCTTGCAGCGGCACAATGAACTTCCGGATTCGAGTGGGACTCTGCGCGAATGGCCAGGCAAGCTTTGGCAGAACGAGAGCGCTTCCACCGGCCAGTGCGACCATCTTCAAGAAACTCCTCCGCGTCGACATAAGAGGATTGCCTCCTGTGGAGAAACTGGTTTTTAGAAAAATCCTTGGGGTAGGGCCGAGGGGACAAAGCGGAGCACACTTATCAGGCGGGAACACTACGACGAAGCAGCGTCACCTACCAGAGAAGATGGAAGCGCCTTGACGCGGGGGGGGCAAGGTGGTCTCGTGGACTGACCTTCGCGTCCGGTTTATCGCCGCGTGTTCACTCGCAGCGTGTCCCAAACCGTCGTGGCATTAACGCACATTCGAGAATTTAGACGCTGTGGTCTGGATCACATCAAGATGTGACGTGCCCACCCGGCAGACAGCTCGCGGGCGTAAAATGAAATTAAAGCTCACCTGCCATTCAAGACAGGCTCGGGAGGTGCGCAATGAAGTACTTGCTATTCCTGCTTTGGATTCCCGCGTTAATCCTTCTCTATCTGAGTGTCCACCAGGAAGTCCTCGCCGAGAAAGCGCGAGACATGGAGAAAAAACCTGGGATAACGGCGCACGCTGGACATGCTCACTGAACGGGCCGCGGAGTAGCCCAGAGCGAGAACGCTCTCATCGTTCGGGCTTGGGAGCGCGGTGCGCACAACTGGAAGTGTTGAGGCACTCGTCGGGTATGAGGAGGCGCTCGACGGGCTTGCCGTTCACGATGTGCGAGTCGATGATCTCTTCCACATCGTCAGGCGTAACGCGTCCATACCAAACACCGTCGGGATAAACGACTACCGTCGGGCCGTGCTCGCATTGATCGAGGCAGCCCGACATATTGGCGCGCACTCTCTTCTTGAAGCCACGCAGCGCCAGTTTTTGTTTGAAGAGAAATTGCAGTTGGGCCTGGCCCTGGGGATCGCAGCACCCGCGCGGATGTCCAGTCTCGCGCTGATTGCAGCAGATGAACAGATGCTTCTCGAACTTGGGCATGAATTCACTGTACAGGATTTTCCGTGGGAACATCGCTTCGAGGGTTTGTCAACCCGCGACGCGTAGCGCTTGAATTCGAATGTGACTGGGCGCTGTCGCTCAGCCAGAAACTGAAAAAGCGCGGATGGATGCTCCGTGTCTGGAACATCCGCCCGCGTTTTTGAGCGGAGAAACTTGAAATGTCGAACGGCTAGTCCTTCAGCGGCACCATCGGCTGGTCGTTCTGGCAGAACGTGGCCACGCGCTTGATTCCGCCCTGTGCCTCCGTCACGTACATCACCGGACCGTAGCAGAAGACAGCGTGTCCATTTTCCGCAAAGTACCATTTCCCGCCTTTGCGATTGTGATGAGTGGCGGTCTCAACAGGCGAGTGCAACGGCTGAGAGATTTTCGCTACGGGCAACGACAACAGCAAAGCTAGGGTCAATGCTTTCATCGCGTGCTCACAGAGCCCTGGGAGACGGGCTGAGAATATTAGATCGACATCAAACTTCTGCGTTCGTCGGCAATATCTGAGGCCGGCGTGGGCGGCTTTTCCGGCAAGGGTCGTTGTGCCTTTGCTCCGCTGTGCGCCTTACTCTTCTTTTCCGACGGGACTGCCTGGGTCGACGGAGCCGGAACCTGGACTTTCTCTGCATCTTCGGCCTGCGCCTGGGTCGGGGCGCTGGCAACTTGCGCAGCCTGATTTTGCGGCGTCTGCTGATTCTTGAGTGCGGACACCTCGTTCTTCGTATCCAGCAATTGCTGAATCGTCGAGCGCTGCGACTCGATGGTATTGCTCTGTTCCACGATCAGAAGGGTCATCAAACCGTAGGACAGCAAGAACACAACGACAAGCAGGGGAAGGAGGGAGTACTTCCGCTTCGGCCGAACTTCCGGAGTACCGAACAAAGTGGTCAACTTGCGCCCCCTGAAGACTTGCCCGCATGCGCGAGCACTCTGAGGAATTGCAGGTTCTACGCCAATGAGCTCAAGGTCTGTAAGTTGCAGATCCGAAAAGTGTTAACCGCAGAGTGCAAGGCGAGGGGAAAGAGGGCAACTGCAATTCCCTGCACATATTGGTAACGAGGCTGTGTATTACCCGGGTTTGGTAATGGGACGCGGATTACTGCGGTCACTTGGTCATCTGTTCCGCGCGAAAGCCCTGCCAGACAAGGGTTTTGGAGGAAAGCGAAGACTTCGCAGGACGTTCCGTACACTCGCGCGAAGGGCAAAACCAGGCCCGACCACCAGCGCTTTCGCTCGACTCGGCTTTCCGGCCGGACGTGGAACCGCGCTACTTGCCCATCACCAGCTTCGCGATCGTTTGCAGCTGCATGTTCGACGTGCCTTCGTAGATCTTCCCGATCTTGGAATCGCGCCAGTACTTTTCTACCGGATAGTCTTTCGTAAATCCGTAACCGCCATAGATTTCGATAGCCAGTGAGGTAACGCGCTCGGCCACCTGCGAGCAGAACAGCTTCGTCATCGCTGCTTCCTTCACGAAGTTCACGCCCGCATCCTTCATGCGCGCTGCGTTGTAGACGAGCAGACGCGCGGCCTCGATGTCAGTTGCCATCTGCGCAATCTGGAATTGAATCCCCTGGAAATCGGCCAGGGTTTTGCCGAATTGTTTGCGCTCCTGCGCGTACTTGGCGGCGTACTCCCACGCGCCGCGCGCGACGCCCAGCATCTGGGCGCCGATGCCGATGCGCCCTTCGTTCAGCGTTTCAATTGCGATCTTGTAACCCTTGCCGACTTCTCCGAGGACGTTCTCCTTCGGTACCTTGCAGTCCTCGAGGATCAACTCGCAGGTCGAAGACGCGCGGATGCCCAGCTTGTCTTCCTTCTTGCCGACTGTGAATCCGGCGAACTCCTTTTCGATGATGAACGCCGTGATGCCTTTGTACCCTGCCGACGGATCAACCGTCGCGAAGAGAATGAACACCCCGGCTTCCTTGCCATTGGTGATCCAAAGCTTCCGTCCATTCAGAACATAGTCGCTGCCCTTGAGCTCGGCTTTGGTCTGCAGAGCAAATGCGTCGGAGCCTGAACCAGCCTCGCTCAATGCATAGGCACCCACGGTATCGGCAACCATCCGCGGGAGGTAGCGCTTGCGCTGCTCTTCAGTCGTCCAACGCAGCAGAGCGTTGTTCACCAGCGTATTCTGCACATCGACGATCACGCCCGCCGACGCGTCGGCCCGCGACAACTCTTCCACGGCCAGGATCGCCTCGAAGAACTTCCCTCCTCCGCCGCCGTATTGCTCGGGAATCTCGATTCCCATCAGTCCCAACTGGAAGAACTCATGGATCAGGTTCTTCTCGAACACGCCCTTTTCGTCCATCTCTTTGGCGAGCGGCCGCACACGTTCTTCCGCGAACTGCCGGATGTTGTCGCGAAAGAGAATTTCGTCTTCCGTCAAGGTCGTGAGTGGAGTGGGATTTGCGGCGGGAGTCATCGTCTCAGGCATACAGAAACCTTCACATCGAGAATGGCAGACTTACGATTTTAGCATCGGCAATGCGCGACCTTCGCACCGCCAACAACCCTTCTGACCGGACGCCCGGTCGCGCGCATCGACTGCATCTCCGTCACTGGCGTATACTGCGCCGATTCCGAACAGAAATCTGCGGAGCACTCATGGCAGCCGCCACTATTCCTGATGTCGAGTTGTCAGAAGCCGATCGCATCGATCCATCGCAAGAGACCACGTGTTGCATCGTGGGGGGTGGGCCCGGCGGCATGATGCTCGGGCTTCTGCTCGCGCGTCGCGGCGTCAAGGTCACCGTTCTCGAGGCGCATAAGGATTTCGACCGTGAATTCCGTGGCGATACACTTCATCCCTCGATCCTCGAAATCCTCGACCAGATTGGTCTGGCGGAAGGCGTGCACCGCTTATCCCAGAACAAGATCTATGGGCCGACGTTGCAAACCTCCGGCCGAGCCTATTCGCCGGTCGACTTCCGCCGCTTGAACACCCGTTTTCCGTACATTCTTCTCGTTCCCCAAGCGAAGTTTCTGGAATTCCTCGCGGCCGAGGCAAAAAAATATCCGAGCTTCCGCCTGCGGATGGTGGCAAACGTCACTTCGCTGATCGAGGGCGAGTTTGGCGTCGAGGGCGTCCGCTACCAGAGCACCGACGGATGGCATGAAGTGCGCGCGCGGCTGACCATCGGCGCCGACGGCAGATTCTCAAAAATCCGCCAGCTCGCCGGCCTCGACCTGGTCAAGACTTCCCCGCCGATGGACATCCTCTGGTTCCGGCTCCCTCATTTACCTGGAGACGAGCATTCCGACCGCATCAGGGGAGGCTTTGGTGGCGGCCGCATCCTTGCCGTCTTCGATCGCGGCGATTATTGGCAGGTCGCCTACGCAATCAACAAGGGTCAGTACCAGCAGGTGCGCGCCGCAGGAATGGAAACTCTCCGCAAATCGATCGTCGAGATCGAGCCGACGTTCGCAAAGCACGTCGAATCCTTAGCGGATTGGCATCAGTGCTCGCTTCTGTCGGTGGAATCCAGCCGCTGCCCCGTCTGGCATAAGCCGGGCCTTTTGCTGATCGGCGACGCCGCGCATGTGATGTCTCCCGTTGGAGGCGTGGGCATCAATTACGCGGTGCAGGATGCGGTAGTCGCGGCGAACGTACTGACCTTTCCACTGCTCAATCGCGAAGTCCATGAACGCGATCTCGCCGAAGTGCAAAGCCAGCGCGAATGGCCCACGCGGATCATTCAAAAACTTCAATCCCTCGTGCAGACGCGCTTGATCGCGAGCGCCTTGCAGAATCAGAGCAATATGATCGTGCCCTGGTGGCTGCGCCTTTATTTCAAGATTCCCGTGTTACGGGATATCCCCGCGCGCATTCTGGCGTTCGGGGTCACGAGAGTTCGTCTGGAAGAGCTTTAGGAGATTGGAGCAACGGGCGTCCCCGCCCGTCCAACAAGAACTGTCATCCTGAGCGACGTGAGGCACAAGCCGAACGAGTCGAAGGACCCCATGCGCGCCAACATCCACTATCGGCCCGACAGGATTTCTCACCCAGCATTTGAGACAGCCACCAACGTTCACCCGTTCGCACTCATGCACGCTAAACTTTTTCGGTAGAGTGACGGGCGTCCTCGCCCATCCAAGACTAGCGCTCCCGCCGGTAGACGACCTTCAATCCTTCGCTCTGGAGAATGCGCTGGATCTGATTGCGCGCATGGATCGCCCACGGGCTCGCCGTATCGAGCTTGATATACGAGCGCCAGTGCGGCAGCGCCCGGCGGGGCTGTTTCATCTTCTCGTAAGCAAGCGCCAGATTGTAGTGAGCATCCGCGTACGTGGGCGCCAGCTGCAACGCGGTCGTGTACGTCTGAATCGCTTCCTGAACGCGTCCGGTCTCATCGAGGACGTTGCCCAGATCGAAGTACGCGAGCGCATACCGCGAGTCCGCTTCGATCGCGGCCCGGTAATGCTTCTCCGCCAGTCCGTACTCCTGCCGGTTGTAATAGAGTGTGCCGACGTTGATATGCGCTGCCGCATGCGTCGGCTCGCGCTCAATGACCCTCAGATAAATGGCGATCGCCTCGGAGTGCTTTTGCGGATCTTCCTCGAGGGTGATGCCGCGCGAGAACAACTCCGCCACATCGGGGTCGGATTTCTCGGGTCGCATGGGCAGAACCGGCGTGCTCGAAACCACGACCTTCTGTTCGCCTGAAAAGTCGAAAACGAACTGCCCCGCGATCGGCTCCAGCAGTCTTCCCTGGTGCCGGAATGTAACCCGATGGCCGTTAGAGGATGCTCCCGCCTCCAGTAGCGGATTCTCCATGCCGGCCACCTGCTTCTGCATTGCCTCGAGCGACTGACGAATCACGGCCGGGCGCACCTTCTTGGCGCACAGGTCACGGACTTTCTTGATTTGCAGGAGGTCGAAAAACGAGTAACTCTCAGCGGCTGCTACCAGTCCGGCCTTTTCCCAACCGCCCAACTGACGCGCCGTGAGCCGCAGGATGCGAAGCAGATCCGCTCGACTGTATCGGTACACGGTTATAGGGTTACTGCCGTTATTATCCGCAAGCCGCCTTTGGATAAGCAAGTGGAAATCAGGTGGAAAGGGAATCTGTTTGGGCACTGCAACGGAAATTGTGCAGGTGCGGCGAAGAATCACCCCGCCAACGCGCCCTGACCACCCGTCGTTCCCATGAAAGGGCGGCACATTATTGCAGACGCGCGAGAAAATCTGCGAACACCTCAGATCTTTGAGGTAATTGGACTCTCATCAACAAAGACCTGCATCGAAGCACTCAACCCGGCAACAATATCTGACACTCACAGCACGATCTTCGACTTGGTTGCGTAGAGCCGGAAGCGGGAATATTCGTCGATTTGCTCTACCACCTCACCTTTGAAATCCCAGGCGGTCTTCACCTCACGAGGAAGCCATAGCGGCTCGGCTACCTTGGGCAGGCGCACCTCCGCGAACAGAACATCCGACGAAAGCGCACGCAGGTAAATGTCGGGACGCGGTGCGAGTAGATCCTTGTGCAAACGAACGATACGGAAATCTGACTCGTCAATCCATGCGATCCCTTGGAACAGTACCGCAATTGAGGTTCCTGCAACACTGACCTGTCCGGGAGACCTCACCTTATCGGGGATTTGCGCAAAAGCCAGAACCAGCGTTGAGTGTCCTTCCACACGCTGGTGGCCGAGAAATCGAAATCTCGATTCGGCAAGGTTGCCCGGATGAAACAGCACCCAGGCATTGGCGTTGCCACGCGTTAATGGGGCGGTGCCTGACTTTGTTTTGTCGGTGCGGTACTCGTCGAGCGTGATTTCCCCGGCGGCCTCATGACGCAAGACGAGATATTCAAACTGCTGATGCCAGGATGGCCCTCGTGGTTTGGCCTTGGTAAGGACTTTCTCGTGACAAATTATGTTCGGCATTCTCTTGAGTAGCTTCAGACTCTGATCGCCGGTCTTTTTGAGAATGTCCGCCAGTAGCTGTTGGTCGGTTGTTGACTCCAGTCCGCGCAGATCTGGGATGCTAACCATCAATTGCGGCAAAGGATCGTCCAGGTAAGGTTTCGCAGCTGCCCAAACTGAACGATCGAACGATTTGGGCGTCAACTCCAAATCGCCAGGGCTTATCGATTGTTGAGACGGACGATATGGGATGGGGGCCACAGCGAGGCTGGACGCTCTAAGGAGGGTCGGGTGAAACCCAGGTGAATGGCTCATCAGGAGCGAGAGCATCCCGTAAGCAAACAATGTGATTCCCGGCGCCTTCCCAAACAACGTGGTCACCATGCGACAGGCATTCTAGCAGCAGTCGAGCATGACCCCGTGAACGCGCAATTCCACTCATTGACGCGGCCTCGGGCTCAATTGGTGTGATGGACTGTGCTGGTGACTGTGTTTCTGCTACATCGGCTTGTCAATGTACCAATGCACAGGGGAGTACAATGCTTCCTATCAGATGTGCTCGCTAGCCACGATTGACGGCCACCCGCGCTGACCCGTTCGATTTGATGCAAGGAGGCAAGATGGCCACAAGTTTCGCAAGCGACATCAAGCCTTTGTTTACCGCCCTGGGTCGCGAACACATGATGGGCTCGTTTGATCTTTGGGATTACGACGACGTCAAGGCGAATGCATCCGGAATCTACAACACTGTGGAAGACGGCAGCATGCCACCCAGTGGCAGTGGTGAACCCCGCTGGTCCCCCGACATGGTAGCTCGATTCAAGTCCTGGATGGATGAAGGCTATCCCGCCTGAAAAGAGCGCACGGCCACCGCTGTCGAGCAACTTCATCGTTCTGTGCGGACAGGCTTCGGGCTGGTGAGCGCCGTCCTCATGCCACTTTACGCTGTTCTTCTTCAGCAAGGCGACCACGTAGCGCGCTGGAACAACGACGCCCAGTCCGGCGTTCGTCATGAGTGCCCGTCCTGTGTCTTTGTCGTAAGCTGGTTCCGGTGCGCTACCGGGTAGCCCTTCGATCATGACGTTGTCCTCTAGCGTGTATGCGTCTGCAACGCCGATTACTGCTGAGGTGTCGGGGGAGTATACGGGACCTCCGCTGTTTCCGTGGTTGAGGTGAGTGTCGATCAGAAACTGATCTGCGATGCTTGGAACAGTGAGTCCGGGTCTGCCGGGCACCGGCTGCTGCACGCGCTTTCCCTCCCATGCAGACGCTATCGAACCAGAGGTTGTTACAAGCACGTCTTCCCCTAGCGGATAGCCCGAGACTGCGACTCGGCTTCCCTCATCCGGTCGGGCAACCGAAAATTTCACGACAGAATGCGGAATTTCTGGAGAAAATGGTCTATCCAGTTTCAGTAAAGCCAAGTCATGTACTTCGTCCTTATCAACAACCGTGAACGGGGCGTCTGAAAACGAAGCCCTGATTCGCCACGGCCCGGTGTCAGTGTTAGGGAATTGAAGTCCCACCAAGAGACGGTGCCGTCCCGGTGGGTACAGCGTACCGTTCAGAAGAATGCCTCTCTGGTACCGGTCTAAGAAACTCAGTACGTGTAATGCCGTCACGACATGACCTTCGTCGCTCACGATAAATCCGGTCCCCGCCGCGCCCACAAGGCGCGGTTTTCCAATCGCGCGTTCCGTTTCTGGAGGAAACCGGTCCATCTTGTAAGCGATCTGGACGATTGAAGGCGCTACCGCTTTGATCGCCCGAGGTAGCGATTGACCTTCGTCTGACATCGGGTTGACAGGCAGACCAAAACCGAACGCGGCCGATAGCAGCAATGTAAAGATTCCCCTGAACACGCGGTCCCTCCTCTTTCGGAGAACGGTCGATCTGAAAAAACTTGCCTCCGTTATTATGAACGCAACTCCGGGGATCAGCCTGAACCTCGACAATCTGGAAAAGCGAACTATCCGCCCAATCCTCAAGGGCACATGGTTGGGCTGGCAGGCGTTAAGACGCGGCCTCGCGACGAGTCTTTACCACCGCGGAGTCCCTGCGGAAACGGCACAAACCATCCTGCGGCATGAGCGCGCAGAGACCACAAGGAAGCACTACATCAAGCTCCAAACCTCTGCCGAGGGCCTCGCCGCGATGAAAAAGCTGGAGCGAGTGGTGGGGCGGAAGTGGGGCGAGAACCACCACCGGAAAACTAAAGGGAAAGAGCTCAAACCTGCATAAACAGCGGGCAAAATACTGGAGCCGACGACCAGACTTGAACTGGTGACCTGCCGATTACGAATCGGCTGCTCTACCAACTGAGCTACGTCGGCTTTCTGTTGCTTTTCTTCAGTTTACCATGGTTGAAGCGCGAATTTGCCACACAGGTGCCGCACAGGGACCGAGCTTTCGCCCGACTCTTGCCATGGCTTGCGTGACTGTTTCCGGCAACGTCAGGATGTAACTCTTCTGTGTCGTTCCAACATCTTCGTGCCGCAGGATCGCCTGAATGGTCTTGTCATCGACACCAAGCGCGTGCAAGTTCTTAGCGGTCTGGGCTTGCAATCGCCTGGCACTCTCAACCCGCACTTCCTCAAAGTGCTCGATGAAAGACGGGGAAGACATTAAAGTCGCCTGGATCGCCCTCTGATAAAATCCGCTAACTCTAGTTTGGCGCGAATAGGGCGACGCCGCCGAACCTTTGAGTACGCCCATGGACACACCTCTGCGGTTTGTTTTCTATTTTGCAGTGAAGCCTGAAAACCTTTGGGAGGGCCTGGTTTCACCGGAGTCGAACCGCATCATCTTTGCGGGTGCCGACTTTGAGGCGGATGTAAAACCTGGCGGTTCCATGAAGTGGATCGGGCCGGGAGCCGATGGCAAGCCTACCACCCTTGTAAATGGCGGGATTCTGCAAGCTGAACCGCCCAAGTTGCTCCAGTATTCGTTTCAACTCGGGCAGAGCCCTTTCAAATCCCGTGTTACCGCCGAACTGGTGCCGGAAACGGAAGCTACCAAACTCACCATCAGCCACGATCAGTGGGATGAAGGAGATCCCGCCTACGCGTTTTGCTCCGACGGATGGCCGCGCATTCTTTCCCGCTTGAAAACACTGCTTGAAACTGGCAAGACCTTTCGACCGCACTGATCGACCTTCCAATCTCTCTCTTGATTGTGAAACTAGTTTGAAAGATCGTTTCGTGGTGATCGGCGTCATCGAGTGGAATCACTGATCAAGTCCGAACCGAGGATTTTTGGTTATCGCCCATTCCCAATAGGCATCGACGGGCAACATCATCCGACCGTCAAGTCATTCGCCCTTCGACCTTCTTCGCGCTCCGTTGCAGGGGCTGGAAAGGGGCCATGGGCCCTTCCTGAAATTGTCGTTTCACGCACGGCCCGAATCGCTCCATGATCTGCCGGTGCGCGCGGCGTGCCGTCCTCTCTCCAACGCGGTTCGGTCTTACGGACACGCCGGCGCAAAGATAAACAATAGCCCACTTCTAGTGACTATTCAGTTCTTCACTGGTGATGCGGAGCACGACCGGGGAAGAGGAGACACCGCCTGCGCTCACGGTCAGTTGATAGACACCGGCCGTGACCGCTGGGTTCAGAGTGAATTTGACGCTTTCATGGGGAATGGCGCCTACGCCGGTGGAAGTCCAGTCCCTCGACCGGCAATAGAAAACGAGCCCGTTGGAATCCTGAAGTCGGATGATGGGGAAATTCTCGTTGCTTTGAGAATCATCGCCGTAGGCTGACGCGTCGGAGGGTCCGTTCAATTGTGTGCCGGTCAAGGTGAACACGCCATCGTCGTGCTCGACTTTCTGAATGACAGGCAAGTAGGCGGGGTTCGTGGACCCTTTGGGTGTGTAGGCGTAAAGCTGGTTGCCCAGTCCGTCATTGAATAGCACCTGCCCATTCGGAAGTACGAGCATTCGGGTCACGAAAGCGGCAAACGTGGGCAAATTCGGATCATTCAGGGGCGGACTCACCGGAGAGATTCTGTTTTCCTGCGGGTCGAAGTCGAATAACTGCGTGGGACTGCTGAAGATGCCGCCGAACACCAGGCTGATTGCCTGGGCCGAAGCTGCGGCGTTCGAGGAGATGTGGATCTGGTGCCGCGAGTCAATGCTGGTGATGACGGTTCCGGGTGGTATCACGGTCGAGGTTCCGTCAGCCTGGGCGACCGCCCAGGAGACCTGCAGGCCCGCCGTCGAATGGATGTTACTGATGATGGCGGAGCCTGTTGTGGTGTCGCAATTCTGCGTGATCGGATTCGGACCCGCATCTGCCGCAAGTAAAATGTGCCCATTCGGCATGAGCGCAGCCGGTGCATCATCCGCTCCAAAATTAGCGTGCTCGATCTTGCCAAAGGGATTGCTCAAGACGCCGCGAATGTCAGGACCACCCGACCAGGTGTTGGTTGCCTGGTTGTACAGTGCGGTGTGCTGATTCGCTCCAATCACGAGCGCGCGGCCATCCTGCAGCCGCAGTGCAGGCCCCAGTTCAAAGCCAAGTGCTGGGCTGGTTAAAACAGGCAACGTTCCGCTTGCCGAGCCGTCGGCGGGACTGATAGCCGTCCAGACATTTTTTGTTGGATTGTAGGCCTCGGCGTAACCCTGGCCTGCCGCGACACTTTGAAACAGGTCGTAGGTGAGGACGGATCCGCCACTCAACATCGTCCAGCCTTCTTCATCGCTGCGGTCGTTGTAAACCTTGGTTGCCGCTTGCGTCCAGGAGTTCGTGTCGACCGAGTAAATGAAAGTGGAATTATTGAAAATGTTCCCGGCCAGAATACGGTGGCCCGAGAGCAGCGCTGAGGGGTCATCCCCGAAGCAGGCGAGCGCGATGCCCCTGAACCTGACTGCCTGACTGAGTCCAGTCAAAGTCGCATTTGCCGAGATTGTCACCTGCGTTGCCGAATCAACGCTTAGCACCGTGGCTCCGGCAGGGATTCCGTTTCCGGTGATCGTCCAGCCTGGCGTGATGCGGTCGGTGGAATAGATCCCCGTGACTACGGGCGAACCGGCTGTCAGCTGAGCGTCTGAAGTCACGTTGCGGTGGCCACAAAAGAGCGCGCCCGCCTCATTGGGGTAAGGGGCGATGGGAGACCATGTGTTCTTGATCGGATCGTAGATTTCGCCGGAAGGCGCGATATTGGGGTCGAAGTACGGCCCGGTGTACTCGCCGCCCAACAGCCATACTCTTCCATCTTGCAGGACATCGGTGGTGAAGTAGAGGCGCGGGAAACTCATGGGCGCCAGAGTGGTCCAAGTCCCGTTCACATAGCTTCCGTGTACATCTGGAGTGAGTTTGAACCAGTGCTGAGCGTCGTCGCCACTCTCCGTTATGACAGTTCCATCGGTCAACAGCAGCATGTTGATGACGGAGCCGCCGGGGGGCAGATTGGTTAATGGGGTCCAGCTTGCGGAAGCTGGGGCATTCCCTTGTGCATGTGCGATTGAACTGAGCGCCAGCAGTCCGCCAGCTAAAAAGAGGAATACAAGACATCCGTTGATTGTGTTGTGAATGGATTCTGTTTTCGAAGTTCGAAACGAAGGCACATCTAACTTCATAGTTACCTCCCGAATTGTGCTCAAGGTTCAGCGCGGTCGGCATTGCCGATGAAAGCCGCACTTGCGTACGTTTGCGAGACAAGCAACAGGGACTGGGAAACAATTCAAACTCGTGAATCTGGACTGGGGCCCGGAAAAGACTGGGAAAGGCTCAGTCGGACCCGACAGGGACTAGCGGTTAGGGTTGGCTGGTGTCCGCTGAATCGCAGGCAGAGTACGCCGTTTCACTCAAACCTGTCAATCCGATACGATCTGGGGCTCGCTCTGCATCGTTGCTTCTGGAAAACAATTTCCGCCATTGCACTCATAACCGAACGGCTATGAGCATAAACGCCCGGTTACAACGTCTTCGCGAAGGTGCCACTTTGCTGCGGATCAGAACGGAGCGTCAATCGAGGGGTGTAAAGATTGAATCAAGGTTTGGTCAAGCCGTAAGTCAAAGAAGCAGAAGGTGGTCCTGCCCCCCGAGCAGAGTACGGCTGGAACGCTACACTCCTTCGCGGAATCCACTGCGGATCACCTTGCGACAATGGGTGTCGGAAACGTTCGCTCGTTTCTCGACTGACTTTGATCGGTGACCCCGACCCGCCTTCCAAGAATCGGGCGACTCTACTCAGAAGTTAACTAGATCCCCTTCCCGACTAGGTATGGTCGACAGTCGGTCACGGACGATCCGGGTTATAAAAGACTGTGGCCTTAACCGGAGCGACATTCCTTTCGACAAGGCCGACTAATCCAGAACGAGCGATTTTGCTGGAGGGCAGGCAAGCGTGCTGCGTAACCACAGATCTCGAAAAGCTGAGAGTGAAGCGACGATGAGAACCGAATTGCTGCGATTCAACGGCGCGGTCGAGCGCGATCCTGCCATTGATGCGTGGATGAAAGAGCATGCGGGTGGATTGGGAGCCATCGCGCATCAATGGTTTGAAGTGATGCGAAAATGCGGCGACGAAGTCCGGGAGCTTTTGCATGACGGCTGCCCGGTTGCATGTTTAGGAGACGCGCCCTTCGGCTACGTCAATGTATTCACTTCGCACGTAAACGTGGGGTTCTTTCACGGCGCAGCGCTGCCGGATCCGACTCGCTTGTTGCAAGGCACCGGAAGGTTCATGCGCCACGTGAAGCTGAGACCGGGAACGGCCACCAACCCAGCAGCGCTAAGCAGGCTCATCGAGGCAGCGTACGCGGATATAAAGGCGCGCGTCGAACACGGCTAGCTCTGAAAAAGGCCTTGGGAGAGCGACGCGGGATGCGAGCCGCCAGAATTAGTAACGATATGTCGCGTAGGTGTGCTGATCGGGGGTAAGTGGATTATTAGGAAGTCAAGGTGTTCCAACAGGCGTTTGTACTCATTGACCTGTCAATCCGAACACGTCAATGAGTGTCTAGCCGCTACTACCAACGGCCAGCGTGAGAACCACCGTCGACGTGGATGATCTCCCCGGTTACTTGACTTGCTCGCGATAGATAGAGAACTGCGTCGACAATGTCTTTTACCTTCGTAATAGTCGTCATTGGCTGCCTTGCTGTCAGAGATTCTTTGGGAACATCCTTCTGCAAAGGTGTGTCCACCACGCCGGGGGCAACGGCGTTGAAGCGAATGCCTTCCCTTGCGTATTCGATTGCGAGGCTCCGAGTCACGGTATTCAAGCCCCCTTTGGTAATCATCGAAACCGAGGCATTTACACCGGCGACTGGCTGGTCCGCAAGTGCCGCAGTGATGCTCACAACGTTCCCCGATTTCTGTTTGAGCATCTGCATCACAGCGAGCTGAGTGATATAGAGGAACCCCAACAGGTTGACGGACACTAAGGCGTTGAAATCGTCGGTCGTAAAGTCCGTGAAAGACTTCGTGCGTATGATTCCGGCACTATTGACGAGAACATCGATGGTTCCAAAGTGCTGGATCGCTGCCTCGACCACCTTGGCAGCCGTGTCCTGCTTGCCGATATCGCCATCGACGAGAACCAGACTGGGCGAGGCAGCCAACGATTGCCGGGTATTTAGAGACGTTGCCACCACGTTATAACCTTCCTTCACGAAGGCCTCAACCAAACCCGAACCTATACCCCCCGATGCTCCCGTGATAATTGCCGTTTTCTTGTCGGACATACGTGCTCCATTGCTTGCGAAGGCTCGGATCCCACCTGAAAGAACTAGAAGTCCAGCTCACTCATTCTGGGTGGAAGTCGGGACGGCCCCTGCCCTTGTGTCGTTTTTCGGATTCTAGGCCTGCTCGCGCAGCAATCTCAAATCAATTGGCGTTAACCGGCATCTGCACAAAAACCCGTGTTGGGACCTCAATTGGTGGCATGGGGCGCTTTCACCCTTTGACCTGAGTGAGCCAATTCTTCTGCAACCCTTTCATCGGGCTGGCATTCCTGGTCCCAGGCGTCGTGTCGCCAGATCTGCCTTCTGCCTTCGCGCATTCCGCGGCCTACGGAGACATCATTGCGGCGGTACTCGCATTGCTTTCCCTGCTATTGCTGCCACGTGCGGCGGGCGTTGTCATGGCATGGATCTTGAATCTCTGGGGTACAGCCGATCTACTGAACGCTTTCTACCAGGGAAACCATGCCGGGCTCGTGGCCGGGCAGTTGGGAGCCACTTACTTCATTCCAACCGTCATTGTGGCTCTACTGCTGATCACGCACGGACTCGCTTTCCGGATTCTCCTGCAACCCGCAAATGAATCCGTCGTGCGAGAAAGGCAGCCAGCATAACGGCCGGACGACTGGTGAAACAGGGATTTGCACGAAGCCGCTGGCGCGGCGGACGCTATCGCGTGTTCGGGGGCGGCAGGTTGTGTGGGATGATGCAAGAGCTCGACTGCAGGTGATAATATGCGTCTGTGCATGAAGTTACGTTTCAACA
>Ga0210401_10000068_pt1 | contig 114742 bp, 106 predicted proteins | sample IncBWH32MmetaG_FD_150866 | JGI IMG/M metagenome (GOLD analysis project Ga0210401, IMG submission 150866) | Forest soil microbial communities from Barre Woods Harvard Forest LTER site, Petersham, Massachusetts, United States - Inc-BW-H-32-M | ecosystem: Environmental > Terrestrial > Soil >...
TTTCTTTCAGATTCAACACGAGGTACGAATAGATCCGAGGACTTATGAATGAAGCACTACCGAACACCAGCTGTGCCAACGCCGAATTAAAAGCATAATGTTCTTCGCCGCCTGCGACCCGTAACAAGGGATTTACCGCCACTTGGAGCGTGGCCATGCCTGCGCCAATCACAAACAACGAAAATACGGCGACACGATATTGCGGGAACAGGGCAAAACTCAGGGCGCCTAGCGTAGCCGCCACGAAAGCCCAGATCATGACGCGCTTCTCCTTGAACCGTTCGACCAGGAAACCGGCCGGAACCGAGACGCCATAGGCAATGAAGAAAGAGAAAGCGAGAAAGCCGGCAGCCGTCAGGCTTACATGAAAGCTGCTGATAGTGTCGGGCACGATTGGTCCGAGAATATTGGTCAGGAGAGACATTACGAAGAAAGTCAGGAAAACTAACCCAGCGATATATCTGCTTCTTGCCATAGTTAGGCCGAGGCGGTCAAAGATTCGCGACTAAGTCAACAGCTGGTTTTCAAACCGATGATGCCAAACCATCGCCGCACCGATTAGGTTCGCATGCTCGCCGAGAGAGGCCATCAGCAACTCCGTCTTTTCAAAAGGGACGAAGCGGCAGCCCTCGCGAATCGTCTCGCGAATGCCGTCGAGGAAGAGGGCGGAACTCTTCATGACACTTCCGCTGAGTACAATGGCGTCGGGCGTAAATAAGTTGATGAGGTTGGCCAGACCAAGGCCCAGATACGTGGCCTCACGCCGTACGGCCGATAGCGCGAATTCGTCCCCCTCCGCTGCAAGCTCGCAGATCCGTTTGGCAGTAATGCCCTTGCGCTCAGGATAGTCCGGTGGTGCTTCGGCTTGGAACCAACTGGCCATCGCCGGACCGGCAGCCAGCGATTCCCAACATCCTCGGAAGCCGCAAGAACAAAGGGGACCTGAGGGATCAAGAACCTGGTGCCCAAGCTCTGGATGGGATTGATCCACGCCACGATAGAGCCTTCCGTCCAGGATAATTCCGCCGCCGATGCCGGTGCCAATGGTTATAAAGATAAGTCTCGCCTTGCTCTCTCCAGCCCCCCATCCAGCTTCGCCCAGGGCGCCAGCATCAGCGTCGTTTTCTATTGCTACCGGGACTTTGAAGATCCGAGCCAAATCAGTTACGAGATTTCTCCCGCGCCACTTCGGAAGGAAGTCAATATCGCCGAATTCCCCGCTGAAAGGATGCACCGGCCCGGTTGATCCAATACCGATACCGGACATCTCCATGCCGCTGGACTGCGCGCAACCATGTAGCATGCCCGTAATAAGCTCGAGTCCGCGAGAATACTCACAATCCTGGCCCGTCAAGGATTGGCTGGTGGACAATACTCTTCCCTGATCATCGACCGCGCCGACGCCTACCTTGGTTCCACCGATGTCCACCGCCCCAACAATCATCAGCGCCCAGCGACCTTCTTCCCCAATAATCCGCTCTCGTCTTCTACAATGTAGGAGCAGATATTGAACGAATCGGGATCAACTCCGGAAAGTCGTGCCAACGATTCGGCCGCGAGCTGTGCCGGGATGATATCAATCAAAAATTGCCAGTTCGCCGGAACCTCAGGAAGTTGAAACACCAAGTCAGCGGCATCCTCGCGTAGGCGTTGACCGATCAGCATGACGGAAGCACCCAGCTGACGCAAGTCGCGAGCAACCACCAAATCCTGTTCCCGCATGGATTCGCCATCGATCCAGATACCGAAGCGAGTTCCCTCCTTGGTCATCTCTTGCGGGCCGTGTCGAAAGGTGCTGGTTCCCATTGCGGTCGCCGGGGACTTCGCTCCCTCTTCCCAAAGGAGCCTGGCTTCATGACAACTTCCAATGCTGCAACCACGCGCTAGAAAATAATAAATCCCTGAGAGCTTGAGCCACGTGGTCTCTGCCAGTTGCTGATGCCAAGTCGAGAGAATACGCGATGTGTCTGCCAACGCATCCCACATTGACTGTACGAGATCGCTATCAAAGACCCCCGTCGTAACACTTGTCAGGGCGGCGGCGGCGATGGCGAGTGTCGAGTACGTGTTGACGGATATGCCGTGATCGAGCGTAGCAGGCACGATCAGCGGAATCGAAGCTTCGCGCGCCAGTGGTCCGTCTTCCGAATTGGTAATGCCGATCACCGTCGCGCCACAGTCGCGAGCCTTTGCAAGTAGCTTGACGATTTCGATACTTCGGCCGCTGCGCGAGATTACGGCGACGACCGCCCCAGGTGGAAGCGTGGAAAAGTGTAGCAACTCGGCTGCGTCCTGCAGGTACACGGCACGAGCGCCCAAATGAAAGAGCATGCTTGCGCTCAACGCTGCGTTCCAGCTGGCGCCGATACCAGTTAAATAGCTAGAGGGCGCGTTGCGAATTGCGTTTGCTGCTTCCTCCAATCGAACCCGGCCTGCGCCGCTCAGGAATTTAAGGGCGCCATGCATCTCATCGGGCTGCCGCAATATGTCCTGCAGGAAGCGAGTCATTGTCTTGCCGAGCGTCCGCAGATAACGGATTATTTCAGGTCTTTCCGAGCGACGGCCGCGTCAGCCTTCGGCAGGGGCAATATTTCCTTTGCCGAGACGTTCGCCGGAAACGCGAAATTGAAGAAGCAGACCATCATCTCATCGAAACTCTGCTGGCCCCAGATGACCGTCTTCGTCGGGTCCGGATTCTCTGGATTGTTAACCGAATTATCGAAGTGCGCGGTGCATTCGATTCTGGTCCCGGTGGGTAGTTTGATCGGCTCTGCCAGGTTGTACCAGAGTTGCCAGTGCCAGTTGTAGTGTGGAACATTCAAGATGGTTCGCGTCTCTCCGTTCGGGAACACCAACCGGTATTGCATGTCTTTGCCGCGCGTATGCATGTGGGGATGCATGCCCAGCAGAGTTACTTCATGGCGCACCGTGAACGACGAATCTACCTCGTAGTTTGGATCGCCAGGAGGAATCTTAAAGTTCTCGTTGACGGCCGTCAGCGTCATCACACGTTCTGTAGGCGGCTCTTTGGCAAAGACCAATCCAACACTCGACTGATCAGTCGTCACTTTACCTTCGGGCATATAGTGCACCTCCAGAACAATGTCGGAACCAGCCGGAACGAGCTTCGCCTGCCCATGTTCGAAAATGTCTGGAGGCTGGCCGGGGGCGTAGCCGACCAGCCAATCGCTCGGCACGTCATCGGGATCGGCTTTCTTGTCGGTCTTGGAGGGCGGCGCTTCGAAGAACATGCCCTTGGGCTGGTCTCTGAAGTAGTTCGATCCGGGTCTGCGGACATAGGCAACAATATGATGGACAACGGAGCGGTCTGACGGTGCCGCTTCTACAAACTGAACCCACTTATCTTCAGTGAAGCCTGTCGGAAGGATCACGTACTGATACTCGAGGACGCCGCTCTCTGGGATCGAAAATGGCTTCGGAAGCTGGAAGATGACATCCGGCTTAGGGATCGACCATCCTTCAACCCATTGCTTGGGAGGTGGCAGGTCTTCGGGATTTCCTTTCGGTGCACCCGCATTTGCCCATGCGACGATCGTATCGATTTCGCCCTGAGTGAGCGACCGGTTGTTCGCGAACTTCTCCGTGTGACCGTCCTCGAACCACGGCGGCATCTCGCGCTGCTGCACCATTTTCTTCATGGCTCGAGCCCACGGCCTGGCGTCTTCGTAGGTCAGCATCGAAAACGGAGCGCCTTCGCCCGGACGGTGGCAGGTCTGGCAATGTTGCTGCAAAATGGGCGCGACATCCTTCGAAAACGTAACCTTCGGGGAGGATGAAGTGGTGGTCGAAGCGCTCGAATTGTCGGCGGACGGATCGGCATGATTTGCCATACCCGGCATCTGGCCCATCGCAAATACTGTCATGCAGAGTTGCAGAGCGAGAATCGAAACTAGTCGTTTCATCGTCGTTCAATTTTCCTCTCGGCGGCCAAGTAGTTCCCATGCAAAACCAAATCCACGTTGGCTCTTATAGAGGATAGGGATGCGATTCCTCGCATCCCCTTTAAGGTTCGCCGAAGCGATAATGCGACGGGGGGTTAGAAAAGGAACTTCGCACTGATCTGACCGACACGAGCAGGTGCGGTATTAGTGACCGTACCGAACTGGTTGCCGGTATTCGCATTGCCCACCACAGAGTTGGACAGAAAGTTGGCATGGTTGAAGACGTTGAACATCTCGAAGCGGACGTTGAACTGCGTGGCCTCGGTGATCTTCGTGTCTTTCTCCAGACCCAAGTCTGTGTTGATTGCGCCAGGCCCGCTGAAGAAGTACTGCTTCGCGCTGCCGGTGACGCCACACACTTCGTAGCCGCAGCTAAGGGTAGTAGCGAAGGCTGACGGGTCGAAGTAGTGATGCAAACCATCCACCTGACTCTGTATATGCGGATTTAGCTTGCGGATGGGGCCGACTTGGTTGGGATAGTCAAGCCCGAGGTTGGTGAGGGCAAAGTCGCCGCTGCTCTGCGTGCTCACCGGGGTTCCGGAATTGAACCGACTGATGCCCGTAATGTGCCAGCCGGTGGTAATCCGTCGTCCACCAAAAAGGCGAGCAAATGGAATGTCCCAATTGTAGCTAAACACCAGGTTATGCCGCATGTCGAATGTGGAATCGCCATAGTTGCGGGCCGGATCGCGAGGGTCGTACGCCGCAGAGTAGCTGTCCAACGAATGGGCATAAGTGTAGCTGACCAGAAAGGTCAGGTCCCGGGCACGACGCTCTGCCGAAATCTGCAACGAGTTGTAGTTCGAGTTTCCCGAGTTCTGCAGCCATGTTGCTTGGGCGAAGGCCACGACCGGGCCTCCATTGGAGTTTGTGTATTTCGGGCTGATGGTCTGGTTGTCGATCGCACCAACTAAGGTGCCATAGATAGTTTGGCCGCCTTGCGTATAGACGCCGCCTTCGCCACCAGGCCCGCAACCGGCGAGCGATTGACAGAGCGCCGCACTACCGTAGATCACGGGTACACCACGCTGAATGTGGTGGGCTTGGGTTCCCACGTAGGCCACGGTCAGGACGGTTGAGTTGTCGAGTTGGCGTTGAATGGAGACGTTGTAGTGGTCCGCCATTTGCGTCTTATTTTTGTTGTAGTAGCCGGGCACGTAAAGAGGCATGAGCGATCCAAACTGAAAGTTTGGAAACGGCCCGGGGCCTGACGGGAAGGTGAATGGGAAGTGCTGCCCTTGCGTAATTCCGTTGGCGCGAGTGATATAGGGGCTGGCGAACTCGGTGGGCTGGGGCGAAGCCCAGTAGAGGCCCCAGGGCGCATCGCCAATGATCCCGAAGTTGCCGTTATCTGCCGCTCCGAGGTAGTAGATACCAAAAGCCGCGCGAATGCTGGTCTTGTTCTCACCCCAGATACCGCCCGAGGGCGCGTAGGCAAGACCGATGCGGGGCCCGAAATTGTTGTATTGGGTCGGCGAGATGGTGTTCGGAACCCCCGGATCTCCGGGAACCAAATTGCCCGCGGGGGAGTTGGGGAACTTCGTGGATTGCACTCCCGGGACCGGAGTCGTCAAACGGCCAAACTTGTCGCTCCAGGGCCGGGCGATGTCCCAACGGAGGCCGAGGTTCACCGTCAGGTTGGGCCTCGCTTTCCACGTATCGGAGCCGAAGAATCCGCCATACCGGGTGCGGTTGTCGAGGACCTGAATGGAGCATTGGACGAAGCTCGATGGAGCGCCGATGTAGTAATCGGAAACATCCGCATTCGTTTCGTTGCCGCTGAACTGAAAATATCCGTTGGGTCCGCATTCGTTGCGAGCGTTCAACCCGTACTTCTTGAACTCAGCGCCAAAGCTGAAGGAGTGAGCGCCGCTGGTCTTGCTGAAGGTGTCGCCAACACCGTAGGTGGTGTCAGGTTGATACAGGTTCAACCAGTTGTTGCCGATTGCGAAGGTGTTGAACAGCATCATTGGCAGCGACGATGGATAGCCAGGCGTGCCGGTATTGACCAGACCACCGTTGGCGGGATCAGTGTTGAAACCGAATTTGTCGTAGCCGGAAATCGTGGAACTGGCGGAGGGTTGCGCGGTATGCAGCGTCGTACGGAAGAACTGAATGCGTGCAACATTGACCGCGCTGGAACCGAAAGTCTTCGTGTTGCTCACCATGAACAACTGGTTGCGCGACGGCTGCGTCACCGGAAACCCGGGAAGAGTCACCTGGCTCATATAGGCCTGGTTGTAGACGGGCTGGACTCCGGTCGCATTGTCGTAGTGGTAGTAGAACGACCAATCCCCAGTCATCTTGTTGACGAAGTCGATGCGTTCCCCGAGGTTGGTATCGTTGATGGTTCCGGCATGGCTAGAGTCCGAATAGTTGAAGCCGTTGCTCGAATTTGCGGTCGGAATGAACTGCATCGTCAATTTGCTGACGGGGTCGATATAGGCGGAGATATCGCGACCGTTCACTAGATTGCCGTTGATGTCTTTAGTCATTACGGCCGTGCCGAGTTGGTCGTAGGTGGTCACTCCGGGGACAATTGTTCCGCCGCCGCGGCTCGTGAGGATTGCGGCCCACGCGCTGCCTTGGACATACTTGGGGTTCAAGGGGTTGCTGAGCACGGTGTCCGGAAAGATGCCGTTCCGTTCATCGGCGCTCAATACCGCCGGGCCATTGCCCGTACTGGCGCCGGCCACCTGGCGAGTTCCCTGATAGTCGGTGAAGAAGAAGAGCCTGTCCTTCCAGACCGGACCACCCAGGACTCCGCCGTATTGATGACGCTTCAACTCGGCTTTCGTGGGGTCGAAGTAGTTCCTCGCATCCATCCCCTGGTTCCGGTAGAACTCGAAGAGCGTTCCATGAAACTTGTTGGTTCCGGATTTCGTGACGGTGTTCATGACTGCGCCGGTGAACTTGCCGTACTCGGCGCTGAAACTGTTAGTGAGCAGGCGAAACTCGGAGATCGAGTCGGCGTTGGGAATCACACCGGCGCCCATGTTCTTGGTCTCGTTGACCTCAGCACCGTTCACGAGGAAGGCATTGGCCCATTCAGGCTGACCGTCCGTTGACACGTTGCCCGTTGAAGTGTACAGACCGGAAGCAACGCCGCGATCGGAGTATCCGCTGTTTGTATTCGCGGGAGAGACACCAGCCTGCAGGGAAAGCAGGTCGAGATAGGAGCGACCATTCAGTGGCATCGCCAGAATCTGTGGAGACTCAATGGTCGTTCCGGTCGAGGTGGCTACAGTCTGCACCTGCACAGCATCCGCGTCCACGGAGACGACCTCGGTGGCGCTTCCCACTTGCAGCGTGAAATCAAAGTGTAGGGCATCGTTGACGTTGAGATCGATGTTCTCAACCAGCCCCTCACGAAAATTAGGGACCGACGCGGTCAAGCGATAGCGTCCCGGCGGCAGGGCGAGGATGCTATACGCACCCGATGAATCGCTCTTAACCGTGCGTACGTAGCCCGTGGCCGTCTGGGTGGCAGTGACAGACGCGTTCGGAAGCACCGCGCCGGATTTGTCTCGTACATACCCGAGGATGGAACCGGTCACATCCGCCCAAACTTGTACGGTGCCAAGGAGCGCAAGCAGACAGACGCAAAAATAACGACAGCTACGACGTTCCATGGAAAGTCTCCCCCAGAGCAGCATCCCAGCTCGCGGCCTTTGTACGACAATATTAGTAATAGAACAAGCGAAATAGTACGAAATACCCTAAGGCCGCTCAGCAATCGCTCGCAGTGCGGCACCCTTTAGAAAATCCTGTATCGTCTAGCAAATACGCTGTTTAGCTCACGAGAAAAGGGTAATCCATCCAATTATATAGTATAATACTATGATACTGATTTTCTGGTTGTTCAGACTTGGATTATCACATGGAAGCCAAAGCTGGTCAGCTTTGGAGTATCAAGCTGTGGGCATGAATCTCACGGTAGGTGCACGAGGCTCAGTTCGATCTCCGCCTCATCCGCTTGTGTCGCACGAGCGGCGCGCTCTGCGCTTTGGATGTGTGCTCGCATGGCGTTCCGTGACTTCTCTGGGTTGCGCTCGCGGATCGCTCGGTAGATGGTCCAGTGCTCGCGCAATCCGGCTTCGGCCACACCTGGCATCTCGTTTGTCTTCCGACTTCGCGTAGCGAGTGGTTCCGAGATTGCGTCGAGCACAAGAATCGCAATCGGATTTCTAGTGGCTTCCGCGATAGCCTTATGGAACCGGACGTTGATCTCTCCCACTTCCCTGTAAAAGCGTGCGTCTCCTTCAGGAGTACTTCGATCGATTTTTATTGCACGCTCATGGTCTGCCAGAATTGCCCGCATCTTGGCCCAATCTTCTTCGGTCGACATTTCGGCGGCTAGCATGGCCAATCCCAGTTCAAGGATCTTGCGGAACTGGATAAGACTGTCGGTGCGCTGTTGGTACGCAGAGGCGGAGAGATGGTCTGCATTAATCAGTGCAGTTGGAGAAGGCTCCAAGACGACCGCTCCCACCCTGGGACGCACTTTGATCAACTGGAGCGATTCCAGTGACTTCATTGCTTCGCGCACGCAAGTCCGGCTGACCGACAGTTCCTCCGTCAGCTGCTTTTCGGTAGGCATCCGTTCCCCGGGTTTTACTTGCCCGCTTTTTATCAGACCAAGAAGGTGCTCGATGACCTGTGCCGTTATCGTTTGTCGTTGAATCAGGATTTATCTCCATAGAACGACAATGAAAAATTGCCTGCAGCACGGATGCTTGAGTCCGGCCGGAGGTGCCAACAATCTGGGTCTATTATATTACGAAACGGTTGGGAGTACGATGATTACCTGGGATTCCCGCTTCAGGGAGCTTCGAGTCGACTACATAGGAAACGCGAAAGGCCTGTCGCCTCAACGAAACTCGGAGAATCGAATCACCGTCACGAGGGGGAGGATACGATTCGTCAATCGCGGTTAGCGCCCAACAGGAAAATCTTCCGTTGGAGGTTCCTAGCGAGTCGACTCGAACCTAACTCCTCCGCAAATTGAGCCACATGAAGGAGCCGAGCGGCACCGTCAACGTCGCTCGTCACTTTTGGTGAGGCGGAGGTGCTCTAACTGTGGCGACCAAACCTAATAGCCGACTTGAGCTTCTGAGTGTGTTCCGCGGCGAGTCCAGAAATCAGGAAATGTCCTCGTCGGCGTCAGGAAACTTTTTCCATGCCCTGCTGTAAAAGATCGGTCCAGTAAATTAGGTCAATTTACGCAGCCGAAGGTGAGGACGCCGCCACGTCGGTGGGCAGTGTGAACTGAAATGTCGAACCCCGTTCCGGATTGGCACACCCCCACAAAGAGCCTCCGTGGGACTCGATGATTCTCCGACTGATGGACAATCCCATGCCGGTACCCTGCGCTTTGGTGGTGAAGAACGCCTCGAAAATCCGGCCGACCTCTCCGCCAGGAAGGCCGATGCCGGAATCACTCACTGAAATGAGTAGTTGACCATCCTCGGTTCTCTTCGACGTGAGCATTAGTTCGCCCTTCGCATCATTCATCGCCTCGATGCCATTGAGGATCAGGTTCATTAACACCTGCTGCAGCTGTACGCGATCCGCCATGACCAGCGGAAGCCCTGAGTCGAGCTCGGTGCGGATTGAGATGGAATTCCGATCCGCCTTGTCGTGCAGCAGAATAATCATTTCTCGAATGATTTCGTTTACATCAAGCAGCTCCCGGTCAGATGTGTCTCGCCTGTAAAGCGAGCGAATCCGGTCGATAACCTCCGCAGCACGGGTTGCATCATTGATCATCCTCAATGCCGCCTCGCAACCCTCAGCGACATCAGGTGCATCGCGCCGTAGCCAGCGCACGCAGGTTTTGGCGTTTGTTAGCGCAGCGGCGATTGGCTGTTTGAGCTCATGAGCCAGTGAGGCGGCCAATTCCCCCATCATGCTTACACGGTTGATGTGAGCGAGATCTGCTTCTAGCTGGCGCAATCTCTGGCGCTCTACATCTGCGCGTTTAAGGTCAGTAATGTCAATGTTGGAACCGATGTAGCCGGCGAATTCTCCCGCCCCCGTGTATCGTGGAATGCCACTTTCAATCACCCAACGGTATTCGCCATCCGCTCGCTTGAGGCGGTACTCCATTCTGAAAGGCTTGCGGGCATGGAAGGCAGGCAGAAAACAATCGAAGCAGCCTTGCACGTCGTCAGGATGCACTCCTTCGGTCCATCCTGTGCCTACTTCCTGTTCCATGGTTCGGCCGGTGAACTCAAGCCATGGCTTATTGAAATAGTTGCAAAGAGCATCGGTTCCGGTCATCCATATCAATACGGGCGCGGTATCGGCCATTGCCTGGAACCGTGCCTCGCTCTCACGCAAGCGTTCCTCAGCGCGCTTGCGTTCCGTGATATCGCGGTATATGGCGTAATTCACGACCCGCTCACCTGAAGTAGTCCTCACCGAAATAGCAAGAAGAGACACGTCAATCTGTGTCCCATCCTTGCGTCTTCGAACAGTCTCGACTTCCACTCGGCCACCCTGCTTCAGTAGGCGCGTGTATGCTCGGGAGCTCTCAATCTCAGCCTCAGGGACGATAAGATCATTCACAGGGCGCTGCAAAACTTCGTCAGGTTCATAACCGAACATGCGCGTGAATTCCTTGTTGACGCGAACGATGCGGTCATCTGTAGTGAGAACAGCAACGGCTTCCGGAGCCTGTTCAAATAACAGATCTAAACGAGAAGTCTGCTTCTGCAGTTCCTCTTGCGCAAGTTTTAGCTCTTCAACGTCGGTGTTGGTCCCGTACCAGCGAATAATCCGCCCGTTGGAGTCGCGTAAAGGCACAGCCTGAATCAAGAACCACCGATAGCATCCGTCAGCTCGCCGCATACGCGCTTCAGTTTCAAACGAGGTCGACCGTAGCAAAGCCGTTTGCCATCCCTCTCGCAAATCGGTTATGTCCTGAGGGTGAATCGCCGCGGACCATCCCCATCTCTTGATCTCATTGAAAGACATCCCCGTGTAATCGAGCCATCTTTGGTTGCAGAATTCGACGTCGCCATCGGGAAGAGCGCTCCAGACTAATCCCGGAATCGTATCCATCACGCCGCGCAAAGGAAGTTCACGTCGCTCTCGATCGGCAGGAGTTTCGGTGAGGTCTGACCTTTCGTCTTTCCCGTCTTCGGCCCGACCGGAAGTCTCACGAGCGCTGGATCGTGGGTGTGACATCTGACGTATCCCCTTTGCAGTGACGTGGCACCTAAGTTTCGAAGCAGGAAAAAGGAGGGAACTATTGTATAAGAAATGGCGTCCGGCCCGTCTACACGGCTCATGGTATTGACGTCTGCACCCGTCGAGCGTAGTATCCGGCGCTAATCACACGCAGAGAGCAATGCCGCGTCAAGTGGGTGTACCAGTGTCCGCTTGGGTCAGGAGTAGACATGCTGGGCCGAGAAGAATGGTTGCCTCTCGCCCGTAAACTGGATTGGGACTACTCCTATGTGCGAGAAGAGGATGTCTTCCCAGAGATGATCAGCGGGCATCCTTGGTTACCCCATTCAAAGTGGAAGGACTGGGAAGAATCATTCAAGACTTCCTATCGCGAATACGTCGACAACCAATATGAAAAAGATATGGCTGTGCAGGCCGTGCACGATGCGGTAGGGCGCATCGAAAATGTTCAGAAGTTGGCGCTCCCTTGGTTGAACAGTCTGAAAGTACACGCAGCGGCATTGCCATTAGCAGAGTTCACCGGCGTCATAGGAAATCTTCGGGGGGCGAGGTTTGGCCGCGACAGCGCCTGGCGAACGATGGCGACTTTTGGAGCCCTCGATGAATATCGCCATACTCAAATTCCACTGCTCTTGTTTCATCCATTGCTGCGCTTGGACTCCCAGTTCGATTGGGCGCACAAGTTCTACCACACCAACAATTGGTTCGCAGTTGCCGCGCGACATTTCTTCGATGAGCTAACAGTTGGACAAAACGCGATTGAATTCCATATTGCCACCAACGTCGTGCTTGAAACCGGCTTCACGAATTTGCAATTCGTCGGACTGGCGTCGCTCGCTCGCGAATCGAGTGACCACATGTTCGAGAGGATGGTCACCAGCATTCAGACGGATGAGGCCCGCCATGCCCAGATTGGGCACCCGGTTCTAGCTACCGTCATGAAGCACGACCCGAAGTACGCGCAGTACCTGGTCGACAAATGGTTCTGGCGAAACTGGCGCCTGTTCTCGATTCTGACGGGACTCTCGATCGATTATTTGACCGCTTTGGATCAACGCCCGTATTCCTTCAAAGAGTTCATGGAAGAGTGGATTATCGATCAGTTTCTGCGCACCCTGGACGAGTTTGGACTCGAGAAGCCATGGTATTGGGACCTTTTCATTGACGAACTTGACATCTACCATCACATGATCTACGCGAGCGCCTACAGTTACCGTGCGACCTTATGGTTGAATTTCGTCATACCCGGTCCGGCAGAGAGAAAATGGCTGCGCCAGAAATATCCCAAATATTGGGATGACATGGATGCCGTCTGGGAACAAATCAGCGAACGTTGGAGAACCGTGGGGCCGGGACCGGCAAACGAATTGGCTGTGCACGGAACTGCCCTGCCAACCTTTTGCGATTTGTGTCAGTTGCCTCTGAGCGCTGGTACGCCGCGCAAGAATACAGCGAGGGTCCTCGTCCACGACCGGCGCAAGTACATTTTTTGTTCGGAGCCGTGCCAGTGGATTTTTTTACATGAGCCTGAAAGGTATGCTAATCACAAGGATATCGTGAAGCGTGTCCTCTCAGGAGAGGCCCCGGCCCAGCTGCCCAATTTGCTAACGGAGTATTTCAACCTCACTCCTGAAACTTGGGGCAAAGACGTCCATAATGGTGATTACGAGTGGCTCGGAGCTCGAAAAGACCCTGCCGCTTAGCTTGCTGGACTGACGTTTATGGCCGTTCCTCTTTATGGTTTCCTGCAAGGTGACACCGTCGGTCTTCTGATTCTGGCTGAAGACGGGGACACACTCGAAGCCTTGGCACAAAAACTGCAGGCTGCGGCCAGCCTTCGGGTTGCAGCCAGACACCGGGTCCGGGTGGTTTACAAAGACAAAACAATGGACCCGACCATGACAGTCGCGGAGGCTGGATTTGAGGCATTGGATCGGTTTGACGTGCTTTCAGGATAGACGTGATGGGGTTTCAAAAGGTGGCCAAAGTAGAAGACCTCTGGAGTGGCGAAATGATGGGCCTGGAGGTGAACGGTGAGAGTGTTTTGCTGGTCAACGTTGATAACCACATTTACGCCTACGCCGATATCTGCCCTCATCAAAAGAGTCGTCTAAGTGAAGGCACTCTGACGAACAATATTCTCCGTTGTGGGAGGCATCATTGGGAATTCGATGTTTGCAGCGGATCTGGCGTGAACCCACAAAGTGCATGTCTGAGGATGTTTCCGATCAGGGTCGATGGAGAGGACATCCTTGTCGAGATAGATGACACTAAGAGCTTGTGAGCTGGCGTGTACGAAGAAAAGGAATCATGACCGAAGAGGCAGCGGGAGTCTATGACCGAGTCGGTCCTGTTCTCCAGGCGGGAACTGTGACCAACGCCATTATTGCAGCGATTAAGGATCTGAACCAGGACGTTATGGTCGTGGACCGCGGCGCCTACGTAAGAGTGCTGGTTCCGCAATGCTGTATCGTGACGCGGTCGGCAATCGAGAAGCACCTGGGACGCCCGTTTCGTTTCCCAGGCGAGTTGGAGACTGTGATGTCGGCCTTCAAAGGTTCGCTTCAGCTGAACCAGGACGACGCGGCCTGGCGATTTGCCGCGCGGACCCGCACTTCCAGTTGAACAAACCACGTGCCTTTGCCGACCTTTCGGAGTGCCATATGCCCCAACAGAAAACGTATTGGCATCTTTTGCAACAAAAGCGGATGCCAACGGAATACGAAATTGTGACATCAAAACTCCTCTGCTACACCGGCGAGGGCTTCACAGGTAAGCGCTTCGAGCTCGATGTTCCCCTGAAAGATTGGTACCGCCGATATCAGGAAGAGTCACCCCTGCTGTGCAGTTCGTGGGAAAAGTTTCGGGATCCACGGGAAACAACCTACACGAAGTACACAGACTTGCAGCGAGGAAAGGAAATCTTCGTCGATGGGATCCTGGATGAAATCGAACTTACCGGGTATGACGCCCATCTCCGCCCCGCGTGGCTGCACATTCTCCCCAGAGTGATTGCTCCGTTTCGTTACCCAGGCCATGGTTTTCAGATGATCGCATCGTACATCGGCCAAATGGCTCCCAGCGGACGCATTACGATCGCTGCGGCGCTTCAATCAGCCGACGAGATGCGGCGCATTCAGCGGATCGCTTATCGCGTCCGGCAACTTCAGTTAATCTACCCTGGCTTTGCATCTGACAGCAAAACTCTGTGGCAGACAGACCCGCTCTGGCAACCGTTGCGTGAAGTCGTTGAGAAATTGCTCGTCACATATGATTGGGCAGAATCTTTCGTCGGCTTAAACGTAGTGCTCAAACCTCTCGTCGACGAGTTATTCATGAAATATATAAGCGATGTGGCGCTTCGTGAGGACGACTACCTGCTCGGGCAGATATTTTATTCGTTGAATGAAGATTGCCAGTGGCACCGGCAGTGGAGCGAGTCGTTGGTTCGAATGGCAATCGAAGACCATGCTCAGAATAGGGACACAATTCAAGCGTGGATTAACCAATGGTATCCGTTTGCGGCTCGCGCGGTGCATGAATTTGCGTCCTTTTTTGAAACACTGGAACCGATGAAGACGCAGCAGCGCGCGGGCCTAGAGCGGGCCGTCGATCGCTACTATCGCGAGTATCTCCAGGCGATGAACCTAGCAGTTGCCTCATAAATCTCTGAGGCTTGTCACTCTCGCCGTTTCAGAGTCTTTCCGCGGATGAGTGATTGTTGCGGCACTGCACCATCTACGAAGAAGAGTCTGCCAAAAGGCTGATCCGAAACCGATTGACTATCTTGCTGAGTCGAACAAATCACCTGGCTCACAATCTGGGCAAGTGACTTTGGCTCAGAAAGCGCGTTCAGACAGCTGCTTGGCGGACCGGAGATCGAGTCGAACTAATTAGTGCCAGACCCATTCTGAACCCAGCGCCGCCCTCGTTAAGCTACTTTTGTCTTGTCGTCGGATTTCTCCAGATGCCCGCCAAACTCATACCGCATCGCGGACAAGAGCTTGTTGGCAAAGTCTGCTTCGCCCCGCGAACTGAAGCGCTCGTAAAGCGCGGTGGTCAGAACGGGGGCGGGGACGGCTTCGTCGATCGCAGCTTTAATCGTCCAGCGTCCTTCACCAGAATCAGAGACGCGGCCAGCAAACTTCGCAAGATTCGGATCCTGCAGCAGGGCCGCGGCTGTCAGATCCAAGAGCCACGAGGCGATCACGCTTCCCCGGCGCCAAACCTCCGCGATATCTCGGAGATTCATCTCGTACTGATAGTGCTCTGGATTGCGTAACGGGGTCGTCTCCGCATCCGCTTTGATGTTTGTACGTTTACCAACGCCTGCGCCACGCAGAACTGAGAGACCCTCCGCGTACGCCGCCATGACACCGTACTCGATTCCGTTATGTACCATCTTGACGAAGTGTCCAGCGCCATTCGGGCCACAGTGCAAATAGCCTTGTTCCGCGGTACCGTCGATCTCTTCGCGGCCAGCGGTTCGCGGAGCAGCGCCAATTCCCGGAGCCAGCGACGAAAAAATTGGATCAAGCCGCTGGATGACGTCGGCCTCGCCTCCGATCATCATGCAGTAACCTCGGTCCAGCCCCCAAACTCCTCCACTGGTTCCCACATCTACATAATGGATCTTTTTCGGGGCAAGCTCCTTCGCGCGCCGGAGATCGTCGACGTAGTAAGAGTTGCCGCCGTCAATGAGAATGTCGCCGGGCTCCAGGTGAGGAGAAAGATCAGCGATGGTATCATCGACAACTCCCGCGGGTACCATCAGCCAAATCGCTCGTGGTCTCTGCAGCTTCTTCGCAACGTCTGCCAGCGAGGCGGCGCCAATCGCCATTTCCTTGACAAGCTCGTTCACCGCTTGCGGGGATCGGTTAAACACCACGCAGCTGTGACCTTTGCGGATGAGTCGCCGCGCCATGTTGGCCCCCATTCTGCCAAGACCGATCATGCCGATTTGCATAGTTTGCCTCCTCAGGCACAAGCCTGCTGTGGTTTCATTCTAGGATGACACGGCCCCGATCGTCCGCTAAGGGCTTCCGCTCGCGAGCTTACCACAGCATTCCGGTCGCTCCGGCAAACTCGATCGATCCCATCCGCCACCCAGAGCCTGGATCAGCAACACCGTATTCGCCATTCGCCGTCCTAAGATATTGACGGCCGTGACCTGATCGGCCAGCGCAGCATTTTGGGCTGTAATCACCTCGAGATAACTTGTGACCCCACCCTTATAACGAGTGATGGAGAGGTCTAAGGAGTGCTGGGCTGCGACCACAGCTTCGTCTTGAACCTTGGCCTCGTCCTCTAGAATCCGAACCGCTGCGAGGTTGTCTTCCACTTGTTGAAATCCATTGAGGACGATCTGTCGATAGTTTGCGACTTGAGAGTCATAAGCTGCACGTGCTTCGTCAGTGAAGGCGCGGCGTCTTCCCACGTCAAACACAGTGCTTACGGCAGAGAGGCCAAAAGACCAGAGGCCGCTAGGACCATTCAGCAGAGTGGTGATGCTGGAGCTTTCAAATCCTCCCGTCGCGCCTAAGCTGATGACCGGGTAGTAAGCCGACTTCGCGACTCCAATCTGCGCGTTGGCAGATGCCACCAGTCTCTCCGCCGCTGCAATATCTGGACGCCTTTCGAGCAAATCCGAGGGTAGACCGATAGGAATGTGCGGAGGCGGTGCGGTGAGGGGCAGCGGGGGAAGGCTGAACTCGGCAGGAGGTTTTCCGATCAGGATTGCAACGGCGTGTTCGTACTGCGCCCGCGCCACACCCACGTCGATCGCCTGCGCCCGGGTGGTCTGAAGTATGGTCTTCGCCTGCTCCACTTCCACTTCGGAAGCAATTCCTCCCTGGAAACGGCTCTCTGTCAATTGCAGGGCTTGCTCATATTGCGCAACCGTCGTGTTCAGGAGCTGTTCCTCGGCATCCAGGCTGCGAGCCTGGAAGTAATCAACCGCCAGATCGGCATGCATACTCAAGTTGACTGTGGCCAAGTCTGCCGCACTGGCTTGTGCTTGCTCCCGGTAGGATTCCACATTTTTTCGGACGCGTCCCCAGACGTCGGCTTGATAGGATACGTCGAACGGTAATACGAAATCGTTGTAGGTGATGCCGTCGAAGATCGAAGTCGAGGGCGGCCGGCGCGAGGAGATTCGCTCGCGAGTCGCCGATGGTCCGACCGTCGCGGTCGGGTAGTAGTCGGCGCGATAGTAACGCAAAGTGGCTCGGGCTTGTCGAAACTGCGCTGCGGCGGCCTTCAGATTTTGATTCGATACATTGATTTGATCCTCTAGCTCATTTAGCTGCGGATCTTGAAAAATTGTCCACCACGAACCGCCGAGATTGTGATCGTTGGGTTGGGCGGGCTTCCAATCGCCTACCTCTTTATAGGCAGGAGGCGCTGGCACTGCCGGCTGGTGGTACTTTGGGCCAACAACGCATCCACTCAACTGGAACGCCGCCATCGTAAGGAGAATCAGCCAAAGGGCTTGCTGCGGATTCCCGCCCAAAATCATGCCTCGGTAGTGTTTCACTTAGCATCTCCCGGCAGCGTTGCGTTAACAATTTGAACTTGCTGTGCAGAAACGAGCGAGTCGGGTGGATTGATAACGACCTGATCGTTTGCCTTCAGGCCGGAGACGATCTCAATCTCGTTGCCGAAATCGTGCCCGGGAGTGACGGTCGTGAGCACGACCTTGCCGTCCTTCACAACTCCAACGCGTAGACCCTCAGTGCGGAACAGCAGAGTATTGACTGGAAGCAGGAAGGTGGAGGACTGGGTTGGGACCGCCAAATGGACCTCTGCATAGGAGCCCGTGAGCAGCGTGCCGGTCGGATTCTCCACATCGATTTCGATCAGCAGCGTGCGCGTCGTCATATTGATGGCATCCGCTGTGCGCACCACCCTTCCCTGAAACTTGCGGTCCGGAAACTCGGCTAGGCTGAGGTCTGCTGTCATACCGACTGCGATTCCCCGCGAATATTCCTCGGGGACGTTTACGTAGACACGCAGCGTTCCCGGTTGCGCGATGTGAAAGAGATCGGTTTTTACGTTGCTGCTGCTGCCGGAGTTGATGAGGTCGCCAATATCGGTATTGCGCGCGGTGATTACACCATCGAAAGGCGCGTAGACCTTTTCGAAGGAGACCAGCGCTGAGTACTGCTGCACGGTTGCCTTGTCTGCTTCGACAATTGCCGCATTCGCATTGTACGTACCGACCGCGTTGTCTACGTCCTGTTGGGACACAGCATTTTTTTTCAAGAGTCCCTGATAGCGCGTCTTGGTGATAGAAGCCAATTCGAGATTGGCTTGAGCGCTTAAGAGGTTGCTGCGGGCTTGCTGGAGTTCTTGATCGACTTCCGGCGTTTCGATCACGGCGAGGAGTTGCCCCTTCTTCACGTGCGCACCGATATCGAAATACCATTTTTTTAGATACCCGTTCGTACGAGCATAGATGGGTGAACTGATGTATGGCTGCACGTTTCCTGGAAGAATGACTTCGTCAGCGGTTGTAGTCCGTTTTGGCGACACCACGGACACGGCAGGCAGGGCCGCTTGAACTGTTTCCGTGCGTAGAGTTGCGGCGGCTTTGACGCGAGACCGGATTCCCGAACCCAACAGGGCGGCAACCGCCGCGAGGACAAGCACGAGAGTAACCCAGGGCTTGCGCGAGCGCCTCCCTGCTCCCACATCATGCAGTGGCAGATGGTGCTCGCCCGTTTCTCGTCTATCCTCAGCTTGAGGCAACATAAAGTAACTCCCCATATTTCGCACCTACCGTCCCTGTTTTTGGGCTGAATGCCGGCGTGAACCCTGCAGAACGCTGAAAAATGCCGGGACAAAGAACAGCGTTGAAACTGTCGCGAAAATCAGTCCGCCGATAACCGCCCGGCCCAGGGGAGCATTCTGTTCACCACCGTCGCCGAGTCCGAGAGCCATAGGCACCATGCCGATAATCATCGCCAGAGCCGTCATCAGCACGGGGCGAAAACGCGTGAAGCCCGCCTCCAGTGCGGCTGCGACGGAATCTATTCCTTCCGTCATCTTTTCCGTGGCAAAGCTCACGACCAGAATGCTGTTTGAGGTTGCGACGCCCATGCACATAATGGCTCCCATGAGTGCGGGAACGCTCAACGTCGTATGCGTTATAAACAAGAACCAGGCGATTCCGGCGAGTGCCGCGGGCAGCGCGGAAATCATAATGAAAGGATCCAGCCAAGATTGGAAATTGACTACGATCAGCAGGTATACAAGTACGATCGAGAACACCAGTCCACTCAGAAGACCGATGTAGGATGTCCGCATCGTCTGAACTTGTCCGCGGATGACGACTCGAGAACCACGGGGCAATTGCGGGCGTGTGGCATCAATGACCTTATTGATATCGCCGGCCACCCCACCCAGGTCGCGCCCCGCGGCAGCGCCAAAGATGTCAATCACCGGCGCCACGTTGTAGTGGGACACAACTGCCATTCCCGCTCCACGCTGCACCGATACGAGACTGGCTGTGAGCGAGGGGGGAGCGGAGGCGTTAGTCCCAGTGACGGGAATGTTCACAAGGTCCTGCAGTGTATCGGCGCGGTATTGCGGAGTCTGAGTTGCGATTTGATAGCTAACACGATTCTTTGGGTCTACCCAAAACGTGGGCGAGGTTTGGAAACTGCCGCTCAGAGACACCAGGAGATTCTGCGCAATATCGTGCGCGGTAAATCCAAGTTCTTCTGCCTTGGTACGTTCGACCCTCATATTCAAATATGGCTCATCGAAGGGCTGCTGGATCCGCAAATCTGCCGTTCCCGAGACATATCTCAATTTGGCGAGCAGTGCACTCGCGTATTGCCGGTTTCCCTCCAGGTCATTCCCGACAACCTGAACATCCAGGGGGGCCGGCAAGCCAAAATTGAGAATCTGCCCGACCATATCCGCTGGTAAGAAAGCGAATGAAACACCAGGAAACTGTTTCGGCAGCGTCAGACGAAGCTGGTGAATGTAATCGTCTGTGGGATGGTGTTTGGCCGATAGAGTTACCAGAATGTCCGCATCCGATGTGCCCACCGGGGCCGAATTGCTGTAAGAAAGATTGATGCCGCTATAGGGCAGACCTATATTGTCAATGACGTTGTGAACCTCGCTGGCCGGAATTTCCTTTCGAATCGACTGTTCGACCAGATCACAAAGGTTGGCGGTCTCTTCAATACGCATTCCAGTCGGAGCGCGCATATGAAGCTTGAAGGTGCCGCTGTCTACGTTAGGAAAGAAATCCCTGCCCAGCCAGGGGATCAGAACTGCCAGAGAACCAAGAGAGCAGGCAAAGAATACAATGAGGAACACTCGCCGGTGGTGCAGACAAACTTCAAGCAGGCTGCGGTAGCTGTGACGAAAGCTTTCAAAGCCTTGCTCAAAACGCCTTTGCAACCGTACGAGGGGATTGCGGCTGGCGGCACGTTCCTCCTCTGTTTTATCGCCCCGCAGTAAGTACTTGGCCATCGTCGGAACGATGGTCCTCGATAAGAAATAGGACGCTAACATCGCAAAGACAACAGCCTCAGCCAGCGGTACAAACAGGAAACGAGCTACGCCGGACAGTAAGAACATGGGAGCAAACACAATGCAGATCGAGAGCGTAGAGACGAACGCGGGCGTGGCAATCTGAGACGCGCTGTCCAGGACGACTTCATCCATGTCCATATCAGGCTCGGCCGCACGATTGCGATTGATGTTCTCAACTTCCACCGTGGCATCGTCTACGAGAATGCCGACTGCCAGAGCGAGCCCTCCGAGCGTCATAATGTTGATGGTTTCCCCGATCGCACTAAGCACAATGATCGAGGTCAGGATGGCCAGCGGGATTGAGGTGGCGATGATCAGAGTACTTCGCCAACTACCCAGAAAAGTAAGAATCATGAAAGCAGTGAGGCAGGCGGCGATCAGCGTTTCCCTCACTACTCCGCTGATCGCCCCCCGAACAAAGATTGACTGGTCGGCCAGAGGTACTATGTCCAACTGAGGCGGAACAGTCGTTTTAATTTGCGGTATTAGGGCCTTGATGCCTGCGATCACGTCCAGTGTGGACGCATTCCCAGCTTTTTGGATGGTCAGCAGGACGGAACGTTGCCCGTTAACGCGTACGATGTTGGTTTGGGGGGGGAACCCATCACGTACCCAGGCGACATCCTTCATGTAGATGGTAGTGCCGCCAATCGTCTTTATGGGAATGCGGTTCAGGTCCGCGATTGTTTGCGGCGCTGCGTTAGGAATGGAGACATCGTATTCCTTGGAGCCGATCTTGGACGTTCCGGTAGGCAGGATGAGGTTTTGCAGGCTGATCGCATTGACCACATCCAGTGCCGACAGACCCTTCGACTGTAGTGCTGTTGTGTTGAGATCAACTTGTACCTGACGTTGTTTACCACCATAGGGATACGGCACGGACGCACCAGGTACCGTGATGAGTTGCGTGCGAATGAAATTCAGACCATAGTCGTTGAGTTGTTGCTCCGAGAGATTTTGCCCGGAAAGGGCCAATTGGAGAACCGGCACGCTCGATGCGCTGTAGGCAAGAATGAGAGGTGGAGTTGTGCCCGCAGGTAACTGCTTAAGTTGGGTCTGAGAAATAGCCGTAATTTGGGCAATACCTTGTTGAATGTTCGCGGTCGGCTGCAGAAACACCTTAACCACGGCAATCCCATACAGAGATTGCGATTCGATGTGCTCGATGTTATCGACGGTGGTGGTAAGGGCTCGCTCTGTGACGCTAACAATGCGGTCGCTCATGTCCTCCGGGATGAGACCGTTATAGTTCCAGATGATGCTGACGACTGGGATATTAATGTTCGGGAAAATGTCCGTTGGTGTGCGAACAATCGCGAGGCCGCCCATGATCAGGATCAGGATCGACATCACCACAAATGTGTAGGGTCGGCGTAATGCGAGTCGAACAATCCACATGGAATCTATTTCCCCGTATGTCTACGATCGAAGGTCCTCAATGGACCATTCGTGATCTTGTTTGCTTTCAGTCGATTTTCCCGAGGTTCACTTAGACTTCGATTCTTCGACTTGGAACCGGACGGGGACCGCGGGCCTTGATTGAACGACGATCCACCCGGAGCGACCGGCGCAGCAATCGGGTCAATTTCGCCCGCGCCCGGGACATTTGGGCCTTCACAGTTCCTTCGGTCACGCCCAGAGTGTGCGCTGCTTCTTTGAGGCTCAGTCCATTCATGCCGCACAACCGATAGGTCCGCTGCAATGAAGGCGAAAGCCGGGCTACAGCCTCCGCGATATGCCTGCCCAGTTCCGCACTCCGGCAATCGTCTTCGGGGCTCGGTCTGGAATCTGCCACGAGCTCTGACAAAGAATGCTCCTGATCCTCTCCAAGAGGCTCGTCTAGCGGCACATGAGGCCGGAGTGGCCGTCTCCGCAATTGCATGCGAGCGCAATTCGTAACGATCGAGTTTAGCCATGTCGACATTTGCGCCTGACCTTTGAACTGATCCAAGTGGACATAGGCGGCCAACATTGCGTCCTGAACCGCATCTTCCGCGTCGGCTGCGTTGCCCAGATTTCGATAGGCCCTTCTGTGGAACCGCGGCAGGTAGCGCAACAGAACGTCATGCATTTCGCAGGTCTTGTGGTTGCGAGTGCTGCCATCCACATGTCGGTCACTTTCGAGGTGCGTCTCTGTCGCTTCCATGTTTTCTCCAGGTACGACAGCAGAAAAGCACGCGGCCTACCAATTCCATGCTTTGAGAATTACTGGACTGTTTTCAGCGGGATGAATCACTTGAAGTTATCGATGGGCAGTAAAATTATCGAAAATTCAGTTGAAACCGTCCGACAGCCGACACCTCGTCGGTATATGGACACCTTCCGAACTTCGACCGGGCTTCTATCCTGCCAGACCGGCGGAGCTTCATGCTCCACTGTGCGGTTTTCCTAGCAAGGCCAATGAGACAGCGCGGCACAACATTTTTGGAGGATGACGTGCTTGAGGGTTAGCGATTGGCTTATTGGAGAACAGCTGACCCTGATTTGCGAAACGGGCGCGTTCACGGACAGGTGAAGCAGTGGTCATTTGTGAGGTGAGTATGCAGTTCATGAGATTCAACACGGTCAGGTCGGGCGCAGATGTAATCTCCGACATTTTGAATTGTGTGTGCCCGGAGTGCGGCGGAAGAATGGGAGAACCTGGCAAGGAGTTCAAATGCCGGGGTGAGTGCCTTAGGGATTGGCGTCAAACCTGGGAGCGAGCCTTGCCGCTGCGCAGCACACGATCGAAGACCGCGACCCGGGGGTTTTAAGTTGGATCAGGTCTGGGACAAGGCGCGTGCCTCGATTCGCTCGCAGGCGCACCTTCGCGGACTAGTCAGTCCCAGTCGGTATTCGTCGTGCGTTTTGCTCTTCGGACATCTAGACCCTAGGTTGCAGCAGGAAGTTGCGTGGAGAAAAACATCGTGGTGAAAGTCAATATTGACGGCGTTGTTCGGGAAGCACAGCCGGACGAACTTCTCATCGATCTAACCAACCGCGCAGGCGCATCCGTTCCTCACGTCTGCTACCACCCTCAACTCGGCCCGGTTCAGACTTGTGACACATGCATCGTCGAAGAAAATGGCCGACTGATTCGGGCGTGCGCAACCAGAGTTGCAGACGGAATGACAATCTCCACAAAATCGGCAAAGGCCTCGGCCGCGCAGGTAGAAGCCTTTGATCGCATCCTCAGTAATCATCTTCTCTATTGCACGGTCTGTGATAACAACAACGGAAATTGCACGGTTCATAACACGACGAAGCTGCTCGCTATTGAACACCAGAGAATTCCCTTCCGATCGAAGAATTACGAGGTTGATAACACAAATCCGTTCTACCGCTATGACCCCGATCAATGCATCCTCTGCGGCCGTTGCGTTGAGGCATGCCAGAATGTCGAGGTGAACGAAACGCTTTCTATCAACTGGGAGGACCCGAACCCGCGCGTGCTCTGGGATGGCGGATCCACCATCGGCGAGTCGAGCTGTGTTTCGTGCGGCCACTGCGTCACTGTTTGTCCCTGCAATGCTCTTATGGAAAAAAGCATGCTGGGCCATGCCGGTTTCCTCACCTCTCTGAAAAAGTCTGCTCTGAGCGGGATGATCGAGGTCGTCAAAGGCGTTGAGCCGGAGACCGGCTATGGATCGATACTTCAGGTCTCCGAGGCTGAAGAGGCAATGAGGGAGCACCGCATCCGCAAAACGAAGACCGTATGTACCTATTGTGGCGTGGGATGCAGCTTCGATGTCTGGACGAAAGATCGCCACATCCTCAAGGTAGCGCCCGAACACGGCCCGGCCAACGGGATCTCCACCTGCATAAAGGGGAAATTCGGCTGGGGGCACATCAACAGCGAAGATCGATTGACCACTCCGTTGATTCGCGAGGGGGACAAGTTTCGCCAAGCCAGCTGGGACGAAGCCATTGGCCTCGTTGCCAGCAAACTGTCAGACATCAAAACGAAAGACGGAGCCGATTCCCTGGCATTCATCTCTTCTTCGAAATGTACCAACGAAGAGAGCTATCTTCTGCAAAAGTTGGCCCGCGCCATCATTGGCACAAACAACGTCGACAATTGTTCCCGCTACTGCCAATCACCGGCGACCGTGGGTTTGTTCCGTACTGTTGGCTACGGCGGCGACTCGGGTTCTATCTCTGACATGGAGAAGGCTGATCTCGTGATCATCGTCGGCAGCAACACAGCGGAGAGTCATCCGGTCATCGCAACTCGCGTGAAAAGCTCTCACAAACTAGAGGGTCAAAAGCTCATTGTCTCCGACTTGCGGGAACACGAGATGGCACGACGTGCAGACCTGTTCCTGCACCCAAAGCCCGGAACCGACTTGGTCTGGCTCTCAGCGGTCAGCCGCTATCTGCTGGACAGCGGTCTTGCACACACCAAGTTCCTGGATCGATGGGTCAATGGACTGGATCAATACCGAAAGAGCTTAGAGCCTTTCACCTTGGAAGCGGCAGAGCGACTCACTGGTCTGTCCGAGCAGACGATCAGAACGGTCGCGCACATGATAGCTGAGGCAAAGCGTATGTGCATCCTCTGGGCGATGGGAGTTACCCAGCAGTCGCAGGGTTCCGATACCTCCACCGCCATCTCGAACCTGCTGTTGATCACCGGCAATTACATGCGGCCGGGAACCGGCGCCTATCCACTCCGCGGTCATAACAATGTGCAGGGCGCCAGCGACCACGGTTCTATGCCGAACATGCTGCCGGGCTATCAATCTGTGGACGATCCCGAAGTACGGGGGCGATTCGAAGCTGGGTGGAAGGCGAAGCTGCCTTCCACTCAAGGGCTGGACAATCATCAGATGGTGGAAGCGATCCATGACGGCAAGGTTAAGGCAATGTACCTGATCGGCGAGGAGATGAGCATAGTCGATTCGAACGCTAACTATGTTGCTGCGGCGTTCGAGAAGCTTGATTTCTTCGTGGTGCAGGACATCTTCTTCAGCAACACATGCCGGTACGCCAGTGTTGTTCTGCCTGGCGCACCGAGCCTGGAAAAAGAAGGCACGTTCACGAGCACCGAGCGCCGAATCCAGCGACTGTATCAGGTGTTCGAACCGCTGGCGGGATGCCAACCGGATTGGAAGATCATCCAGGACGTGGCGAATCAATTAGGCGCCGGCTGGAATTATCAGCATCCTTCCGAAATCATGGATGAAATCGCATCCCTAACTCCAATGTTTGCCGGTGTCAATTACGAGAGGCTCGCGGGCTACAAGACGCTGCAATGGCCGGTCGCTGCCGACGGTACTGACGAGCCGCTGCTCTATACCAAACGATTTGCCTTTCCCGACGGGAAGGCAAGGCTCTTCCCTGTCCCGTGGATCGGTCCCACGGATCAGCCGAACGCTGAATTTGATTTGCACTTAAACAACGGCCGGCTCCTGGAACATTTCCATGAGGGCAACCTCACCTACCGGACCGAGGGGATTCGAGAGAAAACGCCTGACACATTTGTGGAAGTCTCCCCTGAACTTGCTGAAGAACGCGGCATTCAGAGTGGCACATGGGTGCAGCTGATCTCGCGCTACGGTAAGGTGCGGGTGCGAGCCTTAGTCACCGACCGTGTACACGGAACAGAACTGTACATGCCGATGAATTCCGTCGAGAGTCCGGTAAATCGATTGACGAGCAGCCACACAGATCCAGTGACCAACACGCCGGCCTACAAGGAGACCAGTGTTCACATGAACGTGTTGCCCGAGGTCGGTGAGAGTCCGTTGCCCCGAATCAACTTTCGCTTCGGACATCCGACACCTCAGAACGGGGTAGAAGTCGAACGGAAGTGGAAGCGACCGGATTATGCGCCGCCAGGAAATGGAAATGGGCTGGTGCAATTGCAGACGAAGAAATGAGGAGAGTTCAATGGCTCAACCGATTCCCCTGGAAATTCCGCCGCGCAACCCACGCGCGGAGTTGCGCTCCCAATTAGAGCAAGCTCCCGAAGAACATGCAGAAGCGGTGCTAGCCGCCTACGAAGTGCTGGAGCAGTTGCACGATCGCGGCGTGCTGGAGATCATGCGCGGTGCCCTCGCAGCGAGCGACGAGATTCTGGAGAAGGTGGTCGACAATGCCAGAGCGCCAGAAGCCATTCGTGCCATCAGAAATCTCCTTTTCTGGCGTCGAATTCTCGGCAGTATCGAGCCGGAATGGTTCAAGGGCATCTTTCAGGCAATTCCAGAAGGCATTGCCGAGGCCACCGCGGAACGAGAGAGACCAATCGGGTTGTTCGGATTGTTTCGAAGACTCACAAGCAAAGACAGTCTGCGCGGACTGGCTGCCGCCCTTGATTTCCTGCAGGCCTTTGGCCGTCACCTGCAATCTGCGAAAAATCCGCTTCCGCCCAATTCATAGACTTTGAAAGAGAGCTCGTGAAAACAATCGTTTTTCAGCAGCTCCGTTCAGCTTTGAACGCAATTGCGCAAGGATCAACTGTGCTTTCTAACCATCGCTGGGTTGTCGCGCATCCATGTAAAGGCGCGTGTCGCGGCGGGCATGCCTAACGTGCTCACCGCCAGTAGCGCCACATGATCAATTTCTTCTTGTGTGACTCCGACACTTTGTGCATTCCGAACGGCGGAATGCGTAGCACCTTCCAGGCCGGCGCCAATCGAGAGGGCCAGTTTCACCAGACGTCGGGACTTCTCATCAAGTGGTCCCGCCTCGTGACAGCGGCTACCTAACTCATTAAATGCTTTCCACACGGTTGGATAACGTTTCCAAAGTTCTTCAACAGGCTTCGGTATTTGTCGAGGCATGCCAGTACTCCTTCGGTAGTTTTGCTTATCGGCAAAACTATGTCGGAGCACGTTACCAGTCCGGGTACTACGGAGCAAGCCGCGGCCACCGAAGTCTCCGGAGACGCATCAGAGTGCGCCGGTCTGAAGAGTCTACGGTTTATCTTCGTCAGGGATAGGAAGCTTCTCCTCAATTCTCAGGATCCTCTTCGGTGCATGCTTATGAAACAGACGCTTCATGTCGGGTGTAAATTCGCGCAGAAGATCTTCGATCGCATCTGAGCTCAGCGCACCACTAAAACGGTTCATCGTATCCCCCAGGCTCCGATCATGCCTCGGGTAATAAGTATTTTGCAGCGCGCTGCTGAACAGCGCGCCCAAGAACTCAGACGTGTTGAATGTGTTATTTCCGTACTCGTTCTTCGTAATCGCGACCCTGGTTACGGAATACAAAACCCGAGGGAAAAACGTTCTCTTGGGCGAGTAGAAATATCGAGGGTCCTGATGCAATATCGTGGACAACGCGAACCCCTGGATGAATCTGCGAGATTCCGTATTCCCCAGGGTCGCACCGAATCGCTTTCCCCAACCTTGCGTACCTCCGCCGTAGTGCGGCCACTGGTCCGTGGCCTGAGCCTCTGTGGCCTCGAAGGCTGCCGCGGCGAATGTATAAGGCGAATACGTTTGTTTGAGAAATAGGTCTAGCTTGCAATGTGGGGACAAAGGCACATAGACCGTGGATCCAGCCACCGTTGTAGGTTCCGCGGGCGTCGCCTGAGGTCGGGTAACAGTGTCAGGCACTCGAAAACTGCACACAGTGGCTGCCACTTGATCTGGCCGTCGATGCGGGTCGTTCTCGACGCCATAGGAACTGATGGCTGGAACGAATTTTGCCGGTTCCTGTGCAACCGATGAGACCTGCGCATGGCCGACCCCAAGTGCGGCCCCAATCGAAATGGTCAACAGCGTGGCGTGGGTTATTGAGGTTACCTTCTTATGTCGTCGCAGTAGGTGAGAGGGAGACACTTTTGTTGCCCCTTAGAACGGGAGGCGCACCGAGAGAATCCAGCGATGGTTGTACCGGTGGAACTGGGTCGCGCCGATTTGCACATCACTCCCATTGCCAAGATGGAGCCGCCCAACAACTGGAAAGCTACCTAGTGCCTCGGTTCGCGCCATCTCTATTCTTTCCGCACCATTCGTGATGCCTTCCAATCGCCGTGCATTCATATCTCCAAATGCGACGAAGGCACGAGATCAACTTTTTTCCTGGTTGAATCGGAATGCACGCAGTAATGAACTCCGCCAGAGTCGGCATGTGGACACTCGTCAGCACATCGACGTTGCTAGCCTTGCCTCCTGCCAAGTCGTCAACAGGATGAGCTCACAAACCCTTGCACCACAATGTGAAATGGTTTTCTGAGTTGCAGCGGCGCTTGGAAGTGCAACTGCATTCCTCACCTTCGAAAGGGAGGCTCAAATGAAGCCCATACGCCGTACAGCAACTTGCACCGTACTCTTCCTCGCCTTATTGGGAACGGTGCTCGCGCAGCAGGTAAAAACCGACTTTGATCACCAAGCGAATTTCTCTCAGTACAAGACCTACACCTGGCAGACAATTAAACCAGCGAATTCTCTTTGGGAAGCGCGGATCAAGAGCGCGATCGATGCTCAATTGGCAGCCAAGGGCTGGACTCAGGTCGACAGCGGTGGCGACGTAGCCATCGTAGCGATGGCGACGTCACATACCGAAAGGACACTTCAAACTTTCTATGATGGTATGGGCGGAGGTTGGCGTTGGCGAGGATTCGGAGGAATGGGCGAAGCCACCACTACGGAGGAGGACTACAAGGAAGGGACCCTCGTTGTCGACATGTACGACGGCAAAACCAAGCAGTTGATCTGGCGCGGCAGCTCCGAGGACACCGTGTCCAACAACGCCGATAAAAATGAAAAGAACCTGGACAAAGGTGTCGCCAAGATGTTCAAGAAGTTCCCGCCGCAAAGCGCTAAGAGCTAGAACTTCTCGTCGTCTGGAAATACTCAACAGAACTTAGAAAGGGAGAAGAATGCAAACGCGCAAACTGGGGAACTCTGATCTGCACATCACTCCAGTCGGCTATGGCGCCTGGGCCATAGGCGGCTCGGGCTGGCAGTTCGCATGGGGATCACAGGATGACAACGATTCCATCGCCGCCATTCACCGCGCTCTCGAGCTCGGTGTCAACTGGATCGACACGGCGGCCGTCTACGGTCTGGGGCATTCTGAAGAAGTGGTGGCTCGCGCCCTGAAGAGCTGGCCTGGCCCGCGGCCATACGTTTTTACCAAGTGTGGCCTCCGCTGGGACGCCGCTGGCAACGTGAGGACTGTGTTGACGGCTGATTCGATCCGGCGCGAGGTCGAAGACAGCCTCCGTCGCCTCTCGGTCGAGGTGATCGACCTCTATCAGATCCACTGGCCTCCTGACCCCGATTCAGCCGAACTGGAAGAAGGATGCTCAACGCTCGCCTCCCTGCAGCAGCAAGGCAAAGTACGCTGGATTGGAGTTTCCAACTTTAGTGTCCAGCAACTGCGGCGCGCGCAGGCCGTTGCTAGCGTCACATCCTTGCAGCCTCGGTACTCGCTCGTGCACCGCGAAGTCGAAGACCAGGTTTTGCCTTATTGCATGCGGGAAAACATTGGAGTCATCGTTTACTCTCCAATGGCTTCCGGCCTGCTGACTGGCGCGATGACCCGCGAGCGCGCTGCCAAACTATCCAAGGACGATTGGCGAAGGACTCATCCTGACTTCACTAAACCCAATCTGTCACGCAATCTCTCGCTGGTTGAACGCTTGCGCCAGATTGCAAGACGCTACAACAGATCCGCCGGGGAAGCCGCAATCGCCTGGACGCTACACAATGCCGCCGTTACGGGAGCCATCGTTGGCGCCCGCAATGCACGCCAGGCAGAAGGAGTGATGCGCGCCGGCGAGTTTCGCCTCACGGATGAAGACGTGAGCGAGATCGGAACTTTCGTCGCGGAGACCGCGGCGTAAAGCGATACAGTTGGACGAAACTAGCCGTCGGGCCCTTCGAGGAGTGATTGGTTGAAATAGGAGAGCGCGGTGAACGACGACTAAGACGAACGCGAATACAGCTCTGGAGCACTATTTCAAATCTGTTCGCCAGATCGGAGACGGTGAGAAGCTTTATCTGTTGGGCTTCGAAGCGGCTCTCCACGCCAGAAACCGCTGCAAAGAGTTTGATCAGATCGTGTCCGAGATGGCAAGCGACTTGGAAGAACGGCAGCGGCAAATATCCGGAGCTACCGTGGAAGAACCCCCTTGCGCAATAATTTCAGCGGGGACGGGAATAATACCAGCGCTTGTGCAACGAATCCAACTCTGCATGATCCGGCCAAAACAGTAACTTGCAGCCTCCTATCGCTTCTTCTTGTGCCGGCTTCTTGGGCACCAATATTTATTCTTTCCCCAGCTATTTGAACCGTGATGATGTCCTTCGATCGACACACCGTCTGAGGGCGGACGTCATTTCTCCTGGCGGTTGACCCCCAAAAGTCCTTCCGGGCCAAAACAACTCTCGAATCGCTGCCACCGGATTCGTCGCCGAGAAATCAGTTTGGAATGTCGCTTGCTACTACCAAAGGGTTACGAAACACGGAGACGCGTGACGGAAGGGCAGTTATGAACGAGATGATTGATTCTTTGGGCGTGCGCTACGCAGTGATAGCAGGGCTCGGCACCGAAACTAGTCCCGAGCGCCTTGTGATTGGGTACCCGAACGAGAAATCTTTGCGCGGTATGATCGCGGCACGGTCTATCATCGCGGTCGGGTTCTCCTCACGCGAGGAGGCGGCAAAGGCACGAAAATCTTCCCTGAGACCTGCCGCTGCCTCGTACGACCGGATCCGCGAAACAATAGCAGTGGCGCGCCGAGGCTATCTGCAGGTATTCAAATGGGCAGACCGGCGAACAGAAATTGGTTCTGCCTTGCAGAGATCGGCTGAGCTCCTCGTCAACTCCTACAACGACATTGCCACAACGGCTCTCGTCATTTTTTCTTCTACGAATGCCTTCTCAACAATAATCAGAATGGCGCTCGGCAGTTCCGTCTGAGTTCCTTCGGTGACTCGCCTCTGCTCAAGAGATCTGAGCCAGGGACAAACTTTTTGCAGCCCGGCTGGCAGCACTGCGAGTCGATAGTTGTGGCATGCGATCATGCGGGATTGCCGGGATGACGGTAGGACCTGATCGGCGGAGGGCATTTCGTCCCACATCTCGCTATGAATCGAGGGTCTGTTCATATCGGTTGCAGCGAAGCACCGGTCTCCAGTTGAGAAAACCGGCTGCGCGTCTACTTGAATAGGATCTTCGCCATCATTCCCTTGTCCTCGTGACTGAGTAGATGGCAATGAAATACCGACATACCCCTGATGACGGGGTCGGTGAAGTCCAGAACGACATCCACGGAACCGCCATACGGAACATTAACGGTGTCCAGCCACGCTGGCGTGGGAAGGGGCGCGCCGTTCTGTGCATAGGCCAGGAAGTGAACCTGGTGAATGTGGAAGGGATGCAGTTCGGCAGTGTCGTTGACAATATGCCAATGCTGGTACGTGCCCACGCGGGCGCTGATCATCGGAGTCGCGTCCGCGGAGAATTTTTGGCCGTTGATGTAGAAGCCGTTCTTGTCTTCTGTAAATGTGACAACGAAATCCGGAGCAGTTTTCGTTAACGGCTCAATGTCAATTGGTTTGTAAATCGGTGGACGGCCGTTAATGACGTGCCCTTGCGCGGAATGTGAGGTAACGTCGGTTTCACTGGGCCCAGGTGAAACAAGGTCGGCCAGCACCATCTCGGGATTGGGATCCCCAACTGGACCGGTATCTACACAAAGCGTTCGCAGTGTTGCATGTGCGCCGGTAGGTGGTCCGGTAACGATTGCCTCGACCCGGCCTGCGGGTGCGATCAATAGGTGATCGACGGTTTTGGTGGGGTGTTTTGGATCGTGGTAGGCAAGCGGCATGCCATCAAGCGCCACAACGTCAAAAGTCTTTCCATCCAGTTGCAAGTCCAGATAGCGGTCCGATGAAGCGTTCACGATGCGCCAGAATTGTCGGTCATTCGGTGCCATCTCGATTCGGGGCCGAAGCACTCCGTTCACGGTAAAGATTTCTTCAACTTTCTCGGCCTCTCCCCCACATCCCTTAGCTGGGATTTCAACATCGTGTTCCAGCGCGGTGGCATTCGGATCCTGCTCGATGGAGCGACCGCGCACAACGAGCACACGCTCACGGAGCCGTTCTACCTCGGGGACATACCGTTCCATTCCCTCCAGGACAATGGCGCCCGACATTCCGTCCAGCACTTGCCGATGACTCTCTCCATGAGGATGCGTGTGGTACCAGAACAGTCCGGGCGGATGATCGCGCGGAATGCGGATTGAATAGTGCAGTACCTGGCCGGGCTTGGCCAGCATTGTCAGCACGTCGTCTTGCGGGGCCTCCGGCGAGATGGCGAGTCCGTGAAAATGTAAGTTGGTCATATCCATGCAGGGATTCACTGCGCACGCCTCGGAAGACTTGGAAGGAAGGTCGTTGATATACGTTATTTTGAGAATGTCACCTGGCGACGCGCGGATGACAGGCGGGACCGTCTTGCCGTTGAAAGCAAAAGCATCCTTGCCGTTCTCATTCACCGCATGAAGCGTAACGGATACCACATGATTCTTCGCGCGAACCTGCGGAGGCTGCGGCAACGAAACTCCTTGCGCGCCGCAGAATGCGGAGATAAAAACTACGCCGATAAGGAGTGGTGACTCTGACCTCATGACACCTGTTCTTCCTCTCTCGCCTTCGTCTGTCGTGTTGCTGATAAAAATTCACGGTCGGGCGCCACGCCTCCAACAGACCGCGATTGCAGCGCCATTCTAATGAGCGTTGCGATGAGGATCGACACCTTTCCGGCGGTGTAAATCCCGCAGGTCGAAGAAGCGGTGGCCTATCAGCGTGGTGTTGCTCCGGATGTCTTGTAGGCTCGCTTCACACCGCCGGGAGCCAACTCGGCCCGGTTCGCACTTTCATCTGCGGGGCCAGCGTCTTTGTTTCAGGACCGAGGTCTTTTTCAAAGACGGTCCCCCTCCAGGTAACTACGAATGTCTTGACACCTGATGACTGGTATTCAGCAGGATAGGCAATCAAGGTCAATGTTTTCTTGGTTGCGTGATTCTCAGTCATGATTCGAAAGTAGTAGCCATGAAAAGGAGTGGAATCTTTGTTGTCGTTACTTGTTGCTGCTGCAGTCGCCAGGTTCTCGGCGTACCGGGTGATCGCATCTTCGCTAACTGCCTTTGCGGCGCTCGCATTCTTTGCCATTGCGAATTCCTCACACACTTCAATGGCGACGGCCTCGTTTTCTCCAATCCTGCGGAATAGGATCTCCTGCTTGCCGCGATCAGAATCGAAATGCCATTCACCGTTGTCGGAAACCAACGGGATGGGGAAAGGCCAGTTCTCTGCGCCGATATACAGAACTGTGCTACCGTCCGGTTCTCGGACCAGACGGTGCATTTCCTTATATTTGTGGCCGAATTGCTCGCGCTCTAGTTTATCCTCGACTGGGTCACTGGATGATGTCACTTCCTTTCCTGCCCCGAGGATCATCTCCAGAGTCTGCTCATCTTCATTCTGCGCGGCCTGAAAAAGCGCGTTGCTGGCTTCGCCCGGAGATGAAAAAGTCCTGGGCTGCGATGTCTGGCCAAGGCTCAACTGAGCATGCCCAATGCTCAGCAAAGCAAAGGCCATCGCAACACACATCCAGCTAGCAAACCTTCCATGAACTGTCGCGGGTTTCACATTTACAATGCGCATGATCTTGTTCTCCGTATCGTAGCTTCCTTCTGCAGAAATGGACTGAATCACCGGTGTCCTCCGCCGCCATGAAAGCCACCGCCGCCACCCCCGTGGAAACCACCTCCATGGAATCCTCCACCGAAGCTGGATTGTCCACGCGCGGAAAAACCTCGGGCGGCTCCGCCATGGTTAAAGCCGCTGAAGGCTCCAGAGTGTATCCCGCTCTCGGCATGCGTTCCCGCGAATCCATGCTGCGGGGACCCGTGGAAACCCGGATTGCCGCCGTGAAATCCACCGGCATGATTGAAGTGGTCACGATTGATAAAGACTCTGCTGTGAGATTCGTAGTGGTGGTGGTCGAAGCGAATGTCGTGATGATGCCAGTCATATCCCCAATGGTGCCATCCCCAACCGAACCCGCCAAAGAAGCCAACTCCAAAACCGAAGCCAAACGCGATTCCAGGTCCTTCCAGATACAATCCCGGATACCAATACCAGCCCGGCCACACACCGATGGGACCCCCATAGACCAGCCAAGGATCATACTGAGGCACGTAAACAACTTCGGGGTCCGCGGGCTCGATCACAATAGTCTGCCCCTGCGTGCTCACTTTTTCCTGCGATGTGCTCTTTAAGTTCCCCGCCCTCTCGGCGCGGTCACGCATTACCTGAACGGCGTCCATCACTTGCTGTTCCTGGTTGACGTAAGCGTCGCCTAGTGACGAGGTCCATGAGAGATTTTTGTCCATATTGGCGAGCACCGAAGGAAACTCGACGAGAGCCTTTACACTGGGGTCCCAAGGCTGTTTATCGACTTCTTTCCCCAGTTCCTCGCCCTTGAGATTTTTGTTTTGCTCCAGCCAGCGGTCTGCTTCAACGATCTGATCGGGGTAGGTTGCCGCTGCAAGGATCTGCGCCACCAGCGCGTCCGGATACAGAGCGATCGGTGCAACCAATTGCTGCAGCTGTTCTGGCGTCTGTTGTGCGGCTTGAACCGGCGGTTGTGTGGAAGACTGGTCCGCCTGCGCGGCGCACCCTCCAGTAGCCGTGGCCAGCATAAGGCACCCGGACAGAAAAAGGGACACACTCTGTTTTACGAGCTTCACAATTGATTCTCCTTCGACACTTCACCTGGGCGACCAGCAGTCGCGTCTTTCCAGTTGCGAAATGAGGGCCGATCTACTCGATCGAATTCAGTTGGCCAAGTCGGCGGCACTTCCCGAAACAAACTGCCGAACCGGGAGCGGACACGCCAGATGATCACACTGACACGCGATCTCAACGTCTTCACTTCCTGCATCACGACAAATTTGTCCGCAGTATTCTTCTCCATCCGCGACATCGCACAAGCATGGAATATGTGCGCACTTTCTGGTGTTTTTGTTTCACCATTTTCTTCTCCTCTGCTCCGATTCCTCTCAATTGCATCCAAATCTCCAAACGCCAACTCGAGCTATATGGGGCTTTTGCAAGCTTTCTGGGCTCGCGGTGAAAGTCAGCGATGTCGTAAGTGTCGGCAGGCTGATAGCAGCGTCGGTATTTGGACGGCTCGGAAGTGCCACCTTTACTAATCGAAGACAAAGATCTGGAGAACCCAATAAATCCAAATCCTTTAAATGACTGATGTTTTTCTTCTCGCTTTATTTTCAGTTTTTGTCTGGAATAAAACGTGCACTTGCCAAAGCGAGAGTGAGGTCAGAATGGCAGATCAAGTATTCACATTTGCAAATTCGCCTTTTGTCCCGGTGGCGATTGGCTTTTTTGGCTTGGGGACCGGCTACTTCATCTGGGGTGGCCAGGCCCTGTTTGGTTTTCCGAAGAGCAGCCCAGAGGTCAACCGTACAATGGGCCTATGGGGTTTCTGGATGCCCGGCTTCATGCAGTTCCTCACGGGGATCTATCTGCTGACGGGACTGACCTGGTTCAACGTCTTCGGCAATGCGGCTCCTCTATATATGGCTGGCCTAGCCTTCACAGCCTTCGGTATTCACTGGTTCGCGATGGCCTACCGGCGATATGTCGATTCCAGCGCCCAGCCGGATGGCTGGATGGCGATAGCATTCCTATTTCTCAGCATTCTCGGCGCTGACGTTTTTCGGCGCGCTGGAGACACTCCCGTCATGCTCATCTTTGTCGGTCTGACACTGATCTATGCGATTGAGATTCCTACGCGTTTGTTGTCGTGGACTCTTGGAGGGCGCCTCGTCGGGCTATTTCAATTGGTGACGGGTGTGTGGCTGATGTATTGCACATACGCCATAACAGTGGATTTAGCACTGGGCGCCAAAGCTTGGGTTTAAAGGTCGTTCACTCTATGATGCGCTTGCTGCCGATGAAATGCGGACTGATCGCCTGTGTCATTGCAGCTGCCTCGGCGTTCGGGCAGTCGACATGTGTCCGCACAGCCAGCGATGCGCCGGACGTCCCCTCGAAGGCGTCCGCATCGCCAAATTTGCTCCGAGATTTGAACAGCTCCCTTGAAGCTGTCGTCTCGAAAGTCTCACCAGCGGTGGTCCAAATCGTAGTAACGGGATACGGACCGTCAGAAGACCACGGGCACACCGACACAGCGCGAATTGTCCGCCAGCACGCGATTGGTACAGGAATCATCGTAGATTCCGACGGCTACATCATGACCAATGCTCATGTGGTAGAGGGTGCGCAACGGATTAAGGTGATTCTGCCCCCACTGGCATCGGACTCTCCAATAGAACTCCAGCCGATTCATGCCGGGCAGATTCTGGACGCCACACTTTTGGGGACTCATAAGCAATCCGACTTAGCGCTTTTAAAAATTGACGCAACGCGTTTGCCTGCCGCGGCTCTCCGCAGCGACGTGCGAGTTCACCAGGGCGAATTAGTATTCGCAATCGGAACTCCCGAAGGACTTCGAAACACGGTCACCATGGGGGTGGTCAGCTCACTCGCCCGGCAGCTCGATGCGGATAAGCCGATGGTGTACATCCAAACTGATGCACCACTCAACCCAGGGAACAGCGGCGGTCCACTGGTGGATATCGACGGCAACGTGATCGGGATTAACACTTTGATGTTAAGCGAAGGCGGCGGCAGTGAAGGGCTAGGCTTTGCCATTCCAGCAGCAATCGTCAGCTTTGATTATCAAAACCTTCGCAAGTCCGGCCGTGTGCAGCGTGTTGCGATGGGGGTGAGAACACAGAACATCACACCTACGCTCGCGGCGGGGCTGGGCCTGACGAGAAGTTGGGGAGCCGTTATTTCTGACATCGCTGCTGGAGGCGCGGCGGAGGCGGCAGGTTTGCAATTAAACGATATCGTCCTGGCAATCGACGGAAAACAGATTCTGGGACTCCCCGACGTGGTCATGGCGCTATACGTCCATCCGCCTGACCGCGTTCTGAAAATGGATGTGCTTCGAGGTGAAACTCCGATGTCCTTTTACGTTGCGGTCAAGGTGTACCACGAAAACATAGATGACTTGGCCGACATTCCTGGTCTTCAGAGGAGATTGGTTCGGAAGCTGAACGTTTTCGTCGCCGACCTGGACGGTAATGTAAGGCCGCTGCTGGAGAACTCGCGTAGCGAGTCTGGAGTTGTGGTCGTGGCTCAGCTTAGCGGGTCAAACGCCATGGATACCGGGCTGGAGACCGGCGATATCATACGCGCCGTTGATCGCACCGCGTTAGAGACGACGTCACAGTTCGAGACCCTGGTCCACAATCTCAGACCCGGCGATCCGGTCGTCCTTCAAGTTGAACGCAAAGGCAAATTGCAGTATCTCGCTTTCGAGATGGAATGACTTTCAAGTCAACTGTCCAAGCCATGCGCGTTTGCACGAAGCTGTTCCGGCGTTGTGCATTGGACCGGTGCTTCAACCGCACATCCTGGGACACGATGTCTTAATTTATGGTCTCTTCGCGTATGTCGAGGTTCTCTGTGCGGCCTGGGTCGGCCGTCGTGCTGCGCTACGGAATGGCAATAACCTTAGTAGCAGTGGCGCTCGGAACAGCGCTCTTCCTAAGACATGACAATTTGCCGCATCCGTTCATATCTTTCTCCCTTGCGGCGATTGCAATCACCTTTTGGTCCGCTGGCACCGGCCCAGGACTGGTCGCGCTCTTTCTCTCCTACTTGGCTTTGATCGCTCTGTTTGTTCCGGGAAAGATCCTCGGCTCTTCGTCGGAACCCTACCTCGCCTTTTACGGGATCTTTGGCGCAGCCGTCAGCTGGTTCAGTACCTCACATCGTCGGGCACAACGATTGCTCACCGAAGCCCGCGATCATCTGGAAGTGCGTGTGAAGGAACGAACACGCGAACTTGCTCAGGCCAACGAAGAATTGCAGGGCACCCAAACGGACCTACGGCATGAGAAAGACCGCCTTAAACTACTTCTGGACCTGAACAACAGCATCGTCTCGAAGTTGGATCTCAGGGACCTCCTGCGTGACATTTCCGCGAGTGTGAGACACCTCATGCAATGCGACGCGGTGGGCGTCAGCTTGCCGGATCCGGAAACCGGCGAGTTTAAGCTGTTTGCCATGGACTTTCCTGCGGCCAAGGGGTTCCTCCGAGAAGAGATGGTGCGCCCATCAGGCTCGCTTGCTGGCAAGACATTCAGGACCCGTGAGCCCATGACATTCATTCTTGGGCAGGATGTCCCGACCGTAGAAACGGACTTCGAGAGGGAGGGTTTGCAATCAGCCTGTTGGCTGCCCTTGATTAGCCGTACCCGAGTGCTGGGCGTTTTAGGACTCTCTCGACTCCAAGCAATTCCCTTCTCTCAAGAGGACGTGCACTTTCTGATGCAGGTTGCAACGCAGGTAGCGATTGCAGTGGAAAATGCGCTGTCCTATCGCCAGATATCCCAACTCAGCGACAAGCTCGCACAAGAGAAGCTCTACCTGGAGGACGAGATTCGCAGCGAAGCTAATTTTGAGGAGATTGTCGGTAAAAGTAAGGCACTGCAGCGGGTGTTGAAACTTGTGGAGACAGTGGCACCTACCGACTCTACCGTCCTTATCTTCGGCGAGACGGGTACGGGTAAGGAATTGATCGCCCGGGCCATTCATGATCTGAGTTCGCGCAGTTCAAATACTTTCGTGAGACTGAATTGTGCCGCCCTCCCTGCAGGGCTGCTCGAGAGCGAGCTATTCGGCCACGAAAGAGGGGCATTCACGGGCGCGATCGCCCAGCGCATCGGACGTCTGGAACTTGCAAACCACGGGACTATTTTTTTGGATGAGATCGGCGAAATCCCATTAGAGCTCCAGCCGAAGCTGCTTCGCGTTCTCCAGGAACGAGAATTTGAGCGATTGGGAGGCACCCGAACCATTCGGACCGACGTGCGCTTGATTGCAGCAACTAATCGGGACCTGGCAGCGATGGTCCAAGAACAGAAGTTCCGGGCGGACCTGTTCTTTCGCTTAAACGTTTTCCCGGTTGAACTTCCTCCGTTACGCGAGCGCCCTGAAGATATTCCGCTCTTAGTCCGGCATTTCGCTGAGGAGTTCTCTCGCCGTATGGGCAGGAGAGTTGAGGCCATATCTTCGCAGACGATGAATGACCTGCGTCAATATCGCTGGCCGGGCAACATTCGGGAACTGCAGAACGTCATTGAACGATCCGTCATCCTCTCGTCGGGCCCAACCCTCAAACTGCCGGTCGCCGAGTTGCATTCTCGCCCGATGCACGTGTCGGCGAATAATGCCCCACAACCGCCTCGGACAAGGCGCACGCCGGTGCGAAGCATTCTCGCGGATGTGGATCGCAGTGAAATCATTCGTGCCCTCGAAGAAGCCGGCGGCCGGATTGGAGGACCAAGCGGGGCTGCTGCCCGCCTTGGGCTCAAGCGGACTACATTCATCACACGGATGAAGAAACTTGACATCAATCCTGACCAGCTGTCGCAACTCAAAATGGACAGCACCGACGCTTCCGACACTTCCGACATTTCAACCGTACAAGACTCCCCCGGCGCAGTAACCTCCTCAGAATAAATCGCTTCGACTCAGAATCGTCTCCCGAATCGTTTTGGTACCTGCCGTGCCCTTACCCAAAGTGCGAAAGGAAAGGCGCAACGCTGGTGCGTGACTTACTGACCTGGAACTTGAGTTCGTTCTTGGCTGAGGGGAAGCAGAGCATCGGTCGCGAAGTTTCTTTTCTTATGTGAGGTCGAAATACCAACATTTTTCAAGGAGATAAACAATATGAAAATCAACAAGGGTTACATTGCGGTAGGTTTGGTCATTGCTTTTGCTCTCTTCTTCGAACTCGGTGCTCATGCCGACGAGTCGGACGAAGCTACATTCATTAGTTTCAGTGCTCCCGTTCAGATTCCAGGGCAGGTATTGCCCGCAGGAACGTATCTGTTCGAGCTGGCCGACCATGGCTCTGAACCAAATGTGGTTCAGGTATTCAGTTCGGACCGCAGTGTTCTGTACGGAACGTTTCTGACGGTTGCAACCGACCGTCAAGATCCAACGGATGACACTACAGTCACACTGGCAGAGCCGGAATCTGGTGGAACGCCTGCTCTTGTGAAGTGGTTCTATCCAGGACGAGATATCGGAAATGAATTCCTATATTCCAAGCAGACAGAGAAGGAATTGGCACGAGACAGCCAGCAGACCATCGTGGCGCGTCAAGCACCAAGCTCCAACTCGGACAGCAGCAGAGCTGGCAACTGAATGCATAGCCTGGCATTCGCTCGCGAAATGGTAAATGCGAGGGAATGTCAGGCTGTTGCGAAGCACGTTTGGAAGAATTTTTATTACTGCTCCTAGTTCACAATTTTCATGGAGAGACGAAGATCGTTTGATCGAGTCATTTGAGTGGCGACGGGACTGGGCGACCTGCGGAAAGGGGAACGATGCTGAAGATTACGAAAATCGATACGGAGACTGATCAAAGGCTTATTCTCGAGGGACGGCTCGCTAACCCTTGGATTGCGGGCCTTGGCTCCCACTGGAAGGAAACCCGTCACGCTCATCCCGAGCGTGAATTTGTCGTTGATCTCAAGGGAGTCGTGCGGATCGATAACGCCGGTGAATGCGCTGTCGCTTTGATGAAAGCCGAAGGAGCACGGTTCTTGGCCGGTGGGATTCGCATGAAACACTTGATACGCAATCTTGAGATTAAGGCTCAAGGGTACGGCTGCAATCGATAGCGGCACTCATCCGACTTAGGGTTGGGATCGCTGGACCCTTGATTGTCATGGCCGTGAAACCGAGCTAGAGTTACGGAACAGAGGCAGCGTTCGCCTTGCGGTCCCCCTACAAAACCTGAGGGGCATGATTGAAACCTGCAGCGACATCCACGGTGTTCGTCATTGATGACGATCCTTTGGTGCGTGCCGCGATTCAAGGCATGATGAAGTCGGTTGGCCTCCATTCCGAAGCCTTCGAGACGCCGCAAGAGTTCCTGCGCGGCAAGCGGTCTGACGGACCGAGTTGCCTTATTCTTGACGTCAGACTCCGTAGCGCCAACGGCCTCGAGTTTCAGCATGAGTTGGCAGATGCAGGAATTCGGATTCCCATTATCTTCATCACCGGTTATGGAGATATCCCCATGTCGGTCAAGGCGATGAAGTCCGGTGCGGTTGAGTTCCTGACGAAACCCTTCCGCGATCAGGATCTGCTGGATGCGATCTACCAAGCCTTGGATCGCGACCAGGTGGCTCGCCAACGGCAGAGTGAGCTTGCCGAGTTGCGAAGGCGGTATGAATGTCTGACCACACGCGAGCGCGAGGTCATGAGCATGGTGGTTTCAGGCATGCTCAACAAGCAAGTGGCGTTTGAGTTGGGAACCAGCGAAATCACGGTGAAGATTCAACGCGGCCAGGTGATGCGGAAGATGCAGGCCGAGTCGCTGGCGGAATTAGTGAGAATGGCTACGAAGCTTGAGCTTCCCCCAGGAAGGAGTCTAGGGCTATCGGAAACTGGCCACGAATAAATGTGGTTTCCAAAATTCAACGCTATGGCCTGGCTGCGATTTGCTGCGGCGTCGCGTTGCCCGTGGCATGGCCTATCGATGCACCTGCGTCGTGCTTCCTTCTCGCTGTGACGGTGAGCGGTCTCTTCGGAGGTTTGGGGCCGGGCCTTCTATCGGTCGCTCTTTCTGCTATCGCCTACGAACACTTCTTCCTGTGGAGGACCGCCCCTCCAGCCCACGAACCGGCTGCCTTCTTCCGATTTGCAGCGTTCCTGATAGCGACTCTGTTGGTCACTGCACTAATGGAAGTGAAACGGCGCGCCGAGCGATCTCGCACCCGCGCCGAGGAGGCCTTGCGTCAGGCGAACTCGGGCCTCGCTCGCGTCAGCCGTGTGACTACAATGGGAGAACTCACTGCTTCCCTGGCGCACGAAGTGAACCAACCGATTGCCGCAGCGGTAACCGACGCCAACACATGCCTGCGATGGCTCACGCGCGAGACACCCGACCTGGAAGAGGCGCGCGAAGCCGTATCGAGAACCATTAAAGACGTGACACGCGCAGCGGAGATTATCAGCCGCGTCCGGCAGATCTTCCAGAAAGGGCCTTCAGAGCAAGAATTAGTTGATGTCAACGAGATTATTCGGGAGATGGTGGTTCTGCTGCGGGGTGAAACCACCCGGTACTCCATAGCAGTTCGTACCGACCTGATGGCAGATCTTCCGCATGTCATGGGGGATCGATTGCAACTGCAGCAGGTGCTGATGAACCTCATTGTCAACAGTATTGACGCGATGAGGGAGGTAAACGGGACGCGCCAGCTGATCATCCGTTCGCAGCAAGCCGAAGACGGCCAACTCCTGGTGTCCGTGAGCGATACCGGCGTAGGACTCCCACCGCAACAAGCCGAGCAAATCTTCAATCCCTTTTTTACCACCAAACCTCAAGGGACCGGCATGGGACTCCGGATCAGCCGCTCGATCATGGAAGCGCATGGCGGGCGCTTATGGGCTGCCACCAACTCCTCCCGGGGCGCAACCTTTCACCTCACCCTTCCTGCCAAAACCGCCGGCCATGAGTGACAGTCGCGACTGCTTCCACGTCATTAAGTCCAGTATTACTGATTTCATACCAACGTATGATTGCTGCTCAGCAGCAAAGGGGATAGTTTGCAAACATGGTTATTCCGAGGAAGGCAAAAATGGTCGCGATTGTTGATGACGATGAACTGATGCGCAGCGCACTTCAGGGCATGATGAAATCCGTAGGATTGCCGTCAAAAGTATTTGCCTCAGCCGAAGATTTTCTCAAATCCGGCCAGCAGCATGAGACTGCATGCCTGATCGCCGATATCCGCATGCCGGGGATGTCCGGGCTCGAACTGCAGGCCCAATTGAACGCGGAACACTGCAGAATTCCGACTATCTTCATCACCGCACATGGCGACACAAAAATGCGAATGCAGGCGCTAAGAGCAGGCGCAGTGGAGTTTCTGGCCAAACCGTTTGACGATGAGGTCCTGCTCGAAAGCGTACGAGCGGCTCTGGAGAGTTGAGCCGAAAGAGATTGGATTCGCGCGCCAGGAGGTTGTCTGTGGGAACTTTCCAAAGATTCGGTAGTGGCGAACAAGGGTCTAACGGGCGCAAATTCGAGCAGGTGATCGGCAACAGCCCTGCTCTCGAATCGGTGCTCCAACAGGTCGAGCGGGTTGCGCCCACGGATTCCACAGTTCTTATCCAGGGAGAAACGGGCACCGGCAAGGAGTTGATTGCGCACGCAATACATAACCTCAGCTCGCGGTGCGGGCGACCCTTTGTGAGATTGAATTGCGCGGCCATTCCACTGGACTTGTTAGAGAGTGAACTCTTTGGTCACGAGAAGGGTGCATTCACCGGCGCCATCGCGCAAAAAATTGGTCGCTTCGAACTGGCCGACAAGGGCACGCTTTTCCTGGACGAAGTCGGTGATATTCCGCCCGCCTTGCAGCCGAAGTTGCTGCGTGTTCTGCAGGAACAGGAGTTCGAGCGCCTCGGCAGCACTCGCACTCATCAGGTAGACGTTCGGTTGGTCGCTGCCACAAATCGTAATCTGATGGAGATGGCGAACCGAGGTGACTTCCGCAGCGATCTGTACTATCGACTGAATGTATTTCCGATCATGCTGCCACCTTTGCGCGACCGTAGCGAAGACATTCCTGCTCTGGTTGCTCACTTTGTGGAGATTTACGGCCGCCGGATGAGTCGCGAGATCGAGCACATTCCTCCGACAACTATGTCTGCGTTGACGTCATACCACTGGCCGGGCAACATACGCGAACTGCAAAATCTGATCGAACGTGCCGTGATCCTCTCCAACGATGGCGTGCTTCCGAATCCTCTGGCGGCGGGGGAAACTTTGGCTCCGCCCGCACCTTCGTCGGCAACCACACTGAAGGACTCCGAGCGGATTCTGATTCTGCACACGCTTGAGTCGGTTGGTTGGGTGATCGGCGGTGCGAAAGGAGCGGCTGCGAAACTCGGTTTGAAGCGAACCACACTCATTCATAAGATGCAGAAGCTGGGAATCTTTCGGCCCGATTACCAACGCTCCACGGCCCCAATAAGGACAGGATCTCGAGAGTCGGACTCGGGCTCGCGAGTGCAGTGACAAAGGCTCGGCTTCCGAAGTCAGCGAACTGCCACGCTGGATGTTTGAAGCACGAATCGTGCCCCGAAATAGAAATTAGGACATATGGGCCGATGAGCATTGATACGCGAAACACTGGGTTTGACGTTGTCGGGGGCGCAATCTTCCTATTCACGTTGGCCAGCGAAGTCACCGCGCCTCAGACAGTAGTTGCCTGACTTCATTAGTTCCAAAGGATCATCCGATTTCGCACAGAAATTAGAGCAATGACTGTGCGATCGCCGTCACACAGCATTAGCCGTTAAACGACCGATCAACGGGCATTCGGTGTTCCACGGCGCTCTCCAACAAGCAATGGAGAGCCGCTCGTCCAGCCCTCCACCCTGTTGACCTACCGGTCTTCTATTGGGCCATCAAAAGCAGGAAATGCCCGGCTGGGCAATGATCGCGTTGCGCTTGCTACGTCCACTCTCGTCGTGCCGCATACTTCACTCCGCCACGCGTTCGGCTCCGAACCGAGCAGCCGAACCGGCGGGGCCTTATTTGTGCCGCTTTGACAGTGAATGGACGTACGCAACCAGTGAATCGATCTCGGCCTGTGACAACTTGTCCTGGAACGCAGGCATATTACCTTTTCCGTTGCTGATGATTTGCTGGAGCTGTGCATTGGTTTGGTTTTGAACAGGCCCCGATCCCAGGTCAGGTGCGTTCAGGCTTTTTCCCACCGCCGTGGGAGTGCCGCTCTGACTGTGGCATGTCGCACAGTTGCGGGTGAACAATGTTGGCCCCGATTGGCCTTGGGGCGCCGCTAGGACCGTCCCTTGGAGCGAAATAAAGAGTGCCAACACTGCAAACACGGTCCTATAACAAAGCGGCTTAATAGAGTTCTGCTGGATCTTAGTCATCGAACACCTCCCTACACTTTGGAAGCACTCGATATGCCATTCCGCCGTGATGGACACGGTACATAGTTCGCGCCCGCCACGCAGATCTTAGGCGGAATGCCGACACTCTGTCCCGCTATTGACACAAAGCGCTGCCGAAATCATGTACTCACAGAAGATCTCGGCCGGGAAAGCTTGTAGCAGCAACGGTTGCATCCGACGCACGCGGCGAGGGTTTGGAAACAGGCTTGCCTTATCTCAAGTATCGATGACTGGTTGGACCTCCTTTTCCCGGTCGTTGTCGGAGGAACAAGAGGATCTCTGGAGTCACGAGATTGACGATCACCCGTCCACAAACGGCGATTGTGTCGCAAACAAGTACAGGAATAACTATGAATCGAATTGATGCAAATACACAGCTTGGCTTTGTAGGGGTTGGTGCGATGGGCAGTCGTATTATCCGTCGACTTCTGGCAAGTGGATACAAGGTAGCAGTCTATGACCTTACTCGCGCAAAAGCTGAGGCGCTGGTCGTCGACGGCGCAACCGTTTCGAACAGTCTCACAGATCTTGCAAGCACTGCCAAAATCATTTTGTCCTGCCTGACAAACGATGAGGCGGTGCGCAGAGTGTATCTAGCCCCGGACGGCGTCTTCTCCCACGCCGCACCGGGCACGGTCGTTATCGAGATGAGTACGATTCGTCCACGGACCAGCCGTGAATTGGCGCGCGAGGGCGCTGATCGTGGCGTGCGAGTATTGGACGTCGCGATCTCCGGAAGCACTCCTGCGGTAGAACAGGGCACAGTCACGCTACTCGGCGGCGGCGACTCAAGTATCTTTGCGGCTCTTGAGCCCATCTTTCAGACCATTGCCAAGCAGTACTTCCACCTGGGTACAAGCGGATCCGGGACAGCCGCAAAGCTCGTCGTCAACGCGCTGCTCGGCATCGGCATGCAGGCGATTGCTGAAGCCTGTGCGTTGGGAGAGAAAGAGGGGATTGATCGTGACCAACTCCTGACTGTGTTGGCCAAGACTGCGGTCGTCGCTCCTGCTCATGTGGGTAAGCTACCCCGAGCGATGCGGAACGATTACAGTCCACAATTCCCCTTGCGGCTGATGAACAAGGATTTTCGCTTGATTCTCGAGGCCGCAGCGCAGTCGGACCTGGCATTGCCGGCGACGGAGGCGGCTTTCCAAGTCAATTCCGATGCCTTCATCTTCTGGCCTGACCTTGATTTCTCAGTCGTGATTCAGGAGATGGAATCCCGGGCGCAGAAGTAAGGATGCAGAGCAAGGAGTCGGGCACACAACTTTCTGTTTGCTAGCGCTGCCTGGTGTTCACGATTGTGGAGCGCAAGGAACAGACGCCGTGCAGCCCGCGGGCGAAATCGATACTGTGGAGAATAACTGATGATCGCTCATCTAACAGGTACTCACGCCGACTGGGTTGTGCTGATTGCTCGCATCGTATTGGGAATCATATTTTTTGCTCATGGTGCTCAAAAGATGTTGGGTTGGTATGGCGGACCTGGTCTCGCCAGCAGCATGCGCACGTTCACCGAACATCTGCACCTTCCGCCCGCTCTTGCATTTCTGGTCATCGCCGGGGAGTTGTTCAGTGGAGTCGGACTGATCGTCGGACTGTTCAGCAGAATTGCTGCCCTGGTCATCGCGCTTACGATGGTAGGCGCTATCGCAACCGTTCATTTTCGATTCGGCTTGTTCTTGAACTGGTTCGGAACCCAGGAGGGACACGGGATTGAGTATCATTTGCTGACCATCGCGCTGGCCTTGGTAGTGGTCGTCCAGGGCGCCGGAGCATTCTCCTTGGATCGGCTTCTTCACGAACAAGTTTTAGGTTTGGAACAGTCGCAGGAAGCGACGCAGAGATGATGAGCCAGGTCACTGGTTTGCAAGTGGAATGATCCACGCCGAAATCAGTATCCCTACGATGGGACTGTGATGATGCGGTTGGACCTCAGCAGTATGCTTTTCACGCATTTCGTGTCGATATGCCGACTCCGACGTCCTCAAAAGGACATTGCTCGAAGCCATGGATCGAGGCCGTTGTGCAAATGAAGGACTTGCGAGCGACAGTATGGCACCTTCTTTGCACCACCGATAGAAGGAGAACATGAATGAAAGAATCAAGACCCTCACGCGTCTGGTTTATCACGGGAACCTCAACCGGCTTTGGGCGCCTGCTTACAGAAGAAGTGCTAAAGCGGGGTGAATGGGTAATCGCTACGGCCCGCGACGTATCACAGTTGTCAAGACTCACACAGCAATATCCGGACCGCATGCAAACTTTGACGCTGGATGTCACCAACCCCCAAGAAATCATATCGGTTGCCCAGAGCGGAATTGCCGCCTTCGGTCAGGTAGATGTTCTCGTCAATAATGCCGGCTATGGCGTGAACGGCGCGATTGAGGAAGTAGCAGAAGATGAATTCGAGCCGATGTTCCAAACTAACATCTATGGCCTCATTCGAGTCACCCGCGCGTTCCTGCCTCACCTTCGCCAGCGCCGTAGCGGACATATTTTCAACCTGTCTTCCATCGGTGGCCTGATCGGGTCTGCAGGCTGGGGTTTCTACAACACGACCAAGTTCGCCGTAGAAGGATTCAGCGAGGCACTGGCGGAGGAAATGAAGCCGCTCGGCGTTCGCGTCACAGTGGTCGAACCTGGCCCCTTTCGAACTGACTTCCTTGGACGATCTGGCAAACTTGCCAGGCAAGAGTTAGTTGATTACGCAGCAACGGCAGGCAAGGCCCGCGAGTACTTGAAAACACAATCCGGAAAGCAGCCGGGCGACCCGAAGAAGGTGGTCGAAGCGATCATAACGGCCGCGAACTCTCCCAAACCGCCTCTGCATCTGATTCTCGGTCGCATTGCACTGACCCGCTTTCGCCACAAGCTTTCGGACTGGCAGCAGGAAATTGCCGCGTGGGAGAACCTCACCACCGATGCCGATTTCCCAGAAAGCAACAGCAGCGCGGCGGACTAGAAGAGGTGCACCCTCTGAACAGGAACTCGTACCACAGCAATTGTGGAGCGAAACCACTCGGCATCGCCCTGAGTAAACAAGTATGAGCACAAGAAGAGACTTTCTCAATCTCACCATCAAAGGATCAGCCATGACCGCGGCCGCGGCGGTTCTCCCCCGGAACCCATACGCGCTGCTCAATCGAGGCGATAGTAGGAGCATGAACATGAACGATAACGCGACCAGCAGCGTCCACTACAAACTCCCCTTTAAATTCGGCTTAGGAGGTGTTCCGCTGGGAAACGAGTTTGCAGTGGTAACTGATAAGGATGCGTATGCGATCCTGGAAGCGGCATGGAGCGCCGGGATTCGTTACTATGACGTTTCTCCCTGGTATGGTCTGGGTCTCGCCGAGCGGAGGTTTGGCAGCTTTCTTCACAACAAGAACAGAAGTGAATACGTAGTCTCGTCCAAGGTAGGCAAACTCTTAAAAGCATCGAAGACAGCCAAGGGCCGCGAGTTGTTCCCTTTCTCGCCCTCTCCCAACGAAGTAATTTTCGATTACACGGCCTCCGGCGTGAGGCGTTCGATCGAGGATAGCCTGCAGAGACTCGGCGTCGATAGCCTCGACATTGTTTTCGTCCATGATCTTTCCTCGGACAACAAGCTGTTGCCGACGAGCTGGCAGGAACAATTCGACATCGCTGTGAAAGGTGCTTTTCCCGAACTGACGCGCATGCGGAAAGAGGGATTAATTAAAGGCTGGGGAATCGGCGTCAACACACCTGAGCCGATTCTGCGAGTATTCAGCGAGGCCGATCCGGACGTCTGTTTGATGGCCTCGCAATATTCCTTGATCGATCACAAGAATGCGCTAAACCAGCTTTTTCCAGTGGTCCGAAAAAAGAACGCCTCACTGGTAGTTGGCTCCTCCCTGAACGCCGGGTTCATCTCGGGAAGTCCTCGTTACAATTACGGAAAAGAGTCCTATAAGATTCCCGTCGAATTCCTGGAAAAGCGAAAAAGACTACGTGAGGTAGCAGCGAATCACGGAGTAGACCTTCGGACGGCAGCACTGCAGTTCTCTGCGGCACCCGACGTGGCCGCGGCATTAGTGGTCGGCGCCAGCAGTGAGCAACAGATTCTGGCCGACTACACCTCGATGCAAACCAAGATTCCGGCTGAGTTCTGGGCTGAGCTGAAAGCTGAGAGATTAATAGAAGGAAATGCACCGACCCCTGCCTGAGGGGCTGCATAAGCACGTTGAAGTGCGCGGACTCATTCTGCCGCCGCGTATAAGGCCCCCGTTTTGATGTCAGCCCTCGACCCGAGATAGGTCGGTAGGCCCGCTCCTCTTTGACCGCAATTTAAACGCCTCCGCTACAATCACAGCCTTCCCCGAATCTCAAGACGGCGTTCAACCTCACGAAGGCTGTTCTACCTATCATGCTGGCATCGAGTTATGGATGCCTCCTGAGCACGAGCATTTTGTGAGGGCTATGTGAACTGGCTGTTGCTCGACAGGGGTAAATCGCGGACGCGCTTGCCTGTGGCAGCGAAAATCGCATTGCAAAATGCGGCAACAAACGGGGGAACGCCGGGCTCGCCCACTCCAGTTGGCGGCGCGGAACTCTCGGTAATGTAAACATTCGTCTGAGCCGGAACTTCGTTGATTCGTGCGACGGGATAGTCGCTGAAATTGGATTGCTGGATTACTCCGTTTTTGGCAGTGATCTCGCCGTTACGTACAATGCTCGTGCCGAAGACCACTGCGCCTTCAAATTGAGCTCGAGTCGCTTCCGGATTGACGACTAGCCCCGCATCGAGCGCCGTGTCGACTCGGGGGATGCGGATCTCTCCCTTATCACTCACTTCCACTTCCACGACCGTCGCCACATACGTCAAGAAACTGCGATGGGCAGCGAATCCAAAACCGTGGCCTTTGACACTCTTTTTTCTGGCCCAGCCGGATTTATCCGCCACCATTTCGATGACGTTCCGCAAGCGCCCGGTTTCCCAGGGATACGTTTTGTAATCCGCTCCGTAGTTCGGATATTCGACATTAGTGAAGTCCAACGTGCGAGGAGGACCGATAAGATCGAGCATATACTCCACGGGGTCACGTTTGGCGCGGTGGGCCAGTTCATCGGTAAAACATTGAACCGCGAATGCATGGTAGATATTGGCCACGGATCGCAACCAGCCAATCCTGACATGAGCTTGCGCCGGACCGTTCTCGATGCGAATGTTGGGAAGATCATAAGGAAGGTCCGTCCAACCCTGAGCCAGATGGGGCGGATCTCCATAGACAGCGTTCACATCAAAAATCGAGGTAATGGGTGGAAACACTGACCTCTGCAGCCACGCCGTGGGCTTTCCCTTTTCATCTACGGCAGCCTTCATGTACATGGCAGCCACCGCGTTGTAGTAGTCGAACTTAACGTCGTCCTCGCGGGTCCACACAACTTTTACAGCGCGGCCGAGCTTCTTGGATAGGACCGCGGCTTCCGCAACGTAGTCGGGCTTCGATTTTCTTCCAAAGCCACCGCCTAACAATGTGACGTGACAAACAACGTTCTCGATCGGTATGCCCAGTTCCGACGCGACAATTGACTGCGCGGCCTGAGGATTCTGGGTCGGCGCCCAGGCTGTAACTCTTCCGTCCTTGAATTCCACCAGCGCCACCATCGGCTCCATAGGAGCATGCGCGAGAAGTGGAACGTAATAGTCGGCTTCAAATACATGATTGCCCGTTGGGAACCCTTTGTCGGAGTCGCCTACGCCGCGGATCAGCTTACCCGGCTTGTGCGCAGTTTCAATGAGCTCTTTCTTGTATTCGACTGAATCGTAGGATTCGTTCGGCCCATTGTCCCAAGTTATTTTCAGCTTTTTGCGTCCTTGGAACGCCGCCCACGTGTTATCGGCAATGACAGCGACGCCGCCCAATGGCTGGAATGCAGCGGGCGGCTTGAATGGATCGATCCTGACGGTCTGGTGCACTCCCGCAACCTTGAGCGCATCCTGATCGTCAAGAGTTGCTATCTTCCCGCCGAACACCGGAGGATGTTCGATCGACGCCAAAACCATGCCGTCGACGCGTGCATCCATTCCGTAGATCGCTTGGCCCGTGCACAGGAGCGGTAGGTCTACACTGGTCATTCCCTTCCCGATATAGCGCCATTCCGAGGGCTGCTTCAGCTGGAGCTCTTCTTTCTTTGGCACCGTAAGATGCGCCGCTGCCGACGCCAGATCACCGTAGACCAAGCGCCGACTGGTTGCCTTGTGAATTACCACATGCATTTCTGTGGAACACTCCGACACAGGGACGTTCCACTGCTGCGCCGCAGCCTGGATCAGCATCCATCGTGCTGCCGCGCCACACTCGCGCATCGTTCCATAGAATCGTCTGACCGATTGCGACCCGTCTGTGTTTTGGTCCCCGTATCGCTTATCGCCAATGGCCTGGTCGATCTTCACACGCGTCCAGTCAGCGTCAAGCTCGTCCGCAACTACCAGTGGCAGGGATGTGCGAATGACGGTGCCCATCTCCGAGCGGTGAGCGACGATGTAGACGGTCCCATCCTGCTGAATTCCGACAAAAACATTGGGATGAAGCGTGGCGCGGTCCGCTTCGGTTTGAGCACCTGCCGCACGCTGATGGCTCAGTATCGGTGGGAAATATCGAACGGCGAGGATCAGTGCTCCTGTCCCAAACACTCCCTGGAGGAACCGACGCCGGCTGACATTTTCGATCGGACTCATGCATTTTTCTCTGCGGCAAGCTTGATCGCTCTCCGAATGCGCTGGTAAGTGCCACAACGGCAGATGTTGCCTGCCATTGCGTCATCGATTTGCTGATCTGAAGGGTGCGGAGTATTTTTTAGTAGCGAAACCGCCTGCATGATCTGTCCGGACTGACAATAACCACACTGCGGAACGTTGACCTGCATCCAGGCTTCTTGAACGGGATGAAGCCCGTTTGCCCCGAGGTCCTCGATCGTGCGAATCTCGCTGCCAGCGACGGCGCTCATTGGCGTGACACACGACCGGATCGCCTCGCCGTTCTTATGAACCGTGCAGGCGCCACATAGCGCGATTCCACAGCCAAACTTCGTGCCAGTCAGGCCCAGGATGTCACGCACGTACCATAGCAGGGGCATGTCGGGATCGCCGTCGAAGATACGATCCATCCCATTCACTTTGAGCTTCACGATTAGTCCCCTTTCCGACCTAGCAGCATTCTGCGTGCCACGTCACCGAGGAAGGATCGGACACAATCGGCGCTGACAATTCGTTGCACTCGAGCCGGAGGAAGCATTTTCTTCTTCAAAGTGTCCGTATTTCGACACAACTGTTGAATCACGGACGGAGGAGCCGTTTGCCGGCAATTTTCTTTGCATGGTTAAGGCCTCACGCACTGGTATGAGAATTGCTTCTATTTAGCTAAAAGCATTCAAGAGGGGTATCGAATCGTGAAGAGCACACACATTTCTGCCAGTCTGGCGGGCGAGGTAACACTCGGCGGGGAACTTTCTGTCAACCGTCTCGGCTTTGGAGCAATGCGTCTTACTGGCGAAGGCATCTGGGGCCAACCAAAGGATCGCAAGTCAGCGTTAGCCGTTTTGCGTCGCGCCGTCGAACTCGACGTCAATTTCATCGACACTGCGGACTCTTACGGACCATTTGTCAGTGAGGAACTGATTGCCGAAGCGCTGTATCCCTACCCGCGAGGTTTGGTGATCGGTACTAAAGGCGGGTGGAATCGCCCCGGTCCCAATCAGTGGACGCACGATGCGACTCCCTCTCACCTTCGGAAAGCTATCGAGGGCAGCCTCAAGAGATTGCGACTGGATCGCATCGATGTTTATCAGCTTCACGTTCCCGATCCTACCGTCTCCTTCGATACGTCAGTGGAAACCCTGGCGGAACTACGAAACGAAGGAAAGATTCGATTCGTCGCATTGTCTAATGTCACTCAGGAACACATCGAGCGCGCTCGCAAAATTGTCCCGATCGTCTCTGTGCAGAATCGCTATAGCTTTGCCGACCGTGAATGGGATTATGTGGTCGACTATTGTCAGCGGAACGGGCTCACATATATACCCTGGTTCCCACTCGGAGCGGGCAAGGTTGCAGGAGCAGTGCTGAACCGGGTTGCCAAAGCGCACAGTGCAAGCCCCACTCAGATTGCCCTTGCGTGGCTATTGCAGCGATCGCCGATCATGTTGCCGATCCCCGGAACCTCTTCAATTGAACACGTCGAGCAGAATGTTTCAGCGGCATCACTTCGCTTGGCCAAGGAAGAATTCGAAGCGTTGTCGGAGGTCACCGAATTGGTTGGATCCCGCTGATCCCGTCCTGGAAGTGGTTGATCCGACGCGCGCGTGAACTCGAATAACAATCAAGTCGCCGACACTAATGCTTCCCGACGATTTACTGATAATTACGTCTAGGGACGTTAACGCTTGCCTCTTACGTCGCTACCGGGAGGGGACCCGGCGAGCCGTGGCGCGCGAAGCGGTCAGTTCGGATCCGGACTTGCCGGTTGCAGCCACAGGGCAGAGCCGTCCAGCCATCGCGAACGGTCCAGGTCTCCGCTGCTGGTGTGCGGTGTATGGCACTGGGTGCAGATGGCGACATCTTCAACGATATATTTGTCCCCGGCCACGAGGCGCGGATCGTTTGTGCTGTGCTCCGCAGCCGTTCGTGGCGATACCTGTGCTTCAGCGTCCGCAACCGCCGATCGAAGTGCCAGCCGTCGACCCGATGATCGCAAGCATCCAAAACGCAACAGTTCCGAGAATGAGTTTTGCAAGAGGTTTCTGGAGGCATGCCATCTGAAATTCTGACTATTAGCTGAGGCACGTCCGGTACTTTACCGATCAAAACCGTCAATTATTGGTGTATGCTTTATAGCACGACGTCGAAATCGGTTTCGCCGCGTAGAAAAATGGATGAGCTGCGTTAGTCAGAAACTACGGGCTCGAAAACATCCACACCATCAACGAATCGCATTTTAGCGACCGCACCGGCTCTTGCAAAACGACAGTTCCTGATGCTGGAGTTACTGTATTTACAAGTTAGTGTCTACCGAATGAACTAAATATTGATCTCCATCCAATAGAATAGGTACGTCAGTGCTATGCTATCCGCGCATATTCCTCCCACTTGGAAGTATCTCTACGTCGCCGCCCTTCTCGAACCGAATCAGGCCTTTCTGCTGGATCGAGTTCACGCTGCTGAAGTCTCGATTCTGGATCAGGTCGAACATCTTCATGGCCGGCGCAGTTTTTCAGAGCGCAGGGCTCTGATCCACGTTCTGAAAGCTCTCCACGATCTCCAGGAACATTGCCTCGGTTTGCCGAGATCGGGCAATAACTGAACACACTCCCTGAAACAACCAACTCTCGTCCCCGCTTCTATAATTGGCGGCGATGGAATGGTCACCGGTCGCATCGTTCAAGTGGCTTTTCGATGAGCGATGTGGCTCGCCCCGCCACCTGATTCCTCGTTGGCTGTTTCTGCGCGCGCTCGGGGGTATTTATTTCTCCGCGTTCTACTCACTCGCGTTTCAGATTCGGGGGCTCATTGCCCCAAGCGGGATTCTTCCCGCTGGCAGTTACCTACAGGCTGTGGCACAGCAATTGGGGCGTTGGGAGAAAATCTGGTACGCGCCAACACTGCTCTGGTGGTCAAGCGGAACGACCGCGCTTGATGCCCTTTGCTGGCTCGGCATGGTCGCGTCCGTCCTGCTGATCCTAAACATTTGGCCTCGGGGAATGCTGGTCATTTGCTTCGTAGCTTTCCTTTCGTTCGTCGCCGCAGCCCAGGACTTCTCCGGCTACCAATCGGACGGCATGTTGCTGGAAGCCGGGTTCATTTCGTTCTTCCTGGCTCCCGCCGGCTTTCGCCCCGGTCTCGCCCGTGGACAACCTGTTCGTCGCGCGGCCCGGTTCCTGATTCTCTGGGAGTGGTTTCGCATCTACTTCGAATCCGGAGCAGTGAAACTCCTGAGCCACGATCCGGAATGGCGTCACTTTACGGCGATGGATGAGTATTATCAAAACGGCCCCTTGCCCACATGGATCGGCTGGTACATACAGCATCTGCCGCATTGGTTCCACGCCGCTACCGTGTACGCAACCCTCGCGATGGAGTTGGGATTGGTGTGGCTGCTGTTCCTGCCACGCCGCTGGCGGATAATCTGCTTCTTCATTGTTACGCCCTGGCAGGTCGGCGTAATCCTGACGGCCAATTACACATTCCTTAATTACCTCGTGCTTGCCATGGGGGTGCTTTTGCTCGATGACGATTTCTTCGAGCAGGTCTTTCCGGCTGCATGGAAAAATCGATTGCCAGTGATTCGTTCGACGAGCGAACCGCCGCCGGATACATCCACCCTGAACCCAACACTCGCTCAGCGCCGGAAATCCCTCGCGTTGGCTGTCAGCTCTGTAATCTTGACCTGGATCGGTTACGCAACCACCGCACAACTGATTTGGATGTTCTGGAATGCTCCTCTGCCGACGTCACCCGTGACCGCACTCGAGCCATTCCGCATCGCGAATCGTTACGGGCTCTTCGCGGTCATGACGCGCGGAAGATACGAAATCGAATTTCAGGGTTCCAACGACGGACAAACCTGGGTCCCGTATGACTTCCGCTACAAACCGCAGGAACTCAACGAACCTCCTGGCATCTATGCGCCGTATCAACCACGCTTTGATTGGAACTTGTGGTTTGCGTCGCTGGGGATGTGGCGCGACTATCCCATCGTGCTCAATACCGAAGTGCGTTTGCTCGCGAACGAGGCCGACGTGTTGAAACTCTTTGCCAAAAATCCCTTTCCAGGAAAGCCGCCTGCTCAAATTCGCGCTGTACTGTGGCAGTACTGGTTCACGACGATGCAGGAAAAACGCACGACAGGACTTTGGTGGCGTCGGCAGATGCTCGGGCTCTATGCTCCGACGCTTGGGTTAATGCCTGACGGCCGAATCAGTGTTCGGGAATGGCCGAATGTGCCGCCGCGAGACTGAGAGCCACGCAGAACAGCTTTTGAACGTTCGCCGGATTCATACGGTTTGAATGAAGAGAATCAGAAGAGTCTAGAATCGCTGGCGCATCACACTAGTATGATCTCTGCTTCGAAAGCATGCGTAATTGGATCGGGCCCGAATGGACTCGCCGCGGCCATCGTTCTGGCCGATGCAGGCCTGGAAGTGGACGTTCTTGAAGCAGAATCGATTCCCGGCGGCGCGGCGCGCACGCTGCCTCTGACGCTTCCCGGATTCCTGCACGACTTTGGATCGGCCGTCCATCCACTCGGGGTTGGTTCGCCCTTCTTCTCATCGTTGCCGCTGCGGAGCCACGGTCTCGATTGGATTCATTCTCCTGCGCCGCTCGCTCACCCGCTCGACGATGGCACCGCGGTGATCCTCGAGCGCAGTCTCGACGATGCACAACGCTCATTCGGTGTCGACGGAAAAGCATGGGCAGATCTGGTCCGTCCTTTCGTGGAGAAGTGGTCCGAATTCATCCCAGAGGCTCTTCGGCCCCTGCCGATGATCCCCAAACATCCATTCCTGATGGCTCGTTTCGGCCTGCATGCAATCTCGTCCGCTAAGGCTCTAACGAGTCACTTTCGAAGTGAACGGACGCGCGCTCTTTTCGCCGGACTTGCCGCGCATTCGTTTCTCGCTCTCAATGAGCCTCTGACCGGAGCGTTTGGCATGTTGTTGGCGATCGCGGCGCACGCGGTCGGATGGCCGATCCCTCGAGGCGGATCGCAGTCACTGACAAACGCCCTCTGCGCTTATCTTGCCACCTTGGGTGGGAGTGTGAAGACATCCACGCGCGTGGAGTCTATGTCGAAATTATCCGGCTGCCATTTGATTCTCTGCGACATTACTCCACGCCAGCTTCTTCACATTGCGGATGATCATTTCTCCGCGGTCTACCGGCGCGAACTGGAAACTTTTCGATATGGTCCCGGCGTGTTCAAAGTGGATTACGCGCTTGCCCAGCCTATTCCGTGGAAAGCGTCCGAATGCCGGCGCGCTGCGACCGTCCATCTCGGCGGCACTTTCGACGAAATCGCTGCTTCCGAGGCTGCTATGACCAAGGGCAAGCACCAGGACCGTCCGTTCGTGTTACTGGCGCAGCCGAGCCTGTTCGACTCTTCCCGCGCTCCGAAAGACAAGCACACGGCATGGGCATATTGCCACGTTCCGAACGGATCGACGTTCGACATGTTGCCGAGGCTGGAAGATCAGATTGAGCGCTTTGCTCCTGGCTTTCGCGATTGTGTTTTGGCGCGCAACGTCTCTTCCCCCGCTGCGCTCGAAAACATGGACGCCAACCTCGTGGGCGGCGATATCAGCGGTGGCGCGATGGGGATCGGCCAGATTTTATTTCGTCCCACGTGGCGGCAATACAGCACTCCCGCAAAGAACATTTACATCTGCTCCGCCTCCACCCCACCGGGAGGCGGCGTTCACGGGATGTGCGGATATCACGCAGCCCGCAAAGCGCTGGCTCACCGTTCTTCATGGCAAAGCTGAGCAGAACGGCTGGCACAATCGCAAGCGCCGAAAAATTACAGCAATCGTGGGATCGACCGATCCGAGCGAAGGATTGAGATAAGCGAAGGCCAGCGAGATAAATCTCGGATCCGCTTCATCGCCGCCACCGCACGAATCAATTAACGCTGGTATGACCAGGGTTCGCAGCGAGCTCAGGCCGCCTTCGTTTGATCGCAGAAACGCTGGTAGTACTCGCGGCCGCGCTGGTATCCCTGCGTGTACGCCTCGGCGATGTTTTCGCCCGGATACTTTTTCTGCAAGTCTTCTAACCGGCTGTCCATCTCCGCCGATACCTGGTCGAACTCCTTGCAGCGCATTCTGGAGTGAAGTGCGTCCTCGAATCCAAGCCGGTAGAATTTCTCGTCCTCGCTGAAATTTCCGCCAGCAGCTGAATAGTGTTCCTGTTCCGCGCTTCGCAGTCCGATCCACCACTGGTGACGGGCGTCGTCGATTGCTTCGGCTCCCGCCAACTTCAGCGCCTCGCGAACAGGTTCGGCTGCCGATGAATCCTCGGCAAAAACAATCACCACCGAGCGCCCCTTGCGCAACGCGTCCTCGTAAACGAAAATCTCGTCCTCAGGCAGGCCTTCGCTGAAATTGTTATCCAGTGAAGCGCCCGCGGCTGCTCCGAGTGCTGCGCCGGCCGCGCCGAGGATAGCGGCTCCCAGCATTCCCGCCGCCGTTACCATCCCGACTCCCGGGACCATCGCAGCCACCAGGAGACTTCCCCCCGACAAACCACCGGCCGCGCCGACCACTGCGCCGAGCGCTTTCCCAATCCCGGGTGCTTCACCCGCGTCGGTCGCAACCAAGCTTGCTTCTTTTCGCTCATCGCCCGGCGTAAGCAGCGTTATCTTGTCGGTCGCAACATTCAGTGCCCGCAACTTTTCCACCGCTTTTATCGCGTCAGCTTTTGAAAGGAAAACTCCTGTAACAGCCTGCATTCTGCACCTTCCCGTTCAAGCCAGATTTGTTGGTTCGACGACTATACTCCCACCCGACGGGAACCGGCTCCCGATTTGAGGCATCTACGATCCTCATTCCCCGCACAAAAGATGCAGCGGGACAAAACCCCAACCTCGTTTCGCCTTTTCCGGCTTGCGCGTTTCTCGCCACTACTCCGGAACCATTACTTCCTGATGGTCCGTCACTCGGGGACAATCGATAAGACCTGACAGCGCGGACTGAGTCGATAGCTCTGTGATTTTGGGTCCGCAGTCCTGATCGAGACTCCCACGATGTGATCTCTATATAATCACGCGCGTCACGTCTACGCCCGCGAGGGTTTGGAACGGGGCCGATCGGGTGACGGCCATTCAGTTTCAACACCCTGGAAGGCTCAGCCCGTAGAACCCGAGATCGAACCCGCATCCCAGTTTTCGCCCGGAAAATGAAGGCACACACATGGATTTCGAATTCGGCAAGAAGATCGAAGACCTGCAACGCCGTTTGCAGGCCTTCATGGGGGAGTACATCTATCCGAACGAGCAGCACTTCCAGGATGAGATTGAACGCCACCGGTGGTCGCCGACGGCTGTAATGGAAGACCTGAAGCCAAAAGCTCGGGCGGCGGGCCTGTGGAATCTGTTCTTGCCCGAGGACGAGCGTGGCGCGGGGCTTACGAATCTCGAATACGCGCCCTTATGCGAGATCATGGGCCGCAGCGTAATGGCTCCTGAGGTCTTCAACTGCTCGGCACCCGATACCGGGAACATGGAGGTGCTGGCGCGCTATGGCACGCAGGAGCAAAAGGAGCGCTGGTTGACGCCCTTGCTTGCCGGTCAGATCCGCTCCTGCTTTGCAATGACCGAACCCGCGGTAGCTTCGTCGGACGCGACCAACATCGAGGCGAGGATCGTTCGCGACGGCGACGAGTATGTCCTCAACGGCCGTAAGTGGTGGGCTTCAGGTGCGGGCGACCCGCGCTGCGAGCTCGCCATCTTCATGGGCAAGACCGACCCTTCAGCCCCTCGTTATCACCAGCAATCGATGGTGTTGGTGCCTATGTCCGCACCGGGAGTAAAGGTCGAGCGGTTGCTGACCGTGTTCGGCTACGATCATGCGCCCCATGGACACGGTGAAGTCGTTTTTCAAAATGTCCGGGTTCCGGTCTCGAACATTTTGCTGGGCGAGGGGCGGGGCTTTGAGATCGCGCAGGGACGGCTGGGACCCGGCCGCATTCATCACTGCATGCGCTGTATCGGAGTGGCCGAGCGCGCACTCGAAATCATGTGCGAACGTGTGCAAGCGCGCGTGGCTTTCGGAAAACCGTTGGCCGAACAGGGAACCCTGCGCGCCGACATTGCTACCTCGCGCATGGAGATTGAGCAGGCTCGTTTATTGACTCTCAAAGCTGCCTACATGATGGACACAGTCGGCAACAAAGCGGCGCGGGCGGAGATCGCCATGATCAAAGTGATCGCGCCTAATGTGGCGTTACGAGTTCTGGACCGAAGCATTCAAGCGCACGGGGGTGCCGGCGTTTCGCAAGATACTTTTCTCGCCGCTGCGTGGGCCAATGTTCGCACGCTGCGGCTGGCCGACGGACCGGATGAAGTGCACACGGAAGCGGTTGCCAAACTGGAACTTGGGAAGAGGGGTAAGCTGCGTGCGGAAGCGCCACTCCACTGAGCCCCGGGTATCGGCCTCGACGGTCAACAATGGGACCACCGCATACAGAGTTCGCCGGGTAGCAGGAACGGGAGAAATTCCATGCCGCCGCTAGTCGTGGAAACACCGCATTCCCTTGCACGCTTTGTGGGTCAGGAAATCGCAACCACGGAATGGTTCTCAATCACGCAGGACCGAATACGAAACTTTGCGGAAACGACCGAGGACCGGCAGTGGATTCATATTGATCGCGAACGTGCAGAGCGGGATTCACCCCACGGCACAACGATTGCACACGGCTTCCTGACGCTTTCGATGCTGAGTCATTTCCTGCAGCAGGCAATTCAGATCGGTGGGGTGCGGATGAGTGTTAATTACGGCCTGAATCGAGTTCGCTTTCCATTCCCCGTTCCTGCCGACGCCAGGATCCGAGCGCACTTCACGCTGCAGTCGCTCAAGGACATGTCGGACAGTATGGAAGCTACGTTCTCGGTGGTCGTCGAAGGCGAAAATTCAGTAAAGCCCTGCTGCGTGGCGGACTGGGTGATTCGTTATTACTTCTAACCCAGAGTTCCTTATTGATGCTAGGTCGATCCATCGATTAAAGGGAACCATCAGCGGCTGACCGCAAGGCTGCACGCAAGACAACCTCGACCACCTCCGGCAGCGAAGCGAAGCGAGCGTCTTTCGTCAGACCGTGATGATACCGGTAATAAATCTGCTGGATAATGACCGCCACTTTGAAGAGCGCGAGAACGCGGTAAAAAACCATGTGGCTGACGTTCCGCCCGGTGGACGCAGCATAGCGCTCGACGAGTTGTGTCCGCGTCAACGTGCCCGGCAGGGTTGTGGGGCCCCAGCGGATGCGCTTCAGTTCTTCGGGGTCTTGCGGATCGATCCAGTAAGCCAGGGCCGTGCCGAGGTCGGTGAGCGGATCACCGATGGTGCACATCTCCCAATCGAGCACGCCCACGATCCTGGGGATGTCGGTGGGATCGAGCACGACATTGTCATACTTGTAATCGTTGTGAATCAACGCGCAGGCGGACTCGCGAGGCTTGTGCTCCTTCAGCCAGACAGAAACGTTGTCCACTTCCGGAAGGTCGTGAGTTCTGGAACCGTGGTAGCGCCCGATCCAGCCTTCAACTTGACGATCCAGGTAGCCTTGCGGCTTCCCCAGTTCCGCCAGCCCGATGGCCGTGTAGTCCAGTCCATGCAGTCGGGCGAGATTGTCGACGAACGCTTCGCTCAACTGGCGGGCCGTCTCAGCGCCAATCGCCAGTCCTTCCGGTGGATTTCTGCGCAGGATGATCCCTCGAAACCGTTCCATCACGTAGAACGGACAACCGAGCACCGACGGATCTTCACAGTACAGCAGCGCCCTCGGAGCTTCTGGATAAACGACATGCAATTTCGACAGCACGTGGTATTCGCGGCGCATATCGTGCGCGCTTTTGACCTTACTGCCGAACGGGGGACGGCGTAGCACCATCTCTCGGTCGCCCAGACACACCAGATAAGTCAAGTTGGAATGGCCACTCGGGAATTGTGCAACGCTAAGCGGGCCGGGGACGTCGGGAAAATGGCTGCGCAAGAGCGGTTCGAGCCTTACCAGGTCGAGTTCTTCCCCGGACCGTACCGCGGCTGGATGGTCTCGAAGATCAGCCATATCAGGTTCGCCAGTTCCTCCGAACTCGCCGTCACTTGTTTACGCTACCGATACGTCAGCAAAGAGGTATCGTCCAAATATGGAAAGCTGTTAAAGCTGCTCAGAGTAAAACGATCGTTGGAGAACAGGAATTCGCTGTAAGCACAGTTCCGCACCATCCATGCGGCTCGCAGCGTGTCTCGGGATGAGAGGTGGAAAGCGCGCCTCATCGCCACGCCGATGGGTCCGCCTGAACAGAAAATCGCCAGCTGTTGGCCTCGCCCATTCGCGGAAATGCATTGCGATAGCCCGCGGTCCACGCGGTTACAGAACCCAGTCCACGACTCTATGGTTGGGAGCACGATTTCTCCGTCGACCCACTTGGTAATCACGGTCTCAAACGTCTTCTCGAAGGTCGCTTGTCGCCGGTCCGAGTTGCTTGAGTTCTGAAACGCGCGATGCAGTTCGCGAACCTCCTCGTTCTTTTCGAGCAGTTGGGGGAGACCTTGCTCCAGAACGGCGTCGCCGTGGTATTCGTCGAACTCCTCCATGATCACCGGCTCGGGAAAGGGAAGCCCGGCGTCACGGTACAACTCGGCCACGATCCTCGCAGTGTCTTTATGACGGACCCTTGGCCCCGAATAGACCCGATGAAACGACAGTTTCAGTCGCACCCAATGTTGTCCCAATCGGCGAGCCTGCTCCTGCCCGATCGCGGAAAGCTGGTCGTAGTTTGCTTCGAGGAAGGACGCCTGTGCATGCCGGATCAGAACAAGGCGACCCATGCGTCACCGAGCAGTTTCGCGAGTTTTGTATGTGGCATTTATCTTCACGCGGCAATGCCTTCATGTTTCTGGAATTCGGCAAAGGTCCAGCCGCATTCCACCAGTCGTTTCAGGAGGGGAGCAGGCTCCCAGAGCTCGCCGTGTTGCTGGTGGAACTCTGAAATGCGGTCATAGATCCGTTTCAGGCCCACAGTGTCGGCGTACCACATCGGTCCTCCACGGTAAGTTGGAAAGCCATACCCATTCAGATAAATGATGTCGATGTCGACGGCGCGCAGAGCGATGCCCTCCTCGAGAATACGCGCGCCCTCGTTTACGAGGGCCAGGATGCAACGATCGACGATCTCATCCGGCGACATGTTACGCTGCGGGGTGCCCGCCTCGGTAGCCCACTTGCGCACCCATTCTGCGACTTCGGGATCGGGAATCGCGCGCCGGGTTTCATCGTACTTGTACCAACCGGCGCCGGTCTTCTGACCATATCGTCCCATTTCGCACAGACGGTCTTCGGCAAACGGCTGCCGTACACCGGGCTTCTCCAGATGGCGGTATTCTTTGCGGATCCGCCAGCCGACGTCCAGTCCGGCCAGATCGCCGGTGGCCAGCGGCCCCATCGCCATGCCGAAATCGTAAAGCGCCTGGTCCACCGCTGTGATGCTGGCACCTTCCTCGACCAGAAACTGCGCTTCGCGGCGGTACGGTCCGAACATGCGGTTTCCTACAAAACCACGGCAGTTGCCAACCAGAACGCCAACTTTGCCGAGCCTCTTGGAGAGTTGCATGCAGGTTGCGATAATCTCTTTGCTCGTGGCTTGGCCACGCACAATTTCGAGGAGGCGCATCACGTTCGCAGGGCTGAAGAAATGGGTACCGATAACGGCTTCGGGCCGTCCCGTCCCGGATGCGATTTCGTCGATGCTCAGAGTTGACGTGTTGCTCGCCAGAATGGTGCCAGGCTGACAAACCCGATCGAGCTGACTGAACACTTCTTTCTTAAGTGGCATGCCCTCGAACACGGCCTCAACCACCATGTCCACTTTGTCAAAATCGTCATAGGAGAGCACCGGATTAATCAGTTGGAGGCGCTCGTCCACGAATTGCTGCGTGAAGCGGCCGCGCTTGACCGAGCTCGCGTAATTTTTCCGAATCATCTCCATACCGCGATCGAGCGCCGGCCGGTCAGCGTCTTTGAGCAGCACAGGAATGCCGGCATTGGCGAAAACCATCGCGATTCCACCGCCCATCGTGCCTGCGCCAACAACGGCTACCGAGTTCAGCGGGATGGTGGGCGTTTCTTTGGGGACGTCGGGCACCTTGGCGACTTCGCGCTCGCCAAAGAAGACGTGAATGAGCGCCTTCGACTGCTCCGAGAAGAGACAGTCGGTGAACAGTTTTTTCTCAACCTCACAACCTTCGTCGAAGGACAGTCGGGTGGCGGCTTCTACCGCATCGATGGCGGCGAGTGGGGCCATCATGCCGCGCTGTTTCAGGCGCGCAGTCTCCCGGGCAGGGGCAAAGATTCGCGAATTCTCTTCGACGGTACCGAGTTTTTCATTGCGCTCGCGAGTCTTGGGTGCTGGCTTTCGCAGAATCTGGCCCGCAAATGCGATAGCACCGGCTAGTAGGTCACCTTCGATGATCCGATCGAGAATGCCGAAGTCCAAGGCTTGCTGTGCAGGAACGGAATTACCCTGGGCGCACATCTCGACTGCCTTGGCGACACCCGCCAACCGGGGCAGACGTTGCGTTCCTCCTGCGCCCGGAATGATGCCGAGCTTCACTTCGAGTTGGCCGACCTGCGCATCTGGCGTCGCGACCCGGTAGTGACCCGACATCGCCAACTCCAGGCCACCGCCGAATGCCGTGCCGTGAATGGCCATCACCACCGGCTTTGGGCAATCTTCGATCTGCCGTAACAGGGGCAGCAGGCCGGCTCCGCGAGCTGTCTTGCCCGAGGTTATCTTGCCGAACTCCTTAATATCCGCACCGGCAACAAATGTCCGACCCCCGCCAATCAGTACCGCGGCTTTGACACTCTCATCTTGGACGATTTCCTTGATCGCATCAGAAATGCCTTCGGGAACACCGGGTCCTATTGCGTTCACCGGGGGATTGTTGATGGTGATGATGGCGATGTCTTTGTCTCTCGTCAGTCGAACTAGATCGCTCATGGCAGGCCACTCATGATGTGAGGTATGCAGTTCTACGCTGACCGATGATCCCGGACGTCCCTTCCGACGTTCACGTGCGCCGTATAAATTCGGGCGAAACACTCGTTTGCTCAGCCCAGTACTTCTTGCGGAGATTCTTCTTCAGGACCTTCCCGGTTGCGGTTTTTGGCAGAGCCTCCACAAATTCGATGGAACGTGGGCACTTGAAATGGGCCAGACGAGAGCGGCAGAACTCGAGCAATTCCGATTCGTTCAGTTGGGACTCCGGTTTCCTGACCACCAGCCCTTTTGGGACCTCGCCCCATTTTTCATCGGGGACAGGGATGACGGCAGCCTCATAAACGTCAGGATGCGCGGAGAGAATTTTTTCTACTTCAAGCGAAGAAATGTTTTCCCCGCCACTCACGATGATGTCTTTCCGGCGGTCCACGATGAGGATGTAGCCGTCCTTGTCGATGGTAGCCATGTCTCCGGTATGAAACCATCCGCCGCGTAGCGCTTCGGCGCTGGCTTTAGGATCTTGCCAGTAGCCCGCCATTACACCATCACCGCGCGCGACGATCTCACCCATGGTCATGCCGTCGCGGGGAACATCCTTGTCTTCTAGATCCACGACGCGAAGTTCGACGCCCGGGATTGCATATCCGGTCATGGCCTGTGTTACATGACGCTGTTCTCCTTCCCGCTGCAATTCCGGCTTTATCTGAGAAGTTGAGAGCACCGGTGCCGTTTCCGTCAGGCCATAGCCCGAGAAGCAGGTGCAGCCAAGTTTCTCTTCCACCTCATGCACGAGGGTGGGAGAGGAAGCGGCCCCGCCAATGGAAATCCATTGCAGGCTGCTCAGGTCATATTTTGGCCGCTCGGGTGAGTGGATCAAAGCAAGCGCCATGATGGGTACCAAGCTCAAGGAGTGCACTCGTTCCTGCTCAATCAGGCGGAAAACCTCGGCGGGAACGAAGCGCAAGATCATGACATGACGGCCGCCCCCAAAAGTGACGGAGTGCGCCCCGCCCCAACCATTCGCGTGAAACAGCGGGATGGTGTGCAACTCTACAGTATCGGCATTCGTGTTAAATCGGAGAGACACAGACAACGCGTGCAGATAAATATTCCGGTGGGTCAGCATGACGCCCTTGGGATTGCCGCTGGTGCCGCTAGTATAGAAAAGCTCCGCCAGGGCATTTTCATCGAATTCCGTGATGTCAGTGCGGTGAGGCGTGGCGATCGCCAGACTGTCTTCATAATTCTTCGGCGAAAGCCAGCGCGCCTCCGGGGGGGCGTCGAGCAGGAAAAAAGTTTGAAGGTTGCGAACGCTCTCGCGAAAGGAGTTCACGACTTCGAGGAATTCTTTCTCAAGGAAGAGTACTTTCGCTCCAGAATCGTTCAGAATGTAGGCCAGTTCCTGGGGTGCAAGCCGGATGTTTAATGGAAGCAACACCGCTCCGGCTTCCAGGACACCGTAGTAGGCCTCCAGGAGTCGATGGCAGTTGAGGCTGAGAAATGCGATCCGTTCGCCGGGTTGCACCCCGGCTTCACGTAAGACACCAGCCAGGCGGCTCGCCCGCTCCGCAAATTGTGCGTACGTGAACCTCTGTTCCCCACAGACAACCGCAGTCTTACTCGGGAATTGCTGCTCGGCGTAACGCAAAAAGCGAACCGGAGTAAGAGGAATATTCATCGCGTCACCGAGTGCTACCAGGCCGACTGACCTCCATCCACCACCAATACATGGCCGGTGACATAGTCGGAAGCGTCGGAAGCGAGAAAAACGGCGGCTCCTTTCAGGTCGTGTTCATTACCGAAACGGTGCAGAGGAATCTGTGAAAGGAAAGATTCCCGATTGCGCTCCAAGATCCAGTTCGACATGTGCGTCGGAAACCAGCCCGGAGCAATCGCATTCACCTGGATGTTATGCATCGCCCACTTACAGGCCAGGTCTTTGGTGAAGGTGATGACTCCGCCCTTGCTGGCGTGATATCCGATAGCGGGAAGTGTGGGTGGGGCGCCACCCAGTCCAGCCACCGAGGCAATGTTGATGATCTTTCCGCGACCTTGCCGGATCATGATCTTGCCCACGGCTTGTGCGCATAGAAAGGTTCCTGTCAGGTTTGTCTCGATTACTTTGTTCCAATCTTCCAGGCGCATTTCTTCCACGGGGGCGCCCCAGGAAATTCCCGCACTATTCACCAGAACATCGACTCGCCCGAATTGTGAAAACGCGGCATCGACCACTGCCTGTATGTCGGCCGGATTCTTGACGTCACAGCCGAGCGCTAGGGTTCGTACTCCCAGTTGCTGAAGTTCTTCCGCGGTTTGCTGACAACGCTCCTGCTTACGTGCACAAAGCACCAGGTTCGCTCCCATCTCCGCCAGCGCCTCCGCGATCTGACGTCCGAGCCCGATGGAGCCCCCAGTGACAATTGCGACGCGGTCAGACAGATTGAAAAGATCCTTCACGTTCCGGGACGTGTTTTGCGTCGTATCCGCGACCCCCTTCAACATGAAGCTTTCTCCTGCTCGCCGAAGTTCGGAGACAAAGAATCGCCGAGAGGTTGTCCCTCTGCGCGCTCTCGATCCTTATCGGCCGTCGTCGCTGCGCTCTCAGCCGCCAGAAAATCAAGAATTGTGCGAAGGGCAACTTCCGGTTGATCCGTGAGGAAGAGATGACTGGCGCGCGGAATCATGATCAGTTTCGCACCCGGGATTCTTTCCGCAATCAAGTTGGCATTTCCGGGCGGCACCAGCCGGTCGGACTCGCCGTGGATCACCATCGTCGGAGCAACGATTTGGGTAAGGCGGCTATAGGCCTCCCAGGCGAGGATTCCCTGCAACTGCCCCAGGTATCCTTCCGGTGTCGGAAACCATGGCCTGCGAATCGCGATATCTTCATCAATCCATTCCCGCGGAGTCGCCGGATCGTAGATAAACGGCACGGTGGCTTCCGCGGCTTGTTCAGGGCTCATCTGGTTACGGGTCCTCAGCATCTGGATGGCTTCGGCTTCGGCGCGCACCGCCGTGGGTCCGCCCGCGGCAGCGCAACCCAGAATCAACGACAAGACTCGCCGTGGGTATTGCAGCACAAACTCCTGCGCGATCATTCCGCCCATGGAAACGCCGAACACATGCGCGCTTTCGACGCCGGCGGCATCCAGGACTGCCGCCGCATCGGATGCCATCTGCGGGATCGAATAGGGACCTGGAGGTACATCGCTTCGTCCGGCGCCACGGTTGTCCAAGGCAATCGTCCGATACCGGGCTGACAATGCGGGCCGGATTCGGTACCACATTGCCGACGGATACCCCAGTCCCATGATGAGCAAGAGCGGCTCGCCTTGGCCTTGTTCATCCCAGTAAATCCTGGCTCCCTGATTGTCAACGAACGCCATTCAATGTTCCGGCTCAGAACGAAAGGCGCACACCCAGTTGGATCTGCCGTTTGGGCAGTGCGGACGTGAAAGTCAGCGGCGTGCTTGGCGTAGCCGTCCCGCCGCCCGCAAGGGGAGTGCCCGGCCGAATCCCCTTGACGTTGAACGTCGTGAACCCGGGAATAAAACCGAAAAGAGGGCCGACCTCATTGTTGACGCTGGCGAAATTTGTCCGGTTGGCGAGATTAAATCCTTCGGCCGTAAGCTGTAGGCTAGCCATCTCGCGCAGCTTATGCCGCCAGCTCAAACGCATGTCGAAGTCGACGTAGTTGGGGCCGAGACCCGTGTCGCGCGGCGCTCCGATGGGACGCTCGTTGGTGGTGTGATTGTTACCGTTGACCTCTCCTCCCGCCAGTAGGTTGAAAGGATGTCCGCTGTGGTACGAGAAAATTGGAGCTAGCTCAAAACCCGAGAGAATACTCTGTCTCCAGGGACTGTCGAACACTCCCGCGATTATTACTTTATGCCGCTCGTCAAATTCGGAGAGACTACGATCTAGATTGAGGTCTGTTGGATCCTGCGGCCCGTAGTCCGTGTTGTAATCCGTCGATGTGTCGAAGCCTTTACTGAAAGTGTAGTTCCCAAAGATCGAGAAGTGATTGCTGAATCGTTTCTTGATTTCAAAGATCCCGGCTTCGTAGACAGCGTACGACTCGGAGCTGTATTGGTTATTCTGCACAATTAGCGGATTCACGAAGCATTGGACGCTGTCACAGGGCAGACCCTCAACTCCCCCCAGTGGATCGGCTCCAGCCGCCGTAGTATTCCAGTTGCGATACGAAACCTTCTGCCCATTGGCGAGGGTCACCGTTGTGAACGGCGCGGGCAGCAGATTGGTGTCGAGAGCAATGGGAAGCCTCTGCGTGTGCGAATAGATGCCGCTGAGAGAGATCGACAGCCCCGGCACGAGCTCACGCTCGATTGCGAGAGATGCCTGCTGCGCGATGGGGGGACGATAACCCGGCTGGTTCACGAAAAGTACCTGCAACGGAGAAAGAGGTCCGCTATTGGTAACGTTGATGCCAACGGGTTGGGTACCCGGAAACGGGCCAGCCACGGCGGCCGGAGTGATGCAGGCCTGGTTGCCCGCGCCCGGTGTTGTGCAGGCAATGGCATTGCCCGGCGCCCCGTTGGCAAACAGTGTCTGGAAAATAGTTGCCGCCCCTGCTATATGCAAGGGGGGAACTCCACCGATCGGATCGGCATAAATGGAAATCTCCCGGTTGCAAGGGCTGCTGCCGCTGCCGGGGATTATCGGTACGCCGAATTGGGAGACGCCGCAGATCGCGGTGACGTTTGCCGCCTGGTTCCCTGCGACACTGTTCCCGACCGCAGAATTATTGGCATTCCGCACGCCCAGGCTGTAATCGACGTCGGGAATCTGGACGTCCACGGGTCCGTAAAAGATTCCATATCCACCCCGAATCACCGTCTTGTGGTCCTTGAACGGATCCCAGGCAAACGAAACCCTGGGACCGAAATCCTTCTTATATGTGGTCAACGGGGCGAATTGGGTGTCCAGGTCGTAGCGCAATCCGTAGTTCAGGGTGAAGCTTGGTCTTACTTTCCAGGAGTCCTGCGCATAAAACGCCGTCAGCGGCCGAGTGTAGTACGGGTACGTCGGATTTCCGAAGCCTTGCTGGTAAACCTGGGGCAGCCCCAACGTCGCCGATTGAAGGGGGTTGATGGTGGTGCTGGCAAGCTGTGGACTTACCAGAAATCCGGGCAGCGACCCGAACACAAAACGACCGGGAAAGAAGGTGTGAGACTCCGTGTGATTACCGCGCAGCAACTCGTAAGCGCCGAACTTTAGAGTGTGATTGCCCTGGATCGTGGTGAGGTTGTCGGCGAATTCGTAACGCCGCAAGATTGTGAGATTGGGCAGAAAAATGTTCGATCCAATATTGTTAATAAAACTGGGAATCTGCAGCCCCACCTGTGCCGGCACGTTGGGGATAACTCTGAAGCTGTAGTAGTCCCACTGCACGCGAGCTTCGTTCTGCGTATTCGAAGTGATCTGGCGGTACCAGGTAGCCTGTAGATTATTGTCGTAGGAATGGTTCGAACTACCCGCCGAAAAAGCGGTCAGAGAATTTACGTCCGGCGACTCCTCCAAATCGTGCCCATATCTGTAGGTCAGGGAAAGCTCGTTGTTCACATTAAAGTGATGATCCATGCGCCCCGACGCTTGGTATTGGCGGCTATTGAAAGGAAACAGACCACCCTCAGTTTCGAACTGGTTTAGAAGGAAACCATTCAGCGCGGCCTGGGTGGGCGACACAAACGGGTTCGGACCGGGATTTGGATTCAGCGTCAGAATGCTCTGGAGAGCAAAGGCGCAAATAGACGGCGGAAGAGATACGCCGGTGAAACAAGTCACACTGGGCGCCGATGAAGTCGCCAGGCTGGCAATAATGGCATCCTGGGCGCCCGTCGGGCGAAAAATATTGGTATTCGTCAGGAGAGGAACCGCGTTCTGCGCATTCTGTCGCAAACCTTCGAAAGCCACAAACAGAAATGTCTTGTCCTTCCTGATCGGGAAGCCCAGCGTTCCCCCGAATTGCTGACGACTCAAACTATCCTTGACCGGAGAACCCAGGAGGTCAGGATTGGCCGGATTGAAGGTCTGGCCAGCATGCAATGCCTGGCTGAACGAAAACGGATTTTGCGCGTCCATTGCATCGTTGCGAAAAAATCCATACAGGCTGCCATGAACATTGTTGGTCCCGGACTTCGTCACAATATTGATGGAAGCGCCGGTGGCTGATCCCAACTCTGCGCCGTAGTTACTACGGTTGATCTGAAACTCCAGCACTGCGTCCTGGCTTAACGTAAGGCGCTGGCCTCCGCTATCGCCGGAGGTCTCACCCCCATCCACCGTGATGCTGTTTCCGCGGCCATTGCTGCCGTAGAACGACAGCCCGCTTTGCGGTGTTTGCTTGACTCTGAAATCCTGATCCCCGGCCAGCCTGGTGGAATCCGAGACACCCGGCGCGAGCAACGTGAACGTGAGGTAATCGCGCCGGTCGATGGGAAGGTTTGTGATGTACTCCTGTGTGATTCGATCCGCTTGGCTCCCTCGTTCCGTTTCCACCACGGGCGGCTGGTCCGATACCTCGACAACTGTCGCAACCTGCGACGGCTTCATGTTGAAATCAGAGATGACAGTCTGTCCGATGGCGACAGTGATGCCTCTACGAATCTCCGTTGCAAAGCCCGGCAGCTCCGCGCTGACGTCGTAAGTTGCCGGCGACAGCCCTGGTGCCCGAAATTGACCTGTGCCGTTCGTCACCACCGTGCGCTTCAGGCCGGTCTGTGTATCGACCACGTTGACGATTGCCTTCTGCAAGACCGCCCCGGAAGGGTCCGTCACCGTTCCAGTGATTGCTCCCGATGTACCGACGCCCTGCGCATTAGCCATCAAGGTTGCCAGCACTAAGCACACAACCACACATGCCAGTGACTTCATAGGATTCTCCTTATGCCTACGTGAGGACATCGCCGCGGTGATTCTGAGCAAGCCCATATACCGCTCGGTTGCTCGGGGTGGACCGAGGCGCCCATCGAGGACCTCGCCAGCCGTTCAGCAGGGCCTATGTTTTTTCGTATACAGAATTGTCAGCGAGATTTTCTCTTAAAAATCCGCTAAGCCAATGCGACCCCAAATTGCGAGAGTGAGTATCACATAATAGTTACTAACGTCAAGATTTAATCCGCAGCAGTCAGTCGTGCATGGATTTGAGATGTGGAAGGCGCCAAGACCGATAGTCCGGGAGGGAGGTTGGGGCTTCCTTTTTGTAGGGGTTGCCCCGTCAGGCAGGAGCGAGAACAAGACGGCCAGAAACCTGGCCACGGCGAAGCTGATCCAATGCTTCGTTCGCTTCGACAAGCGGACGCGAGGCCACCTGGCAGCGCACGTTGCCGTCGGCAGCCATGGCGAGAACCTCCCGCACGTCCTGTCGGGTGCCGACAGTGGAGGCTTGGATTCGGATTTCCCCTGCCACCATCAGGATGGGGGGAAAGCAGATCGGGTCAGCCGGTAGGCCTACAACTAGGAGAGTGCCTGTGGGCCGCACGCAGTGGAACGCCGTGTCATAGGATGCTCTCGCGGCGGAAGTGACGAGCGAGACGTGAACCCCGCCTCGACTGCGCAGTTCCTTGATCACATTGTTGGTGGCAGCATTGATCGTCGCGGAAGCGCCGAATGTCCTGGCAAGTTCCAGCTTTTCCTCCGTGATGTCAATTGCAACTACCTCCGCTCCCAATGCTTTGCCGAACTGCAGCGCCAGGTGTCCCAGACCGCCGATGCCGAAGACCGCGAGGCGCTGTCCGGGCAAGATGGCAGCGCGTTTGAGTGCGCGGTAGACGGTAACGCCCGCACAAAAGAGCGGAGCAACTTGGGCCGAAGAAAGGCCATCCGGAATTCTGAGAGCGTGGCTGGCCGGCGCTTTCACGAATTCGGCATAGCCGCCATCGACAGTGACCCCCGTGATCTTTTGCTGCCGGCAGAGGTTTTCATTTCCTTCACGGCAGAACTCGCATTCACCGCAGGTCCAGTGAATCCAGGGCACTCCGACCCGATCGCCAATTTGCAGATGACGCACCTCCTCGCCCTTGTCCACCACGACCCCGACGATTTCGTGGCCAAGGATCAAAGGTGACTTGACGAGCTTTGCGAACTGCGACCAATCCCCATCGGCAACGTGGACGTCGGAATGGCAAACACCGCAGGCTTCTACCCGGATCAGGACTTCATCGACTCCTGGCCGCGGCTGGCCGACTTCCTCCAACGTGAGCGGCTTCTTGAATTCGCGCAGGACGGCAGCCTTCATGCATTCAACTCATGCTTCCAGGAATGAAAAGCGCAGGTGTGCTACTTGAAATGGTCAGGGTTGGACGCCGCGCAAGAAGAACTCAACCGCGCTATCGACGCGTTCGCCCAGTTTGTGCGGACCGGTCAGATCAACCGCCCATTGCCGAACCACGGTCTGATAGAGCCCCTCCATGAATTCCGAGAGATGAAGGACAGGGAAGGCGCGCGTAATCTCACCGCGTCGCTGGCCCTGGGCGAGGATTTCGCGCAGCAGCCCGACCGCAACTCCTTCGGGCCCGCGCATTTCCGGAGAACGCACCGGATCCATTGCGCCCGACAGCACCACGGCCTGCCAGAGCGGCCGATCGTCTTCCACCTCGCGCGCCAAAGCGCGATATAAATGGCGCAAGCGCGCTCCGGTGTTTGCTTCGCTAGAGAGCTCCGACTTCAGGTGTTCGACGATACAAGCGAAGCCGCGCTTGCCAACGTCACGCAGAACCGCATCTTTGCTGGGGAAATACCGGAAGAACGTGGGCTGACTGATCTCAAGAATGTTGACGATATCTTCGATGCGAGTGTTTTCGTAGCCGTGTTTGCGGAACAGCCGAACGGCAGTCTCGACAATCTGCTGGCGCAGTCGTGCCTTTTTGCGCTCGCGAAGGCCAAGTGTTTGGTGGGCAGGCGCTGACTTCTTCGATCGTCTCAACCTTGGCCGACTTCGCGCTCTTAGGTCTGATCTGGCAGCATTCGCAGGGCCCATGATCTCCATCATCTCCTGAATCCATCGAGTGGCGCCGTGTCGCGCCCAGAGCTTGGACTCGTCACTCTACCATTCTGCTGGCAACCGTCACAAACGAGCAAAGCCGCTCCGATACTCACGAACCGGCCGGTCTGCCAACGACGCGATCCACGGTGTTTATTCTTGACGTTACCTACTAACAGATGATATAGACTAACACAATTTTGCGGCCTGAACGGTACCGTGCGTCCTGCTAATTTCCAAACAGTGGGTCCGGCCAGCTTGCACCCGTGCCGTACCGGCTCAACCGCTACCAGGTTAGGGAACGATGACAATCTCGGCAACAACCTCTCTTAAGGTAAGCGGTGGCGCATTTCTTATCGAAGATGTTTCCCCCGACGAAGTTTTCACGGCAGAGGATCTGAGCGATGAACATCTTGCCATCGCGCGCACGGTGGATGAATTCTGGGCCAACGACGTCGAGCCCCATCTCGAGGCTATCCGCCAGCAGACGCCCGGCATCGCGCTCAAGGTGTTGCGCAAGTCGGCCGACCTGGGACTCACCGCGGTAGCCATCCCCGAGAAATTTGGCGGAATGGAAATGGATCTGGCGTCCGTGATGATTGTGGGCGAGCACCTGGGGCGAGATGCCTCGTACGGATCGTGGCACTCGGCGCACACGGGAATCGGTACCCTGCCCATCCTCTTCTTTGGCACCGAGGAACAGAAACAGAGGTATCTGCCCCGGCTGGCCAACGCTGAGATCCTTGCGGCCTATGCGTTGACCGAGCCCTGGGCGGGTTCGGATGCGCTGGCCATACGGACGCGGGCGGATCTAAGTCAGGACGGCAAGTACTACGTCCTGAATGGACAAAAGATGTGGATCACCAATGGAGGCGCTGCTGATCTGTTTACCGTCTTTGCCAAGGTGGGAGGAGAAAGCTTCACCGCGTTTCTGGTGGAGCGCAATTTTCCGGGAGTGAGTAGCGGCGCTGAAGAGCACAAGATGGGTATCAAAGGAAGCTCGACCACGGCAGTGTATTTCGACAATGTTCGGGTACCAGTCGAGAACGTGCTGGGCGAAGTTGGCCGAGGACACATCATCGCCTTCAACATCCTGAACCTTGGGCGGCTGAAGCTCGGCCCGGGTTCAATCGGCGCAGCCAAGAACGTGCTGGCCGTGAGCCTGAAATATGCCAAAGAGCGCAAAGCATTTGGTTGCGAGATCGCCGACTTCGGGGCCATCCAACACAAGCTGGCGGAAATGGCGATTCGAATTTATGTCGTGGAATCGATGGTGTGGCGCGTGGTGGGGCTCATCGAAAGTCAATTAAGAGCGGCTTCGCCGGATAAGTCCGCCGCCTCACGAAGCGAACTGCAAGCCGTGGAGGAGTACGCCTCAGAATGCTCCATGATTAAAGTCTATGCCTCCGAAATGCTGGATTACGTGGTGGATGAAGGTGTGCAGATCCACGGTGGCTACGGCTACCATCAGGATTATCAGGTCGAACGTGCCTATCGTGACTCCCGTGTCAATCGTCTGTTTGAAGGCACGAATGAGATTAACCGACTGCTAATACCGGGGATGCTATTGAAGCGCGCGGCGCGCGGCAAACTTGCCCTACACCCAGCTGTCGAAGGGGTCCTCAGCGGGAAACGCGCGAAGGCGCCGGGAGCCGGGGACGGCGATCAAGAGATGTGGCTGGTGCACAGTGCAAAGCAGGTTGCACTGCTAGCTCTCGGCATGGCTAACCAAAAATACGGCGCGGAACTGCAAAAGCAACAGGAGGTTCTGATGAGCATTGCGGACATCATCATGGAGGTTCTGGCGATGGAGTCGGCTATGCTCCGCAGTTGCAAACTTGCGGCCTCTGGGCGAGGCGGGAACGCTGCAGATGTGTGCGCCATCTTCTTGCGTGAAGCCATGGATCGAATCGAGATCTCATGCCGGAATGTTTTGGGTGCCTGCCTCGAGGGCGACGCCTTGCGGCGGAACATGTCGGTCTTGCGCAGCTTTGCCAACCACGAGCCTGTCAATGCAGTCGCCCGGCGGCGGAATATCGCCCGGCGTTTGCTCGCCAATGAGCGCTATGTATGCGACTGAGTACGATCGGTGCCGTTTTCGATGTCAGAAAAGAAATCCGAGTTCAAAGACGGATCTCCTCTAAAGAGGGATCTCCTCTGAGGTGGTACATGACAAAACGTGCAGGCACCATTTCTGCTGTAACGCTTCTTCTGCTTTGCTTCTCAGCAGGCGCTTTGGCGGCGGTTACCACACAAACAGGGACGTTGCCGGACGGAGCAACTTTTCTGATTGAGGTGCCTTCCCCGTGGAATGGGACCCTGCTGCTATACAGTCACGGCTACGTAACTCCGGGCTCACCGAATCCGGCGCAGGACGTAGGCGATCCCGGTACTCGCGCGTTCCTGCTGGCCAACGGATTTGCATTGGCTGGTTCTTCCTACGCCCACACTGGCTGGGCAATTCAGGAGGGCCTGCTCGACCAGATTGCGGTGCTGGACGCATTTGCTGCACTCGTGGGCACGCCCAGTCGTACGATTGCATGGGGTCATTCGCTTGGCGGAATCATTACGGCTGGACTCATCCAGAGATTCCCCGGCCGTTTTGATGCTGCGCTTCCCATGTGCGGCGTACTTTCGGGCGGTGTCGGCACCTGGAACCAGGCTCTGGATGTGGGGTTTGCGTTCAAGACGCTGTTGGCTTTTGGCAGCCCGTTGCAGGTCGTCAACATCACCGACCCGATCGCCAACCTTGGTTTGGCAGAAAGCATTTTGGCTTCGGCCCAGGCCACGCCGCAAGGCAGGGCGCGCCTCGCGCTGGCATCCGCGTTAGGGGATGCTCCCGGGTGGTTCGATCCAGCCTTGCCCGAACCGGCTGCGAACGATTTCGCCTCGCAGGAGGCTAACCAGTTCCAGTGGGCATCCCAGGTGGATTTTCCATTCCTCTTCGCGCTGCGCGCCGAACTCGAATTCCGCGCCGGTGGAAACTCTTCGTGGAACACAGGGGTCGACTACAGAGAACAATTAAAGCGGTCAACTGACCGCGAGGAAGTGCGTGCGCTGTACAAGCAGGCCGGGATGAGCCTCGATGCCGACCTCGACGCATTAAACGCTGCTGCCAGAATCACTGCCAATCCAGCTTCAGTCCAATACCTTGAGCAAAACATCATTTTTAATGGCCGCATCCGTTTTCCCGTGTTGACCATGCACACCACGGGCGACGGTTTGGTTGTGAACCAGAACGAAAGCGCCTACAAAGATGTCGTTGACGAGGCTGACAACAACCGATACTTGCGCCGGACCTTTGTTCATCGGGCGGGTCATTGTACGTTCACGCCGGCGGAAACGGTCACCGCTCTGGCAAACCTCATAGAACGGCTGAACACTGGAAACTGGCCTGACCTTGATCCCAACACGCTTAATGCGGAAGCCGCGGCGCTCGGACCACTGAACGTCGCGCCACCCTCATTCCTGCGTTTCGAACCTACGCCCTTCCTGAGGCCGTTCGATGCGTTCGATCAACGTCGTTGCAGCCACGAGCATTTTGATCCGGCCGTGTGCGGTGGCGAGTTCTGAGCGGAATTAACACGCCGCACTTTGACTGCGTGAGCCTACCGATCTTCCCGCTTATTTCAAAGAACTCGGCTCGATGTTGACCAGTTTTGAGGCCGGCGTGTCGCGCCATCTGGGTTCACCCTGGTACCCTTTTCGGAGTCGGCCCACGTGGGATCCAATCGCTGCTGACGCGTACGCTAGGTGCGCGATCTTCAGCGGTCCAAAATGGAGATCCTTCAACCAATGTAAGCCGCTGCTGATGGCACATCCGCACTGCGAGCAATCCGGTGTGCCTCCGAAAATGCAAGGCTCCACTCGCGTCTTCAGATCGGCAGAGTAATTCGTCGACATTCTCGAAAACATGCATTCCGACGGCGTTGTTGGTGGTACACGCATCGCCTGAGCGATACCCTCGTTGATCAAGAGTTTCGGATAGCGATCCCTGAAGCTCACAAGTTCGCGAGCGACGGCGTCGCGTTGACCGACGTTAAGGATTTCGTCGCTGACTTCACCTTTTTGCGGAGTGTAGAGGCTGGCCCAGATGCGAACCACCTCGGCCTGCGCGCTCCAGAAGGAGAGGTATTCCTCCACGTAGCGGGCTCTGGCGGCCATGGCGCGGGTGATCGTCCAATGAACGTTGACACGAGCCCCGGCTATATTGCGCAAGATCAGCTCATAAGTGGCCGGCTTACGGCGAACGTCGTGGTGCTCAGGCAATCCATCGATGGAGACTGCGACTCTCACGCGAGGGATCGCCATCCAGTGTGGCGGGATCGGGATCACCGCACTAGTTACAACCATGGTGTGAACTCCCATGCCGCTTAAAATCGGCAGGATGCGACTGAGTTCACGATGACGAACCAGGGGCTCACCGCCGACCAAGGAAACGTGTAGTGGCCGATGCTGTCGCACAAGCGAAACCACTCCATCCACTAAATCGTCTCCCCGGTAATCGCTGAGTTCGCGCAGAGTGACGGAACCTCCCAAATGCGTATCCCCGTAGGCGTAACATCCTGGGCAGTGGAGCGGACACTCGCGGGTAATCTCGATGGAAAGCATTGGACTGCTTCCGCCCAGGATGGCTTTCCAGGCCGCTAAGAGCTGCAGGACTTTCAGTCCTGGTTTCGGGCGAACCTTCTTCACAACACACCTCGATTCTCCATCGGCAACGACGAACAGGAGGCGGCAAAAAGCCCACCATGGCGTCTGACCAAACGGGTGGCGATGTTTCTCTGTTCCGCTTCATGCGCGTGAACCACGAGAACGACCGCACCCTCATCAAAACACTCAGCGAAGTAGGCGGATTCGGACGGGGTCAGACCCATTGCAAGCAGCCAACGGTCGAGATTGGAAACTCTGCCTGTAAGAGTGCCGAAGGCAGAAATATCCTCGGTGGCAAAACCAGACTGCGAAAGATCGGCAATCGCATGGGCGGCCTCAAAACCATCCCAGAAAAGACTGCTTACATGCACTACGGAATTTCCCGCATCCTTGGCCATAAATTTCTCCCGCAACGGCAAGGGCTGGAGGTTTCCTGTTATGGAAGGTGCGACTGCAATGCGAGGAGCGGAAGGAGATTTAGCAAAGACGAGCGCAGGTCACCGCGAGTACATCCAGGGTGGGGCGTAATCCCGCCTCGGGGGCCGTTGCCATCATCGACTGCTGGGCACCCCACATGTCAAATCCTGGGCCAGCAGGAATCACGAATGGAAGGACGCCGAGCTTGACGGCGGTCCCGGGAAGTTCATCCGGCATCGGAGAGATCAAAACGCAAGCCAAGGCTAGAGCGGCTACGAGTGCAACTACGGGTTTGAATCCCCCGTCCATAATCCATTTCGCCCCACGTGAAACTTTTGATGCCGGGCCGGTTGACACCGTTGCATCCAAAACGTCAGGGTACGGTTGTCTGGGACGCCTTCTCTAGCGCTACGGCTGAAGAGATTTCGAAAACAATGACCGGATTGCATTTAGGATGCTCACCGCTGATCTCCTACCTGGCTCGCATGAAGATATCTCCTCAGCAATTTCATGTGCAGCCCGTCGTGGTGTGGTAGAGGTGAGTCAAGGCCATCGATAATTCCATCGATGCCGGGCCACGCTGGCGCTGGCGACTCTCATCGCCTGGATGTGCAGTCGCGACGACGTTCCCAGCCGGTGCCGCCGCGCTCGGACAGGGAGTGACCGTCGCGGCGTCGAAGTCCGCACCGCCGCGATAGTCAATTCTGTAGATTCGTCCACGAATGTCGTCGGAGACGTAGAGCGAACCATCTGGACCCACGGCCAAGCCGCTCGGACGATGCTCGGCTTGACCGGGCGACCCCATCGCCCCCGCGAAACCATCCGCAAAGATCTCGCATTGACCGGATGTGCGGTCTCCATTGAGCGGCTGAAGACCACGTTGTAACCGCCTTGGGCATACGGCGCACGGTCCCATGATCCGTGGAAGGCGATGAAGACGCCATTCTTGTAAGGCGCCTGAAATTGCTCCTTGTCGTACCGCACCATGGCATTCGGCGCCCAATGAGCAGGGAAGACCGCGAGGGGAGCAAGTTTGGTCGCGCAGGGGCCGATTGCCTTGCCGCCGTCGCCTCCGTATTCCGGGGCCAGGACTAGCCGTTGCTGAAAAGCGTCGTGATAGCACTCAGGCCATCCATAGTCGCCGTTCGCCTTCAAAATCAGGAGTTCCTCCGATGGAAGAGTCCCCTCCTGCTCAGGCTTATACAAATCCGGCCAATTGGCGCGCAACTGATCGCGCCCGTGTTGGGTCACCAGCAATCGTCCGTCTTCGATGAAAGCAAAACCTTCAGCATTGCGGATTCCCGTGGCGTAGCGCTCCCCAGGCGAAAAGGATTGGTTCGTCTTCTTCGCGTCATAGCGCCAAATCCCACCGCGCGTCTCAAGTTCGGTGCATGGGTTCAGGCCTGGCGATCCAGGTGACGGTTCTGGCTCTGGCAGGAATTGGTCGCGCTGGCGACGTCAACATACATCGTGCCATCGGCGCCAATGATGAATGGGTGCATCGGATGGTCGCCGCCCAGAGGCAATCCCGAAACCACAGCATCGGCAGGGCCGCTGGGTGCGATAGAGCCGCTGGATAACGAATATCTCGCGATTCGATCATTGATCTCGGCGTAGATCGCCCCCCGATACATGCCGATCCCTGTGCCGCCGTGTCCACCCGTTTGGATGGTTTCACCAAAGCGCTCGATGACGTCGGCCTTTCCCGAGCCGGTCTTGTCTTGCAGGGCTACAAGAAAGCCGCCCGCATGCGGGGTGTCGTTGCCGTAATACCCGCCGGACCAGTTATTGACGTAAAGAACTCCATTGGACGCGGCCACCGTGCGACGCGCGTGACCAATGTTGTCGGCGAACGCCGTTGCGCAAAAACCGGGGGGTAGCTTCAGGCCGCTGTCATCATTAGCGCATGTTTGGCTTCCCAACCGCGTGCCGGCATTGAATCGGTTGTTAGCTCGCAACAAAGAAACGCCCGTACTGATTGTAGAGAGCGCGACGAGAGCATACGAAAGGGTCTTCTTCATTGGTTCATTCCACTCGCCGATGTTCCTTTATAAGTCCCCGCCTCTGCCTCGGAGACACTGTTGTCGAAAGACAGGAGAAACAGTCGCGAGAACTAAGAATACATCCGCGTCTTACAGCTCCTCTCGCGACCGCTTCCCTTTTCGTGTGCTTTTAAACCAGCAAATAGGCTTCCAATTCTAATTGCCAGTCCGCCGTATGGTGCACGGGGAGTCATCGAGTCAACTCGAGTGTTGTGCCTTATTTTGCAGCAGCCGCTTCTTCCTCTATCCAGGCACAAACTGCTTTCTTATCCTTTTCACTGAGTCTCGCCTCTGGGTGCATCGTGGTGTACTGCCAGGGCGGCATCCTTCCCGTCGAAATAAGTCCGCAGATGGATTCCAACTTGTCTTGCCTTTGCCATTGGGAATACGTGTCCCATCCCGAGAAATCCAACCTTTCCCGGCCTTCGCGGACGTGTTGCGCAATCCACCAGGAGACGGGTGGAAGGTGGCTGTACCAAGGCCACTCAGTGCGATTGGAGTGGCAGTCTCCACAAGCACGCACCAAGACGTGCAGAGGTTCTATGTTCAACGACACTGGCATCTCCTTTGTTTTGGGTTCAGTCGCATCCCGGCCCGCGGTTCCCGCTTGTCCAATAATCAGGGCTGTGGATACCAACGCGGCAATTAGTTTCAGCGTCCTCATCGCCTGAGGTTTCCCTTAATCCCGAGATGACTGGTTTCGACGCAATTGGCATACCCTTCGCGAAACTAGAATTCCTCAGAGTGTCCTGAGAACTAACGACTCTGACTTGCGTCGAGTACCGCCACCGAACAGCCTGACTGCTTCATTGTTTGTGATGTTGACCGAGCCGGCACGATCGGGGGAGCCGTCCGCATTTCGACACACACCTGTCGATAGGGGGTCATGCCGGGTTCATGCTATCCGCTCGACAAGGGCCGATAGACACAACCGCATGGTCTCGAAAGTGCTTCCGGTTAAGAGGCGGCTTATATGTAAGAGAATCCGCAAACCGCCTATCGCGAGAATCCAGATCATTGGCTGAGCGGCACTCATCATCTTCATGGCGATCTTATTAACTGTCATCGGGGCCCGGCATTGCGGAATGCTGGCAAATCCACGCTGAATCGGGATATCGACCTTTTCTAAATGTTGGCCCCGCGCCTGCACGGCCTGTGAGCCAGCAGCGACCATCTCGTGAAGGGAGCGCGATCGCAGTTTTGACGACTCGAGGTGGCGAACGTGTGCTTCAGACATCAGGACTCGCGAGTCACGTCTTCATCAACAGTTCAGCACGATCGGTGGCCGTGCGAAAACCGTACCGAAAACACGGGTGGTACTTGGCATGCACAGGGGGGAGCATCGCAAATCACCGCGAACCTGAAGTAGAAGTAAGGAGGAACCGAGCTGTATGAAATGTTCAGAAGGTTTTTCGTTGCTCTCACTAGTGGGCATGACTACGCTCGCGATGTTAGTGTTAGTTCCCGGCGCGTCTGCGCAGGGTACTCCACCACCCCCACTCAACTTTAAACTTCCCGCTGGTTTTCAGATTCCCCCCGCCGATCAGCAATGCATATTGGCAGGCCAGAGACTGAACCTTCAATGCATCATCACGAACGATCCGGACGCAAAAAGAATTCGGGCAGAGGAAGCTCTGCTCGAGGCTCAGGCCCTGGTCGCAGCCAAGTCAGGGACGCTGGATCCATACCATCAGGTCCAAACTCTGGGCGAGCTCGAGATCTTCGATCCGAACTTGTCCGTGAATAAAAACCTCGCTTGCAGCTACTGCCATGACCCGGCGGCCGGTTATGGAAATGGCGTATCAATCTTAAGCGTATTTACGGGTGGATCGAATCCAGGATCGGTCCCTATCACAGTACACGGAGCTTATCCGAACAACCGGATAGCAAAGCGCAACCCGCAGAGCTACACCTACGCAACCTACTATCCTCCGTTGCATTTCAATCAAAGCCAGGCCGATTTTTACGGCGGCAACTTCTGGGATGGCCGGGCGACCGGATACAAGCTGCAGAATTCGGCAGCCGAGCAAGGCCAAGACCCGCCCGGTGACCCGGAAGAAATGGCCAATCCGGATCCTGCTTGCGTAGTGTGGAAGCTCTCGCTGAGCAAGTACAAGTTCTTCTTTGAGCAGGTATTTGGCGTTGGCTCGTTGGAGATTAATTGGCCCTCAGACGTGGCAACGGTATGCAGCACTCCGAAAGGCGCCGCGGTTTTTGGAACAAATGCGACCCCGCTGCCGCTCAGCCCGACGGATCGTACTCTTGCTTCCAAAGACTACGACGAATTCGGCCAAGCTATTGCCGCTTATGAGGGTTCCGACAAAGTCAGTCCCTTCACGTCGAAATTCGATTACTATCTCGCGAAGAAGGCAACTCTCACCGCACAAGAGCAGAACGGGTATGACTTGTTCCGAGGCAAAGGAAGTTGCAACACCTGCCATCTCGACGGAAGGTCGAGTACTCTCCTGGGTGGAAGCGATACCGGCCAGGCGGCAAGTGTTCAGCCTCTATTTACCGACACGACGTACAACAACATCGGTCTTCCCAAAAACGTAAAGCTCCCCTGGTATTCGGAGGACACTCCCGACCAATGGGGATTCACCGGCAACCCACTCGGCTTCGGGTTCACCGACGAGGGAATGGGATTATTCCTCGACGGTTATTATGGAGCCCCGCCGAATTTGGACTGGGGAGTACAGCTGCCGCAATTTGAAGGGAAGTTCCAGACTTCGACGGCGCGAAACGCGGCGATGGTGCCCTACCCTGGGTTCGTGAAAGCATACATGCACAACGGCTATCTCACGAGCTTGAAAGAGGTAGTCCACTTCTACAACACACGCGATGTCTATCCCTTTCCCGTTCTGTCTGGCAACTGTCCGTCAGGAACCGTCGAGAAGGTGACCTGTTGGCCGATGCCGGAAGATTCTAACAACGAAAACACCACGATTGGCAAGCTAGGGCTGACTGACGAGGAAGAAAACGACATCGTCGCCTTCTTGCAAACGCTCGTGGACGGATATAAGCCATAGCTTCTCCCTAGTGGGGTGGACCATGTGGTTCACTCCACGGTTTTCATGATTTGTTCACTACGTGATCTGCATTTTGCCGGACATTCGACAGGAGCTTTAGATATGACAACAACAACGCTGCGACCACTCACGATGGCGCTCATCGTTACCGTCATGGCCTCATTACTTGTACGACCTCACTCCGCGTACGCATACCAAAATTCGGGTGCTGCACACGATAGCGCAAACCCGACGATCGAATCCGTCAGTGACACGTTAGCGTTTATAAGTTGGACCACAGCCAATCCGGGCGGCACAATCTTGCACTACGCTATCGTTCGCTACGGCAAAGACCAGAATCATCTTGAGTTCACCGCAAAATCACCGACCAGAATCAATCCAAGCCACAGTGAAATGATCTTTCGAGTGCGTGTGGACGGTCTGCAGCCCGGGACAACGTATTACTACAAGGTGTCCTCAGAGCAGGCCACTGGCATTTCGGATCCGGCAACGAGCAGTGTGTACCAGTTCACCACACGGTCGGCCAACTCGACGAGTGCAAGAAAGTAGCATATAGGCCGTGAGCGAAATCGATTTCGACATCCTAACAATGAGCTTTTCAAGGCCAAACGAGAAGTATTGTTGCTCTGCGACTTAAAAGGAATCAAGTTGTGAAAAACTTACTGAATATCATTCCGATCGAGCACGTCGACTGGCCGGAAGGAGGATGCGGAAGCAAGGCGCACAAAATAGGCACGAGCATCCGGGTCGCACTCATCGTCCTCCTTCTAACCTCTTTCGTCGCTGCTCAGAGCCTCACCGGGTTGGTGACCAATTCCACTACCGGCAAGCCATCTGCTGGCGACGAAGTGATTGTTTTTCGCTTGGGCAAGGGGATAGGAGAGTCGGGCCGCACCAAGACAGACGCCATGGGCCGGTTCAGTCTCAAACTCGACGATGCCCAGACCCCGCACCTGGTTCGCGCCGTCCATGAGGGCGTCACGTATAACCGCATGGCCCCTCCAGGAACTACATCCGTAGCCGTCGAAGTATACGACGTCGCCAAGAGGGTGGGAGGAATTGCAGTAATTGCCGACATCATGCGCATCGAGGCGGCGAAAGAACAGATTACCGTCACCAGGGACTTTGGAGTGCGGAACGCCTCCAATCCGCCGCGCGCCCAGATGAATGAGCGCAACCTTGAGTTCTATATTCCCGATGGTGCGCACGTCGTGGAGAATTCCGGTACAGCTATTACCGAAACTGGTATCCCTGTGAAGGCCGCCCCAGTTCCCGAACGCGAGAAGAATCGCTACTCGGTTGGCTTTCCGTTGCGGCCGGGTGTAACACGTTTCGAAGTGACTTATCAGCTTCCTTACGGTGGTGGCGTCAATCTCGATCCAAAGTCGATTTACCCCTTGGAGCATTTCATGATCATGCTGCCGAAATCCATGCAGTTCAGGGCAGCCTCCAGTTCGACTGGTTTCAAATTGATTCACTTTCCGAACGCGCCCGAAGCCGCCGTGCAAGTCGCTTCAAACACGACGGATGGACAAAATCTCGCTTTTAACATTTCCGGCGAAGGCGCACTCGAAAGCGGCCGGCAGAGCGTTACTCAGGGCTCGCGCCAGCGTGAAGAAAGCTCCGCTGGCGGCGCTACCGATGCGCCTTCCAACAACCGTCCCGGCGGAGGATTGGGCCCCCCAATCGATGCTCCCGATCCACTGCAAAAATATCGATGGTGGATTCTGGGCGGTTTTGCCGCGCTTCTGATCATTGGTGGCCTCTACACAACTCGGCGGCAACAGTCTACCAACCGTGCTCTGAGGTATCTGAGGGTGAACTCTTCCTTGATATCTGCCGTACAACCGGAAGAAGGCAGCCATGAGTCAAGCGAAACGCGAAGTGTGGATGCTATACGAGTACCCGGGAATCAGCTGATGGCAGGAATCCGGGATGAACTTTTCCAAATTGAAATGGAGCACAAGAAAGGTCAAATTTCCCAAGCCGAATACCAAAAGGCAAAGGCAGCTCTCGATCGAACGCTGGAACGCGTGCTAAAACGCCAGGTGCAGGAAGCGTAAACTGCCCACAAAGTTTAAGACGTTCCCACACCGTCGGCGTGCGAATTTAAGCTTGGTCGTCAGAGATGCTGATCAACCGACGCAGATTTGATTAGCCTGCTGACAACCGGACAATGGCGCGGAGGCAGCGGTTGCGGGCACCAATGCCTCAATTCAGCATGAGCAGCGAGGACGCGCAGGCGGTCGTCGCATACCTACGTTCTCTAAGCCCCGCACTTGGCAGGGAGCCGTAGTCGCAGATCGCGGCCGCTCAACGGGCTTGATTCAAGGCGCTCGCGACGTTGATGCAAACGTTATTAAGGCACATCCAGCGGTAAACAGAGAACTTTCCTTCACCTCCTACACCCTTTACGGTATTCAGCCGCGGCAACGGGTCGGATAGTTTTTGTATCCTGGCGTGCTCTCGTATGACTGCGCGCGCTAGCGTAATCTCGGCGAGCAGAGCCTGCCGATGGCAGTCGTCTGACGGCGAAAATAAATAATAAATATTGAGTGCGGAATGATGTCCTGCTGACATTTCGCCACCCCCACTCAAACGTCAACAGGAGAAGGAATGCGGTCCAGGAACTATGGTGAGGGCTACTACAGCAACGTAAAACCGAGTCCCCGGCAATTGCGAGTGATTGAATTGGCGGCTCAAGGATTCAAGAATAACGAAATCGCCCGAAGGCTAGGCATCGGCGAGCATGTGGTTAGAAACTACATGAGTGCAATCTTCGACAAGATCGGCGTGAGCAACCGCGTCGAACTAGCGTTGTGGTATGAAGCGCGCCTCCACGAAGGGAGCCTCCCGGCGTCCGAGGGCACCTGAGAGATCCGATCACATCCATCTGTGGAGACTATTCGGGTAGGAAACTCGGTATCAGGCAGCTGTCGACTTTTGCTTTTTGCGCATGGTCCGCGCGAAAGAAAGACCTCGTTTGAGCTCTGCACTGAGGTCTTTGTTTTCGGTCGAGAGGTGAACCGGTTCCCCGGACGACTCGCGCCCAACCCATTGGCTGAGTTTTTCGCGCGACGCATAAACGAACCGTCCCTTGCGCTGGACCGGCATACCCTCGTGAGCCCAGCGCTCGGCAACGGAGATCGGCTGCCCGAGAAACCCTGCGATTTGCTGCCAGCCCTTCAAAAGATCGGCAGTCTCCTCTTCTTTATGTTCTTTATGCGATTGCTTCATAACGCCCCGGTTTGTTCTGCATTGCGATGTGAGGGTTGATGCGCAAGACCAACCGGAGTGTTTGATTCGATCGCAGGATAAATCGTGGGCTTTTTGGTGGGCAGTGCAGGACTCGAACCTGCGACCTCCTGCTTGTAAGGCAGGCGCTCTAACCAGCTGAGCTAACCGCCCTTATGCCAGTTGCGCATGGAATCACGGATGGCGCAGACAGAATCCGCATAAAGCTGATTGAACTTGAGTATATGCGAGTGCGGAAAAGACGGTCAATTAGCGGGCCGCGTTGGTCGGCACGTCATGACACGTACGACATTCCGGCGCATCCTGCTAGACTCTTGCCGTGCGCCGCCTCATCGTCAATGCCGACGATTTCGGCCTGACTCATGGCGTGAACCGAGCGATCGCCGAGAGTCACGCGCGCGGAGTTGTCACCTCGACAACGCTGATGGCGAATTCCCGCGCGTATGAGGAGGCGGTTCTGCTGGCAAAAGCAAGCGACAGCTGGAGTGTGGGTTGCCATGTGGTGCTCGTGGATGGCGAACCGTTGATCGATCCGGCACGGCTGCCGTCGCTCGTACCCGATCATGAACCTCACCATTTTCGTACTGGCATTGGCGTGCTTGCTTTGCAGTTCCTGTCCGGGCGAATCGATTCCGATCAGGTGGAGGCCGAGACGACCGCGCAGATCCGGAAGCTGCAAACCAGCGGCATCGATGTATCGCATATCGATACGCACAAACACACGCACATGTTTCCGGCCGTGCTGCAGGGAGTGTTGCGTGCCGCACGGACTTGTGGAGTAGGCGCGATCCGCAATCCATTCGAATCGTTTGCCGCCGATTTCATCCGCACGCGCAAAGAACTTTGGAAGCGGTATGCGCAGGTTCGTGTTCTCAGGAAGCTAGCCGGGCCGTTCCGGAAAGCAGTACAGAAAGCCGGAATGCGGACGCCGGATGGCACACTCGGTATCGTGGTCACAGGACACCTGGACCGGCAGCTTTTTCAGGGAATTGCCGAAAACATCCCAGAAGGCACATGGGAATTCGTTTGCCATCCGGGTTACGTCGACCAGGACTTGCAGAGCGTCGCAACACGGTTGCGAGAGTCCCGAAGCGCCGAATTGGAACTGCTGACGTCGACAGAGACCCGTGAGGCTTTGGCCAGTCGTGATGTCGAACTCATTTCTTATCGCGACCTTTTGGGCTAAGGTGAGGCGTGCCGTGTCGTTGCCCACCTACTTGGCTCGTCACTTCAGTAACCCTCTGCCCCCCAAGGGGAGCGCTATCATAGAGATGAGCACGACTTCGCTCGTATTACTCAAATGAGTTCCCAAAGGCCGGATCCTCGAATCAGCGCTGACCTCGACGTACGCGTTTGGGGGATGTCTGCGAATGGACAGACGTTCAATCAGCACGTGCGCGCCCGGAATATCAGCAGTTCCGGAGCCCTTTTGTCGGGTCTAGAGCACGAACTGAAAGTGGGAGACATCGTCGGCGTCCAATATGATGGCCTCAAGTCGCGCTGCAAGGTGATCTGGATCATGGACACCGGTCCGATCCAGAAGTTTCAGGCGGGGGTGCAGATCGTCAGCGGGCAGGACTGTCCCTGGAAGAGCCAGCTGTCTCCGGATCAGATCGCTCCGCCGCCGGAACCCAGCAACCGTCGAAAGTTTGCTCGACACCGCGTGTCGTTTCCTCTTGAAGTCCGGGATGAGCGGGTGGCGACGCCAATGCGGGTGAATGCTACCGACATCAGCGGCAACGGGTGTTATGTCGAGACGATCCTTCCACTTGCACTCGGAACGACCCTGCGCGTCGACTTCTGGATCGACAGCGAGAAGTTCTCGACGTCGGCCGTGGTGCGCACCAGCGACCCAGGAGTCGGGATGGGCATCGAATTTATCGGACTCACGCACGATAACAAAATGCGTGTCCAGGCTCACCTGGACAAGGTAGACCCACTGACTGTGAACGCCTTCAAAACCTCGGGCTAACCGCTTTCTCAGTCTCGAGTGCCATTGCATTCGGCATCTCTCACGTAAAATCTGAATCGCCCTTCACACGGCGCCATCGAATCGAAGAGCCCATGGATACGGCTGCATGAAGATCGGGATTACGTGTTATCCGACGTATGGCGGCAGCGGTGTTGTAGCCACGGAACTCGGGCTTGAGCTTGCCCAGCGCGGCCACGATGTCCACTTTATCTCGTATGCACAGCCGATCCGCCTGACCGAACCGCAGCCGCACATCCACTACCACGAGGTCGAGGTCTCGCGTTATCCCCTGTTCGACTATCCGCCCTACGATCTTGCGCTGGCGACGCGCATGGCTGAAGTCGCCGAGCTCTACGAACTTGATCTGCTGCATGTGCACTATGCGATTCCGCACTCGGTGAGCGCCTTGCTGGCCCGCCAGATGCTTGCCGCGAGCCCATCGCGGCGGAAACTCCCGTTTGTGACCACCCTGCACGGAACCGACATCACGCTGGTCGGACTCGACCGCTCCTACCTGCCCATCACACGGTACTCGATCGAGGAGAGTGACGGCGTCACGTCGATCTCGCAATACCTAAAGGACAAAACCCTCAAGGAATTCGAAATCAAGAACCACATCGAAGTGATCTACAACTTCGTGAATTGCGACGTGTACGTCCGTGATAAGGAGGCCGCGAAACGGCGCGCGGAGTACGTTGCACCCGACGAGAAGGTTCTCGTCCATCTGTCGAATTTTCGTCCGGTCAAGCGGCTGACCGATGTGGTCGAGATCTTTGATCGAGTGCGGAAGCAAATTCCTGCGAAGTTGCTGCTGATTGGCGACGGGCCTGACCGCTCCAAGGCAGAGTGGCTCGCCGTGCAGAAAGGCATCCACAATTCCGTCATTTTTCTGGGAAAGCAGGATCGCGTGCAGGAGAAGCTGGCCATCTCGGACGTGATGCTTTTGCCGAGTGAACTTGAGTCGTTCGGTCTAGCCGCGCTGGAAGCGATGGCTTGCAAGGTTGTTCCGATTACTACGAAGGTTGGGGGACTTCCGGAGGTCATTGAGCACGGCAGAACGGGCTTCATGGCGGACGTTGGCGACGTGGACACGATGGCGGGGTATGCGATTGAACTTCTAAGCGACCCGAAGAAGCTGGAGACAATGTCGGTTCAGGCTCGGGCGATGGCACAGGCGCGTTTTTGCTCGACCAAAATCATTCCGCAATATGAAGCGTTTTATCGACGCGTACTGGAACGTTCTTCGTAGAGCGCAGCCGGGATCCCGCTGCCTTCCTGCAGGATCGGCAAACGCAACCGTACCAGAGTTCCCTTCCCCCCCTGGCTGTCGACGGTCATTCTGGCCGTGTCACCGTAAAGGACCTTCAGGCGCTCAGCGATGTTGGCCATTCCAATGCCGTTGCCGCCAAGCCCATTCGGTTTCTGGATCAGTTGCGCGGCACCCATGCCGACACCATCATCCTCGACCTCGATAATCACATTCTTCGTGGCCAAGCGGCTGCGCAGGTAGATGCGGCCGCCTTCTACTTTGGACGACAGGCCGTGCTTGATCGAGTTCTCGACGAGGGGTTGGAGCAGCATGGCCGGGACCAACACTTCCAAGGACTCCGGCTCCAATTCCTTGATGACCTGCAACTTGTCGCGTCCGAAGCGGACGACTTCGATGTCGAGATAGTTGTCGATGAACTCAACTTCCTCGCGCAGCGGCACGAATGCATCGGAACTGTTCAGCAGCCGTCGGAGAATCGTGGCCAGCTTGATGATGAGTTCGCGGGCGGTATCGGGATCGAAGCGCACCAGCGACGAAACGGAATTCAGCGTGTTGAACAGGAAATGAGGATTGATCTGGTTCTGCAGCGCCTCCATGCGAGCCTGCAGTAGGAGGAGATACTGCTCTTCCAGCTTCATCTGGATACGCACACCGTTGAAGATCTTGAGTTCGGTGCCGATGACCATCACCGAGGTCGCGTAGATCACGACTTCGACCCAGAGGTTGGAGCTTTCCATGGCGAAGATCATTCGCGGAAAAACCCGTGACAATTCACTCTGCGTGAAACGGAGCGCGATGATCGTGGCGAAGAACATGATCTGCCAATCAAAGCGCGGCTTGGGCAGATTGCGGCGAATCCAGCGATAGATGCTGAGATCGATGAAGGGCGAGAACGACCAGACGTCTTCTTTGTCCTGGGCCAACGTGCGGAGTTGACCGGCGGCCAACCCGCAGAGAATGTTAAATGGCAGCGTGACCCACTCGCCATGAAGCAAGGCGGGCAGCGCGATGAGCGATCCGCCGACCACGCCGCTCAAACGTCCGCCAATCACACCGAGCAACAGAGTCGTTTCGAACGACAGATCGCCGGCGGAGAAGCTTTTCTGAATGAAGCGAATCCAGACACCTAAAGCAATGGGGATTCCGAACCAGAGAACGAGGTAGATCTTTTGGCGGGTGCTGCGTTCTTCGCGGAAAAGAAGCTTCTTGAACTCAAGCGAGCGCACGAGCGCGCTCGATACCGCCGCAGCGACGCCCAGCTTCACCAGCAGGTTGACGAGGATGAGTTTCTGATCCACCCGGCACTCGCTTTAAGAGAAATGTAGCACGGGAAGAGCGAGGTTCTTCAGGATTGGCGGGGATATCTGCGAAAGGGAGCGGCCGAGCTTAGCTCCGGATCGCATGATTTCTCCCCGGGCCGAGTTCCTATGACGACAAACTGAGCGCAGCTTCGCTCAGAACGCTCTCCAACCCCTCCGCCACTGGCGCGCCTCCCTGAGCCAAATCTTTGCTGCCGCCACCCCGCCCACCCAATTTCGCCAGCACCTGCTTGATCAGCAATCCCATGTCGAAGGGCATTCCCTTGGACTGCGCAAAAACGAGGGATGCCTGCTCCGATTTTGCAACGAGCAATGCCACCACGTTTGTCTCAAGCCGGGTCAGCTTCTGCGCAAGCAAACGGACGAAAGCAAGATCTCTGTCAGTAAAGACCTGAACGATTGTTTTTCTTCCGTCCTGGACCGTTGCCTCTGCCAACAGGCGTGCGGCTTGCAGTCCTGCGATTTCCTCCAAAAGATGCTCCACGGATTTGCGCGTGGTGCGGATCTCTTCCAGCGACTTCCGTACCTGGTCCGGCACATCCCAAATGTGCGCGGAGAACAAGCCTGCGGCTTCACTGAGAATCGTGAAATCGTGGCGCGCAGTGCTCACGGCTCTCTGCCCGCAGACAAATTCAACCCGCCAACCCTGACGAACCTTCTCTATCTTGCGCAGGAGGATGCAGCCGATCTGTCCCGTTTGTTGGACATGCGTACCCCCGCAGGCGGAAAGGTCGAACTCGTGAATGTCGATGAGGCGCAGTTGTTCTTTATCGGCGCGTGGAGGCTTGCGAAGGCCGAGGTTCTGGGCCTCATCCTGGGTGACGAATTTGATCTCAACCGCCCGATTCTCCTGCACAACCAGATTGGCTAGCTCTTCCGCTTCCCTCACCTGCTCTGCGGAAAGGTTCGGGGCGTCCAGATCGATCGAGCAGTAGTCATCTCCCATATGAAAAGAAACCGTGGGCATGTTAAACAGCCGCACGAAAGCGGCGGAAAGAACATGCTGGCCAGAGTGCTGCTGCATGTGGTCCCGGCGCCGTTCGGGGTCGATGGATCCTCGAATGAGCGTTCCTCGCTCCGGCGGCTTGTCCGCTTCGATGTAGTGGACCACGCGGCCGTCTTCGGTCTCGACGACTTCGGAGACGCGAAGTCGAGTCGATGACGCGCCCTGCTTTGCTGTCATCCAGCCGGTATCGTGAACCTGGCCTCCGCTCGTCGGATAGAACGCAGAACGGTCAAGGAACACTCCGTGGCGACCATTGATTTCAGCTGACGGCACCACTTCCGTGATCTCACCGTCAAACTCGCAAAGAAAAGGATCGTGATAGTAGAGACGTTCGGTCATTGTGCTGATCCGTTGTCTTGATTAGATGCCCAAGGCCGGCGAATCGACCGACACCACGTTCGGACGATCAATGCGACTCAGTAGGGCCCAATGATCCCGCCCATCTGGCGCGAAGTGGGAAGCTGCTTCCCTGAGGCGCCCAGCGTATCAAGGTATTTCAACCCCGTGCCCGTATTGAAGAGCACGACCGTGTCGTCGGAACCGAAGAAGCAGGAGTCGCGAAGCTTGACGTAAGCGGCCAGCGAAGCCGCACCTTCGGGCGCTGCAAAAATGCCTTCGATGCGCGCCAAGTGCCGGACGGCGTCCATGATCTCGTTTTCGGAAACGGAGATGGCAACACCTCCGCTCTTTCTCAGGATGTCGAGAATGATGTAGTCCCCGTAGGCCTTCGGAACGCGCAATCCGGAAGCAGCGGTGGCGGCATTCTTCCACATTTCCGACAACAAGGCGCCTTCATCCCACGCTTTAACAATAGGCGCGCAACCTGCTGCCTGGACAGAGATGATTTGGGGTCGCTCTGAACCGATCCATCCCAGCTGCTCCATCTCGTCAAAAGCCTTCCACATGCCGATCATGCCGACCCCACCGCCCGTGGGGTAAATGATCCCCTGCGGCATCCGCCAGCCGAGTTGCTCCGCGACTTCGTAGCCCATCGTCTTCTTGCCTTCAACGCGGAACGGCTCTTTCAGGGTCGAGATGTCAAACCATCCTTCTTGTTGCTTACGCTCGCCAACGATCCGCGCGCAATCGCTGATGAGGCCGTCGACCAGAGTCACGTGAGCGCCGTAATACTCGGACTCAATGCGATTCGCCATGGGGACATCCTTTGGCATGAAGATGTGCGCCTCAATCCCGGCTGCGGCGGCGTACGCAGCGAGTGCCCCGGCAGCGTTTCCAGCGGAAGGGATTGCCAGTTTCTTGAGGCCATAATGCTTTGCCATGGTCACGGCTGCTGAAAGTCCGCGCGCTTTGAAAGAACCCGTCGGATTCAAGCCTTCATCTTTAACGTAAACGTTGGCGTATTCCCGGCTGGGGAGCATGGGAGTAAAGCCTTCCCCAAGCGTAACGGGTTCCACCTCCGGAAGCACCTCAGCATAGCGCCACATCGAGCACGTACGTCCCCGGAACTGCGCCGGCGAAACCTCCTTGCGGATCGCGGCCAAATCGTAGCGGGCGTAGAGCACGCCGCCGTCTTTTGGGCAGACCGTTTGGGGTGTTTCAGCGCTCAGCGACTGGCCGCACTTGGTGCATTCGAGATGCGTGACCCGCGCCATGGACGAAAAGTCTAACACCGCTCAGCCGCTGGGAAGCCGCTTGAGGAGGCCGCTGGCTTTCCGAAACCAGGGGCGCTCGCGCCGGCGAAGGTAGCCGGGCATGGTGGCTTTTTTGCCGAGAATTTTCTGTGCCCACTCGCGCGCCTCGGCGTTTCTTTGTTGAGCGGCAAGGAAGGTCGCGTAGTTGTAGTAGGTCTCGGACAGGGTAGAGATCTTCGTGGCCTCTTGAAATGCCACGTCGGCCTTGGCTGGAAGTCCCGTGTTGGCGTAGGCGTGTGCCAGCAGGCCCTTGGCGCGGTGGAAGTCATAACCTGGATCGGCCTTTACCACCCGCTCCAGATCCGACAAGGCGGCGGTGAAATCGCCCAGTTCTACTTCGCAAACTCCACGGCGGTAGAAGGGATCCAAAGAATCCGTCCGCGAGGAAATTGCCTTGTCGTAGCAGGCTCGCGCTTTCGCAAAATTGCCGTCTTCCATGTAGAGGTCGGCGAGCTCCTCGTAGTTCCCTGCCGAAGGATTGTCGAGAACGGCCGCCTCGAGCTCATAAATGCGGCGGCGGCGCGGAAAAACTTTGAAGGATTGCCGCAGGAGACCGACGTCCGGAAGCGCCTCGACCAGCAGGTAGATGGTCGCGCCGAGTGGACCGAGGAAAAGGATGATGTAGATCCAGTAGGTGTCGGGGCGGCGGCGAATGAAATGGATAATCGCGAGCGCCATCACCAGAAATGTCCACGGATTCAGGAATGCCCCAAAAAATCCCATTGCGCGTGCTGCAATATAGCACGCAGGTTGAGCCATTCTCGGTGAGAGGAACACCGGCCGTCAGCGTCCGGGTTTGGCCGGTTTTCGAATGTTAAAATCTCGTGTGGTCACGCCTTCCATCCGCCTGCTTGCGCTCGATATCGACGGCACCTTATTAAATCCGCAATTCCAAATCTCAGAAGCGGATATGGCGGCGCTGCGACGCGCGCACGACCTGGGAATGGAAATTGTGCTGGTCACCGGCAGGCGCCACGATTTCGCACTCCCGATCGCGGAACTACTTGGATTCGATCTCTTCCTGATCAGCTCGAACGGAGCGATCACGCGTTCCCTTCAGGGCGAGACCTTCTACCGCGATCTGCTTCCTGCTGACACCTGTCGCCGGCTGTGCGAGGCAATGGTGGAGTTTCGCGGAAACACCGTGCTTACTTTCGACAAACGTGGAAAAGGCGCGATTGTTCTCGAGCACATGGAGGAACTAGAAAACAGCATCCGGCGGTGGCTCGAGAAGAATCTGCAGTACATCGAGTTCGTCGCTCCGGTGGAAAAGGCACTGGTGACCGACCCCGTTCAGGCCATGTTTTGCGGGCCAATCGGCCGAATGCATCAGGCTCTCGCCGCGCTGGCGAAGTGCCCCGTAGCCAATGGGATCACCGTCTTACGCACGGAATATCCGGACAGGGACCTGTCGATTGTGGACGTTCTGAACACCGGATGTTCCAAAGGTCACGCTTTGGAGCGCTGGGCAGGTTACCGTGGTGTACCCCGGGAGCAGGTTATGGCGATTGGCGACAACTACAATGACGTAGAAATGCTTGCCTTTGCCGGATACCCGGTTATTATGGGAAATGCGTCTGAGGAACTACGCGGACGGGGTTGGACGGTAACCCTGTCGAACGCCCAGAACGGCGTCGCTGCAGCCCTGGAGCCTGTTCTGGCCGGCTTCGTTTCGGTGACGTGAAGTCCACCTCCCGTTATTTGGAAGCGCCCATCCCCCAATGCGCATCGAACCGCTGGCGGGAACTGTGTAGCAACGAATGATTGTCTCGAGGGTAAAACTCGCGCTGGCTCTGTTGCTTGGCACCTCCTGCCTGACGGCTTCGGCGACCGAGGTTGCGATTCTTCGCAACGGCTTCACGATTCGCCATGAAAAGCGGATCCTCGTTGGCAACACAACGCGTCTGTTCCTGACCACCACGGACGAGACCAGTTTCATCGACGTACCCACTGCCGAAATTGAGAGAATTGAGCCTGACCTGACGCCGGCTCCGCCTCCGGATCCTGCTCCGCTGACCACGGCAACACCTCAAACCGGGGTCGTCGCTTCTCCAGCAATTCCAACTGCGACGACGAGTCTTCCGCCAGCGCGCTCGACCGCGAATGTGGCCGATGCTGTTAGCGCCGCGAGCGACCGCTATCGCCTTGACCCCGATCTCTTGAACAGCGTGATCCGTGCGGAAAGCGGCTTCAACCCCCGCGCGGTCTCGCGCAAGGGCGCACAAGGCCTGATGCAGTTGATGCCCGAAACTGCTTCGAAGCTTGGCGTGCCCAACGCTTTCGATCCTGAAGCGAATGTGGACGGCGGCACCCGGTATCTTCGTGAGCTTCTGGAACACTATAACTTCGATCTCATCAAGGCTCTTGCCGCTTACAATGCGGGAACGAAGCGCGTTGAGCAATATCACGGTGTTCCTCCATACCAGGAGACACGGCATTACGTAGCCAGCATCGTGCGCGATTTCAACCGCAAGAAGCTCGCCCAGCAAAAGGCCTCGAAAGCGGCTCAGGCACAAACGTCTGCGCAGGCGAAGGCTTCAAACCCGACCACGGGGCAGACGAAGGTTTCGAGGCGACCTGCGGCACAAGGAAAGAGCGCCGGCGCAACGTCGGCAACGCAAACTGTCGCCAAACGCACGAATCCGCCTACGGGAAACTAGACCTGCTTCGCGATTTCGGTTCCAACCCCGTTCATTGACCCATACGTCTGACTCATTTACCTTGTGTTGTGCTCAGCGACCGCCATCCATAACACCGCTCCCGGGGACTTTCTCGATACATGGATAAAAAACGCGCTCTCCTCACTGGAATCGCGCTCGCGATATTGGCGGCCCTGGTATACGCGCAAGTCCGAACCTGGAAGAATTTTGATTGGGAACTTTTTCTTAGCCAGACGCACAACGTCAGCAAGTTCCATATTCTTCATGGTATTGCGCTGATTTATATCGCCTACGTCCTGCGGGCAGTACGGTGGAAGATATTCCTTCGCCCCGTGCGGCCAAACGCATCGACAGTCCGGCTGATTGCCCCAACCATCATCGGGTTCACAGGGCTGGCCTTGCTCGGCCGCCCTGGAGAATTGATTCGGCCTTATCTGATCGCAAAGCAGGAAAAACTGCCGTTTTCGTCGCAACTGGCGGTCTGGGCCGTCGAGCGCATTTTCGATATCGGCGCTTTCACATTTCTTCTGGTTTTGGCCGCATTCTTTGCGATAGCTCCAAAACGACTGGCTTACTACGGCAGCTTTCGCGAAGTCGGACTGGTTTTTACTGGCTTGGTCGTGGTGCTGACGCTGGCAGCAATTGCGGTCCATCGCAGCGGCGAAGCGCTCGCCAATTGGATTGAAAAGCGCCTTGCTCATCTGTCTTCGAATATCGGGAGCCGCATCGCATTACGCATCCGCGAGTTTCGCGCCGGGCTGAACACGATCCACGGAACCGGTTCCCTTCTCATGCTGATCGGCGTATCGGTCTTGATGTGGGCGATGATCGCGGTCGCGTACAAGGAAGTGACGCACGCCTATGGTGCAAACTGTGGAGCCACGCTCACAGCGGACGCTTGCAAGCTGGAAATTCCTCAAACACAAGTTCTGCTACTGATGGGGTCGAGCATGGTGGGTTCACTGATTCAGTTGCCAGGCGTCGGCGGCGGATCACAACTGGCGACGATCAGTATGCTCAATCATGTCTTCGACGTTCCACCGGAGCTCGCGACCAGCTGCGGCATCATGCTATGGCTTGTGACGTTCGTGGCAGTCATCCCGCTTGGCCTTTTGTTGGCGCACCGGGAGCGCTTATCGCTGCGAAAGTTGTCGGAAAGCGCCCATGCCGAAGAGACAGCAGCCACCTCAGATAGCAGCGCTGCCTAGCTTTTTTTCCGCCTCATGACCGCCCAGTACCCTCGGCACGTTGGAAACCGCCGGCCCTGTTACAATTCAAAGTTACTGAAAATCAAGGTTTAACCCCGATTCCAGCGCCATGAAGTGTCCTTTTTGCGGCCATTTAGAAGACAAAGTTGTCGATTCGCGCGAAAGCAAAGAAGCCGAGTCCATTCGTCGCCGTCGCGAGTGCCTGAAGTGCGGCAGGCGCTACACGACGTATGAACGCATCGACGAGATTCCCTATATGGTGGTCAAGAAAGACGGCCGCCGGGAGAAATTCGATCGCCAGAAGGTTCTCAACGGGCTTTTGCGGGCTTGCGAGAAGCGTCCGGTACCGATCAGCAAATTGGAACAGATCGTGAACGAAGCCGAGACATTTGTGATCGAGTCGGCGGAGAGAGAGCGCAAGACAAGCGAGGTCGGCGAACTGATCATGAATCGCCTGCGCCGCTACGACAAGGTTGCCTACGTCCGCTTCGCATCCGTGTATCTTGATTTCAAAGACGTGCAGGAGTTCATGTCGGAACTGAAGGATCTGGTCAAAACGAAGGAAATGCCAGAGGTGCGGCCGAAGGTTCCAATCAAAAGCTGAAGTCTTTATAACTGGAAATTTCGGAGCGTCGGATTTATGGCTCATCGCATCACCCTCATCCCTGGCGACGGCATCGGCCCTGAAGTGACCGATGCGACAGTCCGCATTCTTGAAGCCACCGGCGTGAAGTTCGAGTGGGAGCGATTTCAGGCGGGCGCGGAAGCTTTCGAGAAATATAAAGAGTACATTCCGAAAGAACTCAACGATTCGATCGAACGAACACGAGTTGGCTTGAAGGGACCGGTCACCACCCCAATCGGCGGCGGGTTCGCCAGCATCAACGTGGAACTGCGCAAACGCTTTGAGCTTTATGCGAACTTCCGGCCAATCCGGAATTTGCCGCACATTCCTACACGCTATCCCGATGTCGATCTCATCATCGTTCGCGAAAACACCGAAGGCCTCTATTCCGGGATCGAACATGAGGTCGTTCCCGGCGTGGTTGAGAGTCTGAAGATCATGACGGAAAAGGCCTGCACGCGCATTGCACGCTTCGCCTTTGAGTACGCGCGCCAGAACAAACGTAAGAAGATTCACGCCATTCACAAGGCCAACATTATGAAGCTCTCCGATGGCCTCTTCCTGCGCTGCGCGCGCAATGTGGCCAAGGAATATCCCGAGATCACCTACGGCGAGCACATCGTCGACAACACTTGCATGCAACTGGTAATGAACCCCTACCAGTACGACATGCTGCTCATGGAAAATCTTTACGGCGACATCATCTCGGATCTCTGCGCGGCGTTTGTCGGAGGACTCGGCCTGGTCCCAGGCGCAAACTTTGGTGACGCTTGCGCCATCTTCGAGGCGGTGCATGGTTCGGCGCCCGACATCGCAGGCAAGAATCTTGCAAATCCCACCGCGTTGGTGCGCTCCGCGCTCCTCATGCTGCGACACATTGGCGAGCCGGAGGCGGCCGTGAAAGTTCGGAACGCGCTTGAGAAGGTCTATCGGACACGCGACAGACTCACGCGGGATGCCGGCGGAAAGGCTGGTACTTCCGAATTTGCCGACGCTGTGATCGCAGAGATGCAGTTGGCAAAAGTGGAAGAGCCCGCCGCTGAAGCGACCCCCACGTAAGTGCTAGTGAGACGTACAACAATTTTGCAACTCGTCCGTTGACGCACTACTACTTAACGAGTTAACATCCGTGCGCATTCTGGGGAACCTGTGGGGATGTCTCTTATTGAGAGGTGCACAGGGATAGTACTGTTCCAGCTCGGCGGGCCCGACACGCTGGAAGCGATCCAACCTTTTCTTTTCAATCTCTTCTGCGACCCTGACATTATTGATTTCCCGTTTGCCCGGATCGGCAGGCGTCCTTTGGCCAAGCTGATTTCCACGACGCGGGCTAAGAAGGTGCAGCACCATTACTCCGTCATTGGCGGTGGATCTCCGATTCGCAAGTTCACCGAACTGCAGGCTCGGGCGCTCGAATCTCGCTTGCAGTCCCTGGGACTCAACGCTCGTTGCTTCGTGGCGATGCGCTACTGGCATCCGTTCACGAAAGAGGCGATCCAGCAACTGCAGGAGGCGGGCTGCGATGAAGTTGTTCTTTTGCCACTCTATCCGCACTATTCGAGCACTACAACGGGCAGCAGCCTGAACGAGTGGAAGCGCCAGTTCCGGGGCGACATGCCAGTTTACCGGATTGACAGTTTCTATCGTGATAAGATGTATCTGGATTCACTGATCGAGAAGATCGATCAGGCCCTGTCGCGATTCTCCGCTCCCGGTCGTCCTGAGATCGTCTTTAGCGCGCATAGCCTCCCACAATCGATCATCGACGGCGGCGATCCGTACCAACGCCAGATTGAAGAAACCGTGGAATTACTCATGCGGCGCGGCGCCTGGGCGAACCACAATCGCCTTTGCTACCAAAGCAAGGTTGGAGCGAGCAAGTGGCTGCAGCCGTCTCTGCATCGCACATTGCGCGATCTTGCCGGCGAAAATGTTCAGGAAGTCTGTATTGTTCCGATCTCATTTGTTTCCGATCATGTCGAGACATTGGGTGAGATCGACCATGAAGCCCGCGAACTCGCAAGCGGACTGGGCATACGCCAGTTCGAGATGACCTCGGGCTTGAATGACTCCCCCAAGTTCATCGAGGCCCTGGCGCGTCTGGTTCTGCGCACCTTGGGCGAAACCAGCACTAAAACAATCCCGCTGCAGGAGAGTGCGTCGGCACCGGTAATGGCCGCCGACTAGAGCAGACGGGGCCAAGTCAAATTTAAATTGGAGGGACTCATGGCGGGTCCGGAGACCGAAGCGGTCAAGCAAAACCCGGAAGCGACCAAGGAAGCTGCCCCGAGTGGCATGCCGGCGAACAAGTATGTCGGTACGCCCGCGGTAGGGACTTCGAAGGCAGCGGCGGCAGGCGGAATCGCCGCAGTAGGGCCAGAGAACTCTGAGGTTGACCAACGACGACGACGCTTGGCCTGGATCGGAATTGGCGCGTTTCTGGGGGCGTGGTTCCTCGCATTCTTCCGGTTTTTTCTTCCCCGAACTCTTTTTGAGCCGCGAACGTCGTTCAAGATTGGCTATGCCTCCGACTACGCGCTTGGTGTCGACACAAAGTGGCAGCAGAAATACCGCATCTGGGTGGATCGCACACCGGATCGCCTGTTCGTGATTTACGCCCGCTGCACTCACCTTGGTTGCACGCCCGACTGGAAGCCCAGCGAGAACAAATTCAAGTGCCCGTGCCACGGAAGCGGTTACGACAGCGAGGGCATCAACTTTGAAGGGCCAGCGCCCCGGCCGATGGATCGCGCCAAAGTCGAATTGGCGCCCGACGGGCAGATCATCGTCGACGTCGCCAAGCTCTACTCATGGCCAAAGGGACAGCCAACCCAGTTCAACGATCCGGGAGCTTTTCTTCCAACGTAGGCAGAAACGCGGCGGCATATTGCGGCACAAACGAGACCGCGCCTGATTCGAAGTAGACGAGGGTAGACAGAATGCCTGAAGAAAAAGAAAACGGGAAAAATGGCGAACGCGTAGGCCTGGTGGACCGGGTCAAAGAGGATGTCCAGGCTGCGAAGACGGAGATCCCTGCAAAGGTCAAAGAGCAGATCGAGGGTCTGAAGGATCCGACCAAGACCCAGGTCTACACTTCGATCTTCCGCCACAAGCACGATGACACGCCCCGCAATCGTGCGCTGGGCGTGCTGTCGAACGTTTTCCTGCACCTGCACCCGGCCAAGATCAATCGCGACGCAGTTCGGTACAGCTACACGTGGGGAATGGGTGGCATCACGTTTTATCTCTTCATCGTGCTCACCTTCACAGGTGTGCTGCTGATGTTCTATTACCACCCGACCAAGGTACAGGCGTTCCGCGACGTTCTCTATCTCGAGCACGACGTGCCGTTCGGAAAGCTGCTGCGCAACATGCACCGATGGGCGGCGCACCTGATGGTCATCGGCGTGTGGCTACACATGTTCCGTGTTTTCCTAACCGGCTCTTACAAGAAGCCTCGCGAATTCAACTGGAACATCGGCGTGCTTCTGCTGGTCTTCACGCTGCTGCTCTCGTTCACTGGTTATCTGCTCCCTGATGATCAACTGGGATTCTGGGCGGTAACCGTCGGCACGAATATGGCGCGCGCTACGCCGCTGCTGGGCCACGAGGGTCCGTTCGGTCCGCTGCTCGGCATGACTCCGTACAACGATGTCCGCTTCGGCCTGCTCGGCGGCTCAATCGTGGATGCGAATGCTCTGTTGCGGTCCTACATCTGGCACTGCATTGGGATTCCGATCGTGGCGTCCGTGCTGATGATTGTGCACTTCTGGCGAGTCAGAAAAGACGGCGGTATTTCCGGTCCAGCTCCTGTGATGCTGGAGTCGGAGGCCGACAAGCCACGCAGAGGGCCGAAGGCTGCCGGGGAATAAGTTCACGTAGGGACAGCCGCCCTCGGCTGTCCGGCCGAGCGAAGCTCGGCAAATTCGGGTACAACGCCCACTGAGGACCGCGGCTGGGTTCGAGGAGCATTTATGGATTGGCGTCAAGTGTGGGAAATCATGTCCGCGCCCGACAACGTGCCGATTGTCGGGTTGATTCCACTCCTGATCTTCTACATCTATCTTGCGTGGAAGCAAGCTCATGCCAACGACTTGCTCGTCGAGCAGCTCGAAGGCGATGCAGCGCTCGCCAAGACCCATCATCGAAAGACATGGCCGTTCCAGGCCGGCTGGCAGAAAGAAGTTCACGTCTGGCCGTTCCTCCTTCGCATTGAGTTTCTCGCGGCCATCATCATCACGATCGTCCTGATGATCTGGTCGATCACGCTGAACGCTCCGCTCGAAGAGCCGGCCAATCCAAACCTGACCATGAATCCGGCCAAGGCTCCCTGGTACTTCCTCGGCTTGCAGGAGATGCTCGTTTACTTCGACCCGTGGATCGCGGGCGTGGTGATGCCGACGCTCATCATCATTGGCCTCATGGTGATTCCCTATATAGATACGAATCCCATGGGCAGCGGGTACTACACGTGGAAGCAACGCCGGTTCGCGATATCCACGTTTCTGTTCGGGTTCATCATCTTGTGGGTAACGATGATCATCATCGGCACCTTCATTCGCGGCCCAGGATGGCAGTGGTTCTGGCCGGGGCAAACGTGGGACCACAATCGCTTGATTTATGAAGTGAACCGCGACTTGCCCGATATATTCGGCATCACCTCGAACCTGGGCAAAGGGATTTTTGGCGCCATCGTGGTGGGTGGATATTTCGCCCTCGGCGGATTCGCCGTGTTTTCGCTCTTCCGCCGCTACATGCCCAAGGATTTCGCGCGCATGAGCATCCTGCAGTTTGCAATCACGCAGGCGTTCCTGCTGATCATGCTGGCTCTACCACTCAAGATGATGCTGCGGCTGTTGTGGCACATCAAGTACGTGTGGATAACACCGTGGTTCAACATCTAGCTCATGGCTGATGGCTCGTAGCAGGAGCACAGCAACCACGGCCTCGCTACTAGCTATCAGCTATCAGCCATAAGCTGATTCGGAGGAAAGCGGTGCCCGACAAACCAGTCCCCGACAACGACCCCATCGTAACGAAGTCGTACGCGGCGTATTACATGATCGCCACGGTGCTCCTGATGGCGACGCTGCTCTGGGCGCTCTGGGACGAAGCCTTCGGCATGCGTCCGTGGAAGGCCTACCAGCACGTGTGGAAAGAACGCTACACCGCGTTCCTCACGACGGCGCGCTCCAAATCTGCGACTTCCCAGAAAGAGGTCGAGGGCAGCCCTGACTATCAAAAGCTCAAGCAAAATCTCGATCAAGCCACAGAGCAGGCGACGCCCCATATCCGCGATTTGCAAAAGCAGATTGGCGATCTCAGTGCGAAGGTGCTTGCCGCCCAGAGCGTTTTTACGGACCGCCGCGCCTACGTCAATGCGCTGACCTATCAGATTGAAACCGCGAGCAGCCAATCGTCGAAGCAAAGCATTCAGAAGGATCTCGATAAATACAAAGCGGAAACCGCGATCGTCGAATATCCCGACGGCAGCAGAAAGTCGTACACCTTCACCCAGCTTGAGGAAACCTACAACGACCTCAAAGATCAGCGGGCCAAGCTGAACGCGGAGCTGGGCGACACCCTTAAGCCGGTCACCCAGGCCAAGAGTGCCATGGACGATTACGTCAACGATCACATGGTAGATCTGACGCCCACACAGATCACCGGCCTGGAAAAAAAGACCGAGGACCTGGAACCAACGATCCAGCAGATCAACGTCTCGGAAGCGAACATCGTGGACCGTTGCGAGTCATGCCACCTGGGTATCCGCGAGCCGGTTAAGCTCACGGCCGCGTCCCTCAGCCCCAAGGGCGCGAAGTCACCCGATGACTATGCCAAGGCGTTCGTCAGTCATCCAAACCCACAGCTACTGGCGGTTCACGATCCCGACAAGTTTGGTTGCTCGCCTTGCCACCAGGGTAATGGCCGTGCGACGACGAGCATCGAAAAGGCTCACGGCAACTACGAGCACTGGTTGTGGCCCCTGTTTGCGAAACAGAATTTCGAGGCCGGATGCCAGACCTGTCACGCGGCCGACATGATGCTGGTCAGCGGCGATGTGGGCTGGACGATCAGCCGCGGGAAGGACCTCTTCCGCCAGCGGGGCTGCATGGGATGTCACCGATACGAGGGCTACGACAAAGAGCCCGAGGAACTGCAGTCGCTCAACCAGCAGATCAAGCAACTGGAAGGCGAAAAGCGCGACAACACCAAGCAGGCCGATTACCTGATGAAGCAGGCCGACACCGCCGAGACCAACGAAGAGGCCAATAAGCTTAACGATCAGGCGGTTGCGTTGCGCGTCTCCAATAGCAAGATCGACGGACGCCTGCAGCAGATCGATTTCCGCTCGCACAGCCTGATGCAGGATGTGAAAAAGGTTGGGCCGAACCTGAAAGACGTGCGGCTTAAGCTGAATAAGAATTGGATTCCGGTCTGGCTCAAGAAGCCCTCCGACTTCCGCCCCACCACTAAGATGCCGAACTTCCGCCTTACGGACGATCAGATCAAAGCAATCTCGGCCTACCTGTGGCAGTCGGGACTCACCGATTCCCTGCCCCAGCAGAAGCCCGGAAATGCCGATCACGGCAAGGAACTCTTTGAGACACGCGGTTGCCTCGCTTGCCACTCAATCGGAGAAGGGGATGATCTTCAGGGCGGCACATTCGCGGCGAATCTCACGCGCGTCGGTGAGAAGGCAAACTACGATTACCTCGTCCGCTGGATTCACAACGCTCGCGAGCGCACCCGCCCGTATTGCCCTTACGAGAAAAAGGACATCGGCCCTGAGGATTATGCGAAGAAAAACCTGCCCTACGTCTTCGATCTGAAGCACAGCCGCTGCCCCAACGACGGCCACGAACTGCAGGTGCAGAACATGACCGTCATGCCCAGCCTGCGGCTCAGCGTCGAGGACGCGCAAGACATCGCTACTTACCTATTAACGCAGAAGAAGCAAGAGCCGTCTTCCTACGCCGACGCGTCTTCCTTTATGGATGACCCCAAGCTGAAGGACGAAGGCAAAAAGTGGATTCGCCACTACGGCTGCGGGGGTTGCCACGAGATTGCGGGGATGGAAGACGAAGGTCGCATTGGTACGGAACTGACCTTTGAAGGCAGCAAGCCGATCGAGCGCCTCGACTTCGCGCTGTTCACCGAGGTCGCGCAGCGCGGTGGGAAAGAGCCCATTACCAATCCCGAAGATCTCGCCCGCCTGCCTGAAGGCCCGATGACCAGCCCGTGGTTCAATCACAAGGGCTTTTTCGAGCACAAACTGGCCGAACCGGAGATCTTCGACAAGGGCATGATCAAGTCGGAGACAGAAGCTCTCCGCATGCCCAACCTTCATCTCACCAAGGACCAGATCCAGGCCCTTACGACCTTCCTGCTGGGTAGCCAGGAGAGCGCCTTGCCGGCGAGCTATCAATACAAGCCGCAGGACTATCGACACGATATTCAGGAAGGCTGGTGGATCGTCACCAAGTACAACTGCGTCGGCTGCCACCAGTTCTTTCCGGGTCAGGATTCCAGTCTGATGAAAATGAAGAAGTATCAGGATCCGGACTGGAAAGAGCAGCTTCCACCGAAGCTCTATACCGAAGGCGCGCGCGTCAATCCCGAATGGCTGCGTCGTTTCCTTAGCAATCCGGCTTTAAACGATACCGATACCAACCGGAACGGGGTCCGGAACTATCTCAAGGTCCGTATGCCGACGTTCTCGCTCTCGGATGACGAACTAAGGAAGCTCGTACGCTTCTTCCAGGCGCTGTCGCAGCAGCCGATGCCGTATATCCCAGAACAGGTGCCGACGCTGACCGCCAAGGAAACGGAAATGGCGCGCAGTCTTTTCTCAAGTACTGCGGCTCCCTGCCTGAAGTGCCACGCCACCGGGGATGCCGCCCATGACGAGCACGCCACGGCCCCCAACTTCCTTCTGGCGAAGGAGCGCTTGAAGCCCGATTGGGTGGAGCGCTGGATTACGGACCCGCAGGCGATCAGCCCGGGCACGTCAATGCCTTCAGGACTGTTCCGTCGCGAGAACGATCACTGGGTATTCGCTGGTCCTACACCGCCGTCGTTCCAGGGCTACGATCAGGACCACACCAAACTGCTTGTGGACTACATCTTCCAACTGACTCCCGAGGAGCAACATCGAGTTGCTGCTTCGATGGGGCGATCCTCTGCGTCGAACGCCGCTCCGCACGCGAAGAAAGTCGCGGCTACTGGGCGAAAGACAACCGCAACCGAAGCAATGAACGGAGGGTCGCGTTAAAATTGTAGGTTCCCGTAAAGACACCAAAACCCCCTAGAAAGGTGCCCATACTCATGAATAGGATCAGGTTCGCGCTCCTCGGCCTGCTCTCGCTCTCAGTCCTGCTATTGCTCGCAGGCTGCAATAAGAAAGAAAACACTGAATCGACCCAACCCACCAATGCGCCCGCCTCCGCCCCAGCGGCGACGCCGATTGACCAAGCCACTGTTGGCTCTGTCAGCGGAACTGTGAAGTTTGATGGCGCCGCTCCGAAGGCTCAGAAGATCGACATGTCCCAGGATCCGGCTTGCAAGGGAACAAATGAAGCAGAGAACGTCGTCGCCGACAAAGGTGATCTGGCGAATGTGTTCGTATACGTGAAGGATGGGCTTGGCAGCCGCACGTTTGACGTCCCCAAAGACGCGGTGGTCCTCGACCAGAGTGGCTGCAAGTACCACCCGCATGTGCTCGGCGTGATGGCGGGCCAGACCGTCCAGATCAAGAACGACGATCCCACGACTCACAACATCCATCCCACGCCGAAAGACAATCGCGAATGGAACGAGTCGCAACCGCCGCAATCGGCGCCGATCGAAAAGAATTTTGCACGCGAAGAGATCATGCTACCGGTCAAGTGCAACCAACACCCGTGGATGAAGATGTACATCAACGTCGTAAAGAGCCCGTTCTACGCGGTGACCGGCCCAGACGGAAAGTACGAGATCAAGGGCCTGCCTCCCGGTGACTACACGATCGCCTTCGTTCACGAGAAACTCGGCGAGCAGGACCAGAAAGTCACGGTCGGACCGAAGGAAGCAAAGACCGTCGATCAGTCCTTCAAAGCTGGGGGCATGTAGTCGCGGACGTCTGTTACAATTCCCCGTTTCCCGAAGGGCAGTTGCTTCCTCTGTGTGACTGCCCTCGGGATCGGGAAAACGCAGGGCTTTTCTCTAGAGCAATTGCGGCTTACGGGACCAAGGAGTTCGTTCTGAAGGCTATCGCCACACCCTACAATCGTCGTCTACACAGTTTTGCCCTATTCACGGCGTGTGTGACGCTTCTTCTGATCGTGGCCGGGGCGCTGGTTACGAGCAATGATGCGGGACTTTCCGTCCCGGACTGGCCGACGACCTTTGGTTCAATTTACAAAATGCCGCACATGGTGGGTGGCGTGAAGTTCGAACATGGCCATCGCATGGTGGCGGAGTTCGTGGGCCTCCTCACGATCGCCCTTGCCATCTGGACCTGGCGCGCGGAGCGCCGCCGCTGGCTGCGGATTCTTGCAGTCGCCGCTCTCGGAACTGTCATTGTGCAAGGTGTTCTTGGTGGCTTGACTGTTCGCTTCTACTTGCCGCCCTCGATCTCGAGCGCTCACGCTGCATTCGCCCAAACATTTTTTTGCATTGCGGTTTGCATTGCGATGTTCACGGGACAGCGGTGGATCGAAGAAACGCCGCAGGTAGAAATCGACACCCGCCGTCCCTCGCTTTTCACGCTTACGCTTCTCTCGATTTTCGTATTGTATGTTCAGCTGATTCTGGGAGCGATGTTCCGGCATAAAGGAATGAGTTGGTGGCCGCATGTCGTACACGCTGCTGTGGTTGCCATCGTGCTGACCTGGACATCGATACGTGCTTTGTCGGTCTATTCGCGGATCGAAGCCGTCAAGAAGCCGGCGATCCTGTTGTTGTCCCTTCTGATCACGCAACTTTGTCTGGGGTTTGCGGCGTTTCTCACGCGCGTGGCCTGGGGCAAAGAGGCGCTGCAGCCAGAGTTGCCGATGGTCATTTCAACCGTGGCCCACGTGGCGGTGGGAGCGCTCTTGCTGGCCACGACGGTAGTGCTGTCCATCCAAGTCTGGCGCCACGTGCCGGTCGCCTTCGAGGAACGCGCTCCAGGCCGAGAACGGACACCGCAAGCCGCATGAGCACCGTAAGCCAACCTCTAGCCGTTCCTCGTCACGCATTCGCAAGCTTGGTCCGCGATTATGCCGAGCTTACCAAGTTGCGCGTAACGACGTTGGTCGTCATGACCGCATGGTGCGGCTACTACTTCGGATCGATCAAATCCGGTATCCCTTCCCTGTCCTGGAGCCTGTTTCATGCGCTGCTCGGAATCGGACTGGTCTCCGGTGGGACCGCCGCCCTGAACGAGGTCATGGAACACGATGTCGACGGCCATATGCAGCGCACTGCACTGCGCCCACTTCCTTCGGGCCGGATGAGTGTGTGGCATGGAGCGCTGGCGGGACTGTTTATGACCGTTGGCGGTGCATTGTACCTGGGCACGGCTCTTAACCCGCTCACCGGATGGTTGTCGCTGCTAACCGCGTTCGTCTATCTGGCGGCTTATACGCCGCTCAAGAAAGTTCATCCGATCTGCACGTTTGTAGGTGCGTTTCCCGGCGCGATGCCTGGCGTGCTGGGTTGGACGGCGGTCCGCGGCCGGCTTGAGTGGGGCGCGCTGGTGATGTTCGCCATCGTCTTCTTCTGGCAATTCCCGCATTTCTTTTCGATTGCGTGGCTGTACCGCGAAGACTACGCCGCCGGACAGATTCAGATGCTTCCCGTAGTCGAGCCCGAGGGACGATCCACAGCAGTGCGGATCATCCTTTACTCGGTGGCATTGATTCCGGTGAGCCTTGTGCCGACTTTTCTTGGTATGGCCGGCCGGATCTACCTCGTCGGCGCATTCGTACTAGGGCTGGCCCTGCTTTACTTCGGCATCCGGCTGGCGTCGCCTCGCCTTCCAGTGAGTGCAGCCCGGTCCAAGCAGAGGGCGAGGCAGCTGTTGCAGGCAACGGTAATCTACCTGCCGCTGTTATTTGTGCTGATGATGCTGAACCGGGTCTCGTCGTAGAATAGCCTGTGGTCTCCAAACTCCCCGCCATCGCGGAAGTCGGCTCTGAGGCATCAGAGTCGCCCGTCTCTCCTGTCATTTCGGTGCAGAACATAGTGCATCGGTACGACGGACGCACTGCTCTCGACAACGTTTCCTTCGACGTCCGGCCCGCCGAACTCTTCGGGCTATTGGGTCCAAACGGCAGCGGGAAGACGACGCTCTTCCGGATTCTGTCCACGCTGATGGTTCCCACTTCGGGGCGTGCGGTGATCATGGGCTTTGACGCCGGCCGGGACCCGGCAGCCGTTCGCCGCCAGATCGGCGTCGTCTTTCAGGCACAGAGCGTCGACGAGAAGCTGACCGCGTATGAAAATCTCTGGCATCAGGGGCATCTGTACGGCTTGCACGGATCCAGTCTAAAAGCGCGCGCCATGGAGATCTTGGGTCGGGTTGGACTGGCCGATCGAGCCAAGGAATTAGTGGAGACGTTTTCCGGAGGCATGGCGCGACGTGTCGAACTCGCCAAGGGATTACTGCACCATCCCTCGATTCTGCTGCTGGATGAGCCGACGACGGGTCTCGATCCCGGCGCCCGGCGCGACCTCTGGCAATATCTGCAGATCCTGCGCGACCAGGAACGCGTGTCAGTGATTGTGACCACGCACTTGATGGAAGAAGCGGAGCGTTGCGATCGCCTCGCCATTCTGAATGAAGGCAAACTCGTCGCGATGGGCACGCCCACTGAACTCAAGCGTGAGATCGGTGGCGACGTGATTCTTCTGGAACCGATGGGGGATGCCAACCCGCTGGCGGTTCGCATCAGTTCCCGATTCCACGTGGAGGCGGCCGTTCTCGGTAACAAGGTGCGGATCGAGTTGGAGCAAGGACATCGCTTCGTCACGGGACTCGTTGAGGCGTTCCCGGGCGAAATTCAGTCCGTGAGCGTGAGCAAGCCAACGCTGGAAGACGTATTCATCCACCGGACCGGGCACCGCTTCTGGACCGAAACCGGGGAAGCGTCGAACGAAGCTGAGTAGGATCTGCGTGATTTGAGGCGTTGCATTTTTCGTTCCGAGTCGAGTGGGGGCCGTGATTTCCCTTCACCGCAGTCTCGGGCTTAGTTGGAGGGAGGTAGCGTGCGTCTGATGATGCTGTTGCTTTCGGTCATATTTGGGATATTGCCGTTGCTCGGAATCGTATGGACGGTCATGAACGGGTCTCTCACAACGGTGGATGGCCTCTTCATTTCCCTGATCCTCCTCACGTTATCGGGGCTGTTTTTCCTGAACGCTTTATTCGAGTGCCGCGATTGCGGCTATATCAAGTTACCGGCCAAGGGAAAAGCAGCGCCGGCTGCCAAGAAATGAGCTAGCCGATTGGCCACGCAAACCACAACGCTTCCCGCATCCATCGCCCCTGTCTCCGCCGGATTGCGCTTGCCCGCCTTTACGCTCTGGTGGCGTGAACTGGTCCGCTTCTACCGGCAACGTAGCCGCGTGGTCGGAGTGATTGCGTCGCCGTTGGTGTTCTGGCTGGTGATCGGCTCGGGTTTTGGGACGTCGTTTCGCTCCGGTAGCGCGCCCGGGCAACAGCATTATCTTGATTATTTCTATCCCGGCGCGCTGATTATGATCGTGTTGTTCACCAGCATCTTCACGATGATGTCAGTGATTGAGGACCGTAAGGAGGGCTTTCTGTTGTCGGTTTTGGTGGCGCCCGTGCCGCGCTCGGCGATCGTATTGGGAAAGGTTCTGGGAGGAACAACGCTAGCCGCCGCACAGGGCCTGATCTTCCTGCTTTTTTCGCCGCTGGTCGGCATTCACATGAGCCTGGGGCAATTTCTGTTGGTTGTGTTGACTGTGTTCCTGGTTTCCTTTTCGCTGACGGCACTCGGATTCGCGATCGCCTGGCCGATGGACTCGACCTCGGCTTTCCATGCCATTATCAACTTGTTCCTGATCCCGCTCTGGTTGCTTTCGGGCGCGCTCTTTCCGCTGTCGGGCGCGTCGACGTGGATCAAGTGGCTGATGTGGATCAATCCGCTGACCTACGGGGTCGAAGCGTTGCGAACACTGCTGTACCCGGCGAGTACTTCTCAGTTCAGCTTGGAGTCGTCGTTGTCGACGCTCGTGCTATTTACACTGTTCATGTTTGGACTGGCATTCTTCATGGCCAGCCGCAGGACGACGAAACCCGCGGCGTGATCTGGTTGGATATGCGTGATCCGCTTAAATTTAGAAACGGTCCTAATAGCTGAATGCCTGTTCCCGAACAGTACGCAGTCTTTCCCGTCATCAACGCGAGCCTCAATGGCACCAGTACCGTACTGCTCCTGACTGGCCGCTGGCTGATTGCGCAACGCCGCATCGCCGCGCATCGTCTCGTGATGCTCACCGCGGTGGTCACTTCGTCGTTGTTCCTGATCTCGTATCTGTACTACCACTACCACGTCCATTCTGTGCACTTTCAGGGTACCGGCTGGTCGCGGCCGGTTTACTACACGATTCTTACCTCACACGTCTTGCTTGCGATGGTTATTGTTCCACTTGTCATCATCACCCTGGTTCGTGCCCTGCGCGAGCGCTTCGACAGACATCGTGCCATTGCCCGATGGACGTTCCCGCTGTGGCTCTATGTTTCAATCACTGGTGTGCTCGTATATTTCATGCTGTATAAGTGGTTCGCCGCGTGATGGCTATCGTAAAGCTCAAAATCGATGTCTCCGCTACTCGCGGCGACGAGGCCTGGAAAAATCTTCAGCAGTTCGATCAGATCCAGAGCGCTGCGTTCGGTCCTCAGTTCGGATCGAGTGGCACCTGCAAACACGCGCCCTCCGAGCCGCATACAAAGGGCGAATGGATTGGCGCCGAGATCCGTGTGCAAACGCCTCTGCTCGCGCAATATGCCGTGTCGCACTATCTGGAACAGGACAGAGTGCTCGATGCGGACGTTGTTGAATGAGGTATAGTTCTCACTCGTGTCCGTGAATCCAGCAGAAAGTTCGGGCGCACCGTCACCCAAGGCGCGCGCGAGCATGTCCACGCGCAACCGCATTCTGTTCCTGGTCACGGGATGGCTGATCGTGCTCATGCCATTCCTGTTCTGGTGGAACACATGGTTCGGCCGTCATCTTACTGACAAGCAAGTCACCGAATACTTACGCGACGAAGCTCATCCACGGCATATCCAGCATGCACTTATCCAGATGGGCGAACGCATGTCGCGACACGACTCTTCGGTCGCCCAGTGGTATCCGGACCTCGTCCGACTGGCGACCCATCGAGTCGAAGAGGTGCGCAACACCGACGCATGGGTGCTGGGCCAAGATACGTCTGGCCCGGGTTTCCACGAGGCGCTGCTGAAGATGCTTGGCGACTCCTCACCGCTGGTTCGCGGCAACGCGGCGCTCTCTCTTGTGCGCTTTGGCGACGCCAGCGGAAGGCCCCAGATCGTGGCGCTGTTGCAATCCGTTCAATTGACGGCGCCGGTCGCGGGAAAAGTGATCGACGCGGACAAGCCGGGCACAGCGATTCACCAGGGTGGGCTCATTGCCAAGATCCAGAATGCCCAGGAAGTCTCGGAAGTCCGATCGCCGATCTCAGGTCGTATTCACAGCCTGTTTGTCCAGACTGGGCAAAACGTAGCCGCTGGCTCTGAGGTGGCGACCATCGATCCAACAAGCGACCAGGTGTGGGAAGCATTGCGAGCGCTGTATCTAATCGGCCAACCGGATGACCTCGGCGCCATCCGGCCTTACGAACGCGAGTTGCCGGAGGTCCCGGATCACGTCCGGCAACAGGCGGTGCTCACGGAAAAAGCCATACAGCAGCGAGCCAGCGGTAGCGGGACAAGCTGAGTCTCGACTGTATAGGACAGCCCGCGCAAGACGCAGGGCCCTTTCCCCAATCGGCATAGGGGGGAGAGTCACCTCTCCTCCCCTGCCACACCACCGTACAGGCGGGTCCCGCATACGGCGGTTCGATAAGTTCGTCCCACGGATAACGACGTGGGCTGGGCGTTCGCAGTTTGGGG